>ERZ791605.44-NODE-44-length-104311-cov-16.401531_pt1 | contig 104311 bp, 85 predicted proteins | sample MGYA00509965_ERZ791605 | MGnify/ENA primary metagenome ERZ791605 (study PRJEB30046, sample SAMN00791923) | human gut metagenome | study: EMG produced TPA metagenomics assembly of the A metagenome-wide association study of gut microbiota in type 2... | reverse complement strand
GCGACGAAGGTAAACTGTTCGGTTCCATCGGTACTCGCGACATCGCTGACGCTGTAACTGCAGCTGGCGTTGAAGTGGCTAAGAGCGAAGTTCGTCTGCCGAACGGCGTTCTGCGTACCACTGGCGAACACGAAGTGAGCTTCCAGGTTCACAGCGAAGTATTCGCGAAAGTGATCGTAAACGTAGTAGCTGAATAATTCGTTATTCAACGAGACGTAAAAACGCCGACCATTGGTCGGCGTTTTGCTTTTGTAGCGAGCACTTGCAGATATCGATAAGGGCCACAATAAGCAGCCCTACGAAGATAATTACTTAGCTGCCTGAATATCAGCCAGCATTGGGGCAAGGGCTGGGTTATCCTTAGCGAAGTTTGCGTACATTGGCTGTACTTTCTCGATAAACGGAGCTTTATCTACCTGGTAGACTTTCACGCCCATTTTATCCAGTTTTGCAAATTCTTGTTTCTCTTCCTCGCTCCACAAGTCTTTCATGTAGCTCATTGATTCTTTAGCTGCTTTTAATATAACTGCCTGATTTTCCGGGCTAAGTTTATCAAACGCAGCATTGCTCATCAGAACCACATCGGGAACCATAGTGTGTTCGTCAAGGCTGAAGGATTTTGCCACTTCACCGTGACGCATGGTGGTCAGCGCCATCACGCTGTTTTCTGCCATATCGACCACACCCTGCTGTAAGGCTGTATACAACTCGCCGTAATCCAGTGGCGTCGGGTTACCGCCCATGACTTTGATCATTTCAACTGCGCCAGGGCTTGGCTGGACACGGACTTTCATGCCTTTCAGATCGTCTGGTTTCAGTACTGGTTTATTGCCATAGAAACTGCGGGCGCCTCCATCATAAAAAGTCAGCCCGAAATAACCTTTGCTTTTCGTTGAGTCGAGGATTTTTCTCCCGATATCGCCCTGCATGACCTGATAATAATGATCACGATCGCGGAACAAATAAGGCAGGCTAAATAATTTATAGGAATTTTCAAATGCTTCCATTTCTGCCGCATTGGTTTTTACCAGTGGAATAGCGCCTGAACGAATCAGCTCCATTGTTTCTCGTTGAGTACCCAATGTTCCATTTGGATAAATACGAATAGTAATATCACCGTTAGAGTACTCTTTGCTCTTTTTCGCAAAGAACTCCATCACTTTATGAACAGGATGAGACTTATCCTGATTATGACTCAGTTTTAATGTCACTGCCCAGGACTGGCTTGCGGATAACATAAGAACAGCACCGATAATGCCAGCGGATACTTTTATTTTCATAGATGTTCCTTTTCTAATAAATATGGCGGCAGGTGCCGCCAGTGAATGCGCATCAGTAACCCAGTGCTCTTGGCAATGCCATACTGATTTGCGGAATATAGGTCACCATTGCCAGCACCAATACCATCACGGCATAGAATGGCAGCATAGGTTTGATAATTTTATTAATCGGTAATTTAGATACACTACAACCGACAAATAACACACTGCCTACAGGCGGAGTACAAATACCGATACACATGTTCAGTACCATGACAATACCAAAGTGAATCGGGTCCATGCCCAGTTCGGTGACAACCGGTAAAAATATCGGCGTAAAAATCAGTACCGCCGGTGTCATATCCATAAAAGTGCCGATAATCAACAGGATAATATTGATAATAAGCAGGATTATTATTGGGTTGTCAGAAATAGTGTTAAGCAAATCGAGAATCAGGAAGGGAACGTCAGCGTTTGACATTGCCCATGACATTCCCATCGAAGAACCAATTAATAACAAGACAATTGCAGTGGTAATAACGGATTCCAGAAATATTTTAGGTAAATCTTTAACTGAGATTTCACGATAAAGAACCAGTGCAAGGAAAAGGGTATAAATTACTGCAATTGCGGAGGCCTCTGTCGGGGTAAAAATACCACTTAATACACCCCCCATAATTAAAATAATCAGGAAAATACTGGGGATAGCCATCCATATCGCAACGCCAGCCTGGCGTAAAGTCGGGCGTTCTGGCTTTGGATAACCGCGACGTACCGCGATAATACCGGCTATAACCATCAGTGCCAGACCCAGCAAAATTCCCGGAACATAACCCGCCAGGAACAGTGCGGCAATAGAAGTACCACCACTGACCAGTGAATAGACGATTAACGTATTACTTGGTGGAATAAGCAAACCCGTCGGGGCAGAGGCAACGTTAACCGCAGTACTGAATGCCGGGTCGTAGCCCTCTTTAACCTGTTGCGGATGCATGACGCCGCCCATCGCAGCCGCCGAAGCCACGGCTGAACCAGAGATTGCCCCGAACAGCATATTGGCGAGAATATTACAGTGGGCAAGTGAGCCTGGCAGACGACCGCCGAGAATACGGGCAAAGTTGATTAATCGTCGCGCTATTCCTCCATGATTCATAATGTTGCCAGACAAGATAAAAAATGGGATTGCCAACAACGTAAAACTATCTAACCCGGAGGCTAACTTTTGGGAAACCACACTCAATGCTGAGTTGAAATCGAGTTGTGTGGAAATTGATGCCAGTGTCGATAAACCAATGGCATAAACAATAGGTACACCTAATGCCAACATAAAAAAGAAGGCACCAAATAACACAATAATCGGTAACCAGTAATCCATAATTTCTCCATTCCTACTATGGTTGGTTGTTGTTTGTTATCTTTAGAGTGGTTGTTTAAGTTCGGTTAAAACCATATCTATGGTGTATATAATAATAAGTACACCACTAATCGGGATGCTCATATAGATATATCCCATTTGCCAGCCTAAAGCGGGCGAGGTCTGACCTGAATCGAATGTATCCATCGTTAATAGCCCACCACCATATACCATAATGATGGTAGCGAAGATAATAACGATAATCTGAATACACAAAAATAAAAGACGTCGGGCTTTTCCTTTCAGCATCATAGGTAGCAGGTCAATCGCCAGATGCCGGTTTTGCCCTGCGGTGTATGCCCCACCAAAAAGTCCAAGACAAATAAAGAGCAAACGGCTGAGTTCATCTGTAAAAATACTGGGACTAGTAAATATAAATCGTGCAGCCACCTGCCACGTCACACATGCCACGATGATCGCCAAAATGGTAATGTTCAATGCTGCAAGCAGAGTATTAATAGATCTAATTATATTTCGCATAGTGATTAACCTTTGCAATATCATTCATCCTGTGGCTGGTAAATTGTCCCATTAAGAAAACCAGGCCAGTTTTTTTCAAACCAAATACCTCGGATAATAGGAAACTCACGAACAGGTGTTTCTCTGACGTGAAAGATACCGTTGCAATAATGAATAAGTAGTTTATCTTTTTTATCCTCAGTACGCTCTGAACGAAAGCGCCAGGCATCACAAAAACCATTTCGTGTTTGCGGAATAGAATTTCCATCCCTGTCGAGAATAATACGTGCTCCCCGACTACCACCACCTGCGTCAATATAATGCGTTAATTGCGTTAATACGGCGGCAGAAGTCAGTGCCATATGCCGCCACATAAACAGCTCGGCAACTTCACCCACATGTTTGATAGCCAATCCATGCCGTTGGACAAATTCGTTCAATAACAGGGCATCACGAGTGGCACGTCGGACTTTATCGGCATGGCAAATAAATCCCGCATGGTCAGACATTCGTGCCTGAATTTTTTCTCTCACAACCGACAACGGCATCTCGGTCCCGTTATCGTGCGCCTGAGTAATGATCTCTCTTATAGAAGCCAGTGCCGGAGCTACCAGTTGTGCTATATCTCCATCAATATTACGTTTTTGCGTGCAACCAATAAAACGTGCCAGACGAACAGCAAAAACCTGCCCGGCATTCAATGCCGCACCACCAGGGCGAGTGACGCCGTGTGTGCCAGCAACTTCCCCCACGGCGAAACAGCCGGGCAGGGAGGTTTGTCCCCAGATATCCACTTCAATGCCGCCATTCATATGCTGATTATTCATGGCAAACTGCAAAGGCTGTGTGGTGAGATCGTAACCGTGCATCTTATACAGCGAGATAGACAGCGGATTCATTCGTTGCAGCCGTTCGATGGGCGATGGTGCCAGAGCGTCGTTATTTTCCAGATACGCGCGAACGTCGTCGTCCAGTCGATCTAATGAGAACGGCAGGTCACCCGGCACCGCTTCAGGATTGCGATTGAAATCCATAAATACCTGACGCCCTGATTGCTGCTCTTGCGCTACTGCCATATCTAACAAGCTGGAGCCAAAATCCATCACCCGAGTGGCGTGGAACGGCCACTGATAGCCTTTACGGAAAATGTTTGAAGCCAGCTCCTGGGTGGTGCGATAGTAATCCGCGAGGAAGTTATACTCGTTACCCTCAGCATCCACGGAATAGATATACGGGATCACCTGTACATAGGTGCCGGATAAATTCCACGGAAACGTGCTACGCGGCGTGCCTATACCAAACTGGCTTTCGGTCAGATTGGTTAGCGTCAGGCCTTCCTCCAGCGCCAGCCCCAGCGAGCCAAAACATTTGTGTGGGTACACACTGTCGCGATAAAGCTCGCCAGGCCCTCCTGTTGCCAGTACCACATTGGGCGCAGTCACAATTGCCAGCCCCCATGGGTTATGGGCGCGATGACCGGTCGCGAGGATTGCCCCCGCCACACAGTCTTCGCCGTTTTCGTCACGCTGATGCAGCAGTTTAATCACTGTTGCACTGGTCAACACTGGAATGGCGAGGCGCTGTACTTCTTCCAACAGCACTTTCACCATTAACCTTGAGGTACGCGGCCCACACGAGGTTGCACGCCCGGCTTCGTCATGGTCGGTTTGATAACGAAGAATCGCGCCATAGCGATCTTCCGGTAATTCCAGACCAAGATATTGCAACCCGCCAAGAGTGTGCAGAGAACCTACCGCTTCGACATAAGCGGTGTCGTGATCCATCGCCCCACCGCTCGCCAGTGCCTCTGCCAGTTTGGTGAAGTTGTCGCCATTGCCTGCGGTAGCGGCGGTAAACAGTGTCTGTTTATCGGAACCAGAACATGCCGACGTCCCCATATATAACCCGGCGGTGGCGATCAGCACATTTTGCTGGCGGCGTTTAAGTTCCACAGCTGCACGCAGCCCGGCTGCACCACTGCCGACTACCAGGGCATCTGTTTGCCAGAGTGGGTAATCAACACCGTCTACCGTGACAACCCATGCGGGTTCTGCCTGTGCAAAACCCTTTGGGAAAGTAACGTGCGTCAGCGCGTCAAGGATGGTGTCATCAAGCTGACTCATGCATCCTCCATCGGCGTAAACAGGCTACTTTCCATCAGGCGTGGGTGCTTGATAATTGGACGGAAGGCCATATACGGCAGAATGTCGCGCTCAATCTCCACACCCGGCGCGATTTCAATTAATTCAACGCCTTCTGCCGTTAACTGGAATACTGCGCGTTCAGTGATATACAACACTTCCTGACCACTTTGCTGTGCGTAGGCGGCGCTAAAAGTGATTTTTTCCACCTGGGTAACCAGTTTAGGGATTTGACCTGACTGGGCGATATGCAGGCCATCTGGCGTTACATCGATCTTGCTGCCTTTAGCGTCGAACGTGCCGCAGAACACCACTTTACGGGCATTTTGCGCAATTTCGAGAAATCCGCCGGGGCCAATTAGATTGCCATTGAGATGGGAGACGTTGACGTTACCGTACTGATCCATCTCTCCCATGCCGAGGAAGGTGATATCGATGCCGCCGCCACTGTAGAATTCGAATTGATCGAGTGATGGAATAATGGCGTCGGCGTTGCGGGCGCAGCCGAAAAACGCATCATCCAGCATCATACCGTTATGTACGCCTTGCTCGACGCTCAGCCATAAACTTTGGTAAGGAACGCCTTCGCGCAGCGCTACTCCTGGAATACCGCCGGGAATACCAAAGCCAAAGTTGGTTGAAGCGCCAGCTACCAGTTCGCGTGCCGCCCGACGGGCAATCAGGCGACGTACCGGATGACTAACCAGTTCAATAGCGTCGTTAGAACTCAGACGGCGATGTTGGCCGCTGATGGTCAGGTCGTAACCGCCAAGATAGGTTTGTGGTTGTTCGCGGTGTTCAACGATGCCATCAACCAGAATGCCCGGTAATTTGACCCGGCGTGGTTCAATCGCGCCAGCTTCCAGCACATCGCGTACCTGTACGAACACTTTGCCGCCGCTGTTGTGTGCTGCCAGCGCCATGGAATAGCTATCCATATCAATCGCTTCTTCTTCAAGGCTGACGTTGCCTCGAGGATCGGCATAAGTGCCACGCAAAATCGCGTAATCCACTTTGAAAGGGCGATAACGAAGTTTGGTTTCACCGTCGATTTCAATCAGTTCTACCAGCTCGTCGGTAGTGCATTCATTCGACTTACCGCCGCCATTGCGTGGATCAACAAACGATCCCAGCCCAACGTGGGTAAAAAGCCCCGGACGTCCGGCGCCGATCTCCCGTAGCAGTGCCTGAATCACGCCACCAGGAAAGCAGTAGGCTTCAATCGTGTTATTTTTTACCAGCGCCTGCATTTTGGGCGACCAGGTAAAGTGCCCGGCAATAATGCGTTTGAGCATCTCTGCGTGCGCAAAACGATTAGTGCCTTTGCAGTCGCGATCGCCAATACCCAGCGAGTGGATTAGCGTCAGGTCGCGAGGGTGTCCGGTTTGCAGGAAACGCGCTTCAATAGCAGCCAGAATATGGTCCGCTTCCACCATACCGCCGCCGTTACCGCTAATAGCAATAGTCGCACCGTCCTGAATTTGCGCCGCCAGTGCCTCGGCGGTTGTTATCTTACGCATACAATTTCCTTATTGATTATTGAAGCTCACGCTACTTTTTTCGGCAAAGGCGCGCGTCGCCTGCTGGCAATCCTGAGTGGCGGACATTAATCCGGCCAGTAGCTGGTGCGGGTAATCGGCATGTTTATTTTCCAGTGCCAGAATCAGTTGCTTAATATGTGCAAGCGCCACCGGACCACATTTTTCCAGCTGCGCTAACTGGTTCGCCATCCAGCTTTCCACCTGTTCTTTTTCTACCACTTCATCAATTAAATTCGCCGCCTGAGCTTCCTGCGCCGTCAGGCGTTTACCCAGCATCAGCATCTGGCGACCGACCACCGGACCAACCTGATTAAGCACACGTTCAATGCCCATCCAGCCAGGCACCATGCCGAGCATCACTTCCGGGTTAGAGAATTTCGCGCCGGGGCGAGCAATACGAATATCGCAGCACAAGGCAAGTTCAATACCACCGCCGATGGTATGACCGTTGAGATTCGCAACGGTTAATTGGGGTAAGTTGCGCAGGCGATTAAAAACGTCATTACCGCGTTTAATCCATTTTCTGCCCATATCTAATGGCGAATAGGCCGACCACGATTTAATATCGCCACCCGCACAAAAGAATTTATCGCCGGTTGCCGTTAATTCGACTAATCGTAATGTGGTGTCGTTTTCAATTTCATTTAAATAATGGTCGAGAGATTCAATCATCTCTTCGTTAATAGCATGACATTTATCTTCACGGTTCAATGTCAGGCGGCAGGAAGCTGCCGCTCTGCTGAACAGAACGGGTTGGTCACTCATGATCATTCCTTAACAATAATGCGCGATGCGATCGACGCTAATATCCAGCGTGCTGTTAATATCTTTCTGCCACCAGTACGGCGAGAATATTTCCAGTTCAATAGCGCCATTAAATCCGGCGTTTTCAACCAGCCGACGAATTGACGGAATATTGATGACGCCATCTCCCGGCATTCCCCGGTCATTGACCAGATCGGTGGTCGGCACTAACCAGTCGGAAACATGAAACGCGAGGATGCGGTTTCCGGCACGCAGGATCTGACTGGCGAGATCCGGATCCCACCAGACGTGATAAACATCCACCGCCACGCCGAGGCCAAACTCACCATCGGGATCGAGTTCATCACACCAGTCCAGCGCCTGACGTAACGTGCACAGGCAAGAGCGGTCGGCAGCAGTCATCGGGTGCAGCGGCTCCAGCGCAATTGGCACGCCGACATCTTTCGAATGTGGCAGCAACTGGCGAATCCCTTGTTTTACTTGTTCCCGCGCTTCGTACAAATCTTTTGTTCCCTGCGGTAACCCGCCAACCACCTGCATATAACAGGCGGCGTTAAGCACCGCTGCGTCGTCCAGCGCCCGGCGGTTATCATCAATCGCCAGTTTGCGTTCCGCCAGTGTCGGCGCGGTGTAGTAAGTGCTACGGCACAAACCGGAAACGCTCATGTTACTGGCGGCAAGCTGGCGGGCGATTTGCTGGAGATCTTCACCCTGCAACTCCCTGCGCCAGGGGGCAATTGCGCCAATACCGCGTGCGGCGCAGGCATCAATAATGGCGGGTAGCGGCGTTTTATAGCCCAGTGTTGCGGTATTGATACTGAATAAATCCGGGCGTTGTAACAGATCTCTCATGATTCAGCCTCAGAAGCGCGGCATACTTAAGCCGCCGTCGATGGCAACCGCCTGACCGCAGGTGTAAATCAGTTTACCTTCCGCCATCGCGCGGACGGTGGAAGCGATATCAGCCGGATAACCCCAACGTCCCCACGGCACCAGACCTTTGGCAATCAGTTCGTCGTAATAAGCCGTTGCCGGAATAGTCATATCGGTTTTGATGAGACCAGGGCGCACTTCATAAACGCCAATTTGTTCATTGCAAAGGCGAGCAGCAAACAGACGAGCAGCGGCAGAAACGGCGGTTTTGGCAATGGTGTATTCGCCGCGATTCATCGCCAGCATGATGGCGTTGATGGAACTGACGAAAATAATCGAGCGGTGCGGCAGTTCCGCTTCCGGTTTCGGCTGTGCCAGTAAACGCTTACTGAATGCCTGAGCAAGGAAGAACGGCGCGCGGGTGTTAATGGCAATGTTTTGATCGAAGCTGTCTGGTTCGAGGTCGAGGAGGTCACCGCGTTTTTTCACTGAAATTCCCGCGTTATTGAGCTGGCAGTCCAGACGCCCCCACTGGTTTTGCGCCGCGTCGAGCATCTCTTCATGCAAGGAGAGATCGCCGACATCGGCAGGGAAGCAAATCACTTCCACGCCTTCAGCTATACATTCTTGTTGTGTGATATGCAGTTTTTCTACGCTGTCGGCATCGGGAAGATCGTTAATCAGCAGGTTAAATCCGCCACGAGCAAGCTCCAGCGCACAGCCCTTTCCAATACCACGAGCGGCTCCGGTAATCACGGCAACAGGACGAGTGGATTTCATACAATAGCTCTCTTTTTTTGAATATTGTTTTCTAAGTGACAATTAGCTTGCGACGTGACGCAAGAAAGATCAACCATCTGGTTGGTTGATATGCGATAGTGATCACAGGAAATTTGATAACTTGATGAAAGTACAAGTTTTTATCCTTTTTACTGGAGCTTCTAATTAATCGGGTTAAGATAGTTATCTTGAAGAGGTCGTGGGGAAGCGTTATGTATCTTGATACCAGCAACGTACAGAGCCTGAAGGAAAAGCTGCTGTTATGCGCGGTTAATGAATTTGCCGAATATGGTTATGAAGGGGCCAGGGTCGATAATATTGTTAAGGCTGCGGGGTGTAGTAAACAGACGGTTTATCATCACTTTGGTAATAAAGAAAGTTTATTTATTGAAGTACTGGAATATACCTGGAACGATATTCGACAAAAAGAAAAGGCCCTTGATTTCTCAGATCTTCCGCCACAAAAAGCCATTGAGAAAATTATTGATTTTACATGGGATTATTATATTGCTAATCCCTGGTTTTTAAAAATTGTGCATAGTGAAAATCAAAGTAAAGGTGTGCATTATGCAAAATCACAGCGTCTCTTAGAAATTAACCATGCGCACTTGCAGTTAATGGAATCCTTATTGGATGAAGGGAAGAAACACAATATTTTTAAGCCAGATATCGACCCATTGCAGGTGAATATTAATATTGCTGCGCTTGGCGGATATTATTTGATCAACCAGCATACGCTTGGCCTAGTTTATCATATCAGTATGGTTTCCCCCCAGGCACTGGAAGCCAGACGTAAGGTCATCAAAGAGACAATCCTTAGCTGGCTTTTGGTTGACCCTTCATCTACCGCGCACGAATAAAACTGCCATCCGGCTGGCGGGTGAACAGGACCTGTTGATTATTCCCCGTATCAATGGTTAAGCCCGTCACCACGCCGCTGGCGTTCTGGCGGATTTTCACCATTTGCCCGTTTTGCAAATTACTCAGCGGCTTACCCGCGCCTTCTACCTGCGCCATTGCATAGACATCGGTAGCGGGCAGTCCGTGGTCGCGGAACAGCTGCGCCATCGTTTTACCGGGTTCGACACGGTAAGAGCGCCATTGATTATCAATTCCGCTATCTGGCTGGAATGGTTGTGTTTGGGTAGTTTGCGGCTGTTCTTCTGGCTGGCCTTCCTGTATAGGTTCTGGAGCGACCGGAGCCACCTGATCAGGATCATTTTGTGGTGTGACTAATTGCGCCCGCAGCTGTTCTTCTGTCGGCGGTTGTGATTGCGACTGAATATCTAACTGCGCTTCACGCGTCACCACCGGCGCGTTGGGCGTATCATCAGATGGAAGCAGAAATCCGACCACCAATATAATGGCGGCAATAATGATCCCCCGACGATGCATCGGCGGCAGCGGGTCCATGAAGCGAAAATTGTCCGGCGCGTGCCAGACTTTCTCCAGGGTTGGTTTTAGTTCAAAGCGCCCGGGCATGGTTTCCTCCTGCTCCGCGTCTTGTTCCTCAATCATAGCCTATGAATAAGCTAACGCTATGATGTCCGTGGTAAACCCGCCTTTATTATATTCATACGGGATATTGCTATTGTTTCTTTTTCCCCGGGATTTGTCATCATTCCTGCGACAAAGTTTTACCCAAAGAAGTGTGGCTGATATGCTGCCCGCTACTTTTATACCCTAAGAAAGGAAATACGATGACCACCCCAACTTTTGACACCATCGAAGCGCAAGCAAGCTACGGCATTGGTTTACAGGTAGGCCAACAACTGAGTGAATCTGGCCTGCAAGGGCTGCTGCCGGAGGCGCTGGTGGCTGGTATTGCAGATGCGCTGGAAGGCAAACATCCGGCTGTTCCGGTTGATGTGGTGCATCGCGCGCTGCGTGAAATCCACGAACGCGCCGATGCCGTTCGTCGTCAGCGTTTCCAGGCGATGGCTGCCGAAGGTGTGAAATATCTTGAAGAAAATGCCAAAAAAGAAGGTGTGAACAGCACCGAATCTGGCCTGCAATTCCGCGTGATCAACCAGGGTGAAGGCGCAATTCCGGCACGTACTGACCGCGTTCGTGTTCATTACACCGGTAAACTGATCGACGGCACCGTGTTTGACAGCTCCGTTGCTCGTGGTGAACCCGCTGAATTCCCGGTTAATGGCGTGATCCCTGGCTGGATTGAAGCACTGACTCTGATGCCGGTAGGTTCTAAATGGGAACTGACTATCCCGCAGGAACTGGCATATGGCGAGCGCGGCGCAGGCGCATCCATCCCTCCGTTCAGCACCCTGGTGTTTGAAGTCGAACTGCTGGAAATCCTCTAAGCAGCGCATTCTGTTCCCCTCGAACCAGAGGGGAGCAGGCATTCAGCAATAAACCCTTCAGTTTGCCAAACGGCGCTATTTTGTGTTGCAAAGACCGCGTAAGCGTGTATTTTTGTGAGCTGTTTCGCGTTATCACCGTGATATGACACTCACTTTAAACATAAAATTAACATTAGATCTAAATCTTAGTATTCATCCCGCGTATTGTTACCTAATATCGATGAGTCCCGATACAGATTCGTCGTATCATAGACTGACTAAAGGCCGTAGAGCCTGAACAACACAGACAGGTACAGGAAGAAAAAAACATGGTAGATCAGGTAAAAGTCGTTGCCGATGATCAGGCTCCGGCTGAACAGTCGCTACGGCGCAATCTCACAAACCGACATATTCAGCTTATTGCCATTGGCGGTGCCATTGGTACGGGGTTGTTTATGGGGTCTGGTAAAACAATCAGTCTTGCCGGACCGTCGATCATCTTCGTTTATATGATCATCGGTTTTATGCTCTTTTTCGTGATGCGGGCAATGGGGGAATTGCTGCTTTCGAATCTGGAATACAAATCTTTTAGTGACTTCGCTTCCGATTTACTCGGGCCGTGGGCAGGATATTTCACCGGCTGGACTTACTGGTTCTGCTGGGTTGTAACCGGTATGGCAGACGTGGTGGCGATCACGGCTTATGCTCAGTTCTGGTTCCCCGATCTCTCCGACTGGGTCGCCTCGCTGGCGGTGATAGTGCTGCTGCTGACGCTCAATCTCGCCACCGTGAAAATGTTCGGTGAGATGGAGTTCTGGTTTGCGATGATCAAAATCGTCGCCATTGTGTCGCTGATTGTCGTCGGCCTGGTTATGGTGGCGATGCACTTTCAGTCACCGACTGGTGTGGAAGCGTCATTCGCGCATTTGTGGAATGATGGCGGCTGGTTCCCGAAAGGTTTAAGTGGCTTCTTTGCCGGATTCCAGATAGCGGTTTTCGCTTTCGTAGGGATTGAGCTGGTAGGTACAACCGCTGCGGAAACCAAAGATCCGGAGAAATCACTGCCGCGTGCAATTAACTCTATTCCGATCCGTATCATTATGTTCTACGTCTTCGCGCTGATTGTGATTATGTCCGTGACGCCGTGGAGTTCGGTAGTCCCGGAGAAGAGCCCGTTTGTTGAACTGTTTGTGTTGGTAGGTTTGCCTGCGGCTGCCAGCGTGATCAACTTTGTGGTGCTGACCTCTGCGGCGTCTTCCGCTAACAGCGGCGTCTTCTCTACCAGCCGTATGCTGTTTGGTCTGGCGCAGGAAGGTGTAGCACCGAAAGCGTTCGCTAAACTTTCTAAGCGCGCAGTACCCGCGAAAGGGTTGACCTTCTCGTGTATCTGTCTGCTCGGCGGCGTGGTGATGTTGTATGTGAATCCTAGCGTGATTGGCGCGTTCACGATGATTACAACCGTTTCCGCGATTCTGTTTATGTTCGTCTGGACAATTATCCTTTGCTCGTACCTGGTTTACCGCAAACAGCGTCCTCATCTGCATGAGAAGTCGATCTACAAGATGCCGCTCGGCAAGCTGATGTGCTGGGTATGTATGGCGTTCTTTGTGTTCGTGGTCGTGTTGCTGACACTGGAAGATGACACTCGCCAGGCGCTGTTGGTCACCCCGCTGTGGTTTATCGCACTGGGGCTGGGCTGGTTGTTTATTGGTAAGAAGCGGGCTGCTGAACTGCGGAAATAACCGCATTATCATGCTGGATGGCGCAATGCCATCCAGCTTTTAGATTACTCACCCGCCAGCGCGCGTGGGAACAGTACATTGTTTTCCAGACTGATGTGATCCATCAGGTCATCAATCAGTTCATTAATGCCGTTATACATCGCTTTCCAGGTGGTGCAGGCTTCTGGCGGCGGTGTGACGTTATTGGTAGTGTGTTTGATCACTTCCAGCAGTTCGCCCGCTTCATCGTGCTCGCTTTCCATTACGCTGATTGGCCCCATTGCCTGGCTGCCCATGCCTTGTTTGATCATCGGGAAGAGGATCTGCTCTTCTTTCATCATGTGGCTGGAAAGCTCTTCATGCAGCATGGTCAGGTATTTTGTCAGCCCTTTTGGCACGCTCGGTTTGTCGGCGTGAACGCGCTCGACTTTAGTCGCTTGCAGGATCAGCTCCGGCAGCTGCTCGCGGTGACGATCGTGGTAGCGCACGATGATATGGTCAATGATTTCTGCCAGCGGGGCGCTACGCCAGTCTTTCTCAATCGGTTGTTCAGCAAGCTTTGCCAGTTCAGCTTCAATGACCTCAACATCCAGTTCTTTACGTGCCGCCGCGCGCGCCAGCGTCTGCTTACCGCCACAGCAGTAATCCATATCATATTTACGAAACAGAGCCGAAGCGCGAGGGATAGAGAGCGCCAGTTCACCTAAAGGTTGGTCGCGATAAGCCATAGCTGATACCTCATTCTTAATAAGATAAGATGTATTTTAAATGCATCTTTAAGGCAAAAGCTATAACCCTTACGTAGCAGAGGCTTATTTAACTCACTGCCAGCGTGTCAACTTTCTGAGACAGATTCAGTTAAAGGTTTTTCTGGTTTTGCTCTGACCGCAATGACCACGCCAATCACTAACAGCGCGATACCGCTCAGCGTCATTAGCGGCGGCATTTGCTGGCGGAGTAAAAAGGTGTACAGCAAACCTGCCAGCGTTTCGAAAACAATCAGCGGCCCGAGAATCACTGTCGGTAATCGCTGGCTGGCGACGTTCCAGCAGAGTGCGCCAACCCATGAGCAAAGCACGGCTATCGCAACCATCAGACTAATAAACACCAGCGGACGGGGGCCAAAAGGTAAGGAGAAGTCCGGCGTTTGTATATTCAGCCAGTAACAGGCGACGAGATAGCCGATGAGAGAAACCGGCAGCGTGACCAGCGCCTGCGCCGTCGCCCACATCATCGGATGTTTGTCGGGATTTTCCCGCAGCCAGCGGGCGTTGCGCAGGGCATACCATGCCCAGCAGACCACGGAAACTAACGCTAGCACGATGCCAGAGGTATAACGTGCCCAGTCAAAATCGGGGAGTCCGTGGTTTAACTCAGCAATATTCACACTCGCCAGGCCGATGCCAATACAAATCAGTGCCGGGGCGAGTTTTCCCCACGCGAGTTTGCCGTCGCGCTGGCTATAAAGCAGATTGGCAAAGACAGGAATGACCACCGGCAGGGTGCCGATAATCATCGTGGAAACAGGCGCGCCAGTACGTTGAATGGCACTGGCAAGGCAGAAGTAATAAATGAGGTTGCCCATCATAGTGAGCATCAAGGCGGTAAGCCAGTCCCGACGCGCCAACTGACGCAGACGCACGCGTCCCAGCCAGGCAATGGGCAGCGCAATTAACCCTAACGCCAGATAACGCCCCATCGACTGCAACATCGCCGGGTATTCCGGTACGATCAACGGCCCGACAAAAATAAGCCCCCACATCAACCCTGCTAACAGGGCGTACAGCACGCCGCTAATCATTACTGGCATCCATTGGTCTGTCAGAAGAAAGTTCAGGAAGCAGACATGATTGCTCCCGGCATCCCGTCATTATCAGAGAGGATGCGGGAGGATGCCACTTTAATTAACTAGTTATTAACATTAAAAAGATGGCTTACGCTTTCGGCTAACGTTGTCGTTGGGCGGCCAATCAATTTGCTAAGCGTTTTGCTGTTATCAAACAGACCACCTTTCGATGCGCCAACGTCAGAATCCGCCAGCATATCCGCCAGTCCGTCGGGCAGTCCGACGCTTTTCAGTGCCGCGGCGAAATCGGCTTCGCTCAGATTTTGATAGGTAACGGATTTTCCGCTCTGTTTGGTCAGCTCTGCCGCTAACTGTGTCAACGTCCAGGCACTATCGCCCGCCAGTTCGTAAACCTTGCCTTCGTGACCGGCTTCGCTAATCACGCGTGCCGCAGCTGCCGCATAATCTGCCCGCGTTGCTGAGGCGATTTTGCCATCGCCCGCCGCACCGATAAATACGCCGTGTTCCAGTGCTGCCGGGGCGCTGGCGAGGTAGTTTTCGGTGTACCAGCCGTTGCGCAGTAGGGTGTAAACGATGCCAGAATCAGCCAGCATTTTCTCCGTCTCGATGTGCTCATCGGCGAGGCCGAGCGGAGATTTATCCGCGTGAAGCAGGCTGGTATAAGCGATAAATTTCACGCCAGCCGTCTTTGCGGCATTAATAACATTACGATGCTGCGGGGCACGTTGACCCACTTCGCTGGAAGAGATCAGCAGTAGTTTTTCCACTCCCTGAAGTGCAGATGTCAGTGCGGCTTCATCGCCGTAGTCAGCCTGACGCACGGTAATGCCTTGTGCTGTCAGTGCCTGGGCTTTTGCCGGATTACGAACGATAGCCACTATTTGGCTGGCAGGAACCGTTTTCATCAAGGATTCAATAACATACTGACCAAGTTGGCCAGTGGCACCAGTAATAGCGATCATGGGAAGTCTCCATCGTTTTGTCTTGTGTTTAAATACGCTAACACCTAAACTTACTTTTAGTAAGTACGCACAAAAAGGTAAGTATGAAATGAGTCAGGTTAGCCTGTCGCAACAACTGAAAGAGGGTAATCTCTTTGCGGAACAGTGCCCGTCGCGCGAGGTGTTGAAACACGTCACCAGCCGTTGGGGGGTGTTGATTCTGGTGGCGCTACGCGAAGGTACTCATCGCTTTAGCGACCTGCGGCGCAAAATCGGCGGGGTGAGCGAAAAGATGCTTGCGCAGTCGTTACAGGCGTTAGAACAGGATGGTTTTCTTAACCGTATCGCGTATCCGGTGGTGCCACCGCATGTTGAATACAGCCTCACGCCGCTGGGCGAGCAGGTGAGCGAAAAGGTTGCTGCACTGGCGGACTGGATTGAGTTGAATTTGCCCGAGGTGTTGGCGGTGCGGGATGAACGTGCGGCATAACTGCCGGATGCGCGGCCTACGGTGTATGACTTGTAGGGCGGATAAGATGCGCCAGCATCGCATCCGCCAATAAATGCCGGATGCGATTGATGATTTATAGGCCGAAAAAGAAGTGTTTTACTTACTCAAATCCACCTGATAAATCGCAAACCCGATATCATCGGTCGCGACTTTATTCATCGGATACTGCCCTTTCTCTTTAATAAACGCTGCGGCTTTATCTGACGGGGAAGTTTCGAAACGGATATCCAGTTTCTTATCGGCAGCTATCGGTGCTAAACGCCAGTTGTTATCTGCCGCCGGGTGAATTTCCCCCGCACGTTTCGACTCATCAGCAATCCACGCTGCCAGCACCGAGCGGTTCTCATCCGGTGAAGCAAAAGCGATATGGCTGTCGCCCGTACCGGCAAATTTGCCGCCGTAAGCGCGATAGTTATTGGTGGCAACGAGGAACATAGCGTTCGGATCAATCGGCTTGCCATTAAAGGTCAGGTTCTTAATCCTTTCCGCATTGGCATTAATCATCTGGCACTCGCCGTCATAACGGGCGGGCTGGGTAACATCAATCTGATAATTCACACCATCAATAACATCAAAGTTATAAGTGCGGAAACCATCCCAGTTGATGAGTGACTGTGGTTTCGTGCTGTTGGGATCAATCTGGTTAAACTGTCCGGCGGAGCACTCCAGCCACTCTTTCACCTCTTTACCGCTGGCTTTCACCACAATCAGGGTATTGGGATAGAGATAAAGATCGGCGGCATTACGGAAGGTCAACTGGCCTTTTTCCACCTCCACATAGCTTGCCGGGTCATTTTTGCGACCACCGACTTTAAACGGTGCGGCAGCTGAAAGCACCGGCAGTTTTGCCAGATCCGGATCGCCCTGAATGTAATGCTCGACATACGCTTTTTGCGCGTTGTTCACCACCTGCACGGTCGGATCGTCCTGCACCAGCGCCAGATAGCTATACATATTGTCGGCAGATTTACCGATTGGCTTGCTGACGAACTGGCGTGTGGCATCGTGATCGGCTTTGAGTGTTTCTACCAGCTTGCTGTCTTCCGCTGCGAGTGATTTTTTATTAGCGATATCGTAAATCGGCCGTGCTTCCGCTTTCGCCTGCGTCACCTGCCATTTACCGCTGTCATTACTGAGTTGTAAGTCGACCACCCCAAGATGATCGCCCCACATGCCCGGCATTACCGCCGGAACACCATTCAGCGTGCCTTTGGTGATATCAGCCCCTTCGATATCAGCAAAATCTTTACCCGGGAAAACGGCGTGAGCATGACCAAACATAATGGCGTTAACGCCCGGAATTTCACTGAGGTAATAAACTGAGTTTTCCGCCATCACTTTATACGGATCGGCAGACAGCCCGGAATGTGCCAGAACGACAACGACATCGGCACCTTTCTCGCGCATTTCAGGCACGTATTTGCGCACGGTTTCGGTAATATCATTCACCGTCACTTTCCCGGATAAATTAGCTTTATCCCAGCCCATGATTTGCGGCGGCACGACGCCAATATAGCCAATCTTCAGCGTCTGTTTTTTTCCGTCTTTATCGACCACTTCGGTATCTTTAATTAAATACGGTGTAAACATTGGCTGTTTGGTTCTGGCGTCAATGACGTTGGCATTTACATAAGGGAATTTCGCTCCCGCCAGCGCATTTTTCAGGTAATCCAGACCGTAGTTAAACTCATGGTTGCCAAGCGTGCCGACGGTATAGTCCAGCGTATTTAATGCCTTATAGACCGGGTGAATATCACCTGCTTTTAATCCTTTCGCCGACATGTAATCGGCCAGCGGACTCCCCTGAATCAAATCGCCGTTATCGACCAGTACGCTGTTTTTCACTTCATTGCGGGCATCGTTAATCAGGCTTGCCGTACGTACCAGTCCGAATTTTTCCGTGGCGGTGTCTTTGTAATAATCGAAATCCATCATGTTGCTATGCAGATCAGTGGTTTCCATGATACGCAGATCGACCGTCGCTGCATTCACACTGGCGGCAATCAGCGTGGCCAGGAGCGTTGCGCTAAACTTAATCATCAGGGACATCCTTTTATCATCGGGAATACGAAAGAAAAGGGAGAATAAACGCCTTACTTATAGAACAGTGAAGAATGCCACAATTTTACGCTTTGAAAATGATGACACTATCACAGTTGGCGCATTCATTAACGATAGGGTATAAGTAAAACAATAAGTTAACACCGCTCACAGAGACGAGGTGGAGAAATGTTAGATCAAGTATGCCAGCTTGCACGGAATGCAGGCGATGCCATTATGCAGGTCTACGACGGGACGAAACCGATGGACGTCGTCAGCAAAGCGGACAATTCTCCGGTAACGGCAGCGGATATTGCCGCACACACCGTTATCATGGACGGTTTACGTACGCTGACACCGGAGATTCCGGTCCTTTCTGAAGAAGATCCTCCCGGTTGGGAAGTCCGTCAGCACTGGCAGCGTTACTGGCTGGTGGACCCGCTGGATGGCACTAAAGAGTTTATTAAACGTAATGGCGAATTCACCGTTAACATTGCGCTCATTGACCATGGCAAACCGATTTTAGGCGTGGTGTATGCGCCGGTAATGAACGTAATGTACAGCGCGGCAGAAGGCAAAGCGTGGAAAGAAGAGTGCGGCGTGTGCAAGCAGATTCAGGTCCGCGATGCGCGCCCGCCACTGGTCGTTATTAGCCGATCCCATGCGGATGCGGAGCTGAAAGAGTATCTGCAACAGCTTGGCGAACATCAGACCACGTCCATCGGCTCTTCGCTGAAATTCTGCCTGGTGGCGGAAGGACAGGCGCAGCTGTACCCGCGCTTCGGACCAACGAATATTTGGGACACCGCCGCTGGACATGCTGTGGCTGCAGCTGCCGGAGCGCACGTTCACGACTGGCAGGGTAAACCGCTGGATTACACTCCGCGCGAGTCGTTCCTGAATCCGGGGTTCAGAGTGTCTATTTATTAATTAATTTATGCAGCAGGTCCATCACTTGCTGCACCTCTTCCTGAGTAAGCGCCCCGTCTTTGGCCCATTGCACGCGACCGTCTTTATCCAGCACCACTACAGCGGAACTTTTTTCATCCAGCTGCCAGGCACCGCGTGCGACGCCATTGCTATCAACAATAAACTGCGACCAGGGATAAAGCTTTTTATTACTCTCCAGACTGCTGCGCACAAACATGCCGGAACCCGGAATTGCGTCGTCGGTGTTAACAATGGTGGTGGTCTGGTAACGATCGTGCGGTAACTTCGCTGATTTAATCGCTTCAATCAGCGTCGCGTTTTTCTCTTTTGCAGAGGTGCGACCAGCAATATGTTGCAGTACTCGCACTTTTCCCACTAACTGCGCGCTGTTCCAGGTTTTGTAGCTAAACTGATCTTTATCAAGCACCAACTCGCCCCGATCGGTAATGCCAATCGGCGGCACTCGCTGACCGGTTTCGAACTGATGTGCGGAAGCCATCATCGGCAACAGCAGGCAGGTGAGTGCCAGAATCTTGCGTAGGGTCATGGTGTTTCCTTCTTATGATATGCAGGTGATCCGACCACTTGGGTCTGAGTTTTAATCATATGTGCTATTTATCGAATTTCCCGCAAGTGTGATGCCAGTTTGCGGTCAAGCGCACAAATCATATGAAAAATGAATGCTTATACTGAAGACCGCGCTTCGGTAAAAAGATAATTCTGAATAATTGTAACCTTTAGGTAAAAAAAGTTATACGCGGTGGAAACATTGCCCGGATAGTCTATAGTCACTAAGCATTAAAATTTGCGCCTCATAATAGTTGGGCCGATTGTGGCACCGCACAGGCGTAATACTCAGCAGGAGATAACAATGAAAATTTTCCAACGGTACAACCCACTTCAGGTGGCGAAGTACGTAAAGATCCTGTTCCGTGGACGGTTATACATCAAGGACGTTGGCGCTTTTGAATTTGATAAGGGTAAGATTCTTATCCCAAAAGTGAAGGATAAGCTGCATTTGTCAGTGATGTCCGAAGTTAACCGTCAGGTTATGCGTCTGCAAACAGAGATGGCTTAACCAAAGTGCTATGCAGTAATAAGACGGCTCCTGATTCAGGAGCCGTTGATGTTTCTGGGGGTTACGCGACGCTTTCTTCTTTATCTTTAGCGTCAGGCAGTTTTGGCGAAAGGGCGGTGGCCTTGCTGTCGATCCGGGTCACCAGCAGTTGGTCGATACGGTAGTTATCGATATCCACCACTTCAAATTTGTAGCCGGCGAATTTCACCGAATCGGTGCGTTTCGGGATCTTACGCAGCATAAACATCATAAAGCCGCCGATGGTTTCGTAGTTGCCCGACTGCGGGAACTCGTCAATATCCAGCACGCGCATGACGTCGTCAATCGGGGTGCCGCCGTCAATCAGCCATGAGTTCTCATCACGGGCGACAATCTGCTCTTCCAGCCCCTGACCGACCAGATCGCCCATCAGCGTGGTCATCACGTCGTTGAGGGTGATGATCCCCACCACCAGCGCGTACTCGTTCATGATCACCGCGAAGTCTTCACCTGCGGTTTTAAAACTTTCCAACGCCTCTGAAAGGGTTAACGTATCCGGCACAATCAGCGTGTTGCGAATTTGTACGCCGCTGTTCAGTGCCAGGCTTTGGTTAGCCAGCACGCGGTTCAGCAGGTCTTTAGAATCGACATAACCGATGATGTGGTCAATATCTTCATTACAGACGAGGAACTTAGAGTGCGGATGTTCCGCCACCTTATTCTTCAGACTTTGCTCATCTTCGTGGAGATCAAACCAAATCACGTTTTCACGCGGTGTCATTGAAGACGGAACGGTACGGGATTCCAGCTCAAAGACGTTTTCAATCAGCTCGTGTTCCTGTTTACGTAACACGCCCGCCAGCGCACCGGCTTCCACTACCGCGTAGATGTCATCAGAAGTGATGTCATCTTTACGTACCATTGGCAGTTTGAAAATACGGAAGATCATGTTCGCCAGGCCGTTGAAGAACCACACCAGCGGGGTGCAAACGTACAGGCAGAAGCGCATCGGGTTGATGATACGCAAAGCCACCGCTTCTGGCGCAATCATACCGATGCGTTTCGGAGTTAAATCCGCAAACAGGATAAACATGCCAGTCACTAACGAGAAAGAGAGAATAAAGCTCAGTTGCTCAGAGAGTTCTGCCGACATATAGCGGGAGAACAGGCTGTGAAAAGCTGGAGAAAATGCCGCATCACCGACGATACCGCCGAGAATCGCCACTGCGTTCAGACCGATTTGGACCACGGTAAAGAACATGCCGGGATTTTCCTGCATATTCAGAACGCGTTGGGCATTTATATTGCCTTCATCAGCCAGCAGTTTAAGTTTGATTTTGCGTGAGGCGGCAAGCGAGATCTCGGACATCGAGAAGAACGCACTTACAGCGATCAAGCAGAGTATGACTAAAATACTGTTTAACATATCTTATCCGACCTTTCAGGCCAGATCCTCGGAAGGGGAAGTTGATTAATTTGTGTGAAATACACATTGAAAGCCGATTCGAAGAAAGTGAACCGGCATTTTCAGTGGCTAGTATAGCGTAAGGTACTGTAAAGTCGCCAGAGGGTTAAAATTCAGACTGCTGATAAATGCAATACTGCCTGATGCGCTATGCCAATCAGGCCTACGCAGTCCTTGCAATATATTGAATTTGGACGATTTTGTAGGCCTGGTAAGGCGTTTACGCCGCATCTGGCATAAATAAAGCGCACTTTATCAACAATCTACATTTGTACCCGTAACGCTATGCTTCCGGTGGCAGACAGACGCCAATTCCGCCAATTCCACAGTAACCATACGGGTTTTTATGCAGATATTGCTGGTGGTCATCTTCGGCATAATAAAACGGTGTGGCGTTAGCGATTTCCGTGGTGATGTGACGATCATCATCGGCGGCAAGCATCGCCGCCTGAAAACGTTCCAGACTGGCGCGAGCTGCGGCATCCTGTTCTGGGGTCAGCGGATAAATCGCTGAACGATACTGCGTGCCGTGGTCATTGCCCTGACGCATTCCCTGGGCGGGATCGTGATTCTCCCAAAATACCTGTAGCAACTGCTCATAGCTGATGACGGAAGGATCGTAAACAATGCGTACCGCTTCGGCATGACCCGTATCACCGGAGCACACTTCCCGATAAGTCGGATTTGGCGTATAGCCTCCGGTATAGCCTGCGGCGGTGCTGTAAACGCCGGGTAACTGCCAGAACAGACGCTCCACACCCCAGAAACAACCCATCGCAAAAATGGCAATCTCCATTCCGTCAGGTACATTGGTCATTGAGTGACCGTTGACCGCATGCAGCGTGGCTACGGGCATCGGGGTGTTACGTCCAGGCAGGGCATCGGCGGGGGAAACCAGATGCTTTTTATCAAATAAACTCATGGTGTCGCTCTCCCGAAAATCGGTCATTGGGGTTAAGGTTGTAACAAGAGGCGTATTTGCACACAATAACCACCGTGAATAGGTCTAAAGTAAAACATAAGAAATATTTGGGGTTTAGTCTGCTTTTTAATCCATATTACTGGATTTTTGTTAAGCCGTTTAACGGCGTTCCAGGGGCAGGAAAAAAGGATATTCAGGAGAAAATGTGCGCTATATCCGACAGTTATGCTGTGTAAGCTTACTCTGCTTAAGCGGATCTGCCGTCGCCGCGAACGTCCGTCTACAGGTCGAGGGGTTATCGGGACAGCTGGAAAAGAACGTTCGTGCGCAGCTTTCTACGATTGAAAGTGATGAAGTGACGCCAGACCGTCGCTTTCGCGCACGCGTCGATGATGCCATCCGCGAAGGTCTGAAAGCGCTGGGTTATTACCAGCCGACCATTGAATTTGATCTCCGTCCACCGCCAAAGAAAGGGCGGCAGGTATTGATCGCCAAAGTCACGCCAGGCGTGCCGGTGTTAATTGGCGGCACCGATGTGGTATTGCGCGGCGGCGCGCGGACCGATAAAGACTATTTGAAATTGCTCGATACTCGCCCGGCTATTGGCACGGTGCTGAACCAGGGCGATTATGAAAATTTCAAAAAGTCCTTAACCAGCATTGCGTTGCGTAAAGGTTATTTCGATAGCGAATTTACCAAAGCGCAGCTGGGCATTGCGCTCGGCCTGCATAAAGCCTTCTGGGATATTGATTATAACAGTGGCGAACGTTACCGCTTTGGGCATGTGACCTTTGAAGGATCACAAATCCGCGATGAATACCTGCAAAATCTGGTGCCGTTTAAAGAGGGCGATGAGTACGAATCGAAAGATCTGGCGGAACTGAACCGCCGACTTTCTGCTACCGGCTGGTTTAACTCGGTGGTGGTGGCTCCACAATTTGATAAAGCGCACGAAACGAAAGTATTACCATTGACGGGCGTGGTTTCGCCGCGAACAGAAAACACCATCGAAACCGGGGTCGGTTACTCTACGGACGTGGGACCGCGCGTGAAAGCGACGTGGAAAAAGCCGTGGATGAACTCATACGGTCACAGTTTGACCACCAGTACCAGTATTTCCGCGCCGGAACAGACCCTCGACTTCAGCTATAAAATGCCACTGCTGAAGAATCCACTGGAACAATATTATTTGGTGCAGGGCGGTTTTAAGCGCACTGACCTGAACGATACCGAATCTGACTCCACTACGCTGGTGGCTTCTCGCTACTGGGATCTCTCCAGCGGCTGGCAGCGTGCCATTAACCTGCGCTGGAGTCTCGACCACTTTACTCAGGGTGAAATTACCAACACCACGATGCTGTTTTATCCTGGGGTGATGATTAGCCGCACGCGTTCTCGTGGTGGCCTGATGCCAACCTGGGGCGACTCGCAACGCTACTCTATCGACTACTCCAACACGGCCTGGGGCTCAGATGTCGATTTCTCCGTTTTCCAGGCACAAAACGTCTGGATCCGCACACTGTACGATCGCCATCGTTTTGTTACACGCGGCACGCTGGGCTGGATTGAAACCGGTGATTTCGACAAAGTACCGCCGGATCTGCGTTTCTTCGCCGGGGGCGACCGCAGTATTCGTGGCTACAAATACAAATCTATCGCTCCGAAATACGCCAACGGTGACCTGAAAGGGGCCTCGAAGTTGATAACCGGATCGCTGGAGTACCAGTACAACGTGACCGGAAAATGGTGGGGCGCGGTGTTTGTCGATAGTGGCGAAGCGGTAAGCGATATTCGCCGCAGCGACTTTAAAACCGGTACCGGGGTCGGCGTGCGCTGGGAATCGCCGGTCGGGCCAATCAAACTCGATTTTGCCGTACCGGTCGCGGATAAAGACGAACACGGGTTACAGTTTTACATCGGTCTGGGGCCAGAATTATGAGTTTATGGAAAAAAATCAGCCTCGGCGTGGTTATCGTTATCTTACTGTTGCTGGGATCGGTGGCGTTTCTGGTGGGCACCACCAGTGGCCTGCATCTGGTATTTAAAGCGGCGGATCGCTGGGTACCAGGACTGGATATTGGCAAGGTCACCGGCGGCTGGCGCGATCTCACCTTGTCTGACGTTCGTTATGAGCAGCCAGGCGTGGCGGTAAAAGCGGGCAATCTGCATCTGGCGGTCGGGCTTGAGTGCCTGTGGAACAGTAGCGTTTGTATTAATGACCTGGCGCTGAAAGACATTCAGGTCAACATCGACAGTAAAAAAATGCCTCCTTCTGAACAGGTTGAAGAAGAGGAAGATAGCGGTCCGCTGGATCTCTCCACGCCGTATCCCATCACCCTGACACGGGTGGCGCTGGATAACGTCAACATCAAGATTGATGACACCACGGTATCGGTGATGGACTTCACCTCCGGCCTGAACTGGCAGGAGAAAACCCTGACCCTGAAACCGACGTCGCTGAAAGGCCTGCTGATTGCTCTGCCGAAAGTGGCGGAAGTGGCGCAGGAAGAAGTGGTCGAACCGAAAATTGAAAATCCGCAGCCGGATGAAAAGCCGCTCGGCGAAACGCTGAAAGATCTCTTTTCTCGCCCGGTATTGCCGGAAATGACCGACTTGCATTTGCCGCTTAACCTGAACATTGAAGAGTTTAAAGGCGAGCAGTTACGCGTGACGGGCGACACGGACATCACCGTGCGCACCATGCTGCTGAAAGTGAGCAGCATTGACGGCAATACTAAACTGGACGCCCTGGATATCGATTCCAACCAGGGGATCGTCAACGCCAGCGGCACGGCGCAGCTGTCAGACAACTGGCCGGTGGATATCACCCTCAACAGCACACTGAACGTGGAGCCGTTGAAAGGTGAAAAAGTGAAGCTAAAAGTGGGCGGCGCGCTGCGCGAACAGCTGGAGATTGGCGTTAATCTTTCCGGTCCGGTGGATATGGATTTACGCGCCCAGACGCGACTGGCGGAAGCCGGATTGCCGCTCAACGTGGAAGTGAACAGCAAACAGCTTTACTGGCCGTTCACTGGTGAGAAGCAGTATCAGGCGGATGATCTGAAACTGAAACTTACCGGCAAAATGACCGATTACACGCTCTCTATGCGTACGGCAGTGAAGGGACAGGAGATCCCGCCAGCCACCATTACCCTTGATGCCAAAGGTAATGAACAGCAGGTCAATCTCGACAAACTCACCGTCGCGGCGCTGGAAGGGGAAACTGAACTCAAGGCGTTGCTCGACTGGCAGCAGGCCATTAGTTGGCGCGGTGAGCTAACGCTTAATGGCATTAACACCGCCAAAGAGTTCCCGGAGTGGCCGTCGAAACTCAATGGCTTGATTAAAACCCGCGGTAGCCTGTACGGCGGCACCTGGCAGATGGAGGTGCCAGAACTGAAGCTGACCGGTAACGTCAAACAGAACAAAGTGAACGTTGACGGCACGCTGAAAGGCAACAGTTATATGCAGTGGATGATCCCTGGGCTTCATCTGGAACTCGGGCCAAACAGTGCCGAAGTGAAAGGCGAGCTGGGGGTAAAAGATCTCAATCTTGATGCCACCATCAACGCGCCGGGGCTGGATAACGCGCTGCCGGGGCTTGGCGGTACAGCGAAAGGGCTGGTGAAAGTACGCGGCACGGTGGAAGCGCCACAACTACTGGCAGATATCACCGCGCGCGGCCTGCGCTGGCAGGAACTTTCCGTGGCGCAGGTTCGCGTGGAAGGCGACATTAAATCCACCGATCAGATCGCCGGGAAACTCGACGTACGCGTTGAGCAAATTTCGCAGCCGGATGTCAATATCAACCTCGTCACCCTGAATGCCAAAGGCAGCGAAAAGCAGCACGAGCTACAGTTGCGGATTCAGGGCGAGCCTGTCTCCGGGCAGCTTAATCTGGCAGGAAGTTTTGATCGCAAAGAAGAACGCTGGAAGGGAACTCTTAGCAATACCCGCTTCCAGACGCCGGTCGGCCCGTGGTCGCTGACCCGCGATATTGCGCTGGATTACCGCAATAAGGAGCAAAAAATCAGCATCGGGCCACACTGCTGGCTTAACCCGAATGCGGAACTGTGCGTGCCGCAAACTATCGATGCGGGGGCCGAAGGGCGTGCGGTGGTGAATCTCAACCGCTTCGACCTCGCCATGCTGAAACCGTTTATGCCAGAAACCACTCAGGCCAGCGGTATCTTCACGGGTAAAGCGGATGTTGCCTGGGACACCACGAAAGAGGGGCTGCCGCAGGGCAGTATCACCCTTTCGGGGCGTAACGTGCAGGTAACGCAAACCGTCAACGATGCGGCGCTGCCGGTGGCGTTTCAGACACTGAATCTGACGGCGGAATTGCGTAACAACCGTGCCGAATTGGGCTGGACCATCCGCCTGACCAATAACGGCCAGTTTGATGGACAGGTGCTGGTGACCGATCCGCAAGGCCGCCGTAATCTTGGTGGCAACGTCAATATCCGTAACTTCAACCTTGCGATGATAAACCCCATCTTTACTCGTGGGGAAAAAGCAGCGGGGATGGTGAGTGCCAACTTGCGTCTGGGTGGTGATGTGCAAAGCCCGCAGTTGTTTGGTCAGCTTCAGGTTACGGGTGTGGATATCGACGGCAACTTTATGCCGTTTGATATGCAGCCGAGCCAGCTTGCGGTCAACTTTAACGGTATGCGCTCGACGCTTGCCGGTACAGTACGGACCCAGCAGGGTGAAATCTACCTGAACGGTGATGCCGACTGGAGCCAAATTGAAAACTGGCGGGCACGAGTAACGGCGAAAGGCAGTAAAGTGCGGATCACCGTGCCGCCGATGGTACGAATGGATGTATCGCCAGATGTTGTATTCGAGGCTACACCAAACCTGTTTACCCTCGATGGTCGCGTGGATGTCCCGTGGGCGCGCATCGTGGTGCACGATCTGCCGGAAAGCGCAGTAGGCGTCTCCAGCGATGTGGTGATGCTTAACGATAACCTGCAACCGGAAGAGCCGAAAACGGCGTCGATTCCGATTAACAGTAACCTGATTGTCCACGTTGGCAACAATGTGCGCATTGACGCCTTTGGCCTGAAAGCGCGGCTGACGGGCGATCTTAACGTCGTACAGGACAAACAAGGGCTGGGCCTGAACGGGCAGATCAACATCCCTGAAGGGCGCTTCCATGCCTATGGTCAGGATCTGATTGTGCGTAAGGGTGAGTTACTGTTCTCTGGTCCGCCGGATCAACCGTATCTTAATATTGAAGCTATTCGTAACCCGGATGCTACAGAAGACGACGTAATCGCCGGAGTTCGCGTCACTGGTCTGGCGGACGAACCGAAAGCGGAGATCTTCTCTGACCCGGCGATGTCGCAACAAGCTGCATTGTCTTATTTGCTACGTGGACAAGGGCTGGACAGCGATCAGAGCGACAGTGCGGCAATGACCTCGATGCTGATTGGTCTGGGGGTTGCGCAAAGTGGCCAGATTGTGGGTAAAATCGGCGAGACGTTTGGCGTAAGCAATTTAGCGCTCGACACCCAGGGAGTAGGCGACTCCTCCCAGGTGGTGGTCAGCGGCTATGTATTGCCAGGTCTGCAAGTGAAATACGGCGTGGGTATATTTGACTCTATAGCAACACTCACGTTACGTTATCGCCTGATGCCTAAGCTATATCTGGAAGCCGTGTCTGGTGTAGACCAGGCACTGGATTTGCTCTATCAGTTCGAGTTTTAGCAATGCGAATATTTGTCTACGGCAGTTTACGCCACAAACAAGGCAACAGTCACTGGATGACCAATGCCCAGTTACTGGGCGATTTCAGTATCGATAACTACCAGTTGTATAGCCTGGGCCACTATCCAGGCGCAGTTCCGGGGAACGGAACAGTACACGGTGAAGTTTATCGTATTGACAACGCCACGCTGGCCGAACTTGATGCCTTGCGCACCAGGGGCGGTGAATACGCGCGCCAGTTGATTCAGACGCCGTACGGGAGTGCATGGATGTACGTTTATCAACGACCCGTCGATGGATTAAAGCTAATTGAAAGCGGCGACTGGTTAGACAGGGATAAGTAATAATAAAAGCACGCCACCTTCGGGTGGCGTTGTTTTTTGCGAGACGACTCGCATTCTGTTTTGTAATTCCCTCACCTTTTGCTTTTCTCTCCGAGCCGCTTTCCATATCTATTAACGCATAAAAAACTCTGCTGGCATTCACAAATGCGCAGGGGTAAAACGTTTCCTGTAGCACCGTGAGTTATACTTTGTATAACTTAAGGAGGTGCAGATGCGTATTACCATAAAAAGATGGGGGAACAGTGCAGGTATGGTCATTCCCAATATCGTAATGAAAGAACTTAACTTACAGCCGGGGCAGAGCGTGGAAGCGCAGGTGAGCAACAACCAACTGATTCTGACACCCATCTCCAGGCGCTACTCGCTTGATGAACTGCTGGCACAGTGTGACATGAACGCCGCGGAACTTAGCGAGCAGGATGTCTGGGGTAAATCCACCCCTGCGGGTGACGAAATATGGTAAAGAAAAGTGAATTTGAACGGGGAGACATTGTGCTGGTTGGCTTTGATCCAGCAAGCGGCCATGAACAGCAAGGTGCTGGTCGACCTGCGCTTGTGCTCTCCGTTCAAGCCTTTAATCAACTGGGAATGACGCTGGTGGCCCCCATTACGCAGGGTGGAAATTTTGCCCGTTATGCCGGATTTAGCGTTCCTTTACATTGCGAAGAAGGCGATGTGCACGGCGTGGTGCTGGTTAATCAGGTGCGGATGATGGATCTACGCGCCCGGCTGGCAAAGCGTATTGGTCTGGCTGCGGATGAGGTGGTGGAAGAGGCGTTATTACGCTTGCAGGCGGTGGTGGAATAAGTGTTTATTTATCGCGGGCATAAAAAAACCCTTACTAACCGAAGCCCGGTGTTCAGGGTTATTGCGCTATAAGAACTTATTTATTCTTTGCGCGCTCGAAGGAGGCAACGATTTCAGCTTTAGCGGCTTCTGCGTTTTCCCAACCTTCAACTTTCACCCACTTGCCTTTTTCGAGGTCTTTGTAGTGCTCGAAGAAGTGAGCGATCTGCGCTTTCAGCAGCTCTGGCAGATCGTTAACGTCTTTAATGTGATCGTATTCTTTGCTCAGCTTGGTGTGCGGAACAGCAATCAGTTTCGCATCTTCACCGGCTTCGTCGGTCATTTTCAGAACGCCAACCGGACGGCAACGGATCACAGAACCCGGCTGCAGCGGGTACGGAGTCGGGACCAGTACGTCAACCGGGTCACCGTCCAGAGACAGGGTGTGGTTGATGTAACCGTAGTTGCACGGATAGAACATCGCGGTGGACATGAAGCGGTCAACGAACAGTGCGCCGCTCTCTTTGTCGATTTCGTATTTGATCGGATCTGCGTTAGCCGGGATCTCAATAACCACGTAGATGTCTTCCGGCAGATCTTTACCCGCAGGGACGTTGAGTAAGCTCATGTCTGTTTCCTTTAAAAATATGTGGCAAACAAGTGCCGAGTATTATAGCCAACTCGCGCCGAATGTCTTCGCTTGTTTTCGTCTTCATTTTCCTTTTTCGCCAATTTTAAGACGGTATACAGAGCAGGAAAATCCATAACCGTAGCCGCATTTTTCATAGTGAGATGAAAGCGATTACAAACTTGTGATTAACGTTTTATTTACTTCTTTGAAGTGTGATGTAACGCAATCCGTTACATAACGAATTGTCTATAGTTTTTTCGCGAACATCTTTTCACCAATAATAATTACCCCGACGAGGACAACCCTATGTGGAAACGCTTACTTGTAGTCTCTGCAGTCTCGGCAGCCATGTCGTCTATGGCGTTGGCCGCTCCATTAACCGTAGGATTTTCGCAGGTCGGATCGGAATCCGGCTGGCGCGCTGCAGAAACCAATGTGGCGAAAAGTGAGGCCGAAAAACGCGGAATTACGTTGAAAATTGCCGATGGTCAGCAAAAGCAGGAAAACCAGATTAAAGCGGTACGTTCCTTCGTTGCACAAGGGGTGGATGCGATCTTTATCGCTCCGGTGGTCGCGACAGGTTGGGAACCGGTATTAAAAGAGGCGAAAGATGCCGAAATCCCGGTCTTCTTGCTCGACCGTTCCATCGATGTGAAAGACAAATCTCTCTATATGACCACCGTTACTGCCGACAACATCCTCGAAGGTAAGTTGATCGGTGACTGGCTGGTAAAAGAAGTGAATGGCAAACCATGCAACGTGGTGGAGCTGCAGGGCACCGTTGGGGCCAGCGTCGCCATTGACCGTAAGAAAGGCTTTGCCGAAGCCATTAAGAATGCGCCAAATATCAAAATTATCCGCTCGCAGTCAGGTGACTTCACCCGCAGTAAAGGCAAAGAAGTCATGGAGAGCTTTATCAAAGCGGAAAACAACGGCAAAAACATCTGCATGGTTTACGCCCATAACGACGACATGGTGATTGGTGCAATTCAGGCAATTAAAGAAGCGGGCCTGAAACCGGGCAAAGATATCCTCACGGGTTCCATTGACGGTGTACCGGACATCTACAAAGCGATGATGGATGGCGAAGCGAACGCCAGTGTTGAACTGACGCCGAACATGGCGGGACCCGCTTTCGATGCGCTGGAGAAATACAAAAAAGACGGCACCATGCCTGAAAAGCTAACGCTGACCAAATCCACCCTTTATCTGCCTGATACCGCAAAAGAAGAGTTAGAGAAGAAGAAAAATATGGGGTATTGAGGGTATCAATGCCTGATGCCGATTCGTAGGCCGGATAAGGCGCTCGCGCCATCCGGCGATGGTGCACTGAAGCCTGATGCGACGCTTACCGCGTCTTATCATGCCTACTGGGAGCACGCTTTACACCGGGGGAAACCATGACGACCGACCAACACCAGGAGATCCTCCGCACCGAAGGATTAAGTAAATTTTTCCCCGGCGTCAAAGCGTTAGACAACGTTGATTTCAGCCTGCGCCGTGGCGAAATCATGGCGCTGCTTGGTGAAAACGGGGCGGGAAAATCAACGCTAATCAAAGCATTAACTGGTGTATACCACGCCGATCGCGGCACCATCTGGCTGGAAGGCCAGGCTATCTCACCGAAAAATACCGCCCATGCACAACAACTCGGTATCGGCACCGTCTATCAGGAAGTCAACCTGCTACCCAATATGTCGGTTGCTGATAATCTATTCATAGGTCGCGAACCCAAACGTTTCGGCCTTCTACGCCGTAAAGAGATGGAAAAGCGCGCCACCGAACTGATGGCATCTTACGGTTTCTTCCTCGACGTGCGCGAACCGCTTAACCGCTTTTCAGTCGCGATGCAGCAAATCGTCGCCATTTGCCGGGCTATCGATCTCTCCGCCAAAGTGCTGATCCTCGATGAACCCACCGCCAGCCTCGACACCCAGGAAGTGGAGCTATTATTTGGCCTGATGCGTCAGTTGCGCGATCGCGGCGTCAGCCTGATCTTTGTCACTCACTTTCTCGATCAGGTCTATCAGGTCAGCGATCGGATCACTGTCTTACGCAACGGCAGTTTCGTAGGCTGTCGGGAAACGCGCGAGCTACCGCAGATCGAACTGGTAAAAATGATGCTGGGGCGCGAGCTGGATACCCACGCGCTACAGCGTGCCGGGCGAACATTGTTGAGCGACAAACCCGTTGCCGCGTTCAAAAATTACGGCAAAAAAGGAACGATAGCACCGTTTGATCTCGAAGTGCGCCCCGGCGAGATCGTCGGTCTGGCTGGCTTGCTGGGATCCGGACGTACCGAAACCGCCGAAGTGATCTTCGGTATCAAACCTGCTGACAGCGGCACGGCGTTGATCAAAGGCAAACCGCAAACCCTGCGATCGCCACATCAGGCTTCAGTACTGGGCATCGGATTCTGCCCGGAAGACAGGAAAACCGATGGCATCATCGCCGCCGCCTCGGTGCGGGAAAATATCATCCTCGCTCTCCAGGCCCAGCGCGGCTGGCTACGACCCATTTCCCGCAAAGAGCAGCAAGAGATTGCCGAACGCTTTATCCGCCAGCTTGGCATTCGCACACCTTCAACTGAACAACCGATTGAATTTCTCTCCGGCGGCAATCAGCAAAAAGTGTTGCTTTCACGTTGGCTACTGACCCGACCGCAATTTCTGATCCTCGATGAGCCAACCCGTGGCATTGATGTTGGTGCCCACGCCGAGATCATCCGCCTGATTGAAACGCTATGCGCCGATGGTCTGGCGCTGCTGGTGATCTCCTCCGAACTGGAAGAACTGGTGGGCTATGCCGACCGGGTGATCATCATGCGCGATCGCAAACAGGTGGCGGAGATCCCGCTGGCAGAACTTTCCGTTCCGGCGATCATGAACGCCATTGCGGCGTAAGGAGAACAGTGTGATGCCTCAATCTCTTCCGGACACCACTACGCCAAAAAGGCGCTTTCGCTGGCCGACGGGGATGCCGCAGCTGGTAGCACTATTGCTGGTGCTGCTGGTCGACAGCCTGGTAGCCCCGCATTTCTGGCAGGTAGTGCTTCAGGATGGGCGTTTGTTCGGTAGCCCCATAGACATTCTTAACCGTGCAGCTCCCGTTGCGTTACTGGCGATTGGTATGACGCTGGTGATCGCCACCGGTGGGATTGATCTCTCCGTAGGGGCGGTGATGGCTATCGCCGGAGCCACAACGGCTGCGATGACGGTCGCGGGATTCAGCCTGCCGATTGTTTTGTTAAGCGCCCTGGGCACTGGCATCCTGGCGGGATTGTGGAACGGCATACTGGTAGCGATCCTCAAAATTCAGCCGTTTGTTGCCACCCTGATCCTGATGGTCGCCGGGCGCGGCGTGGCGCAACTGATCACCTCCGGACAGATCGTCACGTTTAACTCGCCGGATCTCTCATGGTTTGGCAGTGGATCGCTGTTGTTCCTGCCAACGCCGGTCATTATCGCGGTGCTGACGCTTATCCTGTTCTGGCTGTTGACCCGCAAAACGGCGCTGGGGATGTTTATCGAAGCCGTTGGTATCAACATTCGGGCGGCAAAAAATGCCGGGGTAAACACGCGGATCATCGTCATGCTTACCTACGTGTTGAGCGGGCTGTGTGCGGCGATTGCGGGCATTATCGTGGCGGCGGATATTCGCGGTGCCGATGCCAATAACGCCGGGTTATGGCTGGAGCTGGACGCCATTCTCGCGGTGGTTATTGGCGGCGGATCGCTGATGGGCGGACGTTTTAACCTACTGCTTTCGGTGGTGGGGGCGCTGATTATTCAGGGGATGAACACCGGAATTTTGCTTTCGGGCTTTCCGCCAGAGATGAACCAGGTTGTAAAAGCGGTGGTGGTTCTTTGCGTGCTGATTGTCCAGTCGCAACGCTTTATCAGTCTGATTAAAGGAGTACGTAGCCGTGATAAAACGTAATTTGCCACTGATGATCACCATCGGCGTCTTTGTGTTGGGTTATCTTTACTGCCTGACCCAGTTTCCCGGTTTTGCTTCCACAAGAGTGATCTGCAATATTCTGACCGATAACGCCTTTCTTGGGATCATTGCCGTTGGCATGACCTTTGTGATCCTCTCCGGTGGGATCGATCTCTCCGTCGGTTCGGTGATCGCCTTTACTGGCGTGTTTCTGGCAAAAGTGATTGGCGATTTCGGCCTATCGCCGCTGCTGGCGTTTCCGCTAGTGCTGGTGATGGGCTGTGCCTTCGGCGCATTTATGGGGCTTTTGATCGACGCCCTGAAGATCCCGGCATTTATCATTACCCTGGCGGGGATGTTCTTTTTGCGCGGTGTCAGCTATCTCATCTCAGAAGAGTCGATCCCGATAAACCATCCTGTTTATGACACGCTCTCAAGCCTTGCATGGAAAATCCCCGGCGGCGGTCGCTTAAGTGCGATGGGGCTGCTGATGCTGGCGGTGGTGGTTATCGGTATTTTCCTCGCGCATCGCACCCGCTTTGGTAATCAGGTATACGCCATTGGCGGCAACGCAACGTCGGCGAACCTGATGGGGATTTCCACTCGCAGCACCACTATTCGCATTTATATGCTCTCCACCGGACTGGCAACGCTGGCGGGTATTGTCTTCTCGATTTATACCCAGGCCGGATATGCGCTGGCGGGCGTAGGTGTGGAACTGGACGCCATCGCGTCGGTGGTGATTGGCGGTACGCTTTTGAGCGGTGGCGTTGGAACGGTATTAGGGACGCTTTTTGGCGTGGCGATTCAGGGACTGATTCAGACTTACATAAACTTTGATGGCACGCTGAGCTCATGGTGGACGAAAATCGCCATCGGTATTTTGTTGTTTATTTTTATAGCATTACAGCGTGGATTAACGGTGCTGTGGGAGAATCGTCAGAGTTCGCCAGTGACAAGAGTCAACATTGCGCAGCGATAAAAACGCCTCTCCGTGTGGAGAGGCGCAGGAGATTACGCGTCCGGGAACTCACGGATAAAGCGTTCGACATCTTCAACCATATGGTCGTTGCCGACAAAGAACGAACGGCGCTGGTGCAGAGTTTCCGGGATGATATCCAGAATACGCTCTTTGCCATCGCTCGCTTTACCGCCCGCTTGTTCCGCCAGGAATGCCATCGGGTTGCACTCATAAAGCAAACGCAGTTTGCCGTCCGGGTGGCTGGCGGTGCTTGGGTAGAGATAAATACCGCCTTTCAGCAGGTTACGGTGGAAATCCGCGACCAGTGAACCGATATAACGTGAGGTATACGGGCGGTTGGTGGATTTATCTTCTTCCTGGCAGAATTTAATGTACTTCTTCACCCCGTTCGGAAACTTAATGTAGTTTCCTTCGTTGATGGAGTAGGTTTTGCCTTTCTCCGGGAAGCGCATCCGTTCCTGGCACAGGCAGAAAACGCCGAGCGAAGGATCGTAAGTAAAGGCGTGAACACCGCATCCGGTGGTGTAAACCAGCATGGTAGAGGAGCCGTATACCACGTAACCTGCCGCAACCTGTTTGTTACCAGGCTGGAGGAAATCTTCTTCCGTTACCGGCGTGCCGACGGGCGTAACGCGGCGGTAGATGGAGAAAATGGTACCGACAGAGACGTTAACATCGATGTTGGACGAGCCATCCAGTGGGTCCATCAGCACCACGTATTTTGCATGTTCACAGCCTTCAAAGACGACAATCTCATCTTCTTCTTCAGAGGCAATGCCCGCAACGATATCGCGTGCTTTCAGTGCGGCTTTCAGTTTTTCATTAGCGAACAAGTCGAGTTTTTGCTGAACCTCGCCCTGCACGTTCTCAGCACCGCTGGCACCCAGGATATCGACCAGTCCTGCTTTGTTGATATCGCGATGGATAATCTTGGCGCCCAGTTTTATTGCCGACAGCAAAGCAGTGAGCTCACCGGTAGCATGAGAAAACTCGTGCTGCTTTTCGACAATAAATTCACCTAACGTTTTCATAAAACTTTCCCTGCAATGTTTATGGAGTAAAGCGACCGTAACAATCTTAACAAATAATCGGAATGTTGCGCTCAGGTGAATCGCGCCAGCAAATTGCGGATTATCCTGAAATGCGTTTCTCACTTGCCCGACATATGCGTAAAATGAGCGGCAGATTAAAAAAGGATAGTGACGTATGCGCATTCATATTTTAGGAATTTGTGGCACGTTTATGGGCGGTCTGGCGATGCTGGCGCGCCAGTTAGGCCATGAAGTAACGGGTTCGGACGCCAATGTGTATCCGCCGATGAGCACCTTACTTGAGAAGCAAGGCATTGAACTGATTCAGGGTTACGATGCCAGCCAGCTCGATCCGCAGCCGGATCTGGTGATTATTGGCAACGCCATGACCCGTGGAAATCCGTGTGTGGAAGCGGTACTGGAAAAAAACATCCCTTATATGTCAGGTCCACAGTGGCTGCACGATTTTGTGCTGCGCGACCGCTGGGTGCTGGCCGTTGCCGGTACACATGGCAAAACCACCACCGCGGGAATGGCGACCTGGATTCTGGAACAGTGTGGTTACAAACCGGGCTTTGTAATCGGCGGTGTGCCGGGGAACTTTGAGGTTTCGGCGCGTCTGGGCGAAAGCGACTTCTTTGTTATCGAAGCGGATGAGTATGACTGCGCCTTCTTCGACAAACGCTCTAAATTTGTTCATTACTGCCCGCGTACGCTGATCCTCAACAACCTTGAGTTCGATCACGCCGATATCTTTGACGACCTGAAAGCGATCCAGAAACAGTTCCACCATCTGGTGCGTATCGTACCGGGGCAGGGCCGTATTATCTGGCCGGAAAATGACATCAACCTGAAACAGACCATGGCGATGGGCTGCTGGAGCGAGCAGGAGCTGGTGGGTGAGCAGGGTCACTGGCAGGCGAAAAAGCTGACCATCGATGCTTCCGAATGGGAAGTCTTGCTGGATGGCGAAAAAGTGGGCGAAGTGAAATGGTCGCTGGTAGGCGAACATAATATGCACAATGGCCTGATGGCGATTGCGGCGGCTCGCCATGTTGGTGTAGCGCCGGCAGATGCCGCTAATGCGCTGGGTTCGTTTATTAACGCTCGTCGCCGTCTGGAACTGCGTGGTGAAGCGAATGGCGTCACGGTATATGATGATTTCGCCCATCACCCAACGGCGATTCTGGCAACGCTGGCGGCGCTGCGTGGCAAAGTTGGCGGTACGGCGCGCATTATTGCTGTGCTGGAACCGCGCTCGAATACCATGAAAATGGGGATCTGCAAAGACGATCTGGCACCTTCATTAGGCCGTGCCGATGAAGTCTTCCTGCTGCAACCGACGCATATTCCGTGGCAGGTGGCAGAAGTGGCAGAAGCCTGCGTTCAGCCTGCACACTGGAGTGGCGATGTGGATACGCTGGCAGATATGGTGGTGAAAACCGCTCAGCCTGGCGACCATATTCTGGTGATGAGCAACGGCGGTTTTGGTGGGATCCATCAGAAACTGCTGGATGGTCTGGCGAAGAAGGCGGAAGCTGCGCAGTAATTCGGCCTTAGCCTGAGATAGCATTGCCGGATAAGGCGTTTACGCCGCATCCGGCAAACCATACTCACATCAACAACGAAAATTACCCTTCATTCTCCGCCAGTTCGCGCAGATACTGGAAAATCTGGCGTGCGGATTTCGGCGGCTTATTCCCTTCTTTCTCTTTCTTCGCGTTACGGATCAGAGTACGCAGTTGCTGACGATCGGCATCGGGCCACAGATTTAATACTTCAGCGATGGCGTCATCACCCTGGTCGATCAGACGATCGCGCAGGTTTTCCAGTTTATGGAACAGCACCACCTGCTGGTTGTGACGGTTTTTCAGCTTATCCAGCGCCTGACGGATCGGTTCAACATCGCGCTGGCGCAGCATCTTACCAATGAGCTGCAACTGGCGGCGGCGACCTTCCATCTTAATACGCTGGGCGAGCTCAATAGCCGCGCGCAGATCCGCATCTAACGGGATCTTATCCAGCGCGTTTTTCCCCAGATCAACAATTTCCGCGCCAAGGCGTTTTAGCTCCTCGGCATCACGTTTAATTTCACTTTTACTGACCCAGATAATTTCATCGTCTTCGTCTTCGATGTCATCACCGGGAACGTCGTCGAGCCAGTCTTCGGGCTGCTTAGTCATCTCAGGCTCCTTAAAAAAAGAGGCTAATGTTACCAGTTAAGATGCGCACTGAAAAACGGTTCTCTGTTAGACTTCAGAGAAACTCTCTACATTATGGCACTTGCAATGAAAGTAATCTCTCAAGTTGAAGCGCAGCGCAAGATTCTGGAAGAAGCAGTTTCCACTGCGCTGGAGTTGGCCTCAGGCAAATCGGACGGTGCGGAAGTTGCCGTCAGCAAGACCACCGGCATTAGCGTAAGCACGCGTTATGGTGAAGTGGAGAATGTTGAATTCAATAGCGATGGCGCGCTGGGGATCACTGTTTATCACCAGAACCGCAAAGGTAGCGCATCATCCACCGATTTAAGCCCGCAGGCCATTGCCCGTACTGTACAGGCGGCGCTGGATATTGCCCGTTATACCTCGCCAGATCCCTGTGCCGGCGTGGCAGACAAAGAGCTGCTGGCCTTTGACGCACCAGATCTCGACTTGTTCCACCCTGCGGAAGTTTCCCCGGATGAAGCCATTGAACTGGCGGCCCGCGCAGAACAGGCGGCATTGCAGGCGGACAAACGCATCACCAATACCGAAGGTGGCAGCTTTAACAGCCACTACGGTGTCAAAGTTTTTGGCAACAGCCACGGCATGTTGCAGGGTTACTGCTCAACGCGTCATTCGCTCTCCAGCTGTGTAATTGCCGAAGAAAATGGCGATATGGAGCGTGATTACGCCTACACCATTGGTCGTGCGATGAGCGATCTGCAAACGCCAGAGTGGGTTGGGGCCGACTGTGCTCGCCGTACTTTATCGCGCCTGTCACCGCGTAAACTCTCCACCATGAAAGCGCCGGTCATTTTTGCCAATGAAGTGGCAACCGGGCTTTTTGGCCATCTGGTGGGGGCGATAGCGGGTGGATCGGTTTACCGTAAATCCACCTTCCTGCTGGATTCGCTGGGTAAACAAATTCTGCCGGACTGGCTGACCATTGAAGAGCATCCGCATCTGCTGAAAGGGCTGGCATCGACGCCATTCGACAGCGAAGGTGTGCGCACCGAGCGTCGCGATATTATTAAAGATGGCATCCTGACTCAGTGGCTGCTGACCAGCTATTCGGCGCGAAAACTGGGGCTGAAAAGCACCGGACATGCGGGCGGTATTCACAACTGGCGGATTGCCGGACAAGGTCTAAGCTTCGAGCAGATGCTCAAAGAGATGGGCACCGGGCTGGTGGTGACGGAATTGATGGGCCAGGGCGTGAGTGCAATTACCGGTGATTATTCCCGTGGTGCGGCGGGCTTCTGGGTAGAGAATGGCGAAATTCAGTATCCCGTTAGTGAAATCACCATCGCAGGTAATTTAAAAGATATGTGGCGCAATATTGTCACCGTCGGTAACGATATTGAAACACGCAGTAATATACAGTGTGGTTCTGTGCTGTTGCCGGAGATGAAAATCGCCGGGCAGTAAAAAACTGGCGCGACCTGCCGCGCTATAAACTAAAAAATTACACAAAATCATTCGCACTGCATCGAGACGGAAAGTGAATGAGGGCCGGGGAGCGTACTCGCAGTACGTGACCCGGGCGAATGAGCGTAGCCGTCGATGAGGCAGTGTGAAGGATGAAGTGTAAATAAAAAAGGAAGTGAGCAATGCGTAAAAGCCTGTTAGCTATTCTTGCAGTCTCCTCGTTGGTATTCAGTTCGGCGTCGTTTGCCGCTGATCTTGAAGACAATATGGAAACCCTCAACGACAATTTAAAAGTGGTCGAAAAAGCCGATAACGCGACGCAAGTCAAAGACGCGTTAACGAAGATGCGCGCCGCAGCGCTGGATGCGCAAAAAGCAACGCCGCCGAAGCTCGAAGATAAATCACCGGACAGCCCGGAAATGAAAGATTTCCGCCACGGTTTCGACATTCTGGTCGGTCAGATTGACGACGCGCTGAAGCTGGCAAATGAAGGTAAAGTAAAAGAAGCGCAGGCTGCTGCAGAGCAACTGAAAACGACCCGCAACGCCTATCACCAGAAGTATCGTTAATTCCTCATTTCCCTGTTGCCTGCACTCAGGTAACAGGGAACTTATCATCGCAAATGATGCACCACCTGATTGCTGCTGCCGCGCCAGATCAGGGAAGGGTCTTTTAAATCCTGCACAAATTTGCCGTCGACCAGCACGTTAATCAAATCAACAACCTGCATTTGCGTAGCGTTGAGTTCGTCGAGTTTATAGCCTGTCCACACCCAGATGTCTTTACCCGGACACTCGGCGCGGATGCGTTTTACCAGTTTCAGAATATCCGGCACGTTTTGCGGATGCAGCGGATCGCCGCCGGAGAGGGAAATCCCCTGGCGTTTGATACGAGTGTCATTCAGATCTTTAATGATCTTGTCTTCCATTGCTTTGGTAAATGGCTGACCAGAATTTACCCGCCATGTGCTTTTGTTATAGCAACCGGGGCATTCATGAACACACCCGGAGACAAACAGGGTGCAGCGAGTGCCGGGGCCGTTGACGATGTCGACAGGATAGTACTGATGATAATTCATTATTTCGCCTGGCTTATCAGTCCGCGTGTAGGCTGCATCCGGTAATCAATGCCTGATGCGACGCTGTCGCGTCTTATCAGGCCTGGAGCCGTTGCCAAATGTAGGCCGGATAAGGCGTTTACGCCGCATCCGGCATTTGCTTAGCGCAGAGTGAAGATTAACCTATCTGCCCATTTCCCAAATGTTTAACGCGGCGCTTAACTTCTTCCTGCTTACCGGCGTTAAATGGACGTGCATCCGGGCTACCTAAATATCCGCACACGCGGCGAGTCACCGACACACGGGAGGCGTCATGGTTACCACATTTCGGGCAAGTGAAGCCTTTGCTGGTGCACTCGAACTCACCGGTAAAGCCACACTCGTAGCACTCATCAATCGGTGTATTGGTGCCGTAATACGGTACATGCTGATAGCTGTAATCCCAGACATCTTCCAGCGCCTTCAGGTTGTGCTGAATGTTTGGATACTCGCCGTAGCAAATGAAACCACCGTTCGCCAGCGGCGGGTAAGGCGCTTCAAAGTCGATCTTGTCGTACGGGTTCACCTTCTTCTCCACATCGAGGTGGAAACTGTTGGTGTAGTAACCTTTATCGGTCACGCCCGGCACCACGCCAAACTCAGCAGTATCGAGACGGCAGAAGCGGTCGCACAGGTTTTCACTCGGCGTGCTGTAGAGACTGAAACCATAACCCGTTTCTTCTTTCCACTTATCCACTGCCTGACGCAGACGTTCAACAATGGCGATACCTTTCGCGCGAAGCTGCTCGTTGTCGTAAACATGCTCGCCGCCGAACAGCGCGTTAATGGTTTCGTGGATGCCGATGTAACCCAGCGAAATAGACGCACGACCGTTTTTGAAGATTTCAGAAACATCATCGTCAGCATTGAGACGCACGCCACAAGCACCTTCCATATAGAGGATCGGGGCCACGCGCGCTTTCACGCCTTCGAGACGAGCGATACGGGTCATCAGCGCCTTACGTGCCAGCACCAGACGTTCATCCAGCAGCTTCCAGAAGGTGGCTTCATCGCCTTTTGCTTCCAGAGCAATACGCGGCAGGTTCAGGCTGATCACGCCGAGGTTGTTACGACCATCGTGGATCTGCTCGCCGTTTTCATTTTCCCACACGCCGAGGAAGCTGCGGCAGCCCATCGGGGTTTTAAACGAACCGGTGACTTTCACTACCTGATCGTAGTTCAGGATATCCGGATACATGCGCTTGCTTGCGCACTCCAGCGCCAGCTGTTTGATGTCGTAGTTCGGATCGCCTTTTTTATGGTTCAGACCATCGCGAATCGCAAACACCAGTTTCGGGAACACCGCAGTTTTACGGTTTTTACCGAGGCCTGCGATACGGTTACGCAGGATAGATTCCTGAATCAGGCGCGATTCCCAGCTGGTGCCCAGACCAAAACCAAAGGTTACAAACGGCGTCTGACCGTTGGCGGTGTGCAGGGTGTTTACTTCGTACTCCAGCGACTGGAAGGCATCGTAGCACTCTTTAATGGTACGAGAGTTAGCGTAGCCTTCGGCGTCCGGGATGTTCCACTCTTCTGCGGTCTTGCGATGTTTGTTGTAGCTGGCGGTGACAAACGGTGCCAGCACTTCATCGATACGGTTAATGGTGGTGCCGCCATAAATATGGCTGGCGACCTGAGCAATAATCTGCGCAGTTACAGCGGTTGCCGTAGAGATCGACTTCGGCGGTTCAATCTCGGCGTTCCCCATTTTAAAGCCCTGGGTCAGCATGCCTTTCAGGTCAATCAACATGCAGTTGAACATCGGGAAGAACGGCGAGTAATCGAGATCGTGATAGTGAATATCGCCACGCTCATGTGCCTGCACCACGTCACGCGGCAGCAGGTGCTGGCGTGCATAGTGTTTAGCCACGATCCCGGCCAGCAGGTCGCGCTGGGTTGGAATCACCTTGCTGTCTTTGTTGGCGTTTTCGTTGAGTAACGAGGCGTTGGTCTGCTCGACCAGACCACGGATCTCCTGGTTCAGGCGACCGCGTTTTTCACGTTCAATGTCGCGATCGTGACGGTACTCGATGTAAGCACGAGCCAGTTGTTTGTATGGACCCGACATCAGCTGGTTTTCAACTGCGGTCTGGATCTCGTTGATATCCACCTGGTTGCGGCCCTGCATCTGCTCGCTGACAACCGCAGCAACAGTGGCGCAATAATCGGCATCATCGACTTCCGCTGCTTTAGCTGCACGCAGAATCGCTTCTTTGATGCGCTCTGATTTAAACGGCACTTTGCAGCCGTCTCGTTTCATCACATGCGGTGTCATGATCGCTCCATATTTTTAAGAACAGGTTATCCACAGAAATTGGGAAAGGCGTTTTCCGGTTTTTTCGTTTCGTTTTCCGGTGCTTTCCGCAATCGCCATCCGCTTATCCACAACGCCGCACCTTTTTCGTGGGGAGCTGTAGTAGCAATTATAGTCGATTAATACAACATATTGGGTTGGGACGCATTTTAAAGTCTATATATAGTGCTTTGCATCAAGGATGTTTGAACTTTTTTTGATGTAGCTCAAAGTAAAAAGCAGAGCGTACGGATGACGGGCGCTACAGCGTTATGTAAATTTTTTAATGAATTTGCTGGTTGAAAAATCAACAAAAACAACATGCTGACAGACAAAACCCCGGAATGACCGGCATTACCGGGGCTTAGGGAAGATTTACTTCTGTAACCACCAGACAGCCTCAAAAGGCCGTAAATTCATGGCACAGGGTTGTGGTGAGGCTTCTTCGTAGTTATGCATCACAAGCTGCCAGTTGCCGCGCATTTGCCCTGGCTGCCAGGGTTGGATCCCACGGCTAAGGTTGGCAATGACCAGCAAGGTTTGCCCCTTCCATTCACGGCGATAGCACCACAATACAGGGCTGTTTGGCAGCAGATCCTGGTAATTGCCCCATGTCAGAACGGCTTCTTGCTTACGCAGTGCGATTAACTTTTGGTAGGTGTAAAACACCGAGGACTCATCGGTCAGCGCGGCTTCTACGTTGATTTGTTGATAGTTATCGCCCAGGCCAATCCACGGTTCGCCAGCCGTAAACCCGGCATTATCGCCGTTGCTCCATTGCATGGGCGTGCGACTGTTGTCACGGGATTTACTGGCGAGGATTGCCAATAACTCGTCGGCATCACGCCCATCGTTGCGCAGCTCGGCAAACATATTGAGGCTCTCCACGTCGCGATAGTCAGTAATGCGCGTGAAATGCGGGTTGGTCATGCCAATCTCTTCGCCCTGGTAGATATACGGCGTTCCCTGCATGCCATGCAGCACCATCGCCAGCATTTTTGCCGCAGGCACGCGGTATTCACCTTCATCACCAAAGCGAGAAACAATGCGCGGCTGATCGTGGTTACACCAGAACAAGGCATTCCATGCCACGTTGTGCATTCCTTGTTGCCAGTGGCGGAACAATGTTTTCAACGCCACAAAGTCAGGTTTAGCCAGCGTCCATTTTTCACCACCGGGATAATCGACCTTCAGGTGATGAAAATTAAAGGTCATCGACAATTCACTGCCTGTCAGTGCCGCGTATCGCTGGCAATGCTCAAGGCTGGTGGAGGACATTTCACCTACGGTCATTAACCCGCGTGGCGTAAACACATCGCGGTTCATCTCGTGCAAAAACTCGTGTGCTCGTGGCCCGTCGGTGTAGAAGCGACGCCCGTCGCCATCCAGGTCTTCAGGGAAACGCGGGTCTTTGGAGATCAGATTCACCACATCCAGGCGCAACCCGTCGACCCCACGATCGGCCCAGAATTCACAGACTTTTTTCAGCTCTGCGCGTACCGCTGGATTCTCCCAGTTGAGATCCGCCTGTTCTGGTGCAAAGAGATGCAAATAGTACTGTTCGCTTTCCGCATGCCAGCGCCACGCACTACCGCCAAATTTTGAACGCCAGTTGTTCGGTGGCGTTTCTGGTTCGCCATCGCGCCAGATATAAAACTGGCGGTAAGGGCTTTCTTTGTTCAGCGCCTCGCGAAACCAGGCATGTTGGGTAGAGGTATGGTTAAACACCATATCGAGAATGATACGAATCCCGCGCGATTTTGCCTGCGTCACCAGTTCGTCAAAATCGTCCAGCGTGCCGTAGGTGGGATCAATCGCCGTATAGTTCGCTACATCGTAACCGTTATCGACCTGGGGAGAGACATAAAAGGGGGTTAGCCAGATGGCATCAACGCCCAGTTTATGCAGATAGTCCAGGCGTTGGATAACGCCACGTAAATCGCCGGTGCCGCTACCCGTGGTGTCCTGAAAACTCTTTGGATAAATCTGGTAGATAACGCCGTTTTGCCACCAGTGGGGAAGATTAGTCATTACGTTATTCCTGCAAATGCGAGGGGGCGCAATTGCGCCCCGAAGAAAATTAAACAATGTCCAGCGTGCCCAGGCGGTATTTCCGCTGATAGATAAACGAGGTGAGTACAATCGGGATGATGATGGCGATAGCCATTGCCAGCGCAAACACCTGCCAGTAGCTCGGTTGAATCGAGAGAATTCCCGGCAGGCCGCCTACGCCGATACCATTCGCCATAACGCCGTTCAGGCCGCATAGCAATCCTGCCAGACCAGAACCAATCATCGCGCACAGCATCGGGAAGCGATATTTCAGGTTGATGCCGTACATTGCAGGCTCAGTGACCCCAAGCCAGGCGGAGATAGCGGCAGGCACGGAGATCTCGCGCTCATTGTGCTTGCGGCTGGAAATGATAATGCCTATTACGGCGGAGCCCTGAGCGATATTCGACAGCGCAATCAGCGGCCACACTGGCGTGCCACCCATGCTTTGAATCATCTGCAAATCAATAGCAAGGGTGGTCTGGTGTACGCCGGTGATCACCAGCGGCGCGTACAGGAAGCCAAACAATGCCGCACCAATCGGAGCAAAGCTGCCGGTCATCAGGTGACGTACCGCAAAGGCAACGCCATCGCCAATCATGCGACCAAACGGACCAATCAGCGCATGGGCGAGGAACACCGCGAGGATCAGCGAACAGACGGGTACCACCACCAGATAGAGGTAATCCGGCACGATGCGTTTAAGGCGAGTTTCAATAACGCCCAGCGCCAGTCCGGCTAACAGTGCCGGGATCACCTGCGCCTGATAGCCTACTTTGGCGATGCTGAACATGCCAAAGTCCCACACTTCCGGCAGCTGCTGCCCGAGCAGATAAGCGTTCATCAGCTGTGGAGAAACCAGTGTCACGCCAAGCACGATACCAAGGATCGGCGTGCCGCCCATTTTTTTCACCGCTGACCAGCAAATACCGACCGGCAGGTAGAAGAAGATCGCTTCACCGATCAACCACAGAAAATCGTAGATCGTTTGCAGGGAAGGGTACATTTGCGCCAGCGTCTGACCGTTGCTCATGGGCAAATCGCCGATCACATTGCGAAAACCGAGGATCAAACCGCCGCTGATCAACGCGGGCAGCAACGGGAAGAAGATCTCCGCGAAATGAGAGATCAACTGCTCATGCCATTTCATATTCTGCCGGGCGGCTTTTTTTACCTGCTCTTTATCAACCTGCGCCTGTCCGGTTGACGCAATCAGTGCTTGATAGTAATCACCCACGTTGGTGCCAATCACCACCTGAAATTGCCCGGCATTGGTGAAACAGCCTTTCACCATGGGGAGTTGCTCAATTTCTTTCGGTCTGGCATTGGCCGGTTGGTTGAGGACAAAGCGCAGGCGAGTAATACAGTGGCTCACCGTCGCAATATTGCCGCGCCCGCCGACCAGTTCAATCAACCGATCGATATCCGTTTGGTTTATTTTGCTCATCATAAAGCCCCATGGCAGATGACATTTTTGGTTGGCTGCAGAATATATTGCGCGGAAAAATTTAAAAACGGGAACGTTCCCGAAACGCAGCGAAGATCACAATTTATCGTTCAGGAAACGATCAGGACAGGGTGGCGGGGATGATGATTTGTTGCGGTTCGCTGCGCCCGGTTACCTGCGCGATCAACTGGCAGGCCGCCTGGCGTCCAGCTTCGGCGTAACCGGGATCTACGGTGACGATCTCCGGATGGAGGAATTTCATTAACGGTGTATTACCGACGCTCGCCAGTTGCAAGGTGTCGATGCGTTGCTCTTGCAGGTATTTACTTGCGCCAAGTGCCAGCGTGTCGGTTGCGCACAGTAACGCAGTAGTTTCAGGCGTAATCACTTTTGCCACGTTCTCATAGCCTTGCTTCATAGCAAGCCCTGGCAGAGCGGCAACGGGATGCAGTTTATGCGCTTTGCAGAACGCCAGGTAGGCTTCGTGACGTCGCTTACCGGTTGTCACGTCACTATGCGGCACGCCGAGATAACTGATATTACGATGCCCCTGGTCATACAGCCGTTGCATCAGGATCTTGATTGCCCCTTCGTCGTCATAACAGACCGAAGCAAAGCCTTTTGCGTCACGCGCCAGCAGAACCAGCGATGACTGCCAGTGGGCTAACATTTCTTCTGTTATGCCAGTAAAACCGAACAGCACTACGCCGTCGATATTACGCCGTTTCAGCACCCCCAAATGTTCGGCAACTAATTGCGGGGAAAACTGACTTTCCATCATGATTGGGTCGTAACCTTGTTCATAGAACGCTGGCAGCATGGTTTGAACGGCGAGATTTTCTGACAACGAATCCAGGCGGGTAACAATGATGGCGACCACTTTATCGCTTTGCCCACGCATAGCGCGCGCAGAGCGGGAAGGGGAAAATCCATGCTGATTCATCACTGCTTCAACACGCTCGCGGGTGCGCTGGCTCACGCCGCTTTCGTTATTCAGCACCCGGGAAACTGTAGATTTCCCCACGCCGCTTAAGCGTGCGATGTCTTTGATGGTCAGCCGATTTTGCATCCTGTTGTCCTGTAACGTGTTGTTTAATTATTTGAGCCTAACTTTACCCGTGCATTCAGCAATGGGTAAAGTCTGGTTTATCGTTGGTTTAGTTGCCAGCAGGTATTATATCGCCATAGATGCTACGAATATTATTGGATTCTCCTTATTATTTGCGGCGCTTTTTTCACTTACCGGAGGTTATATGGAACCTGATCCCACGCCTCTCCCTCGACGGAGATTAAAACTTTTCCGGTAAGCCCGTCTTTTCACGGCGTTACCGGATGCGTAAGGCCGTGACGTTTTAACGTCCCTGCTCAGCTTTATTACCTTCAGGTAAGGCTTCGCCACGCCTGAAGACATTTCTGTACTGTTTCAGACAGTGCGGAGGGACTCCTTATGTTTAAAGAAATTTTTACCCGGCTCATTCGCCATTTACCTTCCCGTCTGGTTCATCGCGATCCATTGCCTGGCGCGCAGCAGACAGTGAATACGGCGGTCCCGCCGTCCTTAAGTGCGCATTGCCTGAAAATGGCGGTGATGCCCGAAGAAGAATTATGGAAAACGTTCGACACCCATCCGGAAGGGTTAAATCAGGCGGAAGTGGAATCTGCCCGCGAACAACATGGTGAAAATAAATTACCCGCACAACAACCGTCGCCGTGGTGGGTACATTTATGGGTCTGCTATCGCAACCCCTTTAATATTTTACTCACCATTCTCGGCGCTATTTCTTACGCCACGGAAGATTTATTTGCCGCGGGCGTTATCGCGCTAATGGTCGCTATTTCAACGTTGCTGAACTTTATTCAGGAAGCACGTTCCACTAAAGCGGCAGATGCCCTGAAAGCGATGGTCAGCAATACCGCGACGGTGCTGCGCGTAATTAACGACAAAGGCGAAAATGGCTGGCTGGAGATCCCGATCGACCAGCTGGTGCCCGGCGATATTATAAAACTGGCGGCGGGAGATATGATCCCGGCAGATTTACGTATCTTGCAGGCGCGGGATCTGTTCGTCGCTCAGGCGTCGTTAACCGGTGAGTCTCTGCCCGTAGAAAAAGCCGCTACCACTCGCCAGCCGGAGCACAGCAATCCGCTGGAGTGCGATACCCTGTGTTTTATGGGCACCACCGTGGTGAGCGGCACGGCACAAGCAATGGTGATTGCTACAGGAGCCAACACCTGGTTTGGTCAACTGGCGGGGCGTGTTAGTGAGCAGGAAAGCGAGCCGAATGCCTTTCAGCAGGGGATCAGCCGCGTCAGTATGCTGCTGATTCGCTTTATGCTGGTGATGGCTCCGGTGGTGTTGCTTATCAACGGTTACACCAAAGGCGACTGGTGGGAAGCGGCACTGTTTGCGCTTTCGGTCGCGGTAGGCTTAACGCCGGAAATGTTGCCGATGATTGTTACCTCGACGCTGGCGCGCGGCGCAGTAAAGCTGTCGAAACAGAAAGTGATCGTCAAACATCTGGATGCTATTCAGAACTTTGGCGCAATGGATATTCTGTGCACTGATAAAACCGGCACCCTGACACAGGACAAAATTGTGCTGGAGAATCATACCGATATCTCCGGTAAAACCAGCGAACGCGTGCTGCATAGCGCGTGGTTGAACAGTCATTATCAGACCGGACTTAAAAACCTGCTCGATACAGCGGTGCTCGAAGGTACGGATGAAGAGTCAGCGCGCTCGCTGGCCAGCCGTTGGCAAAAAATTGATGAGATTCCGTTTGATTTCGAGCGTCGCCGGATGTCGGTGGTAGTGGCAGAAAATACCGAGCACCATCAGCTGGTTTGCAAAGGTGCATTGCAGGAAATCCTCAATGTGTGTTCGCAGGTGCGTCACAATGGCGAGATTGTGCCGCTCGATGACATCATGCTGCGTAAGATTAAGCGGGTTACTGATACGCTGAATCGTCAGGGGCTGCGCGTGGTTGCGGTGGCGACGAAATACCTGCCAGCGCGTGAAGGAGATTACCAGCGGGCGGATGAATCCGACCTGATCCTCGAAGGATATATTGCTTTCCTTGATCCGCCAAAAGAGACAACTGCTCCGGCACTGAAGGCATTAAAAGCGAGTGGAATTACCGTAAAAATCCTTACTGGCGACAGTGAGTTAGTTGCAGCGAAAGTGTGCCATGAAGTGGGGCTGGACGCGGGAGAGGTGGTCATTGGTAGTGATATTGAAACGCTATCTGACGACGAACTGGCAAATCTCGCACAGCGCACCACGCTGTTTGCTCGTCTGACGCCGATGCATAAAGAACGCATTGTGACCTTACTGAAGCGCGAAGGGCATGTGGTTGGCTTTATGGGCGATGGTATTAATGATGCGCCCGCCTTACGCGCTGCGGATATCGGCATTTCTGTGGACGGCGCGGTAGATATTGCCCGTGAAGCGGCTGATATCATCCTGCTGGAAAAAAGCCTGATGGTGCTGGAAGAGGGGGTTATTGAAGGACGTCGCACTTTCGCCAACATGCTGAAATACATCAAAATGACGGCGAGCTCCAACTTCGGTAATGTGTTCAGCGTGCTGGTGGCGAGTGCTTTCTTGCCCTTCCTGCCGATGTTGCCGTTACACTTGCTTATTCAGAACCTGCTGTATGATGTGTCACAGGTGGCGATCCCGTTTGATAACGTCGACGACGAGCAAATTCAAAAGCCGCAGCGTTGGAATCCGGCGGATCTGGGGCGCTTTATGATCTTCTTCGGACCGATCAGCTCGATCTTCGATATTCTGACGTTTTGCCTGATGTGGTGGGTATTCCATGCCAACACGCCGGAAACGCAAACGCTGTTCCAGTCGGGATGGTTTGTGGTGGGCTTACTGTCGCAAACGCTGATTGTGCATATGATCCGTACCCGCCGTGTGCCGTTTATTCAGAGCTGTGCATCGTGGCCGTTAATGATCATGACCGTGATCGTGATGATTGTCGGGATCGCATTGCCGTTTTCACCGCTGGCCAGTTATCTGCAGCTGCAGGCGCTGCCGTTAAGCTATTTCCCGTGGCTGGTTGCGATTCTGGCAGGGTATATGACGTTAACCCAGTTGGTGAAAGGATTTTATAGCCGTCGTTACGGCTGGCAATAAAGAATAAACTGGGCACGATAGCCCCGATTCAGATTGTAGACAAAGTAAGCTTTGTTCATGCCGGATGCGGCGTAAATGCCTTATCCGGCCAACAAATTCAATAAATTGCAGGAATCACGTAGGCCTGATAAGCGTAGCGCATCAGGCGATTTTGCGTTTGTCATCAGACTTAATCCGGGCATGATAGCCCGGATTTCCATCAAGATTAGCGACGAACAGCGATCGCTTCGATCTCAATTTTTACGTCTTTCGGCAGACGGGCAACTTCAACGCAAGAACGTGCCGGGAAGGTGGCGTTGTGTTCGGTGAAGAAGGCTTCGTAAGTGGCGTTTACGGTTGCGAAGTCGTTCAGATCTTTCACAAACACGGTGGTTTTAACGATATCGCCCACTTTCAGGCCAGCGGCTTCGACAATCGCTTTTACGTTATCCAGCGACTGACGTGCCTGTGCAGCGACGTCTGCCGGTACTTCACCCGTTTTCGGATTTACCGGGATCTGACCGGAGGTGATGATCATATTGCCCAGATCAACGCCCTGTACGTAAGGACCGATAGCTGCCGGTGCATTTTCCGTCGCGATAGTTTTGCTCATGATTTCTCCTTTATTACAGCGGTAAAAAGTCTGGCTCATTATAGGGAGCCAGACTTTTATTACCAACCGCAATTAATTGGCCAGCACCACATTATGGGAAAACTCTTTTTCACAGTATTTGCATTTGAGCGCGATGTCATTGGCGCGTTTTCGCACGGCAAAGCTGGAAGAAACCGGTTCGGCATGGCTGATACAGTTGCTGTTCGGGCAGACCAGCACGTTGTCGATGCGCTCCGGCAGACTGGGGCGCGATTTACCCACCACTTCATAGTTGTCGATACGGTTAACCGTGGCTTGCGGTGCATACAATGCCAGTTGATCTACCTGATCTTCACTCAAAAAGGTATTTTCGATTTTGATCAGATCTTTGCGGCCCATCTCGCCAGAAGGCAGGTTCAGACCAATGGTGATCCGCTGATCCGTTTCGGTCAGCTTGAACAGACTCAACAGCTTAAAACCGATCTGGGCGGGGATATGGTCAATTACCGTGCCGCGTTTAATAGCTTCAACCTGCAATTTATTATCGTGTGTCATCTCTATTTCCCCTTACAGTACCAGATCGCGATTCAGAACCAGTGCCAGTAACGCCTGGCGAGCGAAAATCCCGTTGCCTGCCTGCTGGAAGTACCAGGCGTGTGGCGTTTTATCAACATCCGTCGCAATCTCATCAACACGCGGCAGCGGATGCAGCACTTTCATATTGGCTTTGGCGTTGTGGAGATCGCTGGCGCGAAGAACAAACTGCGCTTTCACGTTGGCGTATTCGGATGAGTCCAGGCGCTCTTTTTGCACGCGGGTCATATACAGGATGTCTACTTCCGCCATCACTTCTTCAATAGAGCTGTGCAGACTCCAGGCGATCCCTTTTTCATCAAGCATATCCAGAATGTATTGCGGCATTGCCAGCGCGTCCGGCGCGATGAAGTAAAAACGGTTGCCGTCGAACTTCGCTAACGCCTGAGTCAGGGAGTGAACGGTGCGGCCATATTTCAGGTCACCAACCATTGCGACGTGGAGATTGTCCAGACGCCCCTGGGTTTCCTGAATGGTGAATAAGTCCAGCAAGGTTTGCGTCGGATGTTGGTTGGAGCCATCACCGGCATTCAGTACCGGTACATTGCCAGAAAATTCGGTGGCCAGGCGCGCCGCCCCTTCCTGCGGATGACGCATCACTATCGCATCGACGTAAGTGCTGATAACCGAAATGGTATCGGCCAGCGTTTCGCCCTTTTTACCCAGTGATGTATTGGCGCTGTCGGAGAAGCCCACCACGCTGGCACCCAGGCGGTGCATAGATGTTTCGAAAGAGAGACGGGTACGGGTAGAGGCTTCGAAGAAACAGCTGGCAATGACTTTGTGCTTCAACAGCTCTGGTTGCGGGTTTGCTTTCAGTTTCGCCGCTGTCGCCAGCACCAGATTAAGGTCATCGCGACTAAGGTCGTTTATGGAAATGATATGTTTCTGATATAGCGGATTAGCCATCTTTTATCTCCTGACGCCTGGGCAAAAAAAAGCCCCTCGATTGAGGGGCTGGGAATGGGTGATCAACGGGAAGAAAAACGGCAGGCCAGCGTCTTTTTTCAGACGCGGTAAGACAAAATGTCGAACACACTGAACCATACATCCTCCCGGCAAATTGTCCGGCATTATACTCATCGTCAGAAGCGGCGCAAGCATTTGATGCAATATTTTGTCAGCGCAAACGGTTTATTTGAATTATAAGTCAAAATATATGCATTTTTATTTGCTGTGATTCTGGAGGGGAACTGTCCTTCGGTATCAATAATTGCAGACATTCCCTGCTTTTTTCTTTTTCACTTTCACGCAATCAGATATGCATTTTATTCCATTCATCCGACTTATAGGGCGGAGTGTGAAAACGAACGGCTAACACTATTGCTTACTGCTCAGGGATGCGCGCTATCACTTTAATTTCAAAATCAAAGCCTGCCAGCCATGTAACACCCACCGCCGTCCAGTTTGGATAAGGTGGGGCGCTAATATTTCATTTTTCACCGTCATGATGTCTTCAAATTGGTTTTCTGGATCGGTATGGAAGCTCGTAACATCAATGATATCGTCAAAAGTGCATCCCGCAGCAGCCAGGGTCGCATACAAATTATCAAATGCCAGTCTGACTTGTTGCTGAAAATCGGGTTCTGGTGTTCCGTCCTCTCGACTTCCTACTTGCCCGGAAACAAACAGCAAATCGCCGGAACGAATAGCCGCAGAATAACGATGCTCAGCATACAGTGAATGTCGGCCAGCAGGGAAAACAGCGGTTCTTTCTACCATTTGGTTATCCTCAAGATTTACGACATGAACAGAAGAGTTCTCTTTACCGGGAGCCGCTTTTAGCGGACGACGTGAGTAAACAAAACCCAGACATCATGGATAATGGCTGGGCTTAATTGAGCGTAGTCGGTTATGCGCCAAACGCGCCATCAATGGTATGCATCGCGCCGGTAACAAAGCTGGCTTCTGGCCCTGCTAACCATGCGACCATACCAGCGACCTCTTCCGGTTGCCCATGTCTTTTGATAGCCATAAAACTATGCAACATATCGCGCATTGGCCCGTTGGCGGGATTAGCGTCGGTATCAATTGGCCCTGGCTGGACGACGTTGATGGTGATCCCACGCGGTCCAAAATCACGGGCCAGCCCGCGCGCCATGCCTTGCAGGGCAGATTTGCTGGCGGCATAAGCAGCCATGCCTGCAACAGGCATACGATCGCCATTCACGGAGCCGATGATTAAGATGCGCCCGCCTTCGGGCATCTGCCGGGCGGCTTCAACAGAGGCATGATAAGGAGCATGAATATTGATTTTGAAAAGGCGATCAATATCGTCGGCATTTAATTCCAGGGCATCGCCAAAGACGCCAATACCTGCATTTACTACCAGAATATCCAATGCGCCACTCTTACGAACGACATCAATGACAGCGTCTCTGTCAGCACTATCTGTGAATACTGCTATCGCTCCAGTCTCTTGTGCCAGGCGTTCAGCGGCATCTTTCGACCCCGCATAGGTGAATCGTACATTGGCCCCATCGGTGACGAAACGACGTACCATAGCGGCACCGATTCCACGGCTGCCACCGAGGATGAGAACTGTCTTACCTGTAAAAGCGCCCATAAGGACTCCTTGATTTATTATGTAACATGCATTACAAAACTGTTTTAACTTTCTGTCAACAAGTTTTGTAATGGTCACTAAAAAACAATCTCGCGTTCCAGGTCGTCCCAGACGTTTCGCTCCTGAGCAGGCAGTCTCTGCGGCAAAAGTGCTTTTTCACCAAAAAGGTTTCGATGCTGTTAGTGTTGCTGAAGTTACTGATTATCTTGGTATTAACCCCCCGAGCCTCTACGCGGCTTTTGGCAATAAGGCTGGGTTATTTAGCCGTGTACTCAATGAATATGTCGGTACGGAAGCTATTCCGCTTGCCGATATTCTTCGTGATGATCGTCCGGTAGGGGAGTGCCTGGCTGAGGTATTAAAAGAAGCGGCGCGCAGATATAGCCAAAACGGCGGCTGCGCTGGCTGTATGGTTCTTGAAGGCATTCATAGTCATGATCCACAAGCGCGTGATATTGCCGTTCAATATTATCACGCCGCAGAAACGACCATTTATGACTATATCGCCAGGCGGCATCCACAAAGCGCACAATGTGTGACTGATTTTATGAGTACCGTGATGTCAGGGCTTTCTGCGAAGGCACGAGAGGGGCACTCCCTCGAACAACTCTGTGCAACAGCTGCACTGGCGGGGGAAGCGATAAAAACTATTCTCAAGGAGTGATGCTGACCTTGATCCGAAAGGCGGGAACGCGCCTGCCGATAAGTTGTGATAAGACAATAATTCACGCGTTAAGGCTGGCGGAATTGATCATCTTTTCGTATAACGGTGGAAATGAAACATTGTTTTAATTAAGGAGTGGAAAAGATGATCATCGGAAATATTCATAATCTTCAGCCGTGGCTACCCCAGGAGTTACGCCAGGCGATTGAGCATATCAAAGCACACGTTACGGCAGAAACGCCAAAGGGCAAGCACGATATCGAAGGTAATCGTCTGTTTTATCTTATCTCGGAAGATATGACCGAGCCGTACGAAGCTCGCCGTGCGGAGTACCATGCCCGCTATCTCGACATTCAGATTGTGTTAAAAGGTCAGGAAGGCATGACCTTCAGCACGCAACCTGCAGGCACGCCGGATACCGACTGGTTAGCTGATAAAGACATCGCATTTTTGCCGGAAGGCGTTGATGAGAAAACAGTTATCCTAAATGAAGGTGATTTTGTTGTGTTTTATCCGGGGGAAGTGCATAAACCGCTGTGCGCAGTGGGCGCGCCAGCCCGGGTTCGCAAAGCAGTAGTGAAGATGCTGATGGCGTGATGACTTTTCGCCGTAAATAACTCCAGGTTTACGGCGAGCTTATGAAAAGAGCGTTTTTTGATATTTTTTTGTGAGTAGAATTTGTAATGCTTAGACGTTCTTATTAACTCAAGGAGTCCGTCATGAGCAAAATATCAGATTTGAATTATTCTCAACACATTACATTAGCCGACAATTTTAAACAAAAAAGTGAAGTTTTAAATACCTGGCGTGTTGGAATGAATGATTTTGCCCGTATTGCCGGGGGGCAGGATAGCAGAAGGAATATTCTTTCTCCCAGATCATTTTTGGAGTTTTTGGCTAAGATATTTACCCTGGGTTATGTGGATTTTAGCAAACGCTCCAACGAAGCGGGTAGAAATATGATGGCTCATATTAAGTCCTCATCTTATATCAAAAATAATGATGGTAGTGAGATAATGAAGTTTGTTATGAATAATCCTGAAGGGGAGCGAGCGGATTTATCTAAGGTGGAAATAGAAATTACACTTTCTACTACCACTACTATGGGGACTCGTCAAGGACATACAGCCATTATATTTCCACAATCTGATTTTTTGAGTTTTCGTTATGAAGGTAAGTCTTTTGAAAGAAAAGATGATAGTTCATTACACCTGATTACTAACAAGGTTCTGGCGTGTTACCAACGTGAAGCTAACAAGAATATGGCGCTTCTATTAAATAATCATCAGTTGAACTGGAAGGACGCAATTGATTATAACGAGTTATTAGAAAAGCCATTAGCCAGTACATTAGAAAAAATAAAGAAAGAACATCTGCTATTAATGCCTCATGTATGTGATGACACGATTCCATACTTACTAGGCGAAGGTGGTATACTTGAAGAAATAAATGATCTGAAAACGTTACATGATACCAGAATTGCTAGTAGTACAGAAGGTAATGATGAAATTAATAACATCAAAATTAACCTGTCTAATATTCTTATTGATTCCTTAGATGATGCAAAAGTTAATCTCGAAAAGGTCATCGATTCGATGTTGAAGACTTTTTTAAAATTGCCATATATTAATGATGTAAAAATTCTGGAGTGGTGTTTTAATCAAAGTATGCAATATTCTGATGATACTACAAAGATAAAGCATGCCCGCTCCGTGATCGATCATATTGATTTTAACTGCGATCAGTCTAAAATAGCTGAGACATTATTTTTCAACCTCAATAAAGAACCCTATAAAAACAGCCCTGAGTTACAGGAATTGATTTGGGAGAAGTTGGTTGTATATGTCAATGATTTTAATTTAAGTAATCAAGAAAAATCGCGCTTAATACTAAGGCTATTTGATGATGTTAAATTGGTTTTTGATAAAGTGCCTCTCAGTATTTTAGTGAATGATATTTTTTTGAAGGATTTTTTCATGAAGCAACCTGATTTTGCTAAGTGGTACTTCTATCAATTACTTAAGAGTTATGAGGGAGAACAGATGTATCTTAATGAGTTAGGATATGTTTATGGTGATGAAGAAAAAACAAAAGAAATTGTAAATAAACTTCCGGGTTATGTCGTTAAGATTTTTGAAGAAAAGATCGATAATGAATTAAAAATTAGAACAAGAAAGATGGAAACCCTGCGGGATGGGAAAATCAATATATATGATTATATTAATGAAAAACAGTTAGAAAAATTAAATCCACCGCAAGATTTACGTTCTGCAATAGAAAAAATTGGGTGGAAGAATAGACCTATCACTGCATAAAATAATGTGATGCCGGGATGTTTTTGTATTTCCCGGCATCTTTATAGCGATATCAATTATTTACTGAGCGTCGCGACCATCACCGCTTTGATGGTATGCATGCGGTTTTCCGCCTGATCAAAAACAATGCTGGCGGCAGATTCGAAGACCTCATCAGTCACTTCCATTCCGCCATGTAGGCCAAACTCTTCCGCCATTTTCTTACCAAGCGTCGTCTGGTCGTCATGAAACGCGGGCAGGCAGTGGAGGAATTTGACCTCCGGGTTACCGGTCAACTGCATCATCTTGTTATTCACCTGATAATCACGCAGCAATGCAATCCGTTCCGCCCATTTCTCTTTTGCTTCCCCCATCGACACCCATACATCGGTATAGATAAAGTCAGCACCTTCTACTCCTTTGGCTACATCTTCCGTCAGCGTAATATTCCCGCCATTTTGCTGTGCCAGGGCGCGGCATTCCGTAACCAGCGCAGCTTCCGGCCAGCATGCCTGTGGCGCGACCAGACGCAAATCCAGACCGGTAAGCGCCGCAGCTTCGAGCATCGAGTTTCCCATGTTGTTACGCGCGTCACCTGCATAGACCAGCGTCATTTCGTTGAATGCTTTGCCGGGCAAATGCTCCTGCATGGTGAGAAGATCCGCCAGCAGCTGCGTGGGGTGAAACTCATTGGTCAGGCCGTTCCATACCGGCACGCCAGCGTATTCCGCCAGTGTTTCGACAATCTCCTGACCATAGCCGCGATACTGAATACCGTCATACATGCGACCAAGCACGCGGGCAGTGTCTTTAATCGACTCTTTATGACCAATCTGGCTGCCGCTTGGGCCGAGATAAGTAACACGAGCACCCTGGTCATATGCGGCAACTTCGAAAGAGCATCGGGTACGAGTCGAGTCTTTTTCGAAGATGAGCGCGATGTTTTTACCAGTGAGTTTGGCTTCTTCTTTACCGCTTTTCTTATCGGCTTTCAGCTTCGCGGCTAACTGCAACAGGCTGTTGAGTTCAGCTGGCGTGAAATCGAGTAATTTCAGGAAATGCTTATGATAAAACCCGGACATAGATCCCTCCTGTGGCTAACGCCTCAATGAATTAAAATTCAATTTATATGGATGATTATTCATTTGCAAGTCTAAAGCATAAATCTTTGTCACAAAGGTGGAGGCAATGTCAGTGGTGTGTGACAATAAGAGTATCGGCAGGACATTAAGAGGAATGAGCCATGGCAAACCCGGAACAACTGGAAGAACAGCGTGAAGAAACACGTTTGATTATTGAAGAATTACTGGAAGATGGCAGCGATCCGGACGCGCTGTACACCATCGAACACCATCTTTCCGCAGACGATCTGGAAACCCTGGAAAAAGCAGCAGTTGAAGCGTTTAAACTCGGTTACGAAGTGACCGATCCAGAAGAGCTGGAAGTTGAAGATGGTGATATCGTGATTTGCTGCGACATCCTCAGCGAGTGCGCGTTGAATGCCGATCTGATCGATGCCCAGGTTGAACAACTGATGACGCTGGCGGAGAAATTTGACGTTGAGTACGACGGTTGGGGCACTTACTTTGAAGATCCCAACGGCGAAGACGGCGACGATGAAGATTTTGTCGATGAAGACGATGACGGGGTTCGCCACTAATTAATTGATTAAAATGCCCGATAGCACACACTAGCGGGCATTTTTTTAGAGTTCGCGTAGCATCCGCACTTCACAATCGACATGGCCCGTGCAGCCAAGCGCATAGTCGATATGCTCAAAGCCCAAATGCTCATAAAGCGCAATGGCTTCCTTTAAAAAAGCGGTCGTTTCCAGATAGCAGCGTTTGAAGCCCATCTCTCGTGCTTGCTCCATCGCCATTAAGGCCAGTTTTTTCGCCAGCCCTTTACCGCGAATAGCCGGAAGAAAATACATCTTTTGCAGTTCGCAAATGTCCGATTCACTACCTGCTAATGGCGCAATCCCACCGCCGCCGACCACTTCACCCTCGTACTCAACCACCCAATATGCATGACCAGGCTGACTATACACTTGATACAGCTCGTCAAGATTCGGATCGGCGACGGTGTAGCCTTTATCAGCGGTAAGACCGTATTCGGCGGATACCTGACGAATGACGCGGGCGATAGCAGGATTATCCTGCAACGTCAGGCGACGCATTACAGGTGATTGCGGCGCAATGTTATTCATAGTTTAACCCAATAAAAATAAAGTAATTATACATTTGTTTAATACCACTCTCTTCTTACGTGCGCAAGCGTCTTATAAAGCAATAAAGTTTTTGCCAGCCTATTACTGATAAGAGTATTGTAACGTGGCAGAACATTTTACTGTCTGTATCTATAAATTATATCAATGGATTTTTTAATTCAGGGAATTTTTATGGCTCAAGTTATTAATGAAATGGATGTTCCGTCCCATTCGTTTGTTTTTTATGGTACAGGTGAGAGATATTTTCTTATTTGTGTGGTGAATGTGTTGTTAACGATTATAACGCTAGGTATCTATTTACCATGGGCATTAATGAAATGTAAGCGTTATCTCTATGCTAATATGGAAGTTAACGGACAACGATTTTCTTATGGGATTACCGGTGGGAATGTTTTTGTTAGTTGTCTTGTTTTTGTTTTTTTCTATTTCGCAATCTTAATGACAGTGTCAGCAGATATGCCGCTTGTTGGCTGTGTTTTGACTTTGTCACTGTTGGTTTTGCTTATATTTATGGCAGCAAAAGGACTGCGTTATCAGGCCTTGATGACTAGTCTCAACGGCGTAAGATTTAGTTTTAATTGCTCTTTGAAAGGGTTCTGGTGGGTAACCTTTTTCTTGCCGATTTTAATGGCCATTGGGATGGGGACTGTTTTCTTTATCTCGACAAAGATGCTACATGCCAATAGTTCAAGTAGTGTTATTATATCTGTGGTTCTGATGGCAATAGTTGGTATTGTTTCCATTGGTATTTTTAATGGTACTTTATATAGTCTGGTAATGAGTTTTCTCTGGAGCAATACCAGTTTCGGTATACATCGTTTCAAGGTGAAATTAGATACTACGTATTGTATAAAATATGCCATTCTCGCATTTTTAGCTTTATTACCTTTTCTCGCTGTTGCTGGTTATATTATCTTCGATCAAATATTAAATGCGTATGATAGTTCTGTGTATGCAAATGATGATATTGAGAATTTACAGCAATTTATGGAAATGCAACGTAAAATGATAATCGCGCAGTTAATCTATTATTTTGGGATTGCTGTTAGCACCAGTTATTTAACGGTGTCGTTGCGAAATCATTTTATGAGCAACCTGTCACTGAATGATGGGCGTATTCGTTTTCGCTCAACTTTAACATACCACGGTATGCTTTATCGCATGTGTGCGTTGGTGGTGATATCCGGGATTACGGGCGGTCTGGCTTATCCACTGCTGAAAATATGGATGATTGACTGGCAGGCAAAAAATACGTATTTGCTGGGCGATTTGGATGACCTTCCTTTAATCAATAAAGAAGAACAACCAGATAAAGGCTTCTTAGCCAGTATTTCACGGGGAATTATGCCTTCTTTACCATTTCTGTAAGAGATAAAAAAGGCCGGAGCATGCTCCGGCCTTCGTTTTCATCACGGTGTTGATTACAGCGCGGCGATAACAGCCTGCTGTTCAATCAGCTTCGCTTTCGCTTCCGCATAGCCTTCCAGCTTCTCACGCTCTTTCGCGATGACCGCTTCCGGTGCGCGGGCGACAAAGCCTTCATTCGCCAGCTTGTTCTCGATGCGGCTGATTTCGCCTTCGATCTTCGCCACTTCTTTCGCCAGACGCGCCAGCTCATCTTCTTTGTTGATGAGGCCAGCCATCGGGATCAGCAGCTCTGCGCCGTCGATAATCTTCGTAACGGAAACCGGACCTTTGTCATCGGCAGGCAGCACGGTGATGCTTTCCAGACGCGCCAGGGTTTGCAGGAAGCCACGGTTTTCATTTACGCGACGTTCTGCATCCGCGCTGCAACCACGCAGTAGCAGCTCCAGCGGTTTGCCCGGCGCGATGTTCATTTCTGCACGGATGTTACGTACCGCAACGATCGCCTGCTTCAGCCACTCGGTGTCGGCCAGCGCCGCTTCATCAACCTGAGATGCATCATACTGCGGGAACGGTTGCAGCATGATGGTGTCGGCAGTGATACCGCAAAGTACTTTCACACGCTGCCAGATGGTTTCGGTGATGAACGGAATGATCGGATGCGCGAGGCGCAGCAGACCTTCCAGTACAGTCACCAGCGTATGGCGAGTACCGCGCAGTTCTGCTTCGGTGCCACCGTTCATTACCGGCTTGGTCAGCTCGAGATACCAGTCACAGAACTGGTTCCAGGTGAACTCATACAGAATGCCTGCGGCGATATCGAAGCGGAAGCTGTCCAGCGCTTCGCGGTACGCTTTGATGGTCTGGTTGAACTCCGCCAGAATCCAGCGGTCCGCCAGCGACAGCGTCATTTCGCCGCCGTTGAAGCCGCAATCCTGACCTTCTGTGTTCATCAGCACAAAGCGGCTGGCGTTCCACAGCTTGTTACAGAAGTTACGGTAACCTTCCAGGCGCTTCATATCCCAGTTGATGTCACGACCGGTAGACGCCAGCGCCGCCAGGGTGAAGCGCAGGGCATCGGTACCGTGCGGCTCAATGCCGTTCGGGAACTGTTTCTCGGTGCGCTTACGGATTTTGTCCGCCAGCTGCGGCTGCATCATATTGCCGGTACGTTTTTCCAGCAGTTCTGGCAGCGAAATACCGTCAACCATATCCAGCGGGTCGATAACGTTACCCTTGGATTTGGACATCTTCTGGCCTTCGTCGTCACGAATCAGACCGGTCATGTAAACAGTGTGGAACGGCACCTGCGGTTTGCCATTTTCATCTTTGATGAAGTGCATGGTCATCATGATCATGCGGGCAATCCAGAAGAAGATGATGTCGAAACCAGATACCATCACGCTGGTTGGGTGGAACTGACGCAGGGCGTCGGTATTTTCCGGCCAGCCAAGGGTAGAGAAGGTCCACAGCGCAGAAGAGAACCAGGTATCGAGAACGTCTTCGTCCTGACGCAGGACAACATCAGCACCGAGGTTATTTTCTTTACGCACTTCGTCTTCGTTGCGGCCAACATAAACGTTACCCGCTTCGTCATACCATGCCGGGATACGGTGACCCCACCACAACTGACGAGAGATACACCAGTCCTGAATATCGCGCATCCAGGAGAAGTACATGTTTTCGTACTGCTTCGGTACGAACTGAATGTCGCCGTTCTCAACCGCTTCAACCGCCGGTTTCGCCAGGACATCGGCACGCACGTACCACTGGTCGGTCAGCATTGGTTCGATAACTACGCCGCCACGGTCGCCGTAAGGAACGGTCAGGTCGTGCGGTTTAATTTCTTCCAGCAGGCCAAGCGCGTCAACTGCGGCAACGACTGCTTTACGTGCAGCAAAACGCTCCAGTTTCTGGAACTCTGCAGGGATTTCGCTGGAATAAACGTCAGATTCGTTACCTTTGGTATCGAACACCTGGGCGCTTTCACGGATATCGCCGTCAAAGGTCAGGATGTTGATCATCGGCAGGGCGTGACGTTTACCCACTTCATAGTCGTTAAAGTCGTGCGCCGGAGTGATTTTCACGCAGCCGGTGCCTTTTTCCATGTCGGCGTGTTCGTCGCCAACGATCGGAATACGACGGTTAACCAGCGGCAGAATGACATATTTGCCAATCAGATCTTTGTAACGCGGATCTTCCGGGTTAACGGCTACGCCAGTATCGCCCAGCAGGGTTTCTGGACGGGTAGTCGCGACCACCAGATAATCTTTACCGTCTGCGGTTTTCGCACCGTCAGCCAGCGGATAGCGGATGTGCCACATCGAACCTTTCGATTCGCGGTTTTCGACTTCCAGGTCAGAGATAGCGGTGCGCAGTTTCGGATCCCAGTTTACCAGGCGTTTGCCACGGTAAATCAGGTCTTCTTTATACAGACGAACGAAAACTTCTTTCACCGCATTGGACAGGCCTTCGTCCATGGTGAAGCGTTCACGCTCCCAGTCGACGGAGTTGCCGAGACGGCGCATCTGACGGGTAATCGTGCCGCCGGATTCCGCTTTCCATTCCCAAATTTTGTCGATGAAAGCTTCGCGGCCGTAGTCGTGACGGGTTTTACCTTCTTCTGCGGCAATCTTGCGCTCAACGACCATCTGGGTAGCGATCCCGGCGTGGTCAGTACCGACCTGCCACAGGGTGTTTTTGCCCTGCATGCGCTGATAGCGGATCATGGTATCCATGATGGTTTGCTGGAAGGCGTGACCCATATGCAAACTGCCGGTGACGTTCGGCGGCGGGATCATGATGCAGAAACTTTCCTGGCTTTCATCGCCATTAGGCTTAAAGTAGCCCTGCTTTTCCCAGTGCTCGTAAAGCGGCTGTTCGATATCTTGTGGGTTGTATGTCTTTTCCATTATTTCCAGGTTGCCGTATTCAGGTTGAAACCAGCCACGCGGTAGGCTTTATAGCGTTCGCGCGCCAGTTGTTTCAGAGAATCTTCATAAGGAACGAAGTCTACCACTTCTGTGAAAGCGGTGGCAAAATCTGCAAAGCTTGTTCGCAGACTAATCAATATATCGCGCGGGCTGCTGCTGCGTTTTTGCGGCCAGGCGATCTCCACCGGCGCACCGCCGCGCGGTCCTTCTCCCGCTAAATTATGCGGAACAAAGCTTTCTGCCGGACGCGCCCACAGGGCTTCATCCAGCCGGTAAGCCTGCTTTTCATCTTCACAGGCGATGAGCACGCGCTTACCGCTGCGCCAACGTTCTGCGGCAATTTCACACACCAGCTGCTCAACGGCGCTTAAGCCATCGACGGTGGTGTCATTGTCCAGAAGGTAGAACGTCGCGTTTTTCATAAATGGGGCTTCTTGTGGTGGATTTAAATACGCATCAGGTATACACCGCAGCGCCTGATGCGACGCTGTTGTGTCTTATCAGGCCTACGAGTTCAGTGCTGTGTGTAGGTCGGATAAGGCGCTCACGCCGCATCCGACAATAACAGCATTGCCTGATGCGACGCTGCCGCGTCTTATCAGGCTTACGAGTTCGGTGCTGTGTAGGTCGGATAAGGCGTTCATGCCGCATCCGGCAATAACAGCCTTGCCTGACGCAATTACTCTTCGCCGTTAAACCCAGCGCGGTTTAACAGGAACTGTGCCAGCAACGCTACCGGACGACCGGTTGCGCCTTTTGCTTTACCAGAACGCCAGGCGGTTCCTGCAATATCCAGGTGCGCCCAGTTGTACTTACGGGTAAAGCGTGACAGGAAGCAACCTGCGGTAATCGCCCCACCAGGACGACCGCCAATGTTCGCCATATCGGCAAAATTGGACTCCAGTTGTTCCTGATACTCGTCACCCAGCGGTAAGCGCCATGCGCGGTCACCGGATTGTTCAGACGCGGCAATCAGTTCATGGGCCAGCGGATTATGGTTCGCCATCAGACCAGTAATATGATGACCCAGCGCGATCACGCAGGCACCGGTCAGCGTCGCCACGTCAATCACCGCTTCCGGCTCAAAACGCTCAACGTAAGTTAACACGTCGCACAGTACCAGGCGGCCTTCAGCGTCAGTATTCAGCACTTCAACGGTTTGACCGGACATGGTGGTTAACACATCGCCCGGACGATAGGCACGCCCGCCAGGCATGTTTTCGCAGCCTGCCAACACGCCGATAACGTTAATCGGCAGTTGTAGCTCCGCGACCATACGCATCACGCCGTAAACCGCTGCCGCACCGCACATATCGTACTTCATCTCATCCATGCCTTCTGAAGGCTTGATCGAGATACCGCCGGAGTCGAAGGTTAAACCTTTACCCACCAGCACGATTGGGCGTGCATCTTCCGACGCGTTGCCTTTGTACTCAATCACCGACATCAGCGATTCGTTTTGCGAACCCTGACCGACCGCCAGATAGGAATGCATCCCCAGCTCTTTCATCTGCTGTTCGCCGATAACGCGGGTGATAACATTCTTGCTGTAGCTGTCAGCCAGCTGGCGCGCTTGTGAAGCGAGGTAAGCGGCGTTACAGATATTCGGCGGCATATTGCCGAGATCTTTCGCTGCTTTAATCCCGGCGGCAATCGCCAGACCGTGCTGGATCGCGCGCTCACCGCTGGTCAGTTCACGGCGGGTCGGCACGTTGAACACCATTTTACGCAGCGGACGACGCGGTTCGCTCTTGTTCGTTTTCAGCTGATCGAAACTGTAGAGCGTTTCTTTTGCTGTCTCGACAGCCTGACGCACTTTCCAGTAGTTGTTACGGCCTTTAACGTGCAGTTCAGTCAGAAAGCAGACCGCTTCCATTGAGCCAGTATCATTCAGCGTATTAATGGTTTTCTGAATAACCTGCTTGTACTGACGCTCATCCAGCTCACGTTCTTTGCCGCAACCAATAAGGAGAATTCGCTCGGAAAGTACATTCGGAACATGGTGCAGCAACAATGTCTGCCCCGGTTTTCCTTCCAGTTCGCCCCGACGTAGCAGGGCGCTGATGTACCCATCGCTGATTTTATCGAGCTGTTCTGCAATCGGAGAAAGGCGACGTGGTTCGAAGACGCCCACGACGATGCAGGCACTCCGCTGTTTCTCCGGGCTACCGCTTTTTACACTAAACTCCATGCACTACGCTCCTGAATCTTAAAGACAACGGCGGTGGCTACAGATAGAATTGCAAGCTTTCGTAACTCATGTCCGCTGTTGCGATGACTTCGTGTTAATCTTAACGTTATTACGGCATTGGCACGTCAGAACAAAATCTGAGAGGTGAATCCGTTGAGTATAATTATCTTAGCGACGATTTCGACGACTCAAGAGAATAAATGACGTTTAAGCCATGAAACAAGCTAAAATCCTGCAAAAGACGAGTTTTTACGGGCGTATTTAAAGTGATAATCATAAGATATCTGGTGCGGGAGACGCTCAAAAGCCAGCTGGCGATACTCTTCATCTTGCTTTTGATCTTCTTCTGTCAAAAGTTAGTGAGGATCCTCGGCGCAGCGGTTGACGGCGATATTCCGGCGAATCTGGTGCTCTCCCTTCTCGGGTTGGGCGTGCCGGAAATGGCGCAGCTTATCCTGCCATTAAGCCTGTTCCTCGGGCTGCTGATGACGCTGGGCAAACTGTATACCGAAAGTGAAATTACGGTAATGCATGCCTGCGGCCTGAGCAAAGCGGTTCTGGTGAAAGCGGCAATGATCCTTGCGGTATTCACGGCAATCGTCGCGGCGGTTAACGTGATGTGGGCGGGACCGTGGTCATCGCGTCATCAGGATGAAGTGTTAGCAGAAGCGAAAGCGAACCCTGGCATGGCGGCGCTGGCGCAAGGGCAATTCCAGCAAGCGACTAATGGCAGTTCGGTGCTGTTCATCGAAAGCGTTGACGGCAGCGATTTCAAAGATGTGTTCCTCGCGCAAATTCGACCAAAAGGTAATGCACGTCCTTCTGTGGTGGTGGCCGATTCCGGACATTTAACCCAGCTGCGCGACGGCTCCCAGGTCGTCACTCTCAACCAGGGAACGCGCTTCGAAGGCACTGCACTGTTACGTGATTTCCGCATTACGGATTTCCAGGATTATCAGGCGATCATTGGTCACCAGGCGGTGGCGCTCGACCCGAACGATACCGACCAGATGGATATGCGCACATTGTGGAACACTGACACCGATCGTGCCCGCGCAGAACTGAACTGGCGTATCACGTTGGTATTCACCGTGTTTATGATGGCACTTATGGTCGTACCGCTGAGCGTGGTTAACCCACGTCAGGGACGCGTACTGTCGATGCTGCCAGCCATGCTGCTGTATCTACTTTTCTTCCTGATCCAGACCTCCCTGAAATCGAACGGCGGTAAAGGTAAGCTGGACCCGACGCTGTGGATGTGGACCGTTAACCTGATTTATCTGGCTTTGGCGATTGTTCTCAACCTTTGGGACACCGTGCCGGTCCGCCGCCTGCGCGCCAGTTTTTCGCGTAAAGGAGCGGTGTGATGCAACCTTTTGGCGTACTTGACCGCTATATCGGTAAAACTATTTTCACCACCATCATGATGACGCTGTTCATGCTGGTGTCGCTGTCGGGCATTATCAAGTTTGTCGATCAGCTGAAAAAAGCCGGGCAGGGGAGTTACGACGCGTTAGGCGCAGGAATGTATACCTTGCTGAGCGTGCCGAAAGATGTGCAAATCTTCTTCCCGATGGCAGCTCTGCTTGGGGCGTTGCTTGGTCTTGGGATGCTGGCGCAGCGCAGCGAACTGGTGGTGATGCAGGCTTCTGGTTTCACCCGTATGCAGGTTGCGCTGTCGGTGATGAAAACCGCCATTCCGCTAGTCTTGCTGACGATGGCGATTGGTGAATGGGTCGCGCCGCAGGGCGAGCAGATGGCGCGTAACTACCGTGCGCAGGCGATGTACGGCGGCTCGTTGCTCTCTACCCAGCAAGGCTTATGGGCGAAAGATGGCAACAACTTCGTCTACATTGAGCGGGTTAAAGGTGACGAAGAGTTAGGTGGCATCAGCATTTATGCCTTTAACGAGAATCGTCGTCTGCAATCCGTACGCTATGCCGCTACTGCGAAGTTTGACCCGGAACATAAAGTCTGGCGTCTGTCGCAGGTTGATGAATCTGATCTGACCAATCCGAAACAGATTACCGGTTCGCAGACGGTGAGCGGCACCTGGAAAACCAACCTCACGCCAGACAAACTGGGCGTGGTGGCGCTGGACCCGGATGCACTCTCAATCAGCGGTTTGCACAACTACGTGAAGTATCTGAAGTCGAGCGGTCAGGACGCTGGACGTTATCAGCTCAACATGTGGAGCAAAATCTTCCAGCCGCTATCCGTGGCGGTGATGATGCTGATGGCGCTGTCGTTCATCTTTGGCCCACTGCGTAGCGTACCGATGGGCGTGCGTGTGGTCACCGGTATCAGCTTCGGTTTTGTCTTCTACGTACTGGACCAGATCTTCGGCCCGCTGACGTTGGTTTATGGCATCCCGCCGATCATCGGCGCACTGTTGCCAAGCGCCAGCTTCTTCTTAATCAGCCTGTGGCTGTTAATGAGAAAATCGTAACCGAATGAACGAATAAAGGGAGCGAAAGCTCCCTTTATTATTGTTAGCAAAGTGTGCTTCGTTCATTCCTGAAAAATTATGAAAATCCAATATATTGCAGTGGTGTAGGCATGATAAGACGCGCCAGCGTCGCATCAGGCAAAGACAAATCGCACCTGGCTTACCTTTTTCTCCCCCCCAGCAAACTCCCCAACATTCCACGCACAATCTGATTCGTCACCTGGCGAGCGGCGCTTTTGGCCATTGTTTGCACCACACCATCTTTCTTCCCGCCGCGTGGTCCGGTAGTGCCAAACAAAATATCCTTTAATCCACCAAGAATGCCGTCATCCACCGCCACCTCTTTCCCTTTCGTGGGGGGATTATTTTGCTGCTCGGCGCTTGCCTGTACGCCTTTTTGCAACATCTCATAGGCGGATTCCCGGTCCACGTCATCCTCGTACTTGCCATACACCGGAGAGTGATTAATCAAGCCATTACGCTCATCTTCCGTCACTGGCCCCATTCGCGAACAAGGCGCGATCACCATCGCTCGTTCCACCACTGAAGGACTTCCTTTTGCATCGAGAAACGAGATTAACGCCTCGCCGGTCCCCAGTTCCTGGATTGCCTTTTCGGTATCAAACGCCGGATTGGCCCGCATGGTTTGCGCCGCAGTTTTTACCGCTTTCTGATCTTTTGGCGTAAAAGCCCGCAAAGCGTGCTGAACGCGATTACCGAGCTGGCCGAGCACATTATCCGGAATATCAGACGGGTTTTGCGAAACGAACCAGACGCCCACGCCTTTTGAGCGAATAAGCCTTATCACCTGCTCAATCTTATCCAGCAGTACCTGCGGTGCATCGTTAAACAGCAGATGTGCTTCGTCGAAGAAAAACACCAGTTTTGGCTTCTCCAGATCGCCCGCTTCCGGCAATTGTTCATACAACTCTGAAATCATCCACAGCAGGCTGGCGGCGTACAGTTTCGGCATCTGATAAAGCTTCTCGGCGCTGAGGATATTAATAACGCCTTTACCGTTGGCATCGGTGCGCATCAAGTCTTTGATATCCAGCATCGGCTCACCAAAGAAGTGTGCTGCGCCTTGCTGTTCCAGCGACAACAGCCCGCGCTGGATGGCACCAACCGATGCGCTACTGATATTTCCGTACTGATTCTGGAAAGATTTGGCGTTATCGCCGATGTACTGGGTAATCGCCCGCAGATCTTTAAAGTCGAGCAGTAACAGCCCCTGATCGTCAGCAATTCGGAAGATGATATTCAGCACGCCAGATTGCACATCGTTGAGATTCAACAGCCGCGCCAGCAACAGCGGCCCCAGATCCGAAACCGTCGCCCGCACCGGATGGCCTTTCTCGCCAAAGATATCCCACACCACCACCGGATTAGCATGCGGTTGCCAGTCATTTACGCCGATATTTTTAAGCCTTGCGAGCAGTTTTTCCGACGCCGTTCCTGCCTGCGCGATACCGGTCAGATCGCCTTTCACATCGGCCATAAACACCGGCACGCCGATTTCCGATAGAGACTCCGCCAGTTTTTGCAGCGTGACAGTTTTACCCGTCCCCGTTGCGCCAGTAATCAGCCCGTGACGGTTAGCCATTCCCGGCAGTAAAAATAGTTCTGTGTCCGGCGTGCGGGCAATTAACAGGGGTTCGCTCATGAGATTTCCTCCAGTTTCCTGCCTGGAGTATAGGCAACGGCTGCGCACTCTTCACCGCTAAATTCAGCAGATTGCGAGACGCCTTCCAAAGAGATTTAAGTGCCGGGCGACAGGCACCCGGCAAAGAGATCAGAAGTCAGCTTTCAGAACCACGCGGTAACGCGCCTTACCGTCGCGCACATGCTTGATGGCATCGTTAATTTTCGACATCGGGAACAGTTCGGTGGTCGGCGCAACCTTGCTACGGGCGGCAAAGCGCATCAGCTTTCGCAGCTCATAAGGCGTGCCGGTAGCAGAACCAGAGATGCTGCGGTCGCCCGCAATTAACGTAAAGGCCGGAACAGACAGCGGCGTGAGAACCGCACCGACCGTATGGAAATTACCGCCATAGGTCAGCGCCTCAAAATAGGGCTGCCAGTCGAGGCTGACGTTCACAGTATTGATAATGAGATCAAACTGCCCCGCCAGTGCTTTCAGTGCCTGCGGAGCGCGGCTATTCACCACTTTATCGGCACCCATCGCCAGCACTTCCTGCTCTTTCGCCGGATTAGAACTAAAGGCTGTCACCTCGCATCCCATTGCGTGCAGAAGTTTTATAGCGATATGCCCCAGCCCGCCAATACCAATTACCCCAACGCGGCTGGTGGCAGTGATATGGTGCATTAACAGTGGTTTGAAGACCGTGATACCGCCGCACAACAGCGGCCCGGCGGACTCGATATCAATATTTTCTGGCAGTGGAATCACCCATTGCCAGTCCGCACGCAACTTCTCGGCAAAGCCACCGCGATTCATAATCGTCGGCACCGCACCTTGCTCGCAGTTGATCTGATTACCGCTAATACAGGCGTCGCAGTGACCACAGCTACGCGCCGTCCAGCCAATCCCGACACGCTGACCGACCTGCAAACCTTTATCCTGCGCGGCGCTCCCGAGTGCCACCACGCGACCAATCACCTCATGCCCGGCAACCAGCGGATATTGTGAAAATCCCCATTCGTTATCGATCATCGACAGATCGGAATGGCAGATCCCGCAGTAATCCACCTGCACTTCAACATCTTGTGGCTTCAGCTCACCGGGATCGTACTCATAAACTTCCAGTTCGCCGCCCGCTTCTTTTGCGGCATAGCTTTTTATCATCGACATTTTTTGGTCCTTCTCTGGTGTTGTCTGGGAAGTGTAGAGCATGGCAGGGCGGGGTGCCTGGAGTGTGACAAAGGTTACACATCGCTGTATGCAATGCTGAAAATTTCAGCACTTAGCGAGGTGCGAGCAAGCTGGCGCTTGCATGGTGGCGTGTGACAGGTATAATCCACAACGTTTTCCGCATACCTCTTCAGTGCCGAAGTGGCGAAATCGGTAGACGCAGTTGATTCAAAATCAACCGTAGAAATACGTGCCGGTTCGAGTCCGGCCTTCGGCACCAAAAGTATATAAATAGACGTCAATTGACGTCTTTTTTATGCCCAAAATCCGTGCCACACAAGGCTTTCCACGATTTTCTCCTCAACTGAAGTCAACCTAACTCAATCCACATCAACAAGCTTGTGAGTATACTAATGAGTATATTTGCCGATTCGATATTGCTTGTATACTCACGAAATACCAATGGAAGGAGGACCATTATGGCCCTAACGGATACTAAAGTTCGTTCTGCAAAACCTGAGGAGAAAGAGTATTCACTTGTTGACGGTGACGGCATGTTCTTACTTGTAAAACCTAACGGTTCCAAGTATTGGCGATTTCGTTTCCGTTTTGGCGGTAAACAGCATTTGATGGCGTTCGGTGTCTATCCTGAAATTTCACTGGCGGATGCCAGGAAGAAAAGGGAAGAGGCCAGAAGGTTGGTAGCTGCTAGTATCGATCCTCGTGAGCATAAACGTGCTGTGAAAGAAGAGCAGGCGAAAGAAATTATTACTTTCGAGAAGGTTGCCAGAGAGTGGCTCGTGACCAACCAAAAATGGTCGGAAGATCATGCTAATCGCGTAAAAAAGAGTTTAGAGGACAATATCTTCCCGGCAATTGGTGCTCGCAATATTGCTGAATTGGGTACCCGCGATTTGTTAATTCCCATTAAAGCCGTCGAGACATCTGGCCGTCTTGAAGTGGCCTCCCGTCTTCAACAGCGCACCACGGCCATCATGCGTTATGCGGTGCAAAGCGGGTTGATTGATTACAACCCGGCGCAGGAGATGGCTGGAGCCGTCGCATCTGGCAATCGACAACATCGCCCGGCGCTGGAGTTAAAGCGCATCCCTGAATTACTCCAGAAAATAGACGGCTATACCGGCAGGCCACTAACCCGTTGGGCAACCGAACTCACTCTGCTTATCTTTATTCGATCCAGTGAGTTGCGTTTTGCTCGCTGGTCAGAGATCGATTTTGAAACGTCAATGTGGACCATCCCGCCTGAGCGAGAGCCTATTCCCGGCGTGAAACATTCTCAGCGAGGATCAAAGATGCGTACACCTCATCTGGTGCCGCTTTCAAAGCAGGCGCTGGCGACTCTGAAGCAGATAAAACAGTTTTGTGGTGATAAGCATGAGCTAATTTTTATTGGCGATCACGATCCCCGCAAACCGATGAGTGAAAACACGGTGAACAGTGCGCTGCGGGTGATGGGTTATGACACCAAAGTTGAGGTTTGCGGTCACGGCTTTCGTACAATGGCCTGTAGTTCGTTAATTGAGTCAGGGCTATGGTCGAAGGATGCGGTTGAAAGGCAGATGAGCCATATGGAACGCAATTCGGTGCGGGCGGCGTATATCCATAAAGCGGAACATCTGGACGAACGCAAGCTGATGTTGCAGTGGTGGGCTGATTTTCTGGATGCGAATCGGGAGAGAGCGATTACGCCGTTTGACTATGCGAAGATCAATCGGGGTAATATTTAGAGTATATGTTTAATTAAGATAAAACTAATCAACCATCAACTAGCCTCGCTTTGGAGGCTAGTTGATGGTTTTGGGTTTGACCCGCCGTCTCTGGATGTGTTTTGTATCATTGGTAACGTTGTACGGATAGGGAAAGATACGATGTTGAAATCGCTCGTAATGACTGTGTCAAAGAGCCTATAGATATCATGGGTTAGCTTTTATACAATAGGTGAATTCTTACTTTAGAGAACATGAACTCATGAGCGCAATCACATTACGTAAAGCGTTGGGTGTACTTGCGAAGTCATCTTCGTTTTCCGTCACCACCGTGACACACCGTCAGAAGGATGAGTTCGATCAGTTAAAGGAACAACTGTTTGTTAAACAAGAGATTGAAGCCGAGTTACAACGCTATCTGGATGTTGCTAAACCCGGTGAAATCATTTTTTTGTGCGGTAGTAGCGGGGACGGAAAGTCCGAAATTTTAACCCGCTGTCAGTCAGATCCGCGTTATCAGCGGCGGTTTATTTTTCATCTGGATGCCACTCATAGCTTTGCCCCTCGACAATCAGCCATTGATGCTTTGAATGAGTTATTTGCTAATCATCATCAGCAGTCATCTCCATTGCTCATTGGCATCAACACCGGAATGCTTGCTAACTTTGCCCGAGAAGGCGCTGAATGCCACAGGGTGATCCGGTCTGCAATTGACTCATTTTTATCAGGGCAGCAGGATGAAAGCCGTCCCTACCGTAACGAGAATTGTTCTTTTTTTGATTTTGAACATTACCCTAAATTCCAGTTTGACGAAAATAAACAATATTCATCATTTATTAAGACCTTATTAGATAATTTAACTCGTGATGATGATAATAATTTATTTCAGTTTATTTTTCGGCGCGATGAGTTAATTAATCCAGATCTAAAAGAGGTCGCAAACTTTAAATTGCTTTGCATGCCAGGCGTGCAGAGTTTATTAATTACGCAGCTCTTTAAAGCGCGATTAATTAAAGACCAGTTTGTAACGACCCGAACGCTGCTGGATTTTTTGCATCATCTGCTGATGGGGCCTGGCTACTTATTTGATAATCTCTTCACCGGTGCAGAAAATGATCTGATCAAAAAAGTTTCCGATTTTGATCCCGCCAGATTGCACACCTATGAACTTGATCAATTTGTTTTGCGCTATGAACTGGGGCTGGTTGACGCTGATCTCGATGATTTTTTAGCCGCACTTGAGCCGTTGCACATTAAGTTTGATCGCCAGAACGTTAAGTCTGGTGACGCAACCTCCTTGATCCGGCTTTTCTGGCTGTTGCAGTACGAGTCATTGGGTAATGATTATCATCGGAAATTTTCCGCGTTCTTTAACGAATCGCTGTTTGAACGTTACTCAGAAATCTGGCACTTGCATAGTAATTACACAGCAGATCCGGAGCAAAAAAGGTCACTGAATCGCTTTTATGCTTTTGAGCTTATTGCTGGTATCCAGCGCTATGCTAACCGCAAAGCGCCTGAATTAAGTATGCAAAAAGAAGAGTTCTTTTTGGGTGAGTTCGGTGGTGTTAAAATAACCGCACCGGTAGAGATAAAGCCTGACTGGGACTCTATTCGTAATAAACACACGGCTCATCCTACCGGCTTTGATATATATTTAAAGGTTGGGTGTAACGCACTTCCTCCTGTTCACATTGGACTCAATCTCTTTGAACTTTTGCACAAATTGAACAATGGCTATCGTCCTAATAAATACGATAAAAATGCCATAGTTCTGCTGGATGAACTCGTTGAGTTAATTGCCGAACAAGCTAAATCTAGCCGCGATATAAAATTTTATGATGGCAGATTCCGAGTCTATCGCGCAAAAGCAGATGACGACATAATATCAATTAGCTGCATGGAGGGATAACATGATGTATCCCATTACCCTAAAAAAACTGAAAGTTGGAAACAATATAGTCGATAGCTATTTACCAGTGCGTAACAGCAATAATAATATTGATTGGAAAATAGTTACTGGTCTGGTCCTTAGTTATGCACTTAAACATAAGATTGATGATTACGATTTCTCTCAGTTTCGTGATGACTGCAGATCTGATTTGCAGAGAGTACTTGAAGATCCAGAATTTTGGTCGATATTGGAAAGAATGTACTTTACAAACTATGATGTTTTTCGTGTATCTCCGCTTTTTTTACTTTTCCATGCACAATTTTCTGATGATAAAATAAATGTAGGCTCCACAGCAGATAAGCGACTTGCTATCCTATTTTCTAATCTGATAGGGGAGTTTTCATTAAATTATCCAATACAAGATAATTTAAATTTCATCGAGCAAAGAATGTCGGGTAAACTTGCTAAAAATGTTACTCCTTTTTTGGGAAGGGGACCATTTACAGAAGAACAACCATATTTACCCTATATGGTGGAGTGTTTTCAGTCAGATCTTTCATTTTTAGCAGAGCATCCAAAGTATCTTTTACAAGAGCTAACCAATACTCTTCGATTGTATGCCTTCAGCTGGTGTGCTCAATTAGCGCTCAATATTGATAACTGGAAAGATGGAGTTCCAAAAAGCAAATCGTTGTTTTTTATTCTTGATAGTGAGAAGGCTAGCTCCGAACGTGATATGTTGAAACGATATGGCTATAAACTATTCTCAAGTCAAAGTGAAAAACTTTTTCCCATGCTTTCTGCATTAGAGGTATTACAGTGGGAAAAAGGCGAAAAAAAACGTCCACTATGGCAGGTTTATCAGGATGTACTAAATTATCCAGACACTTCATTTCAGATATTAAATGCGCTTAATAAATATTTGAGTGAATTTATTGAGAATCGGAAGCTCGAAGCTAGGGAAAAAGCATCAACTCTAGAAAGTGCCTTCAATCAATTTTTTTCTGTTGCTCTTGAACAATTCCAAGATAAAAAAGATAGGGCAGCAGTAAACCGTAATTACATAAATGAGTTGGAAAGAGAAATCTGTACAGGTTTCATTCAGGTCCGTGGTCGGGCAGGGAAAGTGCTGGTGCTGAATCAGGATCGTCTTCTGTTGCTGACCAATCTCACTGTGGGCAAAAATGACAAACTCCGCCTACATGAACTGCTGCGTGGTTTTGAACAGCGCGGTTTTTATCTGGACAACCAGTCGGCGCAAACGCTGGTGGCGTTTTATGAACGCATGGGAAATGTAGAGCGAATGAGTGACAGTGGAGACGCCGTGTATGTCCGTAAAACAGTATGAAACCTATCTGGCAGAAACTTTTATTGAATGGGTAGGTGGCATCATTCAGCCCGGCGAGCGCTACCAGTTCAAATCTCCCGATCCTGATAATGCCCTAAAACTGTGGGAAGCATTCGTCTCTCTGGCGGACGGCAATCAGTTGGAAATTGCGCCAGGGCAATATATTGATTGCCTCCCCTGCAATGGTGTTCAGCTTATTCCTGTACTGCACGGAGCCGAGGCCCCAGCATTCACAGAAAACTACATTTCTCATTTGCGCGATGAAGTTGCAGGGCGCAGCGGCGTTTTTGCCCAAACAGCGCTGTTGATTATTCACAACAGTATGCTCGATACCCTGATTAACAGCACGAAAGACGTGGCGGCACCGGATGCTATCTGGTACCCACAAACATTCAGTCATCAACTGGAAAAGCTCATTACTACTAATAGTAACCGTTCGGAATTGTCCCGCTGTTTGCTGGAGGATCAACTGGCGACGGTACTGGATGAAGGCGCGACCGTATTTGGTTTCTCGTCGCTGTATCGCTTGCTGGATGATGGCAATCTGGATTTCTCTGAGCTTCATCTGTTTAAAGATGATGAACTACTGAACTATAGCCAGAAGCAGCTACGCACCCGACTGAATGAAAACCGGAAATTATATCGCCAGATAGAAGATAGTGTTGAACGCTACAGTGGACAGCTGGAGAATGTGCTGCCTGAGTTTAGTACAAAATTCATTCAGGAGCATTTTTACGATAAAGATGACTGGCGTGAGCTCGATTTCTCCGACTATAGGAAAGAGAAAGAACAGAATAGTGAACAAAAACTGGTGCTGGAGAACGTCTCCGTCGAAAACGGCGAGGTTTGGCAACGGGCGAAAAGCGCCAGTAAGGCAGGCAAACGTGACATCAGTCTGCTGGTGCAGGTGCAGCCAGGGCAATCAAAGGCTGAGCTGGAGTTCAGTTTTCAGGGTAATGATCTTCAGGATAACCAGATAAAGATTGCCCATAATCGCCAGTTAAAGAAAGCACCTTTCTGGCGCACCAGCCGGGCAGGCGGCAAGACTTCCCGCATTATGGCGTCGGTGCCTTTTGACGGGCATCCTTGCTTCTTTAGTCTCGAACTGACCAACCGCAATAATTCAGCTGAAGAGTATAAATTTCGCCTGTTGTTGGTCGAGCAGGGACAATTCTGGCTGAACGATATTCAGCACTGTTACCGCATTGAGCCAGGTAAAGAACAAATAACTCTGCAACTGGAAGATAACACGCTGCGTATTGCCGAGTCTGGCAACCTGACCTGTACGTTGAATGACGAGAGCGAGGACATAGACTGTCAGCATTATGCTCAGGTGAATTTTGAGACGTTGGCAAATCAAAGTGACCTGGTTCAGTTTGCGATCGTGTCTGGCGATTCCCGTCTGTCGTTTAACATAGAGGGACCGGGAGCAGAAGAAGGGCTAACGCTGCCACTGCTTTTTGACCAAAGCCGTTTCAACAAATTGTTTAAGGAAGAGGGCAATGCAACCTGGAACCGACTAAAAGGGCGCATCATACTCGATAATACTGAACACAAGGTCGTCGGTGTTCGTCAGCAGTTGTTGATACTGGAAGCCTCATTAATTGAGCGACGTCTGCTGGGTACGGGAAGTGACGATAGCGAGTTTGCGCTGGATGAACTTCTTGCCAGCTACCCCGATCTCCATAACGCTTATGAGCAGTTATTTGCCTACTATCATCGTCGTAACACCCTACCGAGTCTGGTGTCGTGGTCAGCGGAATATCGCACACTGGTCAGCTACATTGTTACTACGTTTGAACAGTCACTCCAGCAAATCGGCCTGAGCAGAGCGCTGACAGCGCATGAGAAACGTCTTCTCCATCTGGGGATCTGCCGCAATGATAGCCATGAGCGCCTCTCTCCGCTGCATCCTCTGGTGCTGGCCTACCATCTACAACTGGCAGAAACTATCGTCGCGGAGTCGGAGCAGCACGATTCGGCATCATTTGCCACACTACCGCCGATCACTCTTGATCGCTTGATGGTTTCCGGATTAGTGCCCTTTGTTTATCACAGTGAGCATGAATACGCGCAACTACAGCCGGTGGATGAAAACCGCTTCTGGATTGATGTGGTTCCCCAGCGGCAGGTCAGCCATGACTACGTTAAACGTCTGGTAAAAGACAAACTTAATGAGTTCACGGACGCTTACGCCCGGTTGTTCCAGAGCGCTGAAAACAGTGCGTTGATTATCAATGCTATAAATCAAGGGAACGCCAAAGAACTGTTTCTGGGATTAGTAGAATATTTTAAGCAAGAAAAAGAGCAGGCTATTTCGGTTCATGTGAACTGCTACGATGAACGTTTGCTACCCAATATGTTTGATCATTTTGCCGAAAGTGGTAGCTATGAACAGCTTAAAAACGATCTCGATCTGAACAGCGGCGTATGGCGGGCGGAAGCCGATATGCTGATTGACCTGCTGCGTAGCCGGTTAACGTTCAGCAAGTTTGTCCTGCCGTCAGAAAGTGACAAGCTGGCCTATGCACATCTGGCATTTTTCACCAATACAGCACCTGTGGATTGCCGCCAGATCCGCATTGAAGATGCGTCCAGTGGGGTATTGTGTCATGGGTTGATCGCTGGGGAAGGTGCCGAAACGCAGGGGGATGCTTACTTTACCGCGTTTGGACTGCGTGATGTGGATACTGAGTCCTACTGCGCCCTGCGTCTTGCCCGACTAATCGGCTGCCTGTGGCAACCTGCACGTCAAAGCAACAGCCAGTATCATGGACAAGGGATCGGCCTGGCTGTGAGCGGCAATTTTAAGCAGCTGCTCAATTACTCCTACAATAGCGCGCTCTGGACCACAATTATTGATCCAAAAGTCACTCTCGACTTTTTCACCAGTCAGAAAGATGTGGTGCTTATCCACTATTCTGACCAGTACACCAGTTGCGCAGGCTACGATGCCGTCACCGTCACGAAGCAGGTTGATTTGTTCCTGCGGTTGCTCCAGACCGGAAGCCAGTCAGGGCAACCTGCTGTTGATAGTCAGCATTTGCTGGCTGAATTTAACGCCTTTAATGGCGAATGGCTGCTGAAAATGCTGCGCTCCAGTGAAAGGGAGCGTAAAGAGAAACACGGCATTATAGGTGCGTACAAATTTGTGCAATCCATGCTGCACCAGTCCGATATTTGCTGGATTCCGTTATCGGTGGCCGAAATGATCCGCGTGTCCGGCAATGTCGGGCTGAAAATGAAAGAGAGCGATTTATCGAGAAATTTACAGGGGTATCGTAACGGTGCGATCTCTGATGATGTGCTCTTTGTCGGGTTCAAAGAAAACCGCCTCTATTTGTTGCCGCTGGAAGTCAAAACCGGGGCTCGACCGGACTACGGCTATGCAGGCCAACAGGCTTGTGAACTAAAACGTTATTTACAACAGGATATTCTGGAACCACAAACGCTGGCATCACAATTGTACCGGGCGCTCTTTATTCGTCAGGTGCTGATGCAGGTGGAGAAACTGCGCCTGTATGGTGTGCTGGATAGCAACAAACTGGCTCCCTTGCTGGATCGACGCGAATGGTGGTTAACGGGTGACTATCAGTTAGGTGAGTTGGCCGACTATGTGGACGGCTTCGTCGTGGCGCATGTGGACAGCGCAACCTGTTTCGATCTCTCTTATAAAGAGACAGCGGAGAATATCTTACAGATCGAAATCCCTTATTCATTGCTGCCTTCGCTGATTGCCGCACAGGGGAATGAACTATCTCTTGCAGAACGTTACCGGGTGCCGGAAAAATATCGGCTTAAGTCTGGGGGCGATGCCACTCCGTCACAACCCGAAGCCGTGGTAGAAGTCACCACGCCGACTACTGTACAGCCCGTTTCGAAACCGGAGCCGTTACACCCTGCGGTAGTGGTAGTTCCTGATCTCAGTGATACGCCATTACAGATCCTGTTCGGTCATGATGCTGTGCATCAGAGCCCATTGCATTGGGAGCCAACCAACACCGCGAAGTTCATGAATACCAACACCGGCATTATTGGAACGATGGGCACCGGGAAAACTCAGTTTACTAAATCACTAGTAACACAGTTAATGCGTAATCAGTCCTGTAACGTTGATGGTAAACCTATTGGTTTGTTGATCTTCGACTACAAATCAGACTATGTGGATGAGGCTTTTCTTGATGCAACGGGAGCCAAAAAGTACAAGTTATTTAAGCTGCCTTACAACCCCTTATCTTTGTTTGGCGATACGCCAATGCTACCAATCCATACCGCTGGTGGACTATCGGAAACGATGGCGAAAGCCTATGGGTTGGGCCATAAGCAGCAGCTCAAATTAGAAAATCTGATCTTAGAATGCTACGAAGCAGCAGGCATTTCGCCGGAAGATCCGACAACATGGTCAAGGACTGCACCGACGATTGAAGATGTATGGCAGCTCTTCCTCGGTCAGGAAAAGGTTGAAGAAGATTCGCTTTATGCAGCACTTTCTAAACTGGCGCGTTACAAGATATTCGAGACCATCCCGGAGAAGATGACCAGCTTGTACGAACTGATTGACGGCGTCACCGTGATTGAGCTGGCTGGCTACCCCCCTGAAGTGCAAAACCTGGTAGTCGCGCTCACTCTGGATCTGTTTTACGCGCAGATGCAAAAACGCGGTAAACCGGTGGTTCGGGGGGATTATCGTCAGCTTACCAAAATGATTCTTGTGGACGAAGCCGATAACTTTATGCGTCAGGATTTTTCCAGCCTTCGTAAGATCCTTAAAGAAGGCCGTGAGTATGGCGTTGGTGCGATCCTGTCAACGCAGGAGATCACTCATTTTAAGACCGGGGAAAATAATTATGCTTCCTATATTTTAACATGGGTGATCCATCGTGTTTCTGAGATTAGGAATGCGGATATTAAGGCGGTATTTAACGTCGATGATAAAGGTGAGCAGGAGTCTTTGATGGGACAGATTCGGCAGCTTGAGAAGCATTTTAGCCTGTATGTGGATGGAGATAAGCGAGTTAAGAAGATGCGGGATCGAGCATTTTGGGAGTTAGATAAATGATTACTTGGAAAGGTTGCTGTGGAGTTAGTTGTCACCTAGGGAGAGTGACCCTAGAATTTATTATAACCTTATTTTTTTCAATATTACCTATTATAGTTGGCGCTATTATCGCTTCGTCTTGGTCAGAACCAAGTTTTGGCTCAGCATTTATATCAAATTTTAGGTATGGTGAAGTGTTTCTTTATACTTCAGCTTTTTTGGTTCCTTATATACACAAGAAAGCATTAAGAGAGAAAAAGAGTATTACAAGCATAGTTTCATTCGTATTGGCAGCTTATTCGATTTTTGCAGGGATCTATGTTTTTAGTTTTGTCCGGCTAGAAGATGTTCTGTCAAGAAAAATGAGTGTTAGCGCAGAAAATCTTGTATGGCTTGGAGTCTCAATTATACTTTCCACTATATTTGTCTGGTATTACAGTGTATGGCAGGATCATAGTAAACGTATTGATCCAACTATGGAAGATTTGAGGCAACGTAATGCACTGGCAAATGATATAAATGCGAAATTGAGTGGTAAATAAAATGAAAAAAATAACAGCCAACTTTTTAAAAGTTACTCAACCCATCGGTGAGTTTTACTGTTGTGTTATGAAAGCTCGAGATTTATACTCGATATCTTACTCTGATGTTAGAAGATTGGAAGAAGAACAGTCCGAAGATAATATTGATACATATTTGGGTATTCAGCGCGAACTGAATAAAAGCAGAGTTAAAAAAATCCGTGAATATATCGGCTCCGTTGATGCTACCTTCCCTAATTCTATTATTGTTGCTATCGATGGTGATTTTTTAGAAATAAATGATAATGAAATTACAATTAAGTTTGAAGATTATCAGAGTGGAAAAATAGCAAAAATACTAGATGGTCAGCATAGACTGGCTGGTTTTGAAGAAACTGATTTTTCATTTATTTCTCAATATGATGAGAAAGTAGATTTTGAAGTTCTTGTAACTATTTTTGTAGAGGCTGATTTACATACTCAAGCGCAAGTTTTTACAATGGTCAATCAGAATCAAACAAAAGTTAATAAGAGCTTAGTTTATGATCTGGAGTCTCTTGCTCTTGCTAGAAACCCTTCAAAAACAGCACATCAGATAGCTGTTATTTTGAACTCAAGAGAAGGGTCACCATTTTTTAGAAGAATAAAACGGTTGGGGGTGAAAACAATTGGTGTCGATTCGGAGGTTCTGACACAAGCTGCTTTTGTTGATAACGTAGTTAAATTAATTTCTAAGAGGCCAAGCTTAGATCGTGATATTTTATTAGGCAAAAAGAAAAATTTTATCGGAATAAAAAACATGCAATTGCCTGATAATAATAATGCTAGTTTTAGAGCATTGCCCTTCCGTAAAAATTTCATTAACTCAGATGACTCAACTATTGCAGTTGTTTTACACAATTTCTTCTCTGTGGTTAGTGAATTATGGCCTAATGCGTGGGATAGTAAAAACAGAAAATCCGTACTTAATAAAACCGTCGGATTTATTTCTTTGATTAGATTATTAAGAGATGTTTATAATATTTATGTTGATGAAGGTATCATAAACTATGGCGATATTATAGATAAGGACTTGTTCTATTCTAAACTAAAAGAAATTGATTTGGATGACTCTTATTTTGAAACTGTTGATGCTGTCTCAAAATCATCAGGTTATGTTTATAAAATAATGAAAAGTTTTATTAGTTAATTCTAGATTAAGCCCTATTTATCATAGGGCTTTTTATCACAAGCTTAGTGTGAAATCCTTTAAACTACGATGATTTCTTAATGCTGCAATCCCATCCTCAACATGCGCTGCCCACGCCTTAATCATCGCCTTCTGCTCTAGTTGCGGATAAAGCATCTTCAAGACCAATTCCGTTGCTTGCAATGTTTCCCCCAGCCACGTAATTTTATCCAGCGTCATCGCACCATCCAATTTCCTATTGTCACTCTCCGGCGAATAACGAAACTCGCTCTCCACTGAGCGGAAAAACGCCAGTCGAGCGGCAACATTGGGCGTGATCCCAGTATATCCTTTTAGCTTTTTAAGCTGCTCTTCAGTTTGACAACTAAGCACCATTCGATTCGGGAGCATCAGATAGCCTCCTTAGTTAGTTCCCAGAAATAACCGGGTTTCAGCGCAGATGATTTGGTATGCGCATTAAACACAATCTCATAAGCATGAGAAATATCATCACGCAGTCGATCGACGAAATAACGCTCGTCCACTTCAGTATCGGTGGATAGCAGCACAACCTGATGGCTGGCCTCCGGGAAATAATGATTAATCAACTTATCCCGGTGCTGAGAATCCAGACGCCCTAACGGCGTATCAATAATCACCGGGAAATCACGCCCAGAGGTTTTTGCCAGCGCCTCAAGAATAGCAATCGCATAAATCTGCTTTTCACCCGCAGAAAGCAGCTTACGATTAATCACCAAACCCTTTTCATCCACCAGCTCAACATCAAACGTCTGCGGATTGATATGTGCATTAAGCTGTAAATCTTCTTTACGAGCCAGCTTGTGGTAGGCGATTTCAAAGTTAGCAGATAATTTTTTCACTCGTGCCTGCGTTAACACATCGCTGTAGTAATCGAGCAGGTTAATGGTTTCATGCGCATTTTTAAGTGCGCTGCTTAAACCGTGTTGGCTACGGGTGATGTCGTGTGCTTTCTGTACCTGGCGAACACAGTCCAGTTGCTGCTGTTTCGTCCGTTTAGCCTCTTCCAGCAGTGAGCGATATTTTTGGCGCTGTTTTTCACGCTTATGGTCGAGATCGCGTAAAGCTGCAAAGAGATCCATTAACTGCTCGTCTTCCGGGGCGCGAGCAATATTAGCAGCGGCCTGCTCCAGCTGTTGTTCAATATCTGCTAACTGATGACGGTAAATATCAAAACGCTGCCATGCTTTCTTGCTGTCTTGTTCAATGGATTGCTGGAGCATACCGGCTTCACGCTCAGAAATATCAAACAGCAAATCACCTTTTGGTTTGGTTGCCATATATGCGTCCAAATTATTGGCAATCGCTTCGGTAGCAATGGCTTTGGTACTACTCTCACTGCTGGAACGGAACGCGATATCATTTTTGAGTTGAGTTAAAAATTGATTTAACTCCGTCTCAAAACTTTTCGCCTGCTTGATCTGTGCTTCATTGGCAATTTTTTCCAGCAACCGCGACAATGTGTTAGGTGCCAACGCATAAGGCAACGATCCATCACATTCCTGTCGTAACGCTTTTTCCAGACGCTCTTTTTCTTTTAACAGCGTTTCAACTTTCAGTTTTTCCTGCGCTTTGGTCTGGGCAAATGCGCCGCCTTGCGCATTTAACAATCCTTCATGGCGAATAATGTCCTGGGATAAAAATTCAATCCGCGAGTTGACAAAATCGGCTTCTTCCAACAATTTCTCCGCCTGACCGGCAAGAGTTTTAATTTTTGTCTCAAGCGCTTCAACCTGCTGTTGCTGGGAGCCACCCAACTGGGCGGTTTGCTGGCGTTTGACAAAAATCATTAAGTCATTTTGCAGTCTGGCGATTAGATCCAGTCCCAGCAAGCGGCGCACCGCTGTACGCAGAATATTGCCGGATTCATCCTCCGCCAGCTCTGCGATCTTTTCTCCATCAAAAAAGAAAAGATCGGCAACACCATGAGGGATTAATTCATTCAAAAATCCCTGGCACTGGTCATAACTGAGTTCACTACGCGGTTGTCCGTCCTGCTGCAAAGATAGACGATCTTTCTTTCCTTTTTTCCAGCTACGCGTGACGGTAAATTCAGTCTCATGACCGTTTTGGTTATAGGTAAAAGTCAGTTCTACTGCGGCCTCTTCCGGACGCTCTGCCGTATATGTTCCGTTATGCACCAGCGCAGCGAGTTGTTCAACATACTCCTGCTGCTGCATTGCTGGGCCAAATGCTAAACGCCCATACAGCGCCAGCCGAATAGCCGACAAAATAGACGTTTTTCCAGCGCCATTTAAACCACCAAACAGCACAATCGGGCGAGGGTTTGCTTCATGCGGGCGCTTTCTGGGAGCCAGATCGATGGTGTGTGTGCCGCAAAATACTCGAAAATTATGTAATACCAGTTGCTTAATGAGCACGTTCATTTTCCTCATCGATAAGCACAGACGATTCGCCCGCATCGATAATTCTGCGCTGTAAAGTCTGAAGTTCATCTTCCAGCTTTTCAACTTCGTCCTGATGAATATCCCGATCGTTGCGCTTTTGCAGCGTTGCTTGTTGCTGCTGGATCTCTTCCAGGCTGCCCCAGTCCTGCTTCAAAATTGTGCCGAGCTTGTCAAAAATCCCCTGACGACGACTTAACCCTTCCATCGAGGTTTCCAGCTCAATCAGTTTCATCACCATTTCAGGTACTACGTCAAACCCTTGCGTTATCTGCGCCAGCAAATCAGCATCGCTGGCATCAAAGCGCGACTGATCGTCAACTACCCAATTCAGATCCTGCTGATATACCTCGCGGTAAATCCCCGGCAATGTATCGTACCAGTCTGGCTCGTTAGGATCCTTCAACCACTCCTGGCGGATAGCGTGCAGCTCCGGCTGGGTAATTAACGTAATTGTGTGGCCCTGGGCGTTTAAATCACGCTCAATTTCCAGTAAGTCTTTTAACCACTGCTGGCGGTATTTGAGCCAGTAGGGGCCAGGAACATGCTTACGCTCTGCGCTGCGATCTTCGCCGTCTTTAGCGTACTGATAGCTCACCTTGCCGGTACGGCGTTTATAGTTGCGATACTTATCTTTATTTACCGGATCGGTTGTAAACGCCAGTAGATCGCGATATTTCAGCAATGGCGACATCCACTCTTCACCATTCTTGATCAGACTTTCCATCGCTTTATCTTTGGTGACTACGGTACAGGTCCAGCAGCCAAAGCGAGAATTCCCGCAAGAGGGTGTACTTTCGTCGATCACCAGGGGACACTCACCCTGTGCGGAAGAGTCCATATACAGCGTCCACAAAGGACGGTTGTTTCCACCCCATGGGCTTTCCCATTCGTCGATATCTTCAGGTGCATAGCGGAACGCGCCGCGCAGCAGCTTCCAGACATCTTCTACATCCCAGGTATCAATGGGGGTATAGATAAACGCATTTGCCAGTGTGGTGTGCCGGGCCAGGCGTGAGCCATCAATTTTGTGTTTTGCTATTACCTGTGCACGAGAAGCGCTTTCGCTGCTACGTGAGCCGAGGACAACAATCACTTCATCAAACTGGCTGACCTTATCTTTAATAAAGTCACTGACCGGGTTGATCTTCATCCGTTCGGTACACCAGCGAAAACTCCGGGTTGGAGCCGGATAACCTTTCCCCAGTAAATTGACCCAGAAGGTTTCATTAGTTTTAGGCGTTACCGCATGTTGAGTGATCGGCAGGCCATTACGCTTTGCGCCTGCTTCAATCTGCAACATCGTTTTCTTAATTAAATCTACTACCACAGGTGTTTCCACCAGCGTATCGGATGACACTACAAAAACATCTTTGCTGCGCATTTCCGGGGGTAGGCCGAGCAGGGCCAGATACACCAACGTGATCACGGCGGAAGAATCTTTCCCGCCGCTATAGCCAATTACCCACGGACGCTTATCCGCACAATAAATTCTTTGAACCTCAGCAACATATTCGGCTAGAGGGCGTCCAGCGAACTGTTCCTGATTAATAAAATCTTCGTATTCGGCCAAATCGTAGGCCTGAACTAATTTACTCATGAGACAACCATTTGAGCTTCAAGCTCCTGTTCTTCAGGAGTGAGGGGGATTGAGAGCGCGGTTTTTAGCGCATTACAGGTGAGCTGGATCGCGGTACTGGTTTTACTAAGTTTGCCGTGCTGCATCGCACGTTTGACGAGATCCGGGTTGTTTCTGCGCCAGTTAAATGTTTTGAGTGCAGCGATTTTCTCCGGCCATTGCTCAGGATAATCCGTCAACAGGGTATATCCCAGCTGCCCAAGGGCCTGTAATCCAATGCCATGAGCGTGAACATAATCTTGTCGTAACTGAACCGGTGAAACCTCTTTTTTAGCCGCTAGCTGCCAATCCGGCATCACGCTAAAAATAGCTTGCCAATATTGGGTAGCAACTTGGGTGCATTCCTCAAAGTTGTTCTCTTTGGGATCTTTACCCAACAATGCTCTGGTAGCCTGCTTGATGCTGCTCAACGTAAATAACTTATTCGACCGCTGACTGATGCCAGATTTTTCCAGTTCTGTCATCCCAACAAACGGCTCTATGGACATCGCCAGGTAACGTGCCAGATTTGAACTGGCATCGCGATGATCGTATAGAGACGCCAGCGACGGGCTGGGGCGAATGGCGTATTTATTCAGATCGGCGAACATCTGCTGGCTGCGTTTTAAGCCTTCATCAACAAAGAACAACACCGGAATATTATCCTGGCCCAGTTCCGGGCGAGCCTCTAAAGCGTCTTCAATCGCTTTGCGGCGATGTTGACCGTCGTTGATCAGAATTTGTGCATCCATTGGCACACACAACGTCCCCAGGTTATTGGAACCGGGAAACTCATCAAATTGGACGTCTACGGCAATGGAAGCCGTCAGTGCTGAAAACACATAATCTTTAGGATTTTCGAGTAGATAACGCACCATTTCGGGGATGCGAGATTTATTGAGCGTACGCTGCGCACGTAACTCGGGGGGGACATCATTTTCATCAAAGCTAAAAATTTTGGGGATGATACGCATCGGGCATGTGGCAATGTAGAAGGGGCGGCCTGCCTGAATGCCACGTATAGCCGGAAAAGAGTAGCAATAATCTGCATCAACACTAGCCATGCTGTAATCCGTAAAAACCGAATGAATTGAGTTACGTGATATTTTACGTAACACTGGATAAGAATTACAGCCATTTCACGTAATAAATTGCGTACTATCTTCCGATATACCCGCAATTTAGTTCTATACCCAATACATTCGTGCAGATACGGTCTATTCTGCAGAACTCTCGCTTTTCCCTAGGGTCAATGACTTGTAGCACATCCAGTAGTTTTATCAGCACCATATTATCCCTCTGTCTCCCCGGTTCGCCAACACCATTTCCGTGAAGTTCTAGCCCAATTCATCGAAATGAGCAGCAGGGGTTCCGAAAGCACTGGTATGCAATCCCAATCTACAGCCGCAGGAAACGCAACTCTATACCAGCCACGGTACACTCATAGCCTCACTGACCGTCACAAAGTGACCTCCCCAGTTATTTGCCTGATAGCATTTCAGCATGCGTATACCGTAAACTTCTGTGTTCTGACAGCCTTGTCGGGATGCATCTGACTGTATTCGCCGGTTCGACAGGTCAAACAATAACGTTCGCCGTGGTAATCGCTGTCACAGCCGTTACAATGCCAGTAGGCTTGGAAAACCAGCGGGCGTGCATCCGATACATAACATTGTAGTTGCCGTACCAGTCGTGTCTCTTTCCGATCAGGCTTAACGTATGGACAGTGCTGTCTACCATTCTCCGTCAGCGTATCGTGTCGGTGTTCAAACCACGGGCGTTCAGTCTGGTATTCCGGATGATACTCCAGTGCACTGTTGCACAAGTGGCAGGTGTAGCGGTCATAGGGGGCGGGCTGTGCGGTACGGGCACCGGTAAGACGACCGTTGCCATCAAGGGCCATGAAGGATTTTGCGTACATAGTATTGTTCCTTACCGCCAGACGACACGCAGGTGTCTACCGTCCCAGTGCGGGCAGCGTGTGAATGGCGGGTTTGTTAAGAATTGTCTGGAGGAAGGAGCAAGCCTGTTCTGGCTGTCGCTACTGTTCGGTGGTTGTCACACTATGTGGCACTGACGTAAAAAACAGTCAGATCCTGCCTCGTGGTCGCCCTGTCAGTGGGCGCGGTGGTACTTCGTTGCAGCCAAACAACGGCATCCCCTGTTTTTGTTGAATTTTGGCCATATACGCCAGCACCTGTCGGATGTTGGTGATACTGTCCGGATTGCTGTAACGTACCGGAATATTGATATTGGCCTCGTAATGTTCTTTAAACTCACACCGGTGATACCAGCCATCCCGGTCTGTGATATCGATCCAGTACAAACCGGCCTGCTGCGCCCAGGGATAGGTATTCTGCGTTTTACTACCATCCAGCCAGAACACGACATGGGCATGGTAGTGGTGGTCTTCTGTCCATTCGATAACCCAGAAGAAACCGACCACCGCTTCGAGTTGCATCATACGGTTCATCAGCTTTCGGATATCCCATTCGAGCTGCTGGTGATCCTGCAGGAAATACTTAGCGGTATGATCCTGGTAAAACAGATCTATTCGGAATGCCCGCAGGCAGGAATAGCGCTCTACCAGTTTGTCGATATGGTTGTTCAGGAGTGACTGTAGAAACCAGTCTGGCTCCCATCGTTGATTATTTTGCATAGGATGAGTTTCTTTAGTGCTGGTGAGGGCCAGCCAGTGGAATACACCAGGCCTTCAGGAAGGGTCATGGCTGGGGGAACTGCATGGATTGAGGGATGATTGTAAAAAGGGAGTGCCTATTAATTATATTAATTAACCTAAATTAACTTTCACTCCCCAATTACTCTCAAATCCCTTGTAGGACAAGGCTTCAGGCATGCTTCAGCGGTTCAGTTGTCGTCCGCCATGCAAAGCAGACATATTCGTCCATCAGACTGGTCAGCGCAGGGTTTTCAGCCTGCCGGTCATTGATCCAGATATCCATCTCCTTGTCTTTTTTGAACCTAAGGTTGTCGGTCCAGTCCTCAAGACAATTCCCCAGCATCAAATCGTACCAGCACAGCCAGACAAGCTTCAGACGCAACTCACTACCGCTGAACTGCTGGAACAAACTGATGAGCTTGTTTGCCAGAGGGCGTTGTTTTAAACGCACGCACTCAGACAGCAAAATCCCCTCCAGCATGGGATGGTGAGCCAGCAAGTGTTCCTGGGTAAATAAACTGACGCTCAGGTCATCATTAACAGTCAGTGGGGCTGCTGATCTTCCATAAATAATTCGGTGCAGACACTGGGGAACAACAGCAATAACCTCTTCCTCTCCCGGAAAATTAAGGCTACCAACCGTCAGGGTATGATGGTGGTAGATATTCTGGTGGCACATACCCGATTTGACCGTCAGCTTCGTAAAATCGGTCAACCAGACCTGATAATATTTATAAAGCTCTTCGTAACGAGGCTTGTAATCTTTCATGGTTCATATTCCTTCTGGCTTAAATGACAGACGGCAGAAAACCTCCGGAGCAACCGGATAGTTATTATTCTGCTGAGGGTTTAGTCTGGCGGGAGGTTATTTGCGGGACTGGTCGATTCGCTCCTGTAGCCAGTTTTCGACTTCGCTTTTTAACCATCGGGAGCTTCGCCCCAGTTTGATTGGTTTGGGAAAGATTCCGTCCTTAATGAGCTTATAAATCCACTTATCTGTCATTTGCAGCAGACTAGTGATAAATGCCATGTCAACGAACTGGTCTTCGGTCAGTGAAGGGCGGGTAGTCATGATTTGTATCTCCGGTTAAGAAAGGTCAGCCGGATTAGTGATGTTTGATAACGACCACTGCTCCGACATACCTACCGGGCTGATACGTAAAAAAAGCGAGGTACATTGACCTTTGCTCTGTTCCCCGTATTCACATAGGTATTTATTTACCGGGAAGTCGACGCATTATTAATGCTTTTATCGCCTGGAAATGAATCATTGCCGGGGATCAGCGGCTGTTGTAAATTAACCATAAAGAAGGGGGGAGCTCAGCCAGATGCGCAAAGCGTCAGGAGTAGTCTCTGGTGAACACGATTCTCAGCATTGGCAGTGAACGCAGTGACATAAAAAAGTGACCACCACCCTGTTAACAGAGACAAAAAGACAATGTAATTCACATCACAAAAATCCTATTTCCCCCGAGTTCATGTACGTGAAATAGATTGAAATTCTTACTGAAACCATGCTAAAACTTCTTTAATTTACGTGAAATCACGTAGTGATTTAAGATTGGAGGTAGTATGGTTAAGTTAACGGGCAATGACCGGAGCAGGATACAGCATCTGGAGAAACGACTACGGGAGGCATTAGATAAGAATTTTTATCATCCTCCTGCCGGGGCAAGTGAAAACGACTATCGTTCATATCAGCAAAAAGTCATTATTTATCTTCGGAGTATTAACACACCCGAAAATAATATTAATGCCTTTCTTTATGAAACAGATCGCCTTTATTCAGGGATGTTTCCATCTGAAAGTGATACAGAGTGGTATCGAAATGATCCACGGGCGAGCTTATGGCTGGTTTGTGAACTCTATGAGGAACTGAAGAAAAATAAAGTTGAGCATAATGCCGATTTTTTATCACCGGAATTATTACAGCCAAGCCATAATGTAAGAGTTGATGCCATGCGTAGATGTATTAATGACTGGCCTTTATTTTTCACCACACAAAATGATTTCATCAAAGACAGAGGCATTGAATGGGCTAACCTTCTGGATGGTCATGATTTATTCAGAGATGTAAGATCAAGTAAAGTAGATGTTGGTTCATGGCTGAAGGATTATATTAAAAATAATACACCAATAGGTTTAAATCGAATTTGCGGTGAGTCTCCAGAAGAAGTCATGGCTTGGTGCTATACCAGTTATTTCATTTGGAGAAAAAACAACCTGCACTTACCTGATTCAGTTGAGTTGTTTGACAGGAAATTTAAGGGCGCGTGGGCAACCCAGAAAAACAGAAACAAGAAGAAAGTTGAGCTAAACCTGATAGCTCTGAATGTAAATATAACTCAAAAATCACGCGATATTTTAGCTGATTACTGCACATGCAAAGGTGTATCGAGAGACTCGGCTATTGAGCATGCAATTAAAACGGCACTCAGTAAATTTAAATAGACAACAGGTTTATTCTAACAGATTTCAGACAGATATTATCTCCGTGAATCCCCCGCCTCCTTTACCGAAGCGCGGGAATTTTTTGTTTTTCACGCTGAGAACCCTGTATGACTAAACCTCATGGCCTTCAGGCCCTTGAACAACCGCTGACGTCGCTTCCCGATACGCTTCGCCAGCTTATTCTTGAACGTATTAAGAACCTCACCCACTACGAGCCGGTGATTGGCATCATGGGCAAAAGTGGTGCCGGTAAATCCTCGCTCTGTAATGAACTCTTCCGGGGCGAGGTCTCCCCTGTTAGTGATGTGAACGCCTGCACCCGTGATGTACTGCGCTTCCGGCTGCGCAGTGGTCGTCACAGTCTGGTGATTGTTGATTTACCGGGTGTGGGAGAAAACGGGCAACGAGACCATGAATACCGCGCCCTGTACCGGCGTATGCTGCCGGAGTTAGACCTGGTGCTGTGGGTCATCAAGGCCGACGACCGGGCGCTGTCGGTGGACGAGCAGTTCTGGCACGGTGTGATGCAACCTTACCGGCAGCAGGTGCTGTTCGTGCTGAATCAGGCCGACAAAATCGAACCCTGTCACGAATGGGATACCCACACCAGTACACCTTCACTGCAGCAATGGGAAAACCTGAAGGTGAAGCAGACTGCGATTACGGCAATGTTTAAACCACATCATCCGGTCTGCATGGTGTCCGCCTGCAGCGGCTGGGGCGTGGAGGAGATGGTGGCAACCATGATGCGCTGTCTGCCGGACCGCGCCACCAGCCCGGTGGCGACACAGCTGCACGGGAGGCTCTGCACAGAGCCGGTAAAGTCGCAGGCGCGTGACGGCTTCGGTGAGGCTGTGGGCCGGATGTTCGATACGGCTGAATCATCGTCGTTCCTGCCCGCCCCACTGAAAACGGTGATTCGCACCGTGCGTGATGCGGTGGTGTCGGTTGCGCGGGCTGTATGGGACTGGATTTTCTTCTGATGTCGAGCAGGCATTGTACTAACGTGCGGACATACCCTGTCCGTTTGCAGGCTTTTACTCAGGGGGGAAAGAGCAAAATTCCCCGGTAGCCCCCGCCATTCCTGACATCGACCGATTTAAAAAATCGTCTTTCTGTGTCCATACCCTGCCACGCCCCCTTGTTACACTAACCCACATCTTTTCAGTGAATTAGCTAACCGGAGAACGAAGCCTTATGAATCAGGCTGAACGTCGCCATGACCGGCTTGCCGTCCGACTGTCGATGATTATTGGCCGTCTGGTGGCAGGCGAAACGCTGGATATGCGCAAACTGGCCGCCGAGTTTGGCGTGTCGGTTCGCACCCTGCGCCGGGATTTTCGTGAACGACTGATGTATTTGGACCTGGAGTACCGTCATGGGCGTTGCCGTTTGCTGTCGGGTAGTCGTCAGCGGGAACTGGCAGTGATGACCTTTGCCCGCCAGTCAGGTGTTGAGGCGCTCTTTCCGGGGCTGGACGGGCATCTGGTCAGCTCGCTTCTGGGCGGGCCTGGAGAGTCACCCTGCCTTATCTGGCAGGGACATTCCGCACAGGCCGTCACCGATAGCGGGGTTTTTACCCAACTGGTGAATGCCGTCCAGGAATGCAGGAAGGTGACCCTGCGCGGAAACGGATGCTGCCATACGGATATTGCCCCCTACCGGCTGGTTCTGCACGTCGGTAACTGGTATCTAACGGGGGCGATCCAGACCCGCATCATCGCGCTTCCTCTGACGGATATCCGCGCCGTCACGCTTCATCCCGACAGTTTTACCCCTGATGCCACCGTGCACGACATCCTGTCCCGTCAGGATTTTTTACAGGCATTACCTCATTTCCGGTTCATCGGTGAAGTATTGTCCGGCTTCGTCCCTGAACTACATCAACCCGCAACAGAAGGATAACATGATGAAAATAAACAGAATTACCCGCAGCAACCCTACTTCCGGCAAACGCTGCCCGGACTGTGGCTCTCACGACACTATCCCCTGGGCTGATGGTTGGATGTGCCGGGACTGCGGGTGTGAGTGGGGCAAAGACAACGGCTATCTGTAGAAGGTGGTGCAATGGGATTCTGGAAGGCTGCCGGAAAACTCGCAGCTGAAGTGGCAAAAGACGCACTTAGCAGCGCACGTGAAGTGAAGGCGACACATGACCGCCTGGAAGACAAAAGCAGCGCTGAACTGAGAAAGATAACCACTGACGATGGTTTTTTCAGCAGCACAACTTCAAAGGAAAAGCGTCTGGCCCGCAACATTCTGCGTAACCGGGGCGACCGTTCATGACACCACAGGGCCGGAACAGGCCCTGCTTTTATTTCAGGAAACAAAAATGATGAAAAGGGTAAAACCTTCCACCTGTGCGAAATGGCTGGCACTCGGCCTGCTAGTTGTGGTCAACAGTAGTTTCGCCGCCCCCCGTGTGAAAACAGCGGCTCAGGCTGTTCAGTGTCAGCCTGATACCTTGGATAATGGTCACAACGGGACCTGCCCGTACCCTTCCGACCTTTACCTCGCGGACCCCGTCTGGAAAAAGGATATGGAATCGGCCTTACAGCAGGCAGGTATCCGCAACGTGCTGGGACCGGATGGCAGTCTGAACGGGCCGGAAAATACGCTGGAGCCCGTCACCGTCGGCGGCAGGCAATGGCTTCAGGGCTCAGTGTGTGAGCAGGGAAACTGTGGTGACCATTACCTACGCTTTTTGTATTCGCCGGGTACGCATCAGGTTCTTGGCTTCTACGTTGATGGTCAGGCACGCTGGGTCGGGAAACCACCGGCAGAAGAGGCGAAACTGTTGCGCGGTAATGCCGACGCCATTGCGGAGAAAACACCGTTACCGTCTGCCTTGCCCACAATACCCACGGCGCCAGCGGACGGAGCCCCGGCCGACACCATCTGGACCTTTAAAGGGGATGGCGGAAAATCGTTATGGCAGGTCTGTGGTGGTAAGAACAGCAGTTGTACCATTATCGCCAACACGAAGTATTACGTTGCCGTTCTGAATCGTAAATCCGCGACGGGCTGTGCTTTCGGTGATTTTTATGTTGTCGCCCGCGATACCGCATCATGGCAGCAGTACGATACCGGCACATGCAGCCCGGATGCGTATATCCGCAAGGGTAGTATTAACAACGGCCAGTATCTGTCCGTCGATATCGGTATCAACGGGGTGCTTGTGAAGCAGTTCCCGATTGGTTACTGGTCAATGCGCAAGGAATTTCCGGTAGCCGACGCCCTTCGTGGTCAAAGGTTAAGGAAAAAAATCAGCAGAACTGAGAGCATCAGCGATAAAACCAGTCATCAGGCCATGTTCCTTCGGGAGCATGGCCTTTTTGTTTTATGCCATTAATCAGGAGTATTCACATGCCAGACGCTGGCAATCTGCTGCTGTCCGATGGGCCCTTTACCCGCAGGCAGGCCGATGTCGTGGTAGTGGCGTATCAGAACGTCGCTATTGAAGATGACCAGGGTACGCATTTTCGGCTGGTCATTCGCGACCACAACGGGCAGTTGATCTGGCGGGTATGAAGTTTTGAAGCCAGTGCCGGGGAATGGCTTAACTGCTATCTGCTCAGCCACGGTATCCCCAGAGGCTGACTCACCACGGGCCTCGCCCGAACGTTAACCATATGACCTACTGGCCATGTTCCCATCGGGAGGACATGGCTTTTTTGTTTATGCCGTTAAATCAACCATAAGGAATTAACCATGCGCTTAGCCAGCCGTTTTGGGCGGACAAACCAGATCCGCCGCGACCGCCCCTTAACCCGCGAAGAACTGATGCAGGTTGTCCCCAGCGTCTTCGGGGAAGGTAAGCACGCTTCCAGAAGCGATAAATACACGTTCATCCCCACCATTACCCTGCTCGACAACCTGCAACGTGAAGGCTTTCAGCCGTTCTTTGCCTGCCAGACCCGTGTGCGCGACCAGAGTAAGAGAGAGCACACTAAACACATGCTGCGCCTGCGTCGAGAGGGGCAAATCACCGGCAAGCAGGTGCCGGAAATCATTCTGCTAAACAGCCACGATGGTTCCAGCTCGTACCAGATGCTGCCGGGGCTATTCAGATCGGTTTGCCAAAATGGACTGATTTGTGGTGAGAGTTTTGGAGAGGTGCGTGTGCCACATAAAGGCAACGTGGTGGAGAAAGTCATTGAAGGGGCTTATGAAGTGCTGGGGATATTTGACCGGGTGGAGGAGAGGCGCGATGCCATGCAGTCACTTTTGTTACCGCCCCCCGCCCAGCAGGCAATGGCTAAAGCGGCATTAACTTATCGCTTTGGTGAGGAGCATCACCCGGTGACGGAATCGCAAATCCTTTCTCCACGCCGCTGGCAGGACGAAAGTGACGACCTGTGGACCACTTACCAGCGTATTCAGGAAAACCTGATTAAAGGCGGCCTGTCGGGACTAACGACCAAAGGAAAGCGCACCCATACTCGTGCTGTGAAAGGAATCGACGGCGATGTAAAGCTCAATCGCGCGTTGTGGGTGATGGCTGAAAATATGCTACAGCTCGCCTCATGAACCACATACTCATCTCGTTTATAGCCCTGTAGCTTGTTGCTATGGGGCTTTTTATTTTAAGGATTTTCCATGTCTGAACTGATATTACCTCCGGCTTTTCCAGCGAATGAGCAACGTATTATCCGTCGCGCTATGCGCCTGCTGGAGAAATACCTGCGCCAGCCTGGTAAACAGTTTCTTGCCGCGAATTGTACGAAAACCTGGCTACAACTGCATCTGGCGCGACAGGAACGAGAAGTCTTTATCGTACTCTACCTCGATAATCAACATCGCCTGCTGGAACACGAAACTCTATTTCTCGGCACGATCAGCCATACCGAAGTTCATCCCCGTGAAATTGTAAAATCTGCACTGCGCCATAACGCAGCAGCGGTGATAGTCGCCCATAACCATCCGTCAGGGATTACGGATGCAAGTAAGGCAGACAGAACCATCACCGCCCAAATCGTAAACGCTCTGGGTCTGGTCGAGGTTCGGGTGCTGGACCATTTCATTATCGGTAATGGCGAAATATTGTCTTTTGCTGAACGGGGCTGGCTGTAGCGAGAAATTTCACCTACTTAACGGATATAAAACAGGAGGAAATGATGGAGAAAAACGATCCCATCGAATGGGGGCTTCGACGCGATATCACGCCGCGTGTAGGAGCACGACTGGTACAGGAAGGAAATCAATTGCATTACTTGGCTGACCGGGCCGGTGTCACCGGCATTTTTAATGAAGCTGAGAGCCGCAAACTGAATGCAGCATTTCCGCATTTCGTGGAGCAGATGGAGTTAATGCTACTCTCCGGGGAACTAAACCCCCGTTATGCACATTGTGTCACCCTGTACCATGATGGATTTACCTGTGAAGCTGACACGCTTGGCTCTTATGGTTACGTCTACATTGTCATTTACCCCACTCAACGCTGACCGATTTTAGCCTCAACCTTAACGAGAACAACCCCATGAAAACTTTACCTGCATCAACTCAGCGGGTGGCTAAGCCATGCCCGACGCCCGTAGTTGTCTGGCAAACGCTACTCACCCGTCTGCTGGAGCAACACTATGGTCTGGCTCTGAACGACACGCCATTCTGCGATGAAACAGTCATTCAGGAACATATTAACGCCGGTATCACACTGGCTGATGCCGTTAACTTTCTGGTGGAAAAGTACGAACTGATTCGTATCGATCGCAGAGGGTTTAGCTGGCAGGAACAATCGCCTTATCTTCGGGCAGTAGATATTTTGCGGGCGAGACAGGCAACGGGTCTGTTACGACAAAGCCATAATCTTTCGACACGCTGAATCTTGCGAGCCTCCATCCCGAATTACATTCCCGATCTGTCTTCCTTATTTACTCATTGCATAATGCGCCTGCCACTCCCGGCAGGCGTGTTTGCTTTTATACGGACAAAAATCATGCAAACAGAAGCTGAAGTCTTAACTGACCATAATGAGCTAATTTGCTCAACCAGTATCGAACGCATTGTCACAGGACGTGATGCTGCGCTGAGCCTGATAGAAATCCTGATCCATAAGCTTGATGATATCTCACGGCTAACCTCCAGCATCGGTGGTGATGTGGCGGAGCATTGGGCGATGCGACAGGGCCATTCCTTTGACTGCTGGCTGATGCAACCAGTAGATAAAGCGATGCCGGTGATTACCCGCAATATCGACCGCAGTATCTGGCGCGATCTCATGCTGAAGTCCGGGATGTTGACCTTGATGGATGCCGAAGCCCGCAGCCAGTGGGCTAAAAACCTCGAAGAGGGCGATCTTCCGGCCATCAGTGAAGCCAACATCCTAAGTACCTTTGAACAACTCCACCACAATAAGCAGGATGTTTTCGAACGTGGGATTATCAATGTCTTTAAAGGGTTAAGCTGGGACTACAAAACCAATAATCCCTGTTATTTCGGTAAGAAGATTATCGTCAACAATCTGGTGAAGCATGACAGATGGGGCTTCAGTCTGAACTGGGGGTGGCGGCGCGACCAGTTAGCCGATCTGGAGCGAATGCTCTACCTGCTGGATGGTAAAACCATTCCCGATAACCGGCATGATGTCTCCATCCGGTTTATGGATTTTGTGCGCGATAATCCGCATCAGCAGATTTTCGAAGATGAGTTGTTCACTATTCGCTACTTTCAGAAGGGCAGCGGGCATATCACGTTCAAACGTCTGGATCTGGTAGAAAAGATGAATGACATTGTGGCGAAGCACTTTCCGGGGATGTTGCCTGCGAAATGAGATGTGATGTTTTTATAGGCACCTCTATGCTAATCTTAATAGGAGTTATTAAATGTTATTGACGGAGGTAATCCCTATGGGTTCGCTTACTAAACAAACCATCAGCGCACAGATACCCGTTGAGTTGGCTGCTGCTGTTGAAAATCTGGCAATTGAGTTGGACCGTTCTAAGAGCTGGATTATTAAAGAAGCGTTGACCAGTATGCTGGCCGAAAGAGAACGGCGTCATCAGAGCATTCAGGCCGGTCTTGCCGATGTGGATGCTGGTCGCGTGGTGAGCCACTCGGACATGGTGGATTTTGCTAATCGCTTAAAGAAATCCTGATAAATGGAAGTTTACTGGACGCTTAAAGCTCAGGATGACCTGGAGCGTATCTACCGTTTTGCCCTTCAGTACAGCCGCCAGCACGCCGATGAGGTTTTGGATCGCCTGATTACTGGTTGTGCTGGTCTTACAGCGCATCCGGCAATTGGCGTACAGCAGACTCGGTATGAACCTCGTGAGGTCCGAAAAGTGTTATTCGATGATTACGAGGTTCACTACGAACTTCGCGATAATGACATCTATATCGTGGATCTTTGGCATACCAAAGAAGAACGATGAAAAGATTTTCTTTTCGTCCATGAGTGCTGATGAATGAGTAAAAAACACAGCTCTGTGTTTTTTACTCAATTTTGTGTTTTAATGGCACTTTCTACTCCTTCTGAAGGATGGATGCCATGTTACAGAACAACATCAAACAGCTCCGTACCCAGCTATCTATCACTCAGCGCGAGCTGGCATTTATGGTCGGCACCAGCCAGCAACAAATTCAGCGTATCGAAACCGGGAAGGTTGCGGCAAAGCTGAGTCTTGCACAGGCAATATGCAATGCCCTGGATAAACCTCTAAACGTAGTGTTCCCGGAAAGCGATCGGTTGATAAACGACTTCCGCAAGAAGCGTCGTAAAACCGATGAAGATCTTGAGGCGATAGCCACAAGAGGTATTGAAATGGATAGCGGTCTCTGGACCGTAAAACTTTGGCTACAGGGGCAGCAGGACTATTTGTTGTTGCCCATTTCAGCAGCGGATAAGCGGAGGTTTTATTATTATTTTCAGGAAAAAAACACCCCAAACACAGAACGCTTCTTCGTTTTTGATTCTTCCGAGTATCGTTATGCGTTAAATATGCGTGAAGTGGTATTTCATCAGTTTCTGTCTGATGGTCTGCGGCCAATCGTTGACAAAGAGGATGATGCCTACGAAGACGATTATTTTAATGTCCATATCACGCTGGTAAATGGCGGACCAGTGATTCCACTAAGTGTTGAGCCTGATGCTCCGCAAAACGAAAAGACGGATGATATCGGCCAGTTGAATGCGTTTTTTGACACGCTGGATTGCGAGCCTGAAACCACGGATCGTTTTATGATAACCGACGAAGACGGAGAAGATGCTTTCATCCGTATTGGTTCTATCGCTATGGTGCGAGTCGCGCTTGACGCGTTAGAACCTGTGGAAGATGATGAAGAGTAATTTTTAGCTAGCTGTATTCACAGGGAATCGCGTTGAGTATACATGTGAGTATACATCGTGATCCCTTGTTTTTATAAATTCATTTATTTCAATTGGTTATGGCGTAAATCGCGGTGCGGCCTTCGCACCATCAATAGACGTCAACAGACGTCTTTTTTTGTGCCTGAAATCAGTGTCACACAGGGTTTCCGCTATTTTTCGAATCTACATCAACTTACTGATGCGGGTACAGCTACAGCTGCGGGTATATCCCGATTGGATAATGTTTGTACCCACACAAAACCCTTGAAAGGGTATTCATCATGGCTTTGAGTGATGTGAAGGTTCGTTCGGCTAAGCCTGAAGCAAAAGCCTATTAGAAAAGGTATAAAGCATGAATGGAAATTGAGAGCTGCTTTTTGTGGACATGGTTTCAGGGCAATGGCGTGTAGGTCGTTGATTGAGTCGGGGCTATGGCCGAGAGATGCGGTAGAGCGGCAGATGCTGCAGTGGGGGGCGGATTATCTGGATGTGAATCGCAATGAGGCCACATTACCTCATCTCTATGTAAAGATTAATGAATCGTTAGCTTGATTAAATATAAACAGCCCTTCAGATATTAATCAATCAAATGGTTGTTTATATCCGTGTTGTGCGCTGTATCGTCAACGGCATTACAACCGCCAGGAAACCTTTCTCCTTAAGGGCGGAGTTTTATAATACTCTTTTTTGATGACTTCGCTGCCCCGGAGATCATGTGTAACGTGGTTTAGAATAAGTAATGTTGATGATCTACCCCGAGATAGATTCTTCTAATCATTAATATAAATTTATAACTGTTGACTAACAACGGTGAACGGTTCTCTACCAACGGCGGAGATAATCTGCTATGTGTTGAAGGAGTCATATTCTTCAAGCAACCAAGTGGATTTGCTGGTATCGCTGCTCGTGCTTGATAAGCTCATCAAAAAATTAATCGCTTGAACTCGGCTGTTGAATTGGATTTTATACTGCCTATTTATCATTTAACTAAAACACATAAGTCATGTAAATGATATAATTTTTATGCTTGTTCTTCAGCTCATTCACGGTATGATTTAACAATTCGCCCTTCAGTTTATGCTATTTGCCTTCGCTATAAATAAGCACTTTGGGGAAGTATGATCAGCTATTAATATCTTGAAATGGTTTATCAATAGTCAACTTACTCCGGTGATATGAGACTGATGTGTAAACAATATTTTTGATTGTTGTGGTCGCTTTGGGAAGGTAGTAGAAATCGTTAGTAAAAAAACTCATTGTTGAGGCGAATAATAGTTGGCAGCTACTTTGATCAGGCGATGAAGAGATATGCGTTAATGTTGTTGTTCGTCAGGGACGGTTCACCATTTGTCGGAAAGGTGACTGCCATATCACAATGTGTGCTCAAGTAGTAAACACGTTGTAGATATGGCCTATCCTGCACGGTTTTAAGACCGTCTCATTTGCTGCCGTAGTTGAAAAAATACGCTCGGGAAAGTTAAGCAGACGCTAAGCAATTTACTACAGGAAGGTTTACCCCCTGAGTCCCGTCTTGCCAAGAGCATCTCTGAAAAGTGCCTCGAAAATATGATGAATATTTATCGAAGACGTTTTTGGCGTGGGAGTATGGATTACGGGTTTTGACGTTGAGCGTTTGGCTGAGTGGTTGCAGGTGCATTTATATTAAGGGGAAGAAGAATGAGAAAAAACTGGACTATAAAGGAAGATTGTAAGCTGCTTACCTTGGTACGTCAGCACTTTTCCGCGTTGGTCAGCCATAACCGGCTGAATGCCACAATGCCATTTAGCCAGCAGCTTCACGATGCATTTGACTCACCTGATCGCGATGCTGCAGCATTGTTGTATCGACTCGAACAGGCAAAAATCCTGGGATTTGCCAGCCGTCCTGGAGGCGATCCCACTAAACAGCTGTTTCGCTGTCTGATAAACAATGATTTGGCGCTATACGATTACAGCCTCACCTTCCCCACTCTCAGAAAAGCATTGCATCCAGATACCGTTGCAGCAGTACTAAACCACTTCACGATTAGCAATCCACACGAACCTCTATCAGATACTATCAATGAAATTGCAACAGCCTTGCATCTTGCTCCCATGCAAGTGGAAAAGATTCTGCTCGAAAGCAGCCAAATAACCATCAATAGTTACCGTGAGTGTGAGCGTGTGGGAGAGATAACTATCAATAATAATCTGCAAGATCTCATCTCCAGGCAAATTCCTGACATAACGCTGGTTGAAGATATTAACGCTTGCCGCGCCCAAGTTTCTCAACTTTACCACGTGCATGAACGTGATGGCGCGGAGGTCATCTTCAGTTCCGATGGCACGGGGTTTGGCAAAAGTTATGGCGTAATTCAAGGGTATGTCGAATATCTGGAGTGTTTCGCCAAAAAACAAAAGTCAGATGATCTGTTTCCCGAAGGTGGCTTTACCAACCTGCTGTTCATGTCGCCGCAAAAATCACAAATCGACCTGGATAGCAGCCAGAAAGATAAAATTCTGGCTTCTGGCGGCGAATTCATTTGCGTTCTCTCTCGTAAGGATATTGCCGATCTCGACTTTATGGACTGGGCCACGGGCCTGAAAAATCGCGACCGCTATATTCAGTGGTACGAAGGGGCGAAAGGTAGCAAATATATTGGCAGCGCAATGCGTTCGCTCAATTACCATGTCTCACAAATTGATCGCTGTGAAGAGCAGTTAAAAAAGCTGACAACATACGGTTCTCAGGATAACAACTACGAAAGAGAAATTCTTGAAGAGCAGCTAAAAAACTGTCGTCATAGTATCCGCAATACGATTGAGTCAGCCTGTAAATTACTATTTGGACCAGATAGTGAAAAAGCTTCCATTAAAGAGTACATTCGTCGCGGGCTCCAGGCGCGCCAAGAGCGAATGCAACACGCGGAGACAGCACGAAAACCAAGCAAGTCTGAACTAAGCGTACACGAAGTCTACTTCGAGCTTATCAAACAGGTATTGCCTTTCGAAGTTTGCCAGTACCGCCCGTCGGTGCTATTAATGACTACAAATAAGTTCGACACATCAACTTACCGACTGGCGCCTCGTCAGCGAGGTGAAGGCGTGCATTTTGAGTCCGTAGGTTTCGACTTGCTGATTGGTGGCAAGCTGGCTCCCAAAGATCCACAGATCAGCACCGTTGCGGCAGCTGGCCATTCCGGGCAGGTTGCTTATCTTCGTGATGAACACTTCAGACGTAATCCAGACTGCCCTTTTCGCCAGAAAAATATTCGCTTTACGGTAATCATTGATGAACTACATGAAGCCTACACCCGTCTTGAAGAAACATGCCATGTAAAGCTAATCACACAGGAAAATAATCTGGCGCATGTTATCTCTGTCGCGGGACGTATGATCCTACCCACGTAATATGGACACAGGCCTAAGCGAGGTTCTGGTTTTCAAA
>ERZ791605.39-NODE-39-length-112544-cov-4.860475_pt1 | contig 112544 bp, 101 predicted proteins | sample MGYA00509965_ERZ791605 | MGnify/ENA primary metagenome ERZ791605 (study PRJEB30046, sample SAMN00791923) | human gut metagenome | study: EMG produced TPA metagenomics assembly of the A metagenome-wide association study of gut microbiota in type 2... | reverse complement strand
GTTTCTCTTCCATAATAAGTATATTGTATATTCCGGCTTTGTCAACCTTTGCATATCCAACATTTTCAAAATTTCCCGCAATATTTTTCTGCCGGTACAGATAATACGGCACAAGTCCCATGCGTTCTGCCGCCCTGGCACTCTCTTCTACCATCTGTTCGATCTCAGAATGCAGATCAATCTTGCGCTGCTCCTGGCCGAACTTCGCCGCCCGCTTGATCGCCAGCGCATGAACCGTCAGACTGTCCGGCGAAAGCTCTTCAATCTGACAAAGCGTATCCCTCATATCCTCCGCCGTCTCTCCCGGAAGTCCTGCGATCAGATCCATGTTGATATTGTCAAATCCAAGCTCTCTGGCTGCATGGAAAATGTCTTTTACATCCTGAACGGTATGCTTTCTTCCCACCAGATCCAGCGTTTTCTGCTGCATGGTCTGGGGATTGACAGAAATCCTGGTCACCGGAAATCTTCGCATCACTTCCAGCTTTTCTCTTGTAATGCTGTCCGGTCTTCCCGCCTCGATCGTAAACTCCTGCAGATACTCAAATGAAAACGACTTCTGTATCGTATCCAAAAGCTCAAAAAGCTGCTCTGCCTCCAGTGTTGTCGGAGTCCCTCCTCCGATATAGATCGTATTAAGCTTTCTTTCTTCTGCCCGCTCTCCCAGTGCCCGGATTTCCTGACAGAGCGCCTTTAAATAATCATCTACCCGGTCTTTCCACTCCGCCAGAGGGGACGAACTGAAAGAACAGTACGAACAGATGCTTGGACAAAACGGAATCCCTACATAGAGACTGAATCCCTGCTCATAGTCCAGTCTGCCAAGCAGCTCTTTTTCCCGCTCTGCAATCGCAATGCCAAGTTCTGCCTTCTGGTGACTGACTCCGTACTCCTGCTCTAAAAATGTGCAGACTTCTTTTCGGCTCATACCGGCTTCCAGTTTCTGCATAGCCAGCTTTGTCGGTCTGACACCTGTCAGCATCCCCCAGGCAAGTATCCGTCCGGTCACTTTTGACAGCCAGTCATAGACAATCTTTGTCACCTTCTTCTTTCCATCCTGGCGGTCCGGACAGTCTGCAATTTCTGAAACAGGAACATAAAAGCAAGAATTCTCTTCCAGTTTCACTGAAACCAGAGATTCCTGCTTTTCGTCCAGATTCTGGCTGATCTCCTCATTCGGGAAAAAAGCCTTCACAATATGATATAAATTATACATATATAACGTATCTTTACTGCTGATCTGTATCATCATATTTCTCTTCCGTTTTCTTACAAAAACGGATTATTCTCCTTTTCAAATCCGATCGTTGTTGCCTCCATATGTCCCGGATACACCTGTGTATCTTCCGGAAGGCTCAGCAATCGCTCTTTTACCGAACGCACCAGTGTACTCATACTGCCTGTCGGAAAATCTGTTCTTCCAACAGAGCCTGCAAACAGTGTATCTCCGCTGAAAAGAACCTCCTCTTCTTCTATATAATAACAGCATCCTCCCGCCGTATGCCCCGGAGTGGAGATCATACGGATCTGATATCCTGCAAGTGCGAGAGATGCCCCATCTTCCAGAAACTTGGCGTCCGCAAACACATAACCCGCTCCATATGCAACAGACAGATTCACATTGGCATCTGTCAGAACCTTCTGCTCCAGTGCACTGGCATAGACAGGAACTGACCATTCTCTGCGCAGTGTGTCAATTCCCATAATATGATCAAAATGACCATGTGTCAGGAGGATTCCCTGCAACTGAAGACCTTCTGTCTGGATAAATTCGACAAGCGGCGCAGATGGTGCCGCCGGATCCACAACAAAACATTCTTTTGTATTTTCATTGTACACCACATAACAGTTGGTGCCGACCATTCCGATCACAAATTTTTTGATTCTCATTTTTCTCTACCCCGCTGTCCGTTCAATATCCAGAACTCCTTCTACATTGCGCAGTTTTTTTATGATAAGATTCAGCTGTTCTCTGCCCTTTACAATAAATCCCATTTCCAGTGTAGCGGTTCCTTTTTTGCTGGTTCGTGTATTCATAGATCTGACATCGATCTTTTCTTCTGTAAATACCTTTGTTACATCCAGAAGCAGTCCCTGCCTGTCGTTTGCATACATCTTCAGCTCTGCCAGATACTGACCTCCGCCTTCCGTCTCTGCATTATTCTCCCACTCTGCATCGATCAGACGCTCCCGCTCCACAGCAGACAGATGCAGCATATTCACACAATCTGTACGGTGGATCGTCATACCTCTTCCTCTGGTCACAAATCCTACGATTTCATCACCCGGAACCGGATTGCAGCACTTGGAGAAGCGCACCGCCATGTCATCGATTCCCTTAACCACGATCCCGCTCTTTGATTTTGCAATATGCACCTTCTGATTGTTTGCCTCAGAAATCTTCTCCAGGATCGTCGCATCCGTAATCTCTTTTTTGTGATCTTTTCCATACTCTTCTACCAGACGGTTGACTACCTGACCTTCCTTTAGTCCACCGTGTCCGATTGCTGCCAGAACTGCATCCCAATCCCGGAATCCATACTTTCTCTGGACGATCTGCAGATATTTTGGCTTCATGATATCCGCCTGTGCGATCGACTTGGATTTAAAGTATGCGGCAATCAGCTCTTTTCCTCGAATAATATTCTCTTCTTTAAACTCATGCTTAAACCACTGATTGATCTTATTCTTTGCCTGTGTGCTCTTTACGATGCTCAGCCAGTCCCGGCTCGGACCTTTGGAATTCTGAGATGTCAGAATCTCAATACGGTCTCCGTTCTGGATTTTGTAATCAATATTGACCAGCTTGCCGTTGACACGTGCACCTACCATCTTGTTGCCCACTGCACTGTGGATTGCATAGGCAAAATCCACCGGAGTAGAACCGTTCGGCAGGTTCTTCACATCTCCGTTCGGAGTGAAACAGTACACATCTTCTGCAAACAGATCCAGATCGCCTTTTAAGAGACTCAAAAACTCTCTGTTGTCCGACATATCCCTCTGCCACTCCAGAATCTGCCGAAGCCAGCTTAACTTTTCTTCCTCACGGCTCTTATTATTCTTAGCCGAACCGCCGCTCTCCTTATATTTCCAATGGGCCGCAATACCGTACTCTGCCGTCTTGTGCATCTCCTCTGTACGGATCTGAATTTCAAACGGCTGTCCTGCCGGCCCCATCAGAGTCGTATGCAAAGACTGGTACATATTCGCTTTCGGCATGGCGATATAGTCTTTGAATCGCCCCGGAATCGGTGTATACATCTCATGGATCACACCCAACGCCGCATAACAGTCTTTGACCGAATCTACGATAATGCGCACGGCAAACAGATCATACACCTGATCCAGAGTCTTATTCTGATTGACCATCTTTTTGTAAATACTGAAGAAATGCTTCACTCTTCCATATACCTTTGCCTGAATATGGGCATTCTCCATATGGTGAGAGACCTCTGCCACGATCTGCTGCACAAACTCTTCCCGCTCTGTCTTTCTCTCATTTAAATCCTTTACCAGCTGGAAATACACTTCCGGCTGATAATATTTTAAAGAAAGATCATCCAGCTCTGTCTTGATTTTGGAAATACCCAGCCTCTGCGCGATCGGAGCGTAGATATCCATCGTCTCTCTGGCTTTTTCCTTCTGTTTTGCCGGAACCATAAACTCCAGCGTTCTCATATTGTGCAGGCGGTCTGCCAGCTTGATAATGATGACGCGGATATCCTTTGCCATGGCAAGAAACATCTTCCGCAGGTTCTCCGCCTGGATCTCCACCTTATCCTTGTCCCAGTTTAACTGGGTCAGCTTGGTAACGCCGTCTACCAGAAAGGCTACCTCAGAGCCAAACTCCTTTGTCAGCTGCTCAAGGGTCATAATGGTGTCTTCAACCACATCATGGAGAAGGCCCGCTGCAATGGTCTCCTTATCCATTTCCAGATCAGCCAGAATGATCGCCACGCAGAGCGGATGGATAATATAGGGCTCTCCTGATTTGCGCTTCTGCTCCTTGTGAGCCTCATCAGCGATTTTATATGCCTTTTCGATCATGGTAAGATCATCCGACGGATGGTACTTTCGGATGGCGCGGATCAGATCCTGATACAGTACCTCCGGACTGGTAAAATCAGCCGGCGCTTCCAGTTCAATATCCAGTTTTTCTTTTGTTCCCTCTTTTCCCATATGTGTGGTCACCTTTTTCTTAGAAATAATTAGTTATCATTATAATTTTATTTCTGTGAAAAAGCAAGGCCGTCCTTGAAAATATGGCGTCCATGACCGAAACAAATAAAAATTCAGGGATATCCATACATCCTTTTCATGTACGGTTATCCCTGAATCCATATGTTTATTTCATGCTGTCAGCGCCAAACGGGCCTTTATGACAATTCCAGCTTTCCCGTATAGAGCTGATAGTACGTTCCCTTTAAGCGGATCAGATCCTCATGGTCTCCCCGCTCGATGATCCGTCCATGATCCAGCACAATGATCGCGTTGCTGTTGCGGATGGTGGACAGACGGTGGGCGATCACAAATACGGTGCGCCCCTTCATCAGATTGTCCATACCTTTCTGCACAATACTCTCGGTTCTGGTATCAATACTGGAGGTTGCCTCGTCTAAGATCAATACTGGCGGATCTGCCACCGCAGCCCTGGCGATAGATAAGAGCTGTCTCTGGCCCTGGGACAGTTCCTCGCCGTCTCCGCTTAACATGGTATCATAGCCCTGAGGCAGCATACGGATAAACTGATCCGCATGGGCCAGCTTTGCAGCCGCATATACCTCTTCATCTGTAGCGTCCAGCTTTCCGTAGCGGATATTTTCCCGGATTGTCCCTGTAAATAAATGGGTATCCTGAAGCACGATTCCCAGAGAACGCCTTAAATCGTCCTTCCTGATCTTCGTAATATTGATGCCGTCATAACGGATCTTTCCATCCTGAATATCGTAAAAACGGTTGATCAGGTTGGTAATGGTGGTCTTTCCGGCTCCTGTAGAGCCTACAAATGCCAGCTTTTGACCGGGCTTTGCAAACAGGCTGATATCATGGAGGATCACCTTTTCATCATCATAACCAAAGGTCACATTCTCAAACCGAACGTCGCCTGTAAGCTCTGTATAGGTCACACTGCCGTCGCCGTGGGGATGCTTCCATGCCCACATGCCGGTACGCTCCTTACATTCAGAAATCACCCCGTCCGCATCCTTTCTGGCATTGACCAGAGTTACATAGCCTTCATCCTTTTCCGGCTTCTCATCAATCAGGGCAAAAATACGTTCCGCGCCTGCCAGAGCCATGATAATGGCGTTAAACTGCTGGGCCACCTGCATAAAGGGCTGGGTAAAGCTCTTTGTAAACTGCAGGTAGGAAGCCATCACACCCAGGGTAATGCCGCCGACTCCCAGCACAGACAGGAAACCTCCCAGCACTGCCGTAAGCACAAACTGCATATTTCCAATGTTTCCGATCACAGGCCCCATAATGTTGGCAAAGGTATTGGCCTGAGAAGCACATTCAAAAAGCGCTTCATTTAATTTGTCAAACTCCTCCTCGGATTTGCGCTCATGGTTAAATACCTTAACCACTCTCTGGCCGTTCATCCGCTCTTCCACAAAGCCTGTTATGTCCGCTACAGCCACCTGCTGGCGCACAAAATATTTTCCGCTGTTTCCTCCGATCTTTCTGGATACGAAAAGCATGACAACAATAACCAGTACAGCCAGCACCGTAAGAGCAGGGCTTAACACCAGCATGGAGATAAAAGTTACTACGATCGTAAAAAAGGAAGACAGCGCCTGGGGGATGGACTGGCTGATCATCTGGCGCAGCGTGTCTGTATCGTTGGTGTAAAGACTCATGATAGAGCCGGTTGTATTCTGATCAAAATACCGGATCGGAAGGGTCTGCATGTGCTCAAACATATCGTCACGGATCCGTTTTAACACACCCTGTCCGATATAGACCATCAGTCTTGTATAGGTAAAGGCGGCAAGTACGCCCGCAACGAAAATACAGGCCAGCGTTCCCAGCGCCCGGTACAGCCCGGCAAAATCCGGCGTCTGCTGTCCGATCAGCGGGATAATAAAGTCGTCCAGCAGAAATTTCAGCGACAGAGATACGGAAATGCTTGCTCCTGAACTGATAAAGATACAGATAAATACCAGAAAAAAGCGCAGCTTATACGTTTCTGTCACATATTTTAAAAGACGCTTTGCGGTCTGAGCCGTGTTTTTGGAAATCTGTAGTTTCTTACTGCTCATTCTCTTCGCCTCCCTTCATCTGAGACTCATATACTTCACGGTAGATCTCATTGGTGCGCAGAAGCTCACTGGAAGTACCCACGCCCACAATCTGTCCTTCCTCCAGAACAATGATCTGATCTGCGTCCTCAATGGAGGAAACCCGCTGGGCAATAATGATCTTTGTAGTATCGGGAATCTCCTCTCTGAAGGCCCTGCGGATGAGAGCATCCGTCTTTGTGTCTACCGCACTGGTAGAATCATCCAGGATCAGGATCTTAGGCCGCTTTAACAGCGCTCTCGCAATACACAGGCGCTGCTTCTGGCCGCCGGATACGTTGTTTCCGCCCTGAACGATCATAGTATCATAACCGTGAGGAAACTCCTTCACAAACCCGTCCGCCTGAGCCAGACGGCATACCCGCTCCACTTCCTCATTGGAGGCCCTTTCATTGCCCCAGCGGATATTCTCATAAATGCTTCCTGTGAAAAGCACATTTTTCTGGAGCACCATGGAAACCTGGTCTCTCAGAACCTCCAGGTCGTACTCTCTTACATCAATTCCGCCTACCTTTACGCTTCCCTTTGTCACATCATATAATCTGGGAATCAGCTGTACTAGCGTGGATTTGGAGCTTCCGGTCCCTCCGATAATGCCTACGGTCTGTCCCGACTTGATGGAAAGATTTACATCCTTTAAGGAAAGAGGGCCGCCTTCACCTGCATAGCTGAAATCTACATGCTCAAAGGTGATGCTTCCGTCCGCAACCTCCTTCACCGCCTGCTCCTTTGCCTGCATTTCAGGCACTTCCGTAAGGACACTGGTAATACGGTCTGTGGATGCCTCAGCAATCATGATCATAACAAAGACGAAGGTAACCATCATCAGGGACATCATGATCTGCATAGCATAGACGATCACGCTTGTCATCTCTCCTGTCTCCATGGTTCCAAAGACAATGCTCCTGCCGCTGATTGCTACCAGAAGGATGATCACTATATAAATTACCGTCTGCATTACAGGAGAATTCCATGCCACAATCCCTTCAGCCTTTGTAAAAAGCTTGTAAACGTACTTGGATATATCATGGAACTTACCGATTTCATAATCTTCCCGTACAAAAGATTTTACCACTCTGGAAGCGTTTACATTTTCCTGTACAGAATTATTTAAAATATCGTACTCGTCAAAAACCTTTACAAAATGGGGATGGGCCTTCTTCGCAATAAAAATCAGGGCGCCGCCCAGAACGGGGATCACAACTAAAAATAAAAGCGCAATCTTTGGATTGATGGTCAGAGTCATAACCCATGATAAAGCTACCATGATGGGCGCTCTGGCTAACAGGCGCAGGCTCATCATATAAGCCATCTGAACATTGGTAATATCCGTAGTCATACGGGTTACAAGACCTGAGGTAGAGAAATGGTCGATATTCTTAAACGAAAACTCCTGAACCCTGTAAAATATATCATGGCGCAGATTTTTTGCATATCCCGCCGCCGCGATTGCCGCCGTCTTTCCGGCTGTTACGCCGAAATACAGGGCAAGCATTGCCATCACAACCAGTATGAAGCCCCTCTGGATGATGTAAGGCAGATTGCCTCCTGCGATTCCAATGTCAATGATCTTTGCCATTTCCATGGGGATCATAACTTCTAACAGCACCTCCAGCAATACAAATATGGGAGTCAGTATAGACTGCTTTTTGTATTCCCGGACCGATTTTAAAAGTAATTTATTCATCCTTTTCCTCTTCCTCCTTTATGTTTTTATTTGTTTTAGACGCTTCCTCCTCCGCTTTTACAAGATTGCCGAACATCCGGCACATCACACTGCGCCAGATATGAAGCTCTTCTTCCGGGATTCCCTCCATAAGAAGGGCTTCCGTTCTCCCCAGCTGCTCTAAAATCTGGGGACGCAGTGACTCCGCCCTGGCTGTCGGCACAATGCGCTTAAGCCTTGCATCCTGAGGAACGCTTTCTCTCCTGATGAATCCATTTTTTTCCAAAAGCTTCAGGATCCCTGTTACCGTTGATTTGCGGATACGGAACTCTTCCTCGATATCCTTCTGATACACATCCGTATGAAGGGTCCGCAGAAGGATAAACTTCATAATATGCCGCTGAGACCCGGTCAATCCCTCATCCATCAGCTCCTCCTGGATGTTCCTACGCTTTAACTGATGAGAGAGCATATGGATCATCCTTCCCATATGCATTGTTTCCATTCTGCATTCCATATCCTGCATCATTTCACCTCTTCGTATGCACTGCTTTCAGATAGTTAGCGTCCTAACTTTTGGTATTATACAGACTTAAAAATTTAATGTCAAGATAGTTTCACAGGGGAAAATGTGAAAAATATGTGTTCAAAAAAGCGTCCATCCCATTTTTCAACAGAATGAACGCTTCTGGACGGAAAATTACTTTCCCTCATAAACGATTGCAGAGTCCACTGCATAATCCTTTAACTTCTCTCTGCCCTTTAATCCGGCCAGTTCCATTACAAAACAGATTTTTATCACCTGGCCTCCCAGCTGTTCGATCAGCTTTATAATCGCCTCTGTAGTGCCTCCGGTGGCGATCAGATCGTCTACGATCACAACCTTCTGGCCCGGACGGATGGCGTCCTTATGGATCTCGATTTCTGCAGTTCCGTATTCTAGTTCATACTCTGCAGAAATGGTCTCGCAGGGAAGCTTTCCCTTTTTGCGCACAGGCACAAAGCTCTTATGCTCTGCATAGGCCACCGGTACGCCGAAAATAAAGCCTCTGGACTCCGGCCCAACGACTACGTCATAATCCAGATCCTTCACCATGGCGCGCAGGCTGTCTACTGCCAGCTGCAGTCCGTCTGCATCCTGTAAAATAGAGGTTACATCCCTGAAAATGATTCCCGGCTCCGGGAAATCGGGAATGCTTCTTACATATTCTTCCAGTTTTTTCATGTCTGCCTTCTCCTTTTGTTTGATCTGCAATCGGTTCACGGACTATTCTTCCTTCAGGTTCCGTACCGTATCCCGTATGATAAGCTTATTATCCAGATAAATTCTCCTGTTATCCACAATTCCATCGTCCAGACGGCGCAGAAGCACTCTGGCACCCTCTCTGGCGATATCGCCCATGTTTCTCTCCACCGTAGTCAGATGCATATCGGAATAACCGGACAAATCCCAGTTATCAAAGCCGATCAGAGAAACGTCTCCCGGCACGGACAGCCCCGCCTCATCGATCGCTGTCCTTGCTCCAAAGGCCATCTCATCATTAAAACAGAGAATTGCCGTAGGCTCATAGGAAAGGAGCTGTTTTGCTGCGCTGTAGCCGCTTCCGTAACGATAGTTTCCATTAATCATAGGCACCTGATCGGGATCCAGCCCGTGCTTTCGCATGGAGATCCGCCAGCCTCTGTGGCGCAGGCGGGTAGAATCCAGCTCTGGCCTTCCCTCGATGACTGCCAGCTTCCGATGGCCATTATCCAAAAGGTAATCCATGGCCCGTTCCATGGCCCTGGCCTCGTCTGTTGTCACATTGGGCGCATCGATATCCACGGAACGGCAGATAACCGTCATGGGAATCTTCTTTGACAGAACCTCATCCATAAATTCCATATCCTCATTTTTCTGAGACAGAACAATGATCCCGTCAAAATAGCTGGGATTTAAGGTACCCGGTTCATGCATATCAATACCCTTTACCACTACATTATACTTGCTTCCCGTAATACTGTAAACCCCTGTAAGTACATCGTGAAGCACATAGGGAGAAGTCATTTTGCTGATCGTGGAAAAATACAGTCCGATGACATAGGAACGTGATTTTTTCAAGTGGATCGCTGCCTGATTGGGTACATATCCCATTTCAGACGCCAGACGGCGGATCCTGTCTCTTGTCTCGGAATATCCCCCCACTCCGTTTAAGGCCCTGGAAACCGTTGAATAGGAAACCCCAGCCTTTTTAGCGATATCCTTGATCGTTACTGCCACTTTATCCCCTCCGTTTTACATATTCCCGATATTTTCTGTGACAACTGCAGGCCCTTCCTGGCCGCTTATCTCCACATCCTTTAATATAAGCTCTTCGATATTATTTGCATAGATTCCCTGGCGGCAGGTGGTCTTACTGCAGCCCTCCATCATGGCCGGCTGGCCGCACATAGGTTCATCTGCATAAGTTACCCGCACATGCTCCATCTCTACCCGTCCGATCTTCTTTTCCGGCAGGCCGTACATATAGGCAGCAGCCACATGGCAATTTCTGGCCTCAATATTTCTAAAGGTAAGGGTAGCGATCTCCGGCAGGCGGTCATCCACCGGTCCGGCTTCCTTGCTGCGGACATACTCAGAATGGCCATCCGGATCGCAGAAATAGAAACAATTGATCACAAAGGGAGTCATTACATGATCCATTGTGATATTTTCAAATAAAATACCCTGAACTACCGCATCCTTTCCACGTCCTCTTCTGGTCTTGATCCGCAGTCCCCGGTCCGTATGAAGGAACATACAGTCTCTTACGGTCAGATTCTTCACGCCTCCGGCCATCTCGCTTCCGATGGTAATGGAGCCGTGGCCGTCGCGCATACAGCACTGGCGGATGGTTACATTTTCACAGGGACGCTTATAGGTAGATCCCATATAGATTTTTCCTGATTTTAAAGCAATACAGTCATCGCCCAGAGAGAAATACACACCTGTAATTTCCACATTTTTACAGGACTCCGGATCCAGGCCATCAGTGTTGGGAGAATCCTTTGGATTTAATACCTTCATGTCCAGGAAACGAAGGTTGTCGGAAAAATAAGGATGGAGATTCCAGCTTGGGCTGTTCTGTACCGTGATACCCTGGAGAACTACATGTTCACACCGCTCTAAAAATACCATTCTGGGGCGGAATGCGCCGTTCATGATCTTGGGATCCTTCCACCAGTTCTCTCTGTTTGCATTTCCATCTATCGTTCCCTGTCCGTAAATCGTTACATTTTTTACGTTCACTCCTGTAATAATAGCTGTAAACATAGGAAGAGGATTTCCCTCCCAGGTACCCAGATTGTACTCATCCTTTTCATTATAACTCTGGATCATCCCTTTGAACACAGGAAAACGGCTGCGGTCTGTAAAAGCAGACAATACGGCTCCCTCATCCAGCTCAATGGAAACATCATCCTTAAGGAACAGAGAGGAGATCCGGTAGGTTCCTGCCGGGATCAGCACACGACTCTCTTTCGGGCAGGCCATGATCGCTGCCTGGATAAAAATCGTGTCATCGCTCTCCCCATCTCCCTTTGCGCCAAAGTCGCGGACATTTAAGGTAACAAACTCATAGTCTGTAGCAAAGTAGGACATAATCCTCTCTCCGGCCTCATTGACCGCCTCTACTTCGTACTGGGTATCGGGAGTCAGATGATACAGGCTGGTGACCGCCTTGTCTGTTTTTGCCGCCTCTTTGTGATTTAAGTAGATAGTCCAGGAAGAGGCTGTATGGTAGCGTCCTCCGTCTTCAATTTCAATTACCGCACATCTTGCGTTCTTGTAGATTACTTTTAATTCCATAGCTTTTGTCTCCTTTAACAAAAATAGAGGAATCCCCCGAAAGAGAATCCTCCGTTTTTAATGTACCATGTAACATTTAACCCTTTACACCGCCGGCTGCGATACCGTCAATAAAGGAATCCTGGGCGCAGAAAAATACCACCAGGGAAGGAATAATGGAAATCAGGGACATTGCCAGAATCCGGTTCCACTGGAAGCCTACGTCGCCGTCCATAGACATACGCAGATATACGGAGTTGGTATATTTATCCATATCAGCGATATAGATCAACGGGCCCTGGAAGTCATTGTTGGTCCACATGAATTGGAACAGCGCACAGGATACCAGTGATGGCTTTAACATAGGCACGATTACATACCACAGTGTTTTTAAGGTGTTGCAGCCGTCAATCTTAGCCGCCTCCTCCAGCTCTTTTGGTACGCCTCGTAAGAACTGGATCAGCATGAATACAAAGTAGGTATCAGCTGCAAATAAGGACGGGATAACCAGAGGCAGGTAGGTATTTACCCACTTCCAGTTGTTGAACATGATGTACTGAGGTGCGTTTAATACAACCTGAGGAAGGAACAGGGTAGACATCAGCAGTGCAAAAAAGATGTTCTTTCCTTTAAAGTTGAAACGTCCAAAGCCATATGCTGTGATCGTTGCGGATACAACGGTAAAGATAACCTTCGGAATAACGATCTTGTAGGTATTGATCAGAGATTTAACCAGATCGATCTTTCCTCCGTAGCTCTTAAATGCATTGTCATAGCCGTCGAATACAGGATTCTTCGGGATAAACCATGCGCTGGTGAAGATCTCGGAGTTGGTCTTAAAGGTTGCTCCCACCATCCAGATCAGAGGATACACCATGATAATCCCTACCAGGATCAGAAGGGTGTAGCGGATCACAGCACTGATTTTTCTTCTTGTCTCTCTTGTCATCTGATTCTACCTCCCATCCTCATCTGAATAGTAAACCCACTTCTTCTGGCTGACAAATGCAACAACGGTCATAGTCATAGTAATCAAGAACAGGATCCACGCCTGGGCGCTTGCCATACCCATCTTGTGGCGAAGGAATGCGTTGTTGTAGATCAGCATGGAGATCAGTGTGGTTGCTCCGTTTGGTCCGCCCTTGGTTACAAGGAACGGTCCGTTGAACTCCTGGAACGCCTGGCATAACTGGGTAACCAGGTTGTAGAAAATAACCGGTGTGATCAGGGGTACGGTAATCTTAAAGAACTGTGTCCACTTGCCGGCGCCGTCGATAGAAGCCGCCTCATAAAGATCCTCAGACACGCCCTTTAAGGCTGCCAGGAAGATAACCATAGCGGAACCGAACTGCCATACACGGAGAAGTACGATCACCATCAGGGCGCTCATGTCGCCGGCCATCCAGTTGATCTCCGGGATACCGAACGCGCCTAAAACGGTGTTGATCAGACCGTCTGTGTTAAATACAGCTCTCCACAGGATAGCGATCGCGATGGAGCCGCCCAGAATGGAAGGGATGTAGTAAGCGGTTCTGAAGAAGTTTACGCCCTTTAACTTAAAGTTTAAGATGTAGGCAATAAACAGAGCGAACATCAGCTTTAAGGGCACGTCAAAAATGGCGTATTTAAACGTTACCACAAAGGCGCGGATGATATCGGGATCCGTAAAGATCTTCTCGTAATTCATCATGCCGTACTTGGTAATGCCATTGAAAAGGTCGTAGTTGGTGAAGCTGTAAAAAAGGGATGAGAGGAAGGGATATACCTTAAACAGGATAAAACCAACCAGCCAGGGCAGGATGTACAGAAGGCCGATATTCAGCGCCCAGAATCCTTTCTTGTTTTTCATACGGTTACCTCCATAATATTTCGTACTTTTATACGCGGTCCGCATACTTTTCTGCCAGGAGAGTGCCCAGGGCGCAGCCCTTTTTTATGGCGTATGCGAGCTGCTCGCCGGAAGCCTCTTTGGAAGCCTCCAGATGTTTTCTTATGCCTTCACGGAACATGTCCTGGAGCGCTCTGTAATGCTCATAGATCTCCGGAGACATCTCCTCTATCATGTCGATCAGCAAGGCCAGATCTGCCTCGCTGAGAGTTTTCTGTGTTTTAAAATAAGTAACAATACTGCTGTAATTTTCTTTGTTTTTAACTGCTTCTCTGATTTCTTTTTCTGTCATATTCACTGTTCCCTTCAAAGGGAGGCAGCGTCTGAAAGGGACGCTGCCGTTTATTTCTTGCGGATTAGTAGTTGCTGTAGCACTCATCAATGCCCTTAAGCAGTTCCTCGGCAGCCTCGGCAGATGTCGTGTTGCCTGCGGACAGCTTACCGAATACCTTGTAGTATACGCCGTCAGGGTTAGCCTTTAAGTCATTATGCTCGAAGTAGGGATCCAGAGGGAACTTGCTGTATGCAGTCACCTTGGAGTTTGCTTCCTTAACCATCTCATCGCCGATTCCCTTCTCATTGAGAATCTCAATTGCCTTCTTGGAGCAAGGGATACCTCTCTCAGTACCGGAGATTTCGATGCCTTCATCCTCATTTAACAGGAAGTTGATCAGCATGGCTGCTTCCTTCGGATGCTCAGAATTTGCTGCAACTGCAAATGCCATGGATACCTTGGTAAATCCGCCGTTGTGATCGCCGAACTTGATGAAGTCGCCGATTACCAGCTCCTGTCCAGGCTTATCTGTACTCTCTGCGATCGCCTGCTGGAACTTGCTTACAGAAGAATCCCACTCAAGGATACCTGCATACTTACCGTTGATCCACTTAGCGTTCTTGTCAAGAGAGTCTGCCATATCGCCCTGAAGTGTAGCCAGAGTAGGAATTACATGATTCTCTTCCAGCTTTGTGATGAAATCCATACCTTCCTGGATCTCTTCCTTTGTATACTGAACAGCTCCGTCCTCTACCCAGGCCTTGCCGTACTTGCTCTCTAAGTAGTATACCAGGAAGATCGCACGGTCGTACTCGCCCAGTGCCAGAGGATAATAATCGTCGCCGTATGCCTTAAATGCCTCTCCGGCTGCCAGTAAGGATGCCTCGTCTGTAGGAAGCTCGCATCCGATCTCATCAAATGTGGTCTTATTCCAGTAGAACAGACGGCCTGTCAGAGAAATCGGAACTGCCATCAGCTTTCCGTCTGCCTTACACTGATCCAGAACCTCCTGGTCAAACTGTGTCAGGTCGATCACATCGCTGTACTCGTCCAGATTTACAAAATTCTTGCCGTTTCCGCTGTAGGATGTGATCCAGTTCCAGTTGATCTGCATTACGTCAGCTGCATTGCCGCCCTGGATTGCCAGAGCCTGCTTCTCTTCCCAGCCGGTCCATGCGCCATACTCAGCCTCAACCTTGATGTTTGGATACTTTTCCATGAAAGCGGCGATTGCCTTTTCTGTTGCCTCATGACGGGCATCACCGCCCCACCATGAAAACTTTAAGGTAACTTCCTCATTGCTCGCTGCGCTGTCGCCGCCCTCAGCCTTACCTGCTGCAGTTGTATCTGTAGATGCGGACGTACCGCCGCAGGCTGCCAGAGATAATGCCATGGTAGATGCCAGAGCCAGAGATACTGCTTTTTTGAAATTTCTCTTCATTTTACTCTCTCCCTTTCTTTTCCCCTTCGCATACACATTTTGCAAAGGTTTGCAACATTGTTCTGAAAATTGTGCACATCCGCTAGGTAAGCGTTTACAAATTTGTATGCTTTTAAGCAAACGTGCTTATTTCTCATGGTAATTTCATAATATCATTAACCCTATCAGTTGTCAATTATGTATTGTGTATATTTTTACACTTTCTTTTTATGCAATATGTCTAGTTTTCTTCTCTGTTTTTTTGTGATAAGATGGTTTCAAGACAGAAAATGATATTTTTGGTGGTAATGCAAGTATTTTTTACCAAATTAAGGGAAATTAGATCCAGACAGTCATGACATTTATTACCCGTTTTTGGTCTGCAAACGTTTACATATCATTTTCTTTCATACTGTCTTTAAAAACCCTTATATATGTGTTACTATTTTTAAAGGATAAAGGAGAATTATATCATGATGAAGATTTTGGACCATTACATTGACCAGCTGTTAGACAAGAGTACGCCTCAGGCTCCGGTCTGGAACATCGAAAAGATCAAAAACGGCGGAGCTTCTACCTGGAACTACATTGACGGCTGTATGATCAAGGCCATTCTTGAATTGTACCATATTACCCGAAATGGAAAATACCTGGAATTTGCCGATGCCTTTATCGACTACTTTGTGCAGGAGGACGGCTCCATCACTTCCTATGATCCAAAGGAATATAATCTGGACAATGTAAATGCCGGCAAAACCCTTTTCGATCTCTATGAGCTTACCGGACGGGAGAAGTACCGCAAAGCCATCGACACAGTATACAGCCAGCTGAAAGGGCAGCCAAGAACCACAACAGGCAACTTCTGGCACAAGATGATCTATCCAAACCAGATCTGGCTGGATGGCCTGTATATGGCCCAGCCCTTCTATATGCAGTACGAAGTAACCTATAATAATGGTGCCAACTGCCGGGACTCCTTTGAGCAGTTCCTTCATGTATATGACCTCATGAAAGACACACGCAACGGCCTGTACTACCACGCATATGATGATTCCAGAGAATCCTTCTGGTGCGACCCCGTCACAGGCCTGTCAGACAATTTCTGGCTGCGCGCACTGGGCTGGTATGCCATGGCCCTGATCGATACCATGGAGGTAATGCCGGGATCCATGGCCCAGGAGAAGGAAAAGCTGGGCGCTATTTATAAGGAACTGATTGACGCCATGCTGCCCTATCAGGACAAGGAAACCGGTATGTGGTATCAGGTTGTAAACAGAGGCCGCATTAAGCCAAACTATCTGGAAACCTCCGGCTCCGCCATCTTCGCCTATGCAATCATGAAGAGCGTGCGTCTGGGCTATCTGGATGAAAGCTATTTTACCTTTGGAGAAAGAGCATTTACCGGCATCTGTGAAACATATCTCTCTGAAGAAAACGGAGAACTTCAGTTAGGCGGCATCTGCCTGGTTGCAGGACTTGGAAATAAAGAAATGCGGGAAGGCACCTTTGACTACTATATGAGAGAACCCATTGTAAAAAATGAGGCAAAAGGCGTAGCCCCTCTGATCCTTGCTTACATTGAAATCCTGCTCCGCGAAAAGGCAGGCACACAGGAGTAGATTTTATGCTGAAAGAAGAACGACAGGCACTGATCTTAAACAAGCTTCATACATCAGGAAAGGTTGTGGTAAGCCAGCTGGCAGCCGACCTTAAGGTTTCCGAGGATACAGTCCGCAGAGATCTGCTGGATCTAGATCAAAAAGGACTGCTAAAACGGGTGTTTGGAGGGGCAATCCCTCTGGAACGTCCGGTCATCGGTTTTTTCGACCGGGAAGAGGCAGACGTAGAGCTGAAGCAGAAGCTCGCCGAAAGAGCCCTGGGCTTTCTGGAGCCCGACCAGCTGGTAGCCATTGACGGCAGCAGCACCAATCTGCAGTTTGCTAAGAATATCCCTTCCGATATGAAACTTACGATTTTAACAAACAGCTACAGCATCGCCCATGTGTGTTCCATGAAGGAGCAGGTAAAGGTGATCGTTCTGGGCGGGGATCTGTTAAAGGATTCCATGACAACCGTAGGTGAAACGGCAGCTGCTCAAGCAGCCGCCTACCATCCGGATCTGTGTTTTATGGGCGTTTATGCCGTACACCCCGAATACGGCATGACGATTCCCTATCCTGAAGAGGTAAGTATCAAGAGCCAGCTGATCCGATCCTCCAGACGGGTCATCGCTCTGGTGGATCCCGTGAAGCTGAATACCGTATCACGATATCATGTGTGCGGGATTGAAGCCTTTACAGCCCTTATTACAGACGGATCTGTGGAAGGCGAGATGGCTTTGGGATACCGGAACCGGGGACTGGATTTTATATAAAAACGGCCTGCAAAGCCTCTCTTTGCTCTTTTTGCGTTTGTTTGCGTTAGTTTTTCTTTAATTCATGCGTTAGTTTGCGTTTTTAATAATTTATGTATTCACATGATTTTATTTTGCGCAAATTAACGCATTTTTTTGCGATATTATGCTTGACATTGTGCTGTATGGCGCTATAATAAATGTATAAACCAGTATGAAATACAGCAATTTGAGGAGGATTTTGTTTATGAGATTTTTCGTTGATACTGCTAATGTAGAAGACATCCGCAAGGCAAACGATATGGGGATCATCTGCGGAGTTACAACCAATCCGTCTCTGATCGCCAAAGAAGGCCGCGACTTTAAGGAAGTAATCTCTGAGATCACATCCATCGTAGACGGCCCTATCAGCGGCGAGGTAAAAGCTACAACCACAGACGCAGAAGGCATGATCGCAGAAGGCCGCGAGATCGCTGCCATCCATCCAAACATGGTTGTAAAAATCCCCATGACCGTAGAAGGCTTAAAGGCTGTAAAGGTGCTTTCCGCAGAAGGCGTTAAAACAAATGTTACTCTGGTATTTTCTGCTGCACAGGCACTGCTGGCCGCCAGAGCAGGAGCGACTTATGTATCTCCTTTCTTAGGCCGTCTGGATGATATCTCCATGCCGGGCATTGACCTGATCTACGATATCACGGAGATTTTCCAGATGCACAATATCGAAACAGAGATCATTGCAGCCAGCGTGCGCAATCCAATCCATGTGATCGACTGCGCCAAAGCCGGAGCAGATATCGCTACCGTTCCCTACAAGGTGCTGGAGCAGATGACAAAGCATCCCCTTACCGATCAGGGAATTGCAAAATTCCAGGCAGATTATAAGGCTGTGTTTGGCGAATAATGATATGAAAAATGCCAGCTCCGTTTTCGCTTGCGGGGCTGGCATTTTTCATATTAAAACAGTTTCTGTTACATGATCCGCACATGCTTCAAAGCGCCTGTCTTTGAAAACTCGGTCCATTCGCACACATTTACGGCATGGTCTCCGATGCGCTCCAGATATTTGGCGACCATCAATAGATCGATTCCCTGATCTGCCTGATCCGGCGATGTTTTCAGCAGGCTGATCACATCTGTCTTTACCTGATTAAACAGGCTGTCTACTCGATCATCCATACGGATGATTTTTTCAGTTTCTTCCAGATCCTGGGAAATAAAGGCCTCTACCGCATCGTGAACCATTTTCCTGGCTTCTTCCGCCATAAGAGGAAGATGCTTTACAATGTGATAAGCGTGTTCGCTTTTAATCCTCAAGATCAGCTCTGCTATATCGGAAGCATGATCTCCGATACGCTCCAGATCCGTAACCACCTTTAAAGCGGTGGAAATCTGGCGCAGGTCGCAGGCTACGGGCTGTTGGCGCAGGATCAGAGACAGGCAGCGGGATTCTATAGCCCGCTCCATATCATTAACCGTCCGATCCCCCTTGATGACATCTTCTGCAAGTGTATAATTCTGATCCTCAAAAGCCACAAAGGTCTGCTCAATGGCCTTTTCCACCATGAACGCCATTTCTCTTAAATCCTTATTCAACTCTTCCAACTCATGTTCATAAGTTATGCGAACTGTCATATCTTTTCCTTTCCGCCGCGGTTTTACTGTCTATCAGCCGAAACGTCCTGTAATATAGTCCTCTGTACGCTTATCCTTTGGCATGGTAAACAATTCGTTTGTAGAAGCATATTCTACCACCTCTCCTACAAGGAAAAAGGCTGTATAATCTGCAATACGGGCCGCCTGCTGCATATTATGAGTTACAATAGCCACTGTATATCTGCTCTTTAAATCATCCATCAGATCCTCGATCTTCAACGTGGAAATGGGATCCAGGGCAGATGTAGGCTCATCCATAAGAAGAACCTCCGGCTCTACCGCCAATGCCCTTGCAATGCACAGACGCTGCTGCTGGCCGCCGGACAGTCCCAGAGCAGATTTCTTTAAACGGTCTGAAACCTCATCCCAGAGAGCCGCCCCACGCAGACTTCTCTCCACTATCTCGTCCAGTTGGGCCTTATTTTTAATCCCGTGGATCCTGGGGCCATAAGCAATATTGTCATAGATACTCATCGGAAATGGATTGGGCTGCTGAAAAACCATTCCCACCTTTTTGCGCAAAAGAGTCGTATCTACCTGGGGATCATAAATATTTTCATCATCCAGAAGAACCGTTCCCTCGATTTTTACATTGGGAACCAGATCGTTCATTCTGTTTAATGTTTTTAAAAAGGTCGATTTTCCGCAGCCGGAAGGCCCGATAAAGGCTGTAATCTTATTTTCATATAAATCCAGATTAATATTTTTTAAAGCATGATTTTCTCCATAGTACAGATTTAGATTCTGTGCGGAGATTTTTACTTTGTTTTCCACAGTTTTTCTCCTTTTGACTGCCTCCGGCGCTTATCGGGTTTCCACATTAAAGCGATGGGACAAATATTTTGCAAGACCGTTAATACCCAGAACGATTACCAGAAGTACCACAGCTACTCCAAATGCCTCATTATATTTTGCCTTCTGCATAAACAGATACAGCTGAATCGTCAGCGTTCCTCCGGACTCAAAAATCTTGCCAAGAATATTTTTGGGCAGATAGTAACCGCTTCCTGCAGTGAATAAAAGAGCCGCAGATTCTCCTACAATACGTCCGATAGCCAGGATCACGCCCGTAACAATACCCGGCATAGCACTGGGAAGAAGAATCGTACGGATCATGTACCATTTGGTAGCTCCGATCCCAAGAGCGCCATGACGGTAACTGTCCGGCACCGTCTTTAAAGCCTCCTGTGTCGTTCTCGTGATCAGGGGAAGGATCATCAATGTCAGCGTCAGGGAACCGGTAAGAATGGAATAACCCAGACCAATGGTATTTCCAAAAAATACCATTCCAAAAAGTCCAAAGATAATGGAGGGAATACCCGAAAGGGTTTCTGTCGTAAATTCGATCATCCGGACAATCTTCCCCGGCTTTGCATATTCATTCAAATAAACGGCAGAACCTACGCCAATGGGAGTAGCGATCAACAGTGTAATTACCACTATGTAGATCGTATTAATAATATTTCCCAGAATACCAAAGGTTCCCTTGACCGCACTGGAAGCAGTGCTTAAGAAAGACCAGGTCACATGAGGAATCCCTCTTACAAATGTATATCCCAGAATGCCCACAAGAATAAGCAGAGAAACAGCGGTACAGCCATAAATAAGACCTGTGAGCAGCATATCTGACGAACGGACATGCTTTCCGTAAATGCTTTCTCTAACTTCAGAATATTTATTAAGCCTGACGGCTGCTTCACCTGTCATTCTTCTTATCTCCCTTCTTAAGAATTCCTGTAAGACTGATATTGATCAGCATAATAAATACAAAAAGTACAAGTCCAATAGTAAAAAGCACCTGCCTGTGGAGACCGGAAGCGTATCCCATTTCAGCCACAATAGCGGTTGTCAGGAAACGGACAGAATTAAAGGGCAGCGGAAGGTTCACCGAGCTTCCGGATACCAGACTGATGGCCATAGCTTCTCCAATGGCGCGGCCCGTTCCCAGTACAATAGCTGTGATAATACCTGACTTGGCCGCCGGAAGCACCACATGGAAAATTGTCTGGATCCTGGTAGCGCCCATTGCCAGAGAAGCGCTTCTGAAGTGCAGAGGCACAGCTCTCAGAGCAGACTCGCTGATGTTGATCACTGTAGGAAGAATCATCAGAGCCAGCACCAGCACTGCTGAAATCAGGTTTGCTCCTCCGGTAAACTGGTGATCTGTTCCCTTAAAAATGATCAGCTCCAGCTTATACATCAGCGGATTTAAAATCAGAATACCAAGAAGTCCATAAATAACAGACGGAATTCCAGCCAGAAGTTCTACTGCCGGGCGCACTACGGATGCAATCTTTTTCGGTGCGATTTCCGCCAGAAACACAGCGGTCATCACTCCAATAGGAACTCCGATCAGGATCGCAAGGAAGGTTCCCACAACAGAAGTCAGGATAACATATAAGATACCAAAGCTGGGATCTGCGGCATCCGGCTTCCACACAGAACCGAACAGGATATCTGTAAGACCCACCTGAAACAGGGCGGGAGTGCCGCTGATAATCATATACAGTGTAATGGATGCAACAGCCAGAACAGCGAAAAAGCCGCAGGCGGTGAAAATCACCTGTGCAGCTTTTTCTACGCCGGACTTGCTGCCATGATGGGAACGTATGGAACAGGTTTCCGTTGTCATTGCAGATCGTCTCCTTTCCAGCCCGGATTATTTCTCTACAGAAATCAGTCCTACAGACTTTACAAGTTCAGCGCCTTCCTCAGAATAAATGAAGTCAAACAGAGCCTTTACCAGATCATTCTGCTCAGAAATCTCACCCTTGGTAGCCATTACGAAGGGACGGCTTAAGAAGTAGGTTCCAGCCTTGATGTTTTCTTCTGTAGGCTCTGCGCCCTCCAGCTTTACTGCTTTTACCGTATCATCCAGTACGTCTAAGGACACATAGCCTACGGCTCCGGGAGTAGAAGCAACCTTTGCCATGACAGCTCCTGTGCTGTCCAGCTCATTTGCATATTTGCACTTATCTTCCAGCTCTAACAGTTCTTCAAAAGCGGTTCTGGTACCGGAACCGGACTCACGGCCTACGACTACGATCGGAGCGTCATTTCCGCCTACATCCTTCCAGTTGGTTACTGTTCCGTCATAAATGCCGGCCAGCTGATCCTTTGTCAGATCTTCTACCGTATTAGAAGGATCAACAACCACTGCAATACCGTCGATTGCTACTATATTCTCAGCGATTCCCTTTGCTTTTTCCTCGTCTTTTAAGTTCCTGGAAGCGTTTCCGATATCTGCTGTTCCATTTGCAGCTGCCTCAACGCCTGCACCGGATCCTACAAACTCTGCCGTCACAGTGACCTTAGGATATTTTTCCATGAATGTTTCACTGAGTGCATTTGCGAACTTCTCCATAGAAGTAGAACCTACCATGCTGATGGTTCCGCTTAAATCAGCAGCAGCCTCTGTTTTCTCCTCTTTCTTTGCTTCCGTGGTATCAGCAGCCTTGCTGTCTGCCACTGTTGTTGTCTGTGCCGCTGTTGTTGTCTGTGCCGCTGTTGTCTCTTTAGAAGAACTTCCGCAGCCTGCCAGCATACCTGCTGCCATCACTGCTGTACCAACTGCTGCCAGAATCATTTTGCTGTTCTTTTTCATAATATTCTTTCCTCCACGTTGCGCTCTGCGCTTTATTTTCATTGTGTTGTGTTCTTCGCTACATGGAGGAGTATACAAAAGTTTTACATTGAGAGAAAGCAAGGAAAGGTATAAGTTTTGTAAATTCTATGTAAACTAACGCGTTTTATGGAAAAATAACAAAAAAATACCGGCAAAAGCAGTCTTTGCTTTTCCGGTACTACAGTCTATTTTTTCGCGCCTGTGTTTTTTATAAAATCATGGCCGCATTTGGGACAGCGGATGCTGACCTTCCCATGATTTCTGGGAATACGTATCTTCTGTTTACAGCCTGGACAGCTGAAAATCTTATATCTGCGTCTCTCCTCCAGATGGAAGCGCCAGCCTTTTAAGCGCTCTGAAACCTGAAAATGCAGGCGGATATACGCATTATTTTCCTGACTGCGCCTGGTAATGTTCCGGGAAAAAATCCGAAAATAAAGAATTGCCAAAAGGATGATCAGCACACTGCGGATCAATGAGCCAAACCAGTAGGAACGTATAAAGAAGCTTACTGCTGCCAATATGACAATTACAATCGACAGAAATCTTCCCAGCTGGTCTGCGCCGTATCGGCCAATCATAAAACGCTGAAATTTTTCTTTTAGGTTTTGCATGGGGTGTGTCCTTTCTTGCACTGAAAATGATATTTCACAAAAATCCGTCAATCTGTTCCATTCTATTTTCCTTTTCTATCCGCTGGCAGATCTGTTCAAATTCATTTTCCGGTGGGGGAGGCAGGGGGATCGTACTTTTCATAGCCTCCTCAAACTCCCTTAAAACCTGTTCATCTGAAAAACCGCTTATTTCTCCCGGCTCTCTCTGCATATTATCATTCTGATCTGGTTTTTTGCTGTTAAATTTTTCCACGGGTCACCTCTGTTTGCCAAATCTCCTTAAGTTCCCTGATGCTTTAGGGTTGACTTTTTGCAGTTAACGCTTACTATAATACTATAGCACCTCTGTTTTCCGTGCTGTTACAGATACTCATTCAGGAGGTCAATTATGAAAAAAATCATTCTGACCGGCGGTGGCACTGCCGGCCATGTCACTCCAAACCTGGCCCTGCTCCCATCTCTTAAGGAAGCCGGGTATGAGATCCGTTATATCGGTTCTTATCAGGGAATAGAGCGAAAACTTATTGAAAATGCAGGCATTCCTTATGACGGAATCTCCTCCGGTAAGCTGCGCCGGTATTTTGACCTGAAAAATTTTTCAGATCCCTTCCGTGTGATCAAGGGCTATGCCGAGGCAAAACGCCTCTTAAAACGCTATAAGCCGGATGTTGTATTTTCAAAAGGCGGATTTGTAGCCGTTCCGGTTGTACTGGCCGCGAAACACTATAAAATCCCCACCATTATCCATGAATCTGATATGACGCCGGGACTGGCAAATAAAATCTGCATCCCCTCTGCCGCAAGGGTTTGCTGCAATTTTCCCGAAACCATGAAATATCTTCCCGCCGACAAGGCAGTTCTCACCGGCTCTCCCATCCGCGCAGAGCTTTTAAAGGGAGAACGGACTTCCGGACTGGCTTATGCGCACTTAAAAGAAGAGAAACCAGTCCTGCTGATCATAGGAGGCAGTCTTGGGTCTGTGGCTGTCAACACCGCTGTGCGCCGTATACTGCCCCGTCTTCTGCCCTCTTTCCAGATCATACATATCTGCGGTAAGGGCAATCTAGATGAATCTCTCATCGGCACCGAGGGATATGTGCAGTATGAGTATGTAGACGCTCCGTTAAAACACCTCTTTGCAGCGGCAGATATCGTTATTTCCAGAGCCGGAGCCAACTCCATCTGCGAGCTTTTAGCCCTCCGCAAGCCCAATCTGCTGATCCCGCTGTCCGCAGCTGCCAGCCGGGGCGATCAGATCTTAAATGCAAATTCCTTTGCAAAGCAGGGCTTCAGCAAGGTTTTAGAGGAGGAAGCCATCACAGATGATAGTCTCTGTGAAGCAGTAACTGAACTTTATGCCAATCGTTCCTCCTATATCAGCGCCATGGAAACAAGTAAATTAAACCATGCAGTGGAAACTATCATGACGCTGATCAATGAATGTTCCGAAGGAAAATAATCGCTTCTACGGCCACATTTCATTTCCGAGAAGGGTTTCCATATACTTTCTGATACGGCTCACTCTGGAGTAGCAGGCCTTTTCTGAAATATTCAGGATCTGGCATACCTCCTCTGTGGGCCTTCCCTGTATCAGTTTTAAATTTGCCACCTTCTGCCAGTTATCAGGCATATTCTCAATTGCATCCAGTATGGCGATACATCGCTCTTTACTGGCTACATACTCCGGAATACTCTGCTTTCTATTCTGTATCCTGAAGTCTTCCGTTATAAAATCATCATTATCTACATCCTCACAGGTTCTGTTTTCAAGCCTTCTGCGGTAATCTACACAACGGCTTTTCACAATCCGGCCAAGAAGTATCCTCTTGCCCGTTTCTGTCTGCTCCAGAGAATAATCATACTGGGCATAGGAAACAAATGTATCCTGAACGATGTCGTCTATATAATCTACAGGAATATTATATCCATAGGCAAGTCTGCGGACGGTACCTTCATACTCCTGGTACATCTGCTCAAACCGCCTTCTGGCTTTTTCATCCATCTTCTTAATCATTCCTGCTTTCGAAAACTGCCTTTTATTTTTTCTGCCAGCTCTGTAAGATCATCTCCGGAAACAGCTCCGGGTGTCCAGCTGACTATATTGGGTCCCCCCTCATAGCGGGGGATCACATGCATATGAAAATGCATCACGGTCTGTCCGGCTGCCTCTCCATTATTCTGAACCAGGTTAAAACCTGCACAGCCTAATCCTTCTTTCATCGCTGCGCCGACCTTTGCTCCTATAGTAAGCACTTTCGCAGCTGTTTTCTCATCCAGTGCGCATACATCCGCAAAATGATTCTTGGGCAGAATCAGGGCATGGCCTCTGGTCGCCGGTCCCAGATCCAGAATAACCCGAAACATATCATCTTCATATACTGTTGCGGACGGTATCTCTCCGTTTGCAATTTTGCAGAAAATACACTTATCGTCTGTCATTTTGACATTCCTCCCTCCTGCGGCCCGAACCGCTTTTCATACCATACGATAAAAGCATATCCGGAATGATTATCCATTTTCAATGTCGTTTACAATCATTTCCAGATATGCTTAATATTAACATAACTTTAATCTCTTGTTAAGTGGGTTGCATTCCCAATATGGAAAATTCTCCCCATCCCCTGTAAAAATCGCCCAATTAAGGAAGAATTATGTAAATTTTTCACAGTACAAATTTACCGTCATTTGGATTGCCTCTGCTCTGGTTACAACTCGGTTCATATCCTGGCAGGTATCTTTGATCCATCCCAGTTTTTCTGCCTCCCGGATGCATTCCAGACTTCCAATCCTTCTCTGCTGTTTGGGGCGGAATGCCCTGACAGTAAAGCTTATGAGTTCTCCCAGTGTCAGCGGATCATCCGGACGGAAGCGATCATCCGGTGTAGTCTCTGGATCAATAAGGTTTTCATCCCAGGCCGCCTGAATCTGCTCCGCATCATACTCATAACGGCTTAAGTCACAATACTCACCCTGCCAGGGGCGTCTGAGCGTTGGTTTCACTGCTTTCAGGAACAGAAACACAAACTGCGCCCGTGGCATTTCCTCCAAGGGATGGAGATATCGCACGCAGGGGTCTAAAAGACCGCATTTCATCGCCTGCTTGAGCATTTCCACATCCTTTTTGGTCAGGCTGCGGCAGTCCTCATAGGGAAGCTCCGGCAGATCCATGCTCAGATTAGGCCGCTCCTCGATCTTGCTGCTTTCTGCCTGTCCCTGAGGACGAAGGGACAGATCCGGTTCCCAGCCACCAGAAACGGTATGGTTCATATGACTGCACAGCGGCTCAATTCTCAGCCTCCGTATTTCTTTTACCATCATATCGGCCAGAAGAGCTCCGCCGTAATCATTTACATGGGTGGTATCATTAAAATAATTCTGGCAGGTCTCCGGCCCCATGGAACAGAATGCTTCAAAAGTCAGGCTGTGAAGGTCAATCACAGGAACGTTCATCTCCTGCCCCACACGTCGGATACTGTCTGCATGAGCCTCCAGCAGATCATACCAGCCCTTTTCGTCCCGAACCGGAATCCGGCTCATAGGGGTAACAAGCACCGGTACAGCGCCCAGCCTCCTGGTTTCCATTACATAGCGGCGAACATTGGACGCAAACTGATCATAGGCCTTTAAATTCCTGCGCTTCTGGTCATTTTTCCGTAGCATTTTCAAAGCATTGATCTGTAAATCTGTACTCTGCCATCTCTTTTACCTGCGCTTTTTTATGATTATATTTCTATCATGCAGCTGCCGCAGGGCTCCAGATCCACTTCCTTTACGGCACCGCCCAGGGTGATCTTCAAGTGCTGAGGCCGATCAGAATTATTGACTGCCACTGCCTTTCCTGAACAGGGGAAATAAGCTGCTTCACAATATATGTTATCTCCCAGCTGCGCTTTTGCCTCTTCCTTTCCCGCTGCCTTTAAGAGCAGTTCCAGAAGAAAACGGCTGTTTTCAACGCTGTATGTAAAATGTGACAGGTAAATGCCGCAGCCCTTTCCATAAGGGTGATAGGTCAGCTTAGGGCTATGTACCTCTTCTCCAATCGGGCTGTAGGCCACATCCTCCGCCAACACCTGTACATTAAAATCTGTAAGATAAATACCTTCCGTTCCTTTCAGGCTTCCTGCAATCGAATCAAGCTCTTTTTTGCTGAATACACTGTCATCTCCAAAGAATTTCTCTGCCTTTTTATAAGAAATCCGCCCATGACAGCACCGTTCGCCCGTATCCTGATCTACGCCCAGCACATCTGCAAGACGGAAATTCGTCATATATCCTTTTATCATAGAAGGCTGGCATACTCCCAGGATACATCCGCCCTCCTCTGCATAGCTTCTGAGTTTTTCCAGTACCCGGCTGTCGTTCCACTGCTCTCCGCCGCTCCATGCGCTTCCTGCAAAGCCTGCATTGATAATTACATCATAGTCAGAAAGCTCCTGCTCCCTTATATCCTCAAAATCAATGTAATCCACCTTTACCGGCCAGCCGGACAATGCCTCATTGATATGTATCAGATCATTCTGCCAGGTCTCATGGAAATGGCCGGAAAGTGTCCAGAAGCGTGTTTTTCCCCAGGCAGTCAGCACTCCCACATGAAGGCGCAGAAGCTGGGGCTCTCCCTCCTCATGAAGAGCCTTTATGGCTCTGAATTCATCTGCAGTCCGGCTGATATATTCCACAAAATCAGGATAATCCTCTAACAGATGCAGGTACCCTCCCAAACCGATCCGGTCAATTTTTGCCCGGAGCATGGCTCTTCTTGCCGCAATCCAGTATTTTTCAGCATCTCTTTTGGGATCTCCATTTCCGGAAAAGGTAGGCGCCCCTCCAAGTCCCACAGGGAACAGATAGGGATGAAGGCGAACCTCATGAACCGGAGCGTCCACACCTGCACACAGGCGGATCTCATAGCCTGAAAAGATACATTTGATGATACCGTCAAATCCAAATTCTGTAAATGTTGGGAAATAAGGCTCCAGTCCTACCCAGCTGTCATCATAAAACACATAGGCCTTTTTTCCATAGGAATGAACCAGATCTACCAGCTGCTTTCCAAAAGAAATCACAAAACGGTTGGTGAATTTCATATAATCCAGCTGCTTTTTGCCGGGAGCCATATGAGTCGCGTGAAGGCGTCCCTGATTGATAAAATCCTCAGAGGTCAGGCCATAGCCGTATTCCTTCTCAAACTCCTTCAAAGCCCTGGGGCTTACGGTGAAGTCATAGGAGCCCCAGTCTGTGAAATGGTTTCTATGGCGTTCATCCTCTCCCCAGATCCAAACGAAGTTGTAGAAAAGAGAGGTAAAACGTACCACCGTGGTATCCGGATTTTCCCCGCACCAGTTTTTCAGCCAGGAAAGCAGATATTCCTGCGTATCCGGGTAACGGGGATCAACGGGCATCAGATGCTCTTTATCCCAGTGATTTGTAACATGATTATACATATTGATCTCTTCCCAGATCCGATATGCCAGGAAATTCACCGTATAATCGTGATATGCCCTGATTCCTGCAACCGTCACAGTGCCCTGCGCCTCATCAAAGGTCCACTGCTCTCTGGGAACCTCTGCATTGTCCGTGCGGTCAAACACCTGCCAGAATTCCAGAGAATCCTCTGAACCATTTACAAGAAACTGCTCCTTAAAATAGCCGTCCAGAAGGCCGATTATTACTGTATCTGCTTTTGCAGTTTTGGGAGCAGACATGAGAAATGTCTGCTGCAGACGATCCATATGGGCTCTGGCCCATTCATTGTGATCCCGGATGATGCAGATCGTGGAATAGATCCCATAGCCTGCATTTACGATTTCATCTGAAAGCCTGGTTCCGTCTGAATCACGGATCACATCTGCCCCCCATTGATCTGCCAGCTCCAGTGTCAAAGCCTCGCAGCCTGCCTCTCCCGGAAGTGTAAAGCTGCCCTTTGTATGCGGATATTTTGTATGTTCCATTTTCTCTGCCTGCCCTTTGGCACTCTCCCTCCTACAGCGCTCCGTCGCCTGTAAATTTTTCATAATTAAGAACCGTACTGAAGAATGCCAGCGCCATTCCCTGGCCCCATCCCTGGATCCAGCGTTTGGAAATGCTCCGGTATCCCTCTCTGTCCTTCATCACTGCTGTTCCGCCGGATACATTCATTACCTTTCCATCCTCAGAAATATTTTCCAAAATTCCTGTGATGGCTTTGTTAATATATTTAATATGAAGAGGATTTCCCTTTAACACCATAGCTGCTGCGATTCCGGCAGAGGCAGAAACCTCCTCATAGGACTCCGGATCATCCAGAATGGTTCTCCAGAGGCCGGTGCGCTCATTCTGCAGATACTGGATATGCCAGTACCACTGGTTTAAAGCATCCTCCACCAGTTCTGGACGTTCAAACATAACGCCTGCCCGCAGCATGAAAAATGCAGCCATAAACATGGTATCTGCCCAGCACTGCTCCGGAAAATCATTATTTGCAGATACGGTGTGCTGAAGGACATGATCCCCAAAGCGCAGAGCATGGTTTGTGAGGTAATCCAGCTTATCGTCTATGATCTTTTTATAAGTCTCATCACCTGTTTCCTTATAGAGCGTCAGAAGCACATGGCCCATGGCGCAGTTATTTACCGTAAAGTCCGGAAGCCCCAGGCTGATCAGCTCATCTACCCTCTCTTTTACCATATCAAGGTACTTCTTATTTCCTGTCGCTTCATAGGCCTCCGTTATGCCGTAATAAGCTACACCGCAGGGCCAGTCCCAGGTCATATCCATGTTCATGGTGCGCTCTGCCACTTTGTCTACAACCGCCTCAAGCTGAGCTTTATCATAGTTCAGTTTCATTTTCCTTTCTGTACCGGGCAATTTTGTGTCTATACCTCGGTTTTTGTCCATTTTAATACGGTATTTTCTCTTTTTCTATCACTATATTGCTCTTTTATCATCTATTTTGTCCAGATATGCAGCCCTCCTTTTTCGGATAATTCTAAAAAACAAAAAAGAAGTCAATATCATATATGATACCAACTCCTCTTCCAGACATTAATTTAAAATCACAGAAAAATCCACCCGATACCGTCAATTTACTGCCTGATATCAACCTCCTATCCGTCAGGCGAAATAAACCTCCTCGGCATTTTCATAAAGAATTTTCCCCTTCTCATTCTCTGTAAGCTCCTCACTCCGAGAAATCCATCCGATCAGATGCTCATATGACTCTTTTGTCAAAACGGACGGAACATCCGAACCAAACATAATCTTATCTATCCCCACACTTTTAATTGCAATGCGCAGATATCTCGTCGCGCAGGGGAAGGGGTATGGATCCGGACGGCAATTGTTCGGAACCGCCGCCAGATCAAACCATACATTTGGAAGTGCCAGAGCCTGTAATCCTTCCCAAAGTTTTTCTTCATGTCCTGCTGCTACTGCCAGCAAATGACAGACTACAAACCTCATTTGAGGATATCGCAGGATTACATTTCGAAGGGCTTCAATCTGCCAGCTTTCACTTCCGCATTTGCCGATATCTACCACACAGATCAGGTCGTGCTCTGCCGCATATCCAAATTCCTCCATCATCATAGGATCATCCAGAGGCAGCGTAAAATGGTTGCACATAAGTCCAGAACCAGTGCTCATCTCAAATTTCACAATCGGAAATCCCAGTTCTTCAAACAAATGTCTTCGTATCTGTTCCCTGTTCCTGCAAAACGGATCATAGGATGCCGCTGACCGGAACCGATCTGGATATTTCTTTACTGCCTCAAGAGAATACAGATTTTGGAACCCGATATAGTTTCCCTGCAGCAGCACCATCTTATCTACGCCGTTATCGTCCATCAGCTTCAGCATATCCTCCGCAGTCACAACACCGCCGTTAAACTGCTCCGGAAGAATACGGAACCTCTCTCCGGATGCATATTCCGCCATCCCGTTTCCCACAAAACGCAGTTCCCCTCCAGCGCCGGTTCCGGCAATATACTGTACCAAATGCCCGTGGGCATCAATGATTTTTCTGGTTTTCTCAGCCATATTCAAACCCTCGTTTTTAAGTTTTCCTGATGCAGAAATTTCATTATCCCTTCAAGCCGGATGTACTGATTCCTTCTACCAGATATTTCTGGAAGAACAGGAAAATCATAATTGCCGGTAAAACCGACAACGTAGCCATTGCAAACATTGCTCCATAGTCTGATGTAGAGCCCGGATCACAGAACAGCTTTAATGCAAGGGATACAGGATACTTGCTGGATTTGCTGACATACAACAGCGGTGAAAGGAAGTCATCCCAGCGCCAGATGAATGAGAAAATACAGGACGTAACCAGCGCCGGTTTAATAAGCGGCAGCATGATATTGACAAAAATGCCCCAATAAGAACAGCCGTCGATTTTAGCCGCCTCATCCAGCTCCTTTGGAATTCCTCCGATAAAATTGGATATCATATATACGAAGAATCCCTGTGTTGCAAAGAAGTAGGGTACAATCAACGGAAGATAGGTTCCTACCCAGCCTAATTTCTGGTACCACAGATACTGGGGTATCATAAGCACCTGAGCCGGAAGCATCATGGTAACCAGCATAGCTGCAAACAAAATATTATGTCCAAAAAACTTAAAACGTGCAAATCCGTATGCTACAAGCGCAGAAGACATAATTGTTCCCAGCGTAGCCAAAACAGAAATGAGCATAGAGTTCTTAAAAAAGGCAGAAAATGGAACTTTTGCAAATCCCTTCCATCCATTTGTGTAATTTTCCAGTGTAAAGGTTTCAGGAATCAGGCTGCCTGCCGTAGTAAAGATCGTACCGGTTTCCTTAAATGAACTCATCACCATCCACAGCAGCGGGTAAATCATGATAACTCCTATGATAAACACAACAATATGGTATATAATGGCCTTTCCGAGTCTTTTTTCCTTCACTTTTACAGACCTCCTTCATATACCCAGAATCTCTTGGTCGCAAAGAGTCCCAGAGTAATTAAACCGATAATCAAAAGCATTACCCATGCCATTGCAGCACCATATCCTGTATTATAAAATTGAAATGACTGCTGATACATATATACGGTATAAAGCAGGGTAGAGTTCATAGGTTTTCCCTGAGTGATGATATAACTCTGTGTAAATGCCAAAAAACCATTGATCATCTGCATAACCAGGTTAAAGAAAATCGTCGGTGTCAGCAATGGCAGTGTGATACGGAAAAATTTGGAAATAGAAGTAGCTCCATCTACCTCAGCTGCTTCATACAAAGTAACAGGAATCTGTTTTAAAGCAGACAGAAAAATCAACATAGATGAACCAAACTGCCATACCACAAGGATAATCAGTACCCATAACGCGGTTTTCGTATCTCCCAGCCAGGAAAAATTTGTCTCAATTCCGATCACTCCCAGAAGCTTATTAATAACGCCATCCATAGCAAACATTCTCTTCCACAGGATCGACACTGCTACAGAGCCGCCGATAATCGAAGGAAGATAATACGCTGCGCGGTAAAAACCGGACATTCTGGAATTTTTCAGAAGCAACAGGGCGACAATAAGTGCAAACAGCAACTTCAGTGGAACAGATACAAATGCAAAATAAAAAGTTACCTTAATACTCTGAATTAAAATATCATCCTTCAGCATTTCCTTAAAATTGTTCAACCCGGAAAAAACCGGCGGTGATAAAATATCATAATCGCAGAATGAATAGTATAACGAAATTCCCATAGGAACAATCATAAAAAGGATAAAGCCTATGATAAACGGAAGCGTAAAAAGAACTCCGCTGACGCTCTCCTTTCCCAACTGCTTTCGCAATGATTTCATGATATTCGCCTCTCTTTCATCATAATATAACAGCTTTGAAGTCAAAGAGAGGGAGTCGGCACCCCCGCCTCCCCCTCTGACAATTTTGTCTTACTCTGCATTCAGTTTTTCTGCCTGTTACTGCTTTTTGGCTGCAAGAGCTGCATTCGCCTCTTCAAAGAAGACCTTTCCAGCCTCTTCCGGAGTCAGTTCTCCATACGCAACCTTCTCTTCCATTCTGTTTAAGACCTCGTTAGCCTCTGTATATCCATCGGGCTGCGGCGGATTAACCTGAGAACACTTCGGAGATACTACCTCATTGATAAATTTGATGATCTCCTGGCTGGTCTCGTCCATCTGAGGAGAAATTGCATTTGCAACCTCAGAAGACAGCGGAATACCTCTCTCACCCAGAAGGATATTGTTTGCATCTACAGAGTTGGTAATAAAATCAAGCACCTTTGCACATTCATCCGGATTGGAACCCTGAGTTGTAATTGCAAAGAACTGGCTTGGCTTCAGGTAATTGGATTTTTCAAGATCCGACGTCGGCCATGTGCTGAGTGCAATATGGTCTCCCTCAGGAGCTGCATTTCTGGCTGCTGTTAACTGATTGGTATACTGGAACATACACCATGAACGTGTGTCAGGGCTGGAACCGTATACAAGCGGGTCCTGCTCTACAGAACCGATGGTGCGCTCTGCAAATACAGCCGGCTCGCAAAGCCATCCTTCATCAAGCCCCTGTCTGTACAGCGCAAAATAATCGGCATAATCTTCAGCCGTACCACCCAGTGCTCCCTCACCGTACATTACAATTCCTTTTGCGCGGAGCAGATATTCACAGAAAATCTCATTCTGAGTATACAGAAAATTCGTCTTATATCCTGTTTTCTCATGGATCGTACGACAGATATCAATAAATTCGTCTACCGTCATGCCGTCCTTAATTGTAACGCCTGCTGCATCCGTTACGGTCTTGTTATAGAGAAGGCCCGGCGCATTGATTCCGTTACAGATCGCATAAATTCCGTCCCCGACCTTTCCCGCATTCAGAACGCTCTCATTGCAGTTGGAAACGTCAATTGTTCCGTCCTCAATATAAGGAGTCAGATCAACCAGCAGGCCGTTCTTTACATACTGGTTAATATACTTCATATCCATCTGAACAATGTCCGGCAAAGAATTTCCTGCCGCTGCTGTTGAAAGCTTTTTCCAGTAATCATTCCACTCAGAGAACTGTCCGTCAAAGGTTACGCCCGGATTCTGCTCAGAATACAGCTCCAGCATCTGCTGGGTTCTTTCATTTCTTACCTGATTGCCCCACCATGCAAATACCAGCTCGCTGCCGTCTCCGGCTGCCTCTGCTTCTGTGCCTGCCGCTGTTCCGTCCGCAGCAGGAGCATCTGTTTTTGAGCCTCCGCAGCCCGACAGGCTTACTGCCAACATAGATGCTGCCATCAGGATCGCCAGTTTCTTTTTCATAAAGTATTCCTCCCATCTTTATATACTTTTACTTGTTAATTATATTATATATCATTTTATTTGTTAAAAAAATCAACAAAACCGTGTTTCATTGTTAGAAATCCGGCTTTTTGCACATTTTATCTGTTTTACCCCATCATCTCCTGTCATCTATTGTCAATTTTTTATTTTATGATAAAATAATTGTATTATAGAAAAGAGGCCCTCCAATGAAGTATCTGAGCAATTTGCCTTTAAAGCAAAAATTATCCTGTATCATTCTGTCTGTACTGACCTTGATACTACTTTTCTTTCTCCTTGCTCTGCAAATCAGCAAATATTCCTACAACGAACAGCTTTACAGAGCTATTGCTGGAAACCTGAGCTTTTCTGCAAGTACTATTTCCAAACATCTAAAAAATATTGAAAGCTTTTCTTCTGTCGTCATTGCGCAAAAGGAAGTACAGGAAAGTTTAGATGCTGTCAACTCTAACGACGATGTTCTGACGCTCTCCAAAAACTACTCGCTTCTAAATGAAGTTGTATCCACTTACCAGCAAACATATAAGCAAAATAATTTGTCCTGTATAGCTTTGGTTAACCCCCGCTTCACTAACTGCAGCAACTTCCCGGTCATGAGCAGAATCCCACCTGAGTTTTTGAGAGAAATCCTTCAAAAAGCCGCTCAGGCTTCCGGCTCCGCTGTATGGATTTCTGACAGTTCAAACCATTATCTTATTTTGAGCCGTCAGATTCGAAAAACTGAAAATCTCAGTTTAAAACCACTGGGATATCTGCTTTTATTTATAAATTTAGACGATTTGGTGGGAGATGCCAATCAGGCTGTTAATACCTATGAAAGCGGACATTACCTGATTTATGACAATGAAAAGCTGATTTACCATTCTGAAGGAATTTCTCAGGATTGGGCCTTACTGCTGTATGAAAAGCTGCAACGTCCTTACGATATCATTAAACAGAACCGACACAAATATTTTGCAGTACGAAGCCGTATTCCTTCCTATGAATGGAATTACATAAATCTGATCCCCTATGACGATATCAATCGGTCTATCGTTGCAGTTTTTCAATTGATACTAGTCATTCTTTTGGCCGGTCTGCTTTTATCATTGTTCGTTGCACATATCATGATGCGTTATGTCGTAAGGGATTTTGAACTTCTTTTACATAAAATGGAAATATTTAGTCAAACTGAACTTCAACTTCCTGAAAGCAGGATAGACTACAGTCAGAGAAGTGATGAAATAGGAAAACTGCATCAAAGTTTTGACGCTATGGCGGAACGTATTCAACATCTGGTAAATACGAATTACCGGTATCAGATTTTAAATAGAGATGCCCGTCTGAAAGCCCTTGAATCACAAATTAATCCTCATTTCCTATACAATACACTTGAAACCGTCAACTGGCGTGCCAAAGCGCTGAAGGATGATACCATATCAAATATCGTCCAGTCTCTGGCTGCCTTACTGCGCGCCACTCTCAGCAACGAAAAGTCCCTGGTGCCTTTAAATTACGAGCTGAATCTTGTTAATAATTATATTACGATACAGAAAATCCGTTTTGAAGAGCGTCTGCTGTTTCGTTTTTATGACTCCGAATGTACAGAAAATTTAAAAAACGCACTGGTTCTTCCTTTGACAATACAGCCATTGCTTGAAAATGCCATACGCTATGGTATGGAAGAGATGACTGAAACCTGCGAAATCTCTGTCTATCCCTATCAGAGAGGAGATTTTCTTATCATCGAAGTAGCAAATCAGGGATCCTCTTTTGAAGAAAATCTGCTGGAGAATCTTCAAAACGGAAGCAAAAGTTCCCATGGATTTGGAATTGGTCTTCTGAACATCAACCAGCGTATTCAAATGCTGTTCGGAGATGCTTATGGCCTCTCCTTCCGTAATGAGGAGGATAAGGCCATTGCGATCATAACACTCCCTTTTATATTTGAGGAACCGCAATCTGCTCAGTCTCTTTACAGCAGATGATATATCAAAACAGCAGACTTAGACCTTTTGTATCCAACCTTCACTTTTAAATATTGTCATTATTATTCCACACCATACGGGGGTGATTTGTCTCATGTTAAAATTAATTATTGCTGATGATGAACGCATCATACGCGAAACTATTTCAACAATCATTGACTGGAAACAGTACGATATTGAACTGGTAGGACTTTGCAAAAATGGCCTTGAGGCCTATGATATGATTCTGGATGAAACACCGGATATCGTGCTCACCGATATACGAATGCCCGGAATGGACGGTCTGGAGCTGATTCGTCGGATTTCCGAAACAGATCTGAACACCCAGTTCATTATCCTCTCTGGTTACGGAGAATTTGAATATGCGAAAATGGCTATGAAATACGGAATCCGTCACTATCTGCTTAAACCCTGCAGCGAAGCGCAGATTCTTGAAAGCATACAGGAAATTGCCCAGGACTGTTATAAAAAAAACAGTTCGGAACACTCCTATCCAGCCATGAGCAGCATTCGGCACAATGTTATTTTTACCATCCTTAATAACGCCATCTGTCAGAAACGTTCCTATGACGAAATTATGTGCGCATATGATCCATATATGGATTTTTATTTTTCATCCTATCATCTTTTTTATATTTATTTTCTGGAGGAGAAGAATCTGGAAGAATTTTTACAGCAGCTTAAATTCTATGCAGACAGCCATTTCCCTGAGGTTACCATTCACGGTGTCTATGTTAACTGTACATTGTTACTATTTTTTAAAGAATTTGCAGGGAATTATCAGGATATGTCCCATTTTTTCTCCAGTATAAAGTTTCCCGGACGCAGTCCTTCCCTGGAAACAGAAGATCAATCCTTTAAAAATCTCCAAAACCTTCTGGAAACAATTCTGGATAAGATAAAACGTTTTAGTATGATTTATTATATCAATGACTTTCGCATCCTTTCCAGCTGTAACTACAGCTGCATTATGGATGATGCGGAAAAGCAAATGACGGACGCCCTTCTGAACAGGAAAACAGAGGCCATTGACAACCTAATAGACCTCCTGTCAGATGTAACAGACCTGTCATTCCTCAAACAGCTATCTAATTCCCTGATGTTAAAAATTGCTGCTGCTGACAACCGCCTTTCCACTGTAGATTTGACAGAATGGCTTTTAAATGTAACTCAGGAAATGAATCTGGAGCAGCTTAAGCTTACCCTTGCAGAAAAGCTGAGAAAGCTCTTATCGGCTAAGCCTCAGACTTCCTCCATCAGCGCCATGACCCAGCAGATCTGCGACTATGTAAACGAACACCTCTCTGATCCCAACCTGACCCTAAAGCGGATTGCAGAGCAGCATCTGTTTATGAACACAGACTATGTCAGTAAAAAATTTCAAAAGGAAACTGGCACCCGTTTTTCCAGCTATCTCACCGATGTCCGAATAGAACGGGCCAAACAGCTGCTTGTCTCTGCCGAAAGCGATAAGATTCAGACCATAGCAGAGCAGGTGGGCTGCGGAAACAGTCCGCAATATTTTTCTCAGCTGTTTAAGAAAAAAACCGGCATGACCCCCAGTTCCTATATAGCCCGCATTCACGGTGAAGGGTGAGATTTTTTATACTGCATAGGAGTCTGAGCGGTAGCCTTGCGGAATACCCGTTCAAAATAGGGAAGGCTTCCAAATCCTGTTTCCATTGCTATCTCTGTCATAGTCAATGACGTCTCCCTGAGCAGAATCTGGGCCTTTTTAATGCGGCAGATATTTTGATATTCATTGACTGTAAAACCTGTAACTGTTCGGAAAATCCGGGTCAAATAGGAACGGCTGATAAAAAAATGGGCTGCCAGATCATCTAGGCAGAGTTTTCCTGCGGAATGATTCTGCAGATAAATCGCAATTTCATGAACCTTCTGATACATTCCCGTATGAACTATATTGGTCTGTCCTGGCTCCTTCCATCCTTCCGCCTCTGCCCTGCTTCTGGTTCGTATCAGAATCAGAAGCAGCTGAGCCGTATACAGCCGCACCATCCCCTCCGCCGTTCTCTTTTCCGTATCTGACCATCCGGGTGCACTTTGGGACATACTCATTTCGTTTTTTACCTTTTCCAGCTGCTCCAGCACCTGTTTCCATTCGCCGTCCGAAAAACAGGTAATTCCCCGATACTGCTCTCCAAACTCCAAAAGTCCCCGGAAACCGCAAAGTTTCAAAAGGCAGCTTAAAGCTTCTCCCTCTAGCTGTAAAAGAAACCGGTGATGACTTTTTCCGTTTCCTGCCGGACAGGTTTTATGAATCTGGTTTTGATCGACCAGAATCGCCATCTGCTCCTTCATGTGATAGGTATCCTGCTCTACAAAGTAAAACCGCTCTCCTTCTAAAAGGAAATACAGCTCCAGACTCTGGTGAAAGTGACGGCTTACCATGGAAAAACTGTGCCTGCGCACTGCTTCTTCTGCAAAAATACCGGAAATCTCCTCCTGAAATAAAATTTCCGGTTCCTCTCCCAACTGTTCGGAGGTGAGATAGATCGTATCCTTTTCTGTATTTTCTCCCATCTTCTGACCTGCCTACTTTATTTTTCTGCTATTATACTGCAAGTTCTTCCGATTTTCTACGCTTTTTGTAGCCGATTAGATAATAACATTAAAAAATCATCTGATTTTATTAGCATTCACCACATCCATTGAGTAAAATATAAATCAGCAAATACTTATAAACATTCGTACAGAGATTTTTAGGAGGGTAAGATCATGAACTACAGCAATAACAAAGTATCGGATATTCAAATTGCCTATATCGGAGGCGGTTCCAGAGGCTGGGCCTGGACCTTTATGACGGATCTGGCTCTGGACGATCAGATCAGCGGAACCATCAGACTTTATGACATTGACCGTCAGGCAGCGGAAAACAACGCAGTGATCGGAAATCACCTTATGAGCCGGGAGGACGCAAAGGGTGACTGGAAATTTGAAGTAAAGGACAGCTTACAGGATGTTCTGACAGGCTGTGACTTTGCCGTTATCTCCATCCTTCCAGGTACCTTTGATGAAATGGCGTCCGATGTTCATCTTCCCGAACGCCTCGGCATCTATCAGTCTGTAGGCGATACCGCAGGCCCCGGAGGCATGATCCGTGCCCTGCGCACCATTCCCATGTTTGTTGAAATCGCAGAAGCCATCCGGGATTATGCGCCGGACTGCTGGGTTATCAACTACACCAACCCTATGTCCCTGTGCGTAAAAACTCTTTACCACGTATTCCCGGAGATCAAGGCCTTTGGCTGCTGCCATGAGGTATTCGGTACACAGAAGGTATTAAAGGGAATCTATGAAGCAGAAACAGGAAATACCATTGAAGACTGGCACGACGTTCATGTAAATGTAGTAGGAATCAATCACTTCACCTGGTTTACGGAAGCAAATTATAAGGGCGTTGATCTTTTCCCCGTATACAAAAACTACATTTCCAAACACTTTGAAGATGGCTATGAACTTGAAGGTGAAAACTGGATGAATTCTTCTTTCAAATGCGCTCACCGGGTAAAAATGGATCTCTTTAACCGTTTCGGTCTCATTGCTGCCGCAGGCGACCGCCATCTGGCTGAATTTATGCCCGGAAACGAATACCTGAATGATCCAGAAACCGTACATTCCTGGAAATTCGGCCTGACTACCGTGGACTGGAGAAAGAACGATTTACAGAAGCGCCTGGAGAGAAGCCACAGACTGGCAAATGCTGAGGAAGAAGTAACTTTAGAGCCTACCGGTGAGGAGGGCATCCTTTTAATCAAAGCCCTTTGCGGTCTGGATCGTTTTGTAAGCAATGTAAACATCCCCAATACAGCCCTTCAGATCCCCAATCTGCCTGCTAACGCCCTGGTGGAAACGAATGCGCTCTTTGACTTAGACAGCATTCATCCGGTTGCCGCAGGTGCACTTTCTGAAGACGTGAAAGCTCTGATCATGCCTCATGTAGAAAACCATGAGCGCATCTTAAAGGCTGCCCTTACCTGTGACGAAGAACTGGTAGTAACCGCCTTTATGAACGATCCGATCGTAAAGGGCAAAAATCCTTCCGAACAGGAAATCCGGGAACTGGTTCACGATATGCTTGTAAATACAAAAGCTTACCTGCCGGAGGGTTGGAAGCTGTAAAAACAGGCTTATTTCCACACAAACCGCAGATCCGCAATCCGTACCTCATCTCCCGGATTCAGTTCTGCGGTTTCATTGGCCGCCAGCAAAACACCTGCTACGGTAGTTCCGTTCGTAGAGTTTAAATCAGTGACTGTAATTTTGTCTTCTGTACGGTCAAGGCGGAGATGAAACCGACTGACTGTTTTATAATCGAGAACATAATCTGCCAGTTCTTTATGCTTCCCAATAACAAAGGGATAATAGGGAATTTCTATGGAGGATATTTCCGGATGGAGGGCTGTAAGGCAGTGGCACTCTTCTGCTTCCGGATGGACGGACAAAACCGTAGTCTGGAAATCCTCCGGAGGCGGGGAAGCTATTGAAGCAGCGTTTGTTCTTAAAGAAGACTCTGTACTGCTGTTTTCTATTTCTTCCTCTGCCCCCTCCTCATCTTCATACAGAATACGCCAGGGATCCTCTTCATCCCTGGTATTTTTTATCTGTTTCTCTGTATCCGCCGGTTTCTTTTCTCTTCTTTCCCAGAAAATGACTGCCAAAATCGTAAAAACCTCTGCCGCAGCTGCGCCTATGACCAGATAAAAGCTGAGATTTAAAAGTGTTTCTATTCCTCTCAGAAACCAGATTCCCAGAGAGATCAGGCTGAACATGCCTGCTGTGGCTGCCATACGTTTTAAAAGCTGTTTTCCAATATTTTTTTCAGACTGCCTTTTCTTTTCGCATAATTCAGTCTGTCCGGCAGCCTCCTGCGGTAAATCCGTGGAAGTTTGCCGCAGCAAAGCTGTTTTATTCGATCTTCCTTCTGCTTTTTGCAATGTTCCCGAAGTATTCCGTACTTCATCCTCCCCGGTCTTTTGTATCCCCTTAATCCGTTCCGCCTTTTGACCAGCCTCCTGCGGCGGACGGCCTGTTTTCTCCTCAGCCACAATCTTTACCAGATCTTCAATCCCATAATTTTCCTTTAAGCTCTCCTGATACAAACCATAAGCCAATACCACACAGTCCTTGTCCCTATGATCCACATGTTTTAAAAGGTATTGGAGAAAATGGCTGAGTTCTGCTGCAAAATCTCCCTTTCCTCCCGGAACTGCACAGAACCCTATTTCAAAACGCTCTGGTTCCGCATAGATCAATTCCGGCTTTAGGAGAATCCCTCCGCTCTCTAAAAGATATTTTTCCATCTCCTCCAAAGCCCGGTAAAGCTGCCAGAACAAACTTCTGACCTGCTCCCTCGTCATTGTATGAGTTTCCAATATCCGCTCCAGCGGCTGGCGGGATGTGATATCGTAACAGTAAATTTTCCTTCCTTCTTCATAACGCACTCTCATGGGAAGCAGTCCCCGGATTCTGTTCTGTTCCAGCATTCCTGCCTCCCAGGCTCCCTTTTCCCTCTGCTCCTCATCTTCTGTTTCAATGGTAAGATAGCTGCGCTTCATCTCACGGATATAGCTGATCTTCATCCTCTTCCCCCAGTTTCTCTATCAATGTAATCTTACGCAGAAATGTTTCCGGGCGAAAGCGTCGGATCCGGATCTCCTTTTCCCAGTTTTCTGCCCGTCCTGCCGCACGAATCCATTTCCCCTCTTCTCTCAGAGAAAGCCGGTCATCCTTCATGTGGAGCCTCAATCCTTTGTTTTTCTGAAAAAAGGCCTCTATTTCTTCTAAATCCACAGTTTTCTCATGACGTGCCTTTTCTGCCGCCTCATGAACGGTCATTGCACACGATACCTGATCATGGATTCTGCCTGCCTCTGTAATGATCGTACCAATCCCAAATAAAATCACTGCCATCACACCGGCTGCTTCCACAGTAAAGCTTCCCTTTAAATGCTTTTCCATTTTCCTGCCTCCCCTCTGTCACCAAAAAAGTAAAAACACCGCCGTCAAAAGAACAAATGGCAAAAAGGGAAGGCGTTCCTTTCCCCGATCTGCTGCTTTGCCTCCTTTCCAGATCCGGCGAATCATAAGAAAGGAACTCACAGGAAAACACAGCAGAAGACTGGCACTAAAAAGAAATACTGTCTTTATAAACCCCAGATAACATCCGGCAGTCAGAAAGAAAAAACCGTCCCCAAGACCCACGGCCTCTTGGGTAACATAGGCCAGGGAAAGAAGAAAGATCCCTACACAGGCCGCTCCCAGCAACTGTAACACAGCATAGGCCGGAGTACAAACTGCCCTCCAGCTGCCCAAAGCACCCGATACAGCCGCAAATCTTCCTGCCTGCAAGAGAATCCCCGTGGCTCCTCCAACAATGAACGTTCCGATATGAATGGAACCCCATTTTAAATCCCGCCAGGCCGCCAGAGCTGTGAATGTCCAGAAAGCTGTTACGATTGCTGTTTCAAACCACTGTTCCATCATTTACTTCCCCTTCCGCAATAACTGCACTCCCCCAGATGCTCCACTTCACTTAAGGGCACGGTCTGCACATACGCACGAATCGCCCCGCACTGTCCCGTACTGTGATATCTGGTTCCCCATGGCATGATAAAAAAGGATCCTTTTGAATCAGCCGCTTTGCAGGATGGACAGGGATAATACCGTTTCCCCTCCTGATTGCGCAGTCCATCCATCTCACCTGCCTGCACCTGTTTTAAATCATTAAACAGATAATGACAGTTCCTGTTTCTATGATACCGTGTCGAATTACGGCCAACATAAACCATTTCCTCCATTTCGTCCTCTCCCGGCAGCAAATTTCCCTTTCGGTTTCCCTCTGCTCCGGTCCACAGACGTCTGACACTCACCGCTTCTGCCTTTATGCTGTCTATACGAAATACAGAAAATGGAAGCGGCATCCTGTAGGTCATTACAATACGAACCATGTCATTTTCTATAGCTGTTCTCATAAATGAAACATCTCTGACCCATTTTTTATCTATCCGTCCCAAAACCATTGCTTCAATCCCTGCCTGGGCAGCAAATCCAAAAATATCTTTCATACCATCTGGGGCCAGCTCATCCCTGCTCTCATCCATCTGCCCCTCTCTTTCCTTTCCCAAAAGCCAGGCGCTGTATGCATACTGGCTGATTTCTTCCCCCACAGTTTCTACCGCTGCCTGAATCTGTCTCTGCCAGTTCATCATCCTCATAGGGATCAGAAGTATGACACAGAGAAACACAAACAAAGGAAATACCAGTGCCGCCTCCAGCGTCAGACTGCCGCGGATTCGGTTGCCCGCATGATATTTCTTTATATGACAAGGAATCCGTTTCATCTGAAAGGCCCATGAGGATACTCTTTTTTCGGAAACTCGGATCCTTTTTAAATAGTTCTGCATATCTGTGTCTGTTCGTACTTGGAGAGGTGCGATTTTCATTGAATGATGGTTCTGACAGGTATGTTCCTGATGGATCATTGATCGTAAGGAGTAGCGTGTTATATGAAGTTGTGTTGAATTCCGAAAAAAGAGCATCCTCATGAGCCTCCTTTCCTAAAGATTATCTGTTTTATTCATCATCCAGATAGCTGCCGGAAACAGCCATCCGTATTTTTTGTCTGTCTTTCCACGAACCGCCGGAAAAAAACACAGGTTTTCCACAAAACTCCGCTTCCATTTCCACCATGCAGGTACAACCTGCCATGCAGAAATCCGGTTGTTCCGTTCTGAGTTCTGTCTGTATCACATCCATCATACGGTAAACCCGTTCTTCACTGTATCCGCCAAAAAGCATCAGCCGAAGATAGCCTTTGTGATCCAGACCATCTTCCTCTTTCTCCCCTTTCCCTATCCCATCCGGCAGATGGCCTTTGGCCCCCAGATCAAGAAGGCCCTGTAAATCCAGCTTCCACTGAGAACTGCTTTTTACAAGAGGTACCTTTCCGCCTTCCAAAAGACAGCGCACATCCGCCAGCGCCTCCCCCAGCGCCCAGACCGTCATAATGAAAAATGACAATACCGCTGCAAGCGGAGCCATCCCTGTACCTCCTGCAATCACTATGGCAAGGGAGCGGGCTTCCTCCCTTTTAACAGGATCCCTCAGAATATGAGCCAGATTCAGCCCCTGGCGCAATGCTGTCAGACGAAGGACAGAAGCCTCCAGATTCTCCCTGTCTTTCTCCTTCCCATACAGAATATATTCCAGCTGGTAAAAGGATGGCAGCTCTGGCTTAAAGGCAGAAAAATAACGGATCCCGTATTCAGACACGAGAAGGCGGTCCAAAAGAGTTTGTACGCCAAGGTTACGCTTCCCTTCTCCGGCTGGATTACCTGGTGTTCTCTCCTTTGAAGGAAACCCATTCAGCTTTAAACTGCGCCCTGATACGACCGTCCCTTCCGGAAGTACCAGTTCCAAAATCCCTTTGGACGCCAGATCGCCGATCCGTTCCAGCCATCCCTCCTTTTCCTTATCCTTTACGCCAAATTCCATTCCCAGGCTCAGCATGGGATATCGTGAAAAATGACTGCGCACCGGGGCCCACAGAGCTTCTTCATCCAGTTCGTCATCTTCATCATCCGGCTCCCAGCTGTCAATATAATCCATGACATCCTCCGCTTCCCGGATAATATTTTCCAGAAAAAGGATATTTTCCTGGCTTTTTTCCCGTAAAGCCCCAATCTCCATCCGCCTCTGCCCATCCTTTTCGGTATATGTTTTATACTGGGCGAATTCCTCCCTTAAAGCCTCTCTTGATCCATCGCTCAGATCCTCTCTTGACTCAAAATCCTGCCGGCTTTCCTTCAAAGCTTCGTTTAAACGGTCCGCTCTCTTTTCATAGGCCGTTACCAGAGAAGGAAGCTTTTTTAATATTTTTATCATGCTCTCTGCCCTGCGGATCAAGCCGCTTCCATCCAGATCGTCCAGACAGCGCTTTCCCTGTTCCCAGTTCTGTCTTTGTTCTTCAAGCCTCCCGTTTATCTTTTCCAGCGCTGCCTCCACACGGACCGCTTCTCTGGTATGGCCTTCATAGCGGACAGAACAGACATTTATCCCCTCTGCATCCTTAAACTGGCTGAGCATTTCTCTGGCTCCATTTTCATCCATGCTGTCCCAGATCATGTCTATAAGCCCAAACTTCATATAGTCCAGGATTTCCTGCTCAAAGTAGGCTCCCTGTCCCTCTGTAAGCATTACTGCATCCTTCCTGTCTGTGTCCACAAGAGTTACCGGATACCAGTTTTCCGCCTCTGCATAAGGAGCAAAAAAATCGCCGAATTCCTGTTCCAGTCTTTCCTTTTCCCCTGTTTCAAGTCCCAGGATCCGGTAATTCTCCCACAGCCCCCTGTGGTACTGCGCCATCACCGAATCCATAGAAGAATCTGCTGCCATCCGCAGATACAATCTGGCTCCCGTCTCTCTGGCCGATTCCACAACTACCAAAAGAAGCGTCATGATACTGACCAGGATCATCGTGAGAAAGACCGTCACTTCCCCCCTGTGCCTCATCAGTAAACCTCTTTGGATTTGCTGTTGATCTGTTTGAAAATGTTTTCCAGCAATGTATTGATCTGCTTCTTAAAAATGATTACAAGGCCTATAAGGACTACCAGTATCAGCACCAGCTCAATCACCCCCACGCCGGATTCATCTGCCGCAAACGCCCTAATGTCCTTTAAATTTTCTCTGTCCTTCTGTAATTCCATACGCTCTTTCCTCCTTCTCGTTTATTTGATCAATCTGTTCTTTATCCAAAGGCCAGCCAGGCAGGAACGGCAATCATTACCATTACTACTGCCAGCAAAAGAAACAGGGGAATTAAAAGTCTCGTTCCGGCTTCCTCCCCCAGCCGTCTGGCCTGATGTTTGCGCTGTTCAAAGGCATCTGCCATTTCCAGGCGCAGCCGTTCCCTTAAGCTTCTGGCCCCGTTTTTCCGGCTCTGCTCCAAAAGGGCAGCCAGCTTCATATACGGCTGCAGGCCACAGCGGCTTCCAAATTCATAAAATGCCTGACTTTCAGAAACACCGCTTTTTAACTGGCTCTCCGTCAGAACCATTTCTTCATATATATACCGCTTCTGGTGCACCCCATGTTCCACCGACCGGCGGTAATCAACAGCAATCCGTTCCCAGGCACTTCGGATACTCATTCCTGCCCCCAGAAAAATGATAAGACGCGATAAAACCTCTGAATAGTCAAGGAGCATCTGCTGTCTGCGGCGTTCCTCCTGTTTTTTCAGATCCACCGTTTCCTTAAGCGTTATCAAAAACGCTCCCGCCAGACCAAGTGCCGTAAGAGAAAGGATGGGCGGAAGCCCTCCCGGAATATCATAGCTCAGCCGATTCCCCTCCTGAAACTGAGGCAGGGAAAATGCACTTTCATACCGACTGTCCTGCTCCATCTCTTTTATCTGCTCTTCCAGATCTTTTGCAGCCCTCTGAACCGGCGTCATAAGAGGCGGTTTTATCCTTACAGGAATTTCATATTCTCTGGGCCAGTTCCCGTCTGTGAGCCGCACAAAAAGCACTGCCTGCTCCCCTTGCTCCGGCACTCCCTCCCCATGTATCTGTCCGTCTGATCCTAAAAGATTAGGAGAGCCGGACCGCCAGCTTAAATCTACCCCATATTCCGGGAGCTCTGAAATAAGCTTTAAAGGCAGCCGCACCTCTTCCAGTGAAGGATTATCCCCTAAAATATACCCCGGAAGTTCCCCTATAACCTGCTCATAAACTGCCTCAGCCTCCTTCTCTGTATATTGCTCTGCCTCAAGGATCAGTTCCAGACGCTCCGGCTCCCTGCTGTCTGCCAGCCCTCTTACTTCCAGCAGATATGTCTCTTCTTCCTGTCCCAAAGGATTTCTGTTTAAAATGTATCCGTCCTTTAAAACCGGATCAAATCCCCCTGAATACTGGGCTAAAATACCTAAAAACAGTCCTGCGGCCGCACATGCCAGCTGCTTTTTCCAGCGTGACATTGTTTCCCTTTTCCAGAAGCCTTCCCTTCTCCCACTCCATTTCTTCAATTCTTTGCCCCCTTATATCTCAATATCCAGAATCTTTCCAGACAGCATGACTGCTCCCATATAAAAAGCCAGACATAAGGTCATAATCAGTCTTCCCATCCAGGTTCCATACATAATGTCAAAAAATCCCGGAGAGGTGAAATCAATATAGAGAATCATTCCAAAAGGAATGCCATTCATGATCTTCTGTTCAAAGATCCGTGCCGCTGTCATGGTCTGTATTTCTTCCTGAACCTGGATCTTATCCCGGATTACCCCTGCGCTCTGCCGTATGATCTCTACCAGCTCCCCACCACTTCTGCGGGCCATTCCAAATACCTGAGCAAAGTGATCCACATCCTGAATCCCGCTCCGTTCTCCAAATTCGGCAAGAAGCTGCTCCACCGGCCGGTTCATCCGAACCCCTGCTGCCAGACGTTCAAATTCTTCTGTGATCATAGCGTCTTTTCCGTACAGCGCTTCCAATTCCCGCACGCTCATAAAAAGACCATTTTCCAGCGAATATCCTGCGCTTAAAAAAGAAGATAAAACCTGGATCGCCTCTTTAAACTGCAGCGTCAGCTGCCGCAACCTTTTCTTTTTCAGATCCTTCTTTTTATAAATAGGATACAAAAAACCAAGAGGCATAAGGAGAATAAAGGCAAAAAAACTCCGGTAAAACACATAGGCAGTAAGACCGCAAAGCCCCAGTCCGATTGCCGAAAGCCCCATATATTCTTTAGCAGACAAACGGTAAACCTGGTAATCCTTTCCATCCGGAGCCCGGGGCTTCGGGCTGCCCCGCAGGGAAATCCTCCTGCCTGGCTGCCCTTTTCTCCCGGTTTTCACGGCAGTTTTCTCCCATTTTTTCCCTTTTATCCTAACAATTTCCTGTATCTCCAAGCTTTTCCCTATTTTTAAGTTCACCCGTCTTTTCAAGCCGCCCTGTTTCTCTGTCATATCTGTACAGCTCCTCTGTTTCTATTTCTCCCATAGATATACCTCTTACCTCCACAATGGAAAGTACCTTCCTGCTTCCGTCTCCCAGCCGTCCCAGATGAACCAGAATATCCAAAGCCGAAGCGATCTGGCTTCGGACCGCCTCCAGCGGCAGTCTGGCTCCCATTAAAACCATAGTTTCCAGACGGTTCAGCATATCTCTGGCTGAATTGCTGTGGCCCGTTGAGAGAGAACCCGGATGGCCTGTGTTCATAGCCTGCAACATATCCAGAGCCTCGGCGCCTCTTACCTCTCCCACGATGATCCGATCCGGATTCATCCTCAGCGAAGCCCGGATTAACTGGCTGATGGTAATCTGTCCCTTTCCCTCTGTATTGGCGTCCCTTGTCTCTAAACGCACCAGATTGGGAACCTGAGAAATCTGCAGCTCTGCCGAATCTTCAATGGTAATTACCCGCTCCGTTCTGGGAATAAAGGATGACAGGGCATTTAAAAATGTCGTCTTTCCTGAATTGGTTCCCCCGCTGACAAAAATATTGTACCGGGCAGCTACCAGCCCTTCCAGAAACTGTGCCGCTTCCTCTGTAACAGCCCCAAAGCCAATCAGCTTTTCCATCGTGATCGGTTCCGGAAACTTTCGTATAGTCACCACCGGGCCGTCCAGCGCAACCGGAGGCAGCACGATATGAACGCGGGAGCCATCCTCCAGACGGGCATCTGCAATGGGCGAAGACACATTTACCACCCGGTTTACACGCCCTACGATCTGCTGGATAATATCCTCCAGCTGCTCCGGCCGTTCAAATCTCCGTTCCCACAGAGCTGTTCCGTCTTTTCTTTCGATAAAAATCTTCCCGGCTCCATTTACCATGATCTCTGTTACATTTCTGTCATCTAACAGCTCCTGTAAGATGTCCAGACGGCGAAAGCTGTCATAAAGGCTGCTCCTGAGCCACAGCCGCTCTTTAAGAGGCAGAAATAGTTCCTGCCCTTTTTCCCGGATCGCACGGTCAATCTGTTCGTAAAGCTCATCATCCTCCATGCGGCTGCATTCCTGAAGCTGTTCCATAATCTTCTGGCGCAGCTCTTCGCGGATTCCCTCCCTTGGATTTCTTTCAGTCATTTCCCCCTCCTCCCTCTAAAAGAGCCCGGACAAAATCTCCCATCTCTCCCCAGAGAAGCTGATCCATGCAGTTTTCCATGCTGCTCAAAGGCCGTGTCTTTGGAAGACGGAGACGGCAGATTTTTTCTTTAAGGGAAACCGCGCCTGCAGCTGACAGATACCTGTCAAATGCCTGCAGCTTGGCCCTGGATACCGGATCCTCTAAAACCGGCAGATACACCCCGTCACAGCAGTCCAGCAGCGCCGCCGATCCCCTTCCCATGTGGCCCATATCCACTACCAGCCGCCTGTATCCGCTTTCCCTGGCAATACGCCTTAAAAGAAGGGCTAATTCCTCGGGCTCCATCTGATCCAGATCTTCCCCATAAGCTGCCGGCGGGATCATGTCAACCTGTCCCACAGAGCACACCATGGCCCGGAGCTTCATCCAGTTAAAGCTTCCCTGACGGCAGAGATAAAGCACATCCGAAAAATCCTGCTTCACATCTTCTCCCAAAAGAGCCTCAAATCCTGCAAATTCCTCCAGGCTGATAAAAAGTACCGATTCCGTTCTGGACAATACCTGGGCCAAGGTCAATGCAAAGGCTGTTTTTCCGCAGCGGTTCACCGGAGAGTACACACCCAAAATCTGCGCACCCATTCCCGAAAGAGCCAGTGCAGGCTCCGGAGGAGCTGTACAGTAGCAGGTCATGACCTCCCGCAAAATCCCTTCTCCCGACTGAAACCGATAAATAGAGGGTTCCTCCTTCCCTATGGAAAACTCTCCGCCGCAGAGCACCATTTTTAAACCTGCTTTCACTTCATCTGCGGCCGCTTTTACAGTCTCTCCTACTAAAAGAATTTCAATTTCATGGCTGTCTCCGTACTCTTTTAACCGTTCCAGATTCGAAAAGGCCATCGCTGTAAAAGGAATGGTCTCCCTCCGGTTTACATACTCTGCCAGCCTTCTGGCATAAAGCGCATCCTCATCATACACCGCCATTATTTTTACCATCTTTACTCCTCCTGCTGTATTTCTGATTTTCTTCCCTTCTCTGCCTTACCCGGCCTGTGGATGCCACGCCTCCTCTGCCATGCGCCTCCTCCCACTGCCTCAGGCTCCTCGTTCACAGCCTCTGCCATATCTCTGCCGCGGCTGCTCCCACAAAAAAGCAGGCTCCCAGCGGGATGACCGCCTCTCTTCCGTCCCTTGAGGGATCATAATATATTTCCATCATTCTGCTTTGAAAACTGTGCCTGATATAGGCTGATAAATAAAGAAATCGTTTGACCATGCTGCCCTGCCGCAGCATTTTAAGAAGAGCCAGAACTGCTCCTAACATAAATCCGATCGTTAAGGCCTTTAGACCATCCTGAACCCCCAGCCATGCAGTAAACAAGGCTGCCATTTTTACATCCCCAGCTCCGATCATCCCCCTTCGGTATATGGGAAATCCCAATATCACCACTGTAATCAGACGGATCACAAAACCGGCCGCAAACAAACTGCGTTCTGCCATACTTCCCTCTCCCCAAGTCAGCGCTCCGCTGATTCCGGCGATCAGCGCAAACCCCAGATATCGGTTGGAAATCCTGTACTCCCTGATATCTCCTGCCGCAGCTGCTGCCATAAAAAGCCAATATAAAAATTTACATACAAAATACAGACTATATTCCTCCTTCCAGAAAAAACGACGCATACTGCCCTGAAACCCCTCTGTTTGCGCGTCTGTCCTCTGCTGTGATCTGCTTAAAAATCTGAAATTCTCTCCCCGACAGGGGATGGACTCTCATAAGAATTACAAAATTAGAATTAAAAATAGAATTTTGAAATGAATGTTACTACATTATGCCCCACCCTCCGACAAAAGTCAAGGGCTATTTTCATTTTACACCATATTTTTCCCTTCATCTGTTCATTTTATCAAATTGTGTCGTTCTAATGAATAATTTATCACTTTTTCCATTTTATTTTTTATGCATTTTACCCATTTTATCTTGACCCGCATTCATCACAATGGTAAAATAGCATTAGTTTAAAATTTTAAACCAAAGGAGGAGATCAAAGGATGACCACTGCGGCAGAACTGCAGAAGCAGTTTCATTCCTGTATGCCTATATTCATTGCCCTTGGTGATAAAGTCCGGCTTTCCATCATAGAAGCCCTAACGGAAAATGCCATGGCACTGGATTCACCAGGCGTATCGGTGGATTTTGCAGATCACGCTATGAATGTAAACGAGATCACCCGGCGCACCAGCCTGTCGCGTCCGGCCATCTCCCATCATTTAAAAATATTGAAAGCCGCCGGACTGGTAGATGTCCGCGAGGACGGCACTGCCAATTACTACTATCTCACCCTCCGGGAGCCTACCAGGCAGCTGATGGAACTGGGTTTCCGGATTGAAGAATTTATATTTTAAAAAGACTTCGGTTCTATTCCCCAATCCTGCATATAATGGTATTTTTCGGATATACTGACTGTGTTACCGGTAAATCCGTCAAAATCCGCTCTGCCGTTTTGGGCAGACGCGCAGGGAGATAATATTCTATGAGTGATTGGATGAAGGCCGTTTGCCAGACCGCAGCAGCCACTCTTAAAAAACAGGATCCGCAGCTTCTTCGCCTGAGGGCCGAGATTGAAGATACCAGACATGCCATTGAAACGGCCAGAAACCATTTTGAGCAGGAAGTAGATCCTACACTGATCGACTGCTGTATTTATGAATGGAATGCAGCGCAGCTGCGTTACCAGTTCCTTTTAAGAAAATTTAAAAGCCGGGAGCTTTGACTCCCGGCAGAATTGCGAGGACAACAACTATGAGCGCTTGGTATGAAAAAGCAGTTTTTTATCATATGTATCCCCTTGGTATGACCGGTGCCCCAAAGCAGAATACCGGAACAGAACAGACAGACCGGTTTGATGAGCTGGAATTATGGATTCCACATATAAAAGCGCTGGGCTGCAATGCCATTTACATAGGCCCCCTTTTTGAATCCACCAGCCATGGCTATGATACCAGAAATTACAAACAGACCGACCGCCGTCTGGGCTCCAACGAAGACTTCCGTCATTTCATTTCCCTCTGCCATGAAAACGGGATCAGAGTCGTCGTAGACGGGGTATTCAACCACACGGGACGGGAATTTTTTGCCTTCAAAGACATTCAGGAAAAGAAATGGGATTCTCCCTATAAAGACTGGTATAAGGGCGTAAACTTTGACTGGTCAAGCCCTCTGGGAGACCCTTTCGGCTATGAGGCCTGGCAGGGACATTTTGAACTTCCCTGTCTCAACCATGCCAATCCCCAGGTCTGCCGGTATCTCTTTGACGTGATCCGGTTCTGGGTCGACACCTTTGACATTGACGGCATCCGTCTGGACTGCGCAAACGTACTTGATTTCCATTTTATGGAAGAAATGCGCCGGGAAACGAAAACCATAAAAGAGGATTTCTGGCTCATGGGAGAAGTCATCCACGGAGACTATGGCCGCTGGGTCAATGACCATATGCTCCACTCTGTAACCAACTACGAACTCCACAAGAGCATTTACTCCGGCTTTAACGACCACAATTTCTTTGAAATCGCCCACAATGTACGCCGTCTGGAGGCTATCGGACGCAGTCTGTACACCTTTGTAGACAACCATGATGAGGATCGAATTGCCAGTAAGCTTCGTACAAAGGAGCATCTGCTTCCCGTATACACCTGCCTGATGACCCTTCCGGGCATCCCATCCATCTACTACGGAGGCGAATGGGGAATCGAAGGGAAACGGACGCCCTCCTGCGACGACGCCCTGCGGCCTGCCATTTCACCAGATGCGTTTGATTCCCTCCGCTGTACCCTTACAGACCGTATTTCAAAGCTGGGTATCATTCATCAGGAGAATGAAGAGCTTCATATGGGACGCTATCAGGAACTGCTTTTAACCAACCGTCAATACGCCTTTGCCAGACACGGTGAACACAGCCTGATCATTACCGCTTTAAACAATGACGATAACGAAGCTGTATTAAATATTCCTGTTCCCATGGCTGCCTCTCAGGCTGTAAATCTTCTTGAGGATGGCGAGATCCTCCCCATTCGAGACGGAAAACTGCAGATTACATTAAAGGGCTGTGACGGAGCAGTTCTTAAGATCAAGGGGGAATCGTAATATGGCTGCAAGAAAAAGCACACCGGCAAAACCAACCGCTGCCGCAAAAAAACAGGAACTTCTTCCAGAGCTTCAGCGCCTGCCGGAACAGGTATGATCTCGGAGCTGGACTGCTATCTCTTCGGAGCCGGCACTCATTATGATATTTACCAGAAACTGGGGGCTCATCCCATGACTTTTAAAGGAAAATCAGGGATTTATTTTGCCGTTTGGGCTCCGCATGCAGAGCAGGTTCATCTGGTAGGCGACTTCAATGGCTGGAACCCTGATGCCAATCCCATGAAAAAAATCTCTGATATGGGAATCTGGGAATACTTTAACCCAGGTATGAAAACAGGTGAACTCTACAAATTTGCCATTACTACCGATACGGGAAAAATCCTTTATAAGGCCGATCCCTTTGCTTTCAGCGCAGAATACAGACCCGGCACCGCTTCTGTAACAGCCGACCTCTCCGGCTTTTCCTGGGCAGATACAGACTGGATCACCAAGCGGGCTCAGAAAGACCCTGAAAAGCAGCCCATGAGCATCTATGAAGTTCATCTGGGCTCCTGGCGTAAAAAGAACCGCCCGGAAAAAGATGGCTGCTATACATATATCGAGGCCGCCCATGAGCTGGCTGCCTATGTGAAGGAAATGGGATACACCCATGTAGAGCTTATGGGAATTGCGGAACATCCCTATGACGGCTCCTGGGGCTATCAGGTAACCGGATATTTTGCGCCTACCTCCCGATATGGCTCGCCAAAGGATTTCATGTATTTTGTAAATTATCTCCATAAAAACGGTATCGGCGTCATTTTGGACTGGGTACCTGCCCATTTTCCAAAGGACGCCCACGGACTGGCTGATTTTGACGGCCATCCCCTCTATGAATATGAAGATCCGCGCAAGGGCGAACATCCGGACTGGGGCACAAAGGTTTTTGATTACGGAAAAAACGAGGTCAAGGACTTCCTCATCAGCAATGCCCTTTACTGGGTAGAGCAGTACCATGTGGATGGTTTGAGAGTGGATGCAGTTGCTTCCATGCTCTATCTGGACTATGGCCGCCAGGACGGACAGTGGGTACCCAATATCTACGGCGGAAACCAGAATCTGGAGGCCATTGAGTTTTTCAAGCACTTAAATACTGTCGTTCAGGGACGCAATCTCGGCGTACTGATGATTGCGGAAGAATCTACCGCCTGGCCCAATGTGACAAAGCATCCGGAGCAGGACGGACTGGGCTTTACCTTTAAGTGGAACATGGGCTGGATGCACGATTTTCTGGAGTACATGAAGCTGGATCCCTATTTCCGCAAATATAACCACAACCGGATGACTTTCAGCCTGACTTATTTTAACAGCGAAAATTATATCCTGGTGTTGTCCCATGACGAGGTAGTTCATTTAAAATGCTCCATGATCAACAAAATGCCCGGTCTGGGAGAAGACAAGTTTTCCAACCTGAAAGCCGGATATACCTTTATGCTGGGCCATCCGGGCAAAAAGCTGCTCTTTATGGGACAGGATTTCGGCCAGTGGCATGAATGGGATGAAAAGGTGGCTCTGGACTGGCATCTGGCAGATGAAGACAGCCACAGAAAGCTTCAGGAATACGTCCGTGATCTGCTGCACATTTATAAAAAATATCCCTGTCTGTACCGTCTGGACAATGACTGGAACGGTTTTGAATGGGTAAATGCCAACGACGGGGACCGAAGTATTTTCAGCTTTATCCGCAGAGATGAAACCGGCAAAAAGAACCTGTTGTTTGTTATAAATTTCACACCCGTAGCCCGTCCCGACTACCGGGTAGGAGTTCCTAAAAAATGTAAATATACGCTGCTACTGGACAATGAACACGGTGCCTACAAGGCTTCTCAGTGTCCTTCCTACACATCCGTCAAGGGAGAATGCGATGGAAAGCCCTATTCTGTGGCCTATCCTCTCCCCGCTTATGGTACGGCCATCTTCCGATTTTAAGTAAAAGGGAATTGTTACCAGTGTATTTCCCAAAAGTACGTTAAAAATTTATCAAATTTAGTATGTACTTTTTACCGCCCTTGTAGTAGAATAAGTACAGTGCGGCGGGAAACCGGCGCAGTACCGTATATAATGTGTGGAAGGAGAGTATGATTATGGCAAGAGAATTAGTTTTCACAAGTGAAAAGAAAACCGTTTATCGTGACGGCAGCACTGCCATCAAGGAATTCTGTGATGGATTCCCGAAAGCCGAGGTTCTGAATGAAGCCCTGTGCAACGCGCGGGTGGAGGATATCGAGGCGCTCAACGTTCCTAAGATCCTGGGGGTTTCTGTTGTTGATGGAAAATGGTCCATCCTGAAGGAATACGTAGAGGGAAAGACCTTACAGCAGTTAATGGATGAAAATCCGGACAAGCTGGAAGAATACATGGAAGGCATGGTGGATCTCCACCTTCTGATCCATAAGCAGGCCTGCCCTCTGTTAAACAAACTGAAGGAAAAAACCATCCGCGCCCTCAAATCCGTGGAGCAGCTGGACGACAGCACACGCTATGAGCTGATGACCAGACTGGACGGAATGCCCAAGCATACCAAGCTCTGCCACGGCGATTTCAATCCAACCAACATCATCGTAGGTGATGATGGCAAATGGTATGTCATTGACTGGGTACATGCTTCCCAGGGAAATGCCAGCGCCGATGTGGCGAGAACCTACCTTCTGTTAAGCTTAAAGGACCGCAAAAGAGCGGAGCTGTACATGGATCTGTTCTGCGAAAAAACCGGTACAGAAAAACGCTATGTGCAGGGCTGGCTCCCTGTAGTAGCCGCAGCTCAGCTGGCCTATAAGCGTCCTGAGGAAAAGGAGCTCTTAGAGAGCTGGATCAATGTATTTGAGTATCAGTAAACAGTAGACCGATCTTACATATCACATTATTTAGGGTTCAAAAAGGCCCTCCGAAGCTGATTTCGGAGAGCCTTTTTCTTTATGTATCTTCCCATTCGCTGGAATCAGACGGTATTTCCTCCGCTATTCGTTCCGCCTTCCTCTCCCGCCGTTCCACAGGAAAAGCCACCTGTGCTTTAAACAGATCGCCGTCAATACTGATGATAAACTCTCCCTTCTGAAGCTGTGTTAAGCTTCTTGCAATGGAAAGTCCCAATCCGCTTCCTTCTGTGGTTCTTGCCACATCGCCCCGTACAAATCGCTCTGTAAGCTCATCCGGACTGATATTCAAAGGCTTTTCAGAAATATTCTTAATCGTAAATACGGCCTTATCTCCCTCTTCTCTTACGTCTACATAGACGCGGCTGCCCTCCTGGGCATATTTAAAGGCGTTCGTATACAGATTTTCCAGAACTCTCCACAGGCGCCTTCCATCTGCCCGGATCATAATGATCTCCTCCGGCAGCGTCTGGATCAGCTCCAGACGGCGCAGAGCAAAACGCTCTTCAAACTCACCGTTTGTCTGCTGGACCAGCTCTACCAGATTAATATCCGAAACCTCCAGCTTCAGATTGCCTGAACTGGCCTTTGAGGCTTCTACCAGATCTTCTGTCAGCGTCTTTAATCTCTGAGACTTCTGATCCAGCACCTCCAGATAAGCGGCGATTTTGGGATCCTGGATTTTCTGCCGCTTTAAGAGATCTACATAGTTAATAATAGAAGTAAGAGGCGTCTTGATATCATGGGACACATTGGTGATCAGATCTGCCTTTAACCGCTCGCTTTTTACCTTTTCCTGAAGAGCAGTGTCCAGACCGCTGGTAATATTATTGATATGCTCTCCCATTTTCTTTTCCTTGCCTGTGAGCATGGAAGTGTCCAGACGGTAGCCCGTATCTCCGGTAGAAATGGTACTGATGGCCTGATCCAGCAGATCTCTCTGGCAGGCTTCCCTAAACAGCCGGTGAAATACCCAGCCGTCGAGCCATACAAACAGCACAAGCACAACATAATACATGATCCGGTAGCTGATCCGTTCTCCTCTGGTTGTAAATAAAAAGAGAATCAGCCACATCATAAAGCCGTTGCAGCCTAAAAAAGTAAGATAACACAGCGCTCCGCCTACTGCATAGCTGGTCTTTTCCCGATAAGCTTTAAATGCCGCAGTCCCTCTTTTTCCAAGACTCCCCGTCCAAAGCGTTCCGGCCTTGTATCGGCGCAGAAGACTGAAACCGCAGGGAACTGCACAGCTGTAAATGATCAGATATCGAAGCATCTTATTCCAGAAAGGCAGATGTTCCTCACTGAAAAAAAGACCGATTACCATCATTCCAAGCCGTTTCCCCCACAAAAGGAGCACCGCTGCTGCTACAGCCCCCAGGAGAATGCATACCTCCGTAGGAATCCGGTCAATCGGATAAAGGCGTATCTCGCTGTCCAGATTGTCTGTATGTCCCGACAGGAACACCAGCCATACTAACGCCGCAAACAGACCGATGAATCCGACAATTACTCCGCCCATTCCCATAATAAACGCATTTCTCACACTGCGGTACTGGGCAGACTCTTCGGAATAGCTGTCAACATAAGGATATGTGGTATCAACCGAAACCACCAGATAATTCTGGTCATTATTATTCGGATTCCATGTTTCCAAAAGAGCAGCCGCATTCTGGGGAATGACCGCCAGATTCGTATCCATACGAATGGTATTTCCGGGAATAAACAGGTATTTTCCAAATCCTCTCAGCTCATCCAGCGAAAGTTCCGGTACATTGGTATACACCGTTTCCACTCCTTCATCGCTCTTATAAACCACCCGGAAGCGCACATTGGTTTGGTGCTCCATGAAATTGTAATAAATAGAATAATACTGTCCCAGACATTCCAGAATATCCAGAGCCAGTTCTTCCTTTGTCATCCGGGTTTCCATTTCACCCATGCTCAGAAAATCAAAGCCTGTATTCAAAAACTGGACTGTAACCTCCATGTCGTCATCGTCCATGGACATAGGGGAACCCTGAACCGTAAAGTTTTCTCCCAGATAGTAGCCTCTGATCCTGGCATACCGGACGATCTGATCCAGTGTCCAGTCCTCATCTACCCCCGGCCCATCCGTAAGCCGGACAATGGGCTTGCTCATATCCAGCTGTCCGTTTGTTTCAAAGAGATCCTTATAGCCGATATATGTAAAAATATTTTCTATATCTTTTCCCAGCTTCATGCTGAAGGTATCAGAATCCTCGTAGGTTTCCTCATAGACCCAGCTGATCCCTCTTCCGTAGCCTCCGTTTAAATACATGGCGCTGATGCCCGCCAGGGCCATAGCGAGGAATATCACTGAAAGAAGGGATAAAACCACCTTCTGAATACGTATTTTCTTTCTGTTCTGCTCCATAGGTCCACCTACTGTTTTTCAATCTTGTATCCTACGCCCCAGACTACTTTAAGATACTTCGGCTCTCTTGGGTTAATCTCAATTTTTTCCCTGATATGGCGGATATGGACCGCTACTGTATTGTCTGCCCCGATCGCTTCCTCATTCCATATCTGTTCATATATTTCATCAATGGAAAATACCTTGCCCGCATTCTTTACCAAAAGCAGGAGAATATTATACTCGATAGGAGTCAGCTTAATGGGTTCTCCGTCTACTGTAACCTCTTTATTATCATCATTGATCTGAAGGCCGCCGCACTTGTAAACCTGATCCTGCTCCTGCTGGTTTAAGTTGCCAAGCTGTGTATAGCGGCGCAGCTGGGACTTGACTCTGGCAACCAGCTCCAGAGGATTAAACGGCTTTGTAATATAGTCATCTGCCCCGATATTCAATCCCAGGATCTTGTCTGCATCCTCAGATTTGGCAGACAGGATGATAATGGGGATGCTGCTGTTTTCCCTTACCTTAAGAGTCGTCCGGATACCATCCAGTCCGGGCATCATTACGTCCAGGATCAGCAGGTCTGCGGAGTTATTTTCCAGATATTCCAGGGCCTCATAGCCGTCATACGCCTTAATTACCTTGTAGCCTTCTCCTGTAAGATAAATATCAATGGCTTCCACAATCTGCTTGTCATCGTCGCATACTAAAATTGTCTGCATTTGTATTTCCTCCCATTTTTTTCCAAAACGCACACATCCGCGGGACATGTGCCGCGGATGTGTTATGGCTTTGCCTGACTCTTTCTTTCAGAGATTCTCTGTAGCTTTTAGAAGATTCTCCATGCACAAATAAAGTTGTTTCTCCACCACTGGCTTAAGCTTCTGTGTACTACGCGGCCGTTACTGGAGGATGCGTCGATCACAGTCCCGCCTCCTGCCGCAATACCTACATGGCCGTTTACTACCACAATATCGCCGGCCTGAATATCATTAAAGTTGGTGATCTTCGTATAGCGTCCCACATTGCGCCAGCCGGAAGAAGTAAGGTAGCTCTGACGAACACCTACCTGATTCAGACACCAGTATACAAAACCGGAGCAGTCGAAGGCATTGGGACCCTTAGCTCCCCACACATAAGGACTTCCGATCTTGGATGAAGCCACAGATATCAAAGCAGATACGCCTGTACCGGAAGGTGCCTTCGGCGCAGAGGAAGAACCGCCCTGGCTGCCGTTATTTCCTGCCGGCTTCTTATTTCCGCCGCTTCCTCCTCCGGTCTGTGCAGAGCTTCCTCCGCCGGGGTTTGCTGCCGGACGTCTCACATTGTCGCTGGTAAGCTTTGTCATGGTCTGGATGCCGACCTGACCATCTGCTGCCAGTCCGTTGCGGCTCTGGAAGTTTTTAACCGCCTGCTCTGTTACCTCTCCATAATATCCGGTCACATTGGCAGAGCTTAAATATCCATATTTGCTTAAAAGCTGCTGTACTCTGGTAACCGTTTCGCCCTGTTCGCCCAGCATCAATCCATTTGGACGAGCCGACGGATCATTTAAGGCAATACGGGTAGATGGACCCAGGTAGCCGTCTACGACCTGATCGTTTCTGGCCTGGAACTGCTTTACAGCAATCACCGTATCCTGTCCATAAGCACCGTCCGGTGTGGTTGTAAGATATCCTAATTCCTTCAGACGCTGCTGGCAGGCTAAAACCACCTCACTCTTTTCGCCGTAAGACAGGAGGTTGGGGCGGACCTCATCGCTGTACAGAAGGTTATAGGTTTTCTGTCCTACCTTTCCATCCGGGCTTAGGCCATTGACCTCCTGAAGCTTAATTACCGCAGCTTCCGTGGAATCTCCAAAATTACCAGTTACCTGATCCGCCTTTGCCAGATAACCCAGCTCATAAAGACGCTGCTGGATCCGCTGTATATCGTCGCCTTGGGTTCCCTTGGAAACGGCATAATACTTGGCGTCCTCAGCCATCAGAGCCTCCCAGGTGGCATCTCCTACAATTCCATCCTGTGGCATCTCATTCTGCCTCTGGAAATGTTTTACAGCCTGAAGTGTTACCTGGCCGAAATAATCGGTAGGTTCATCATTATCCATAAATCCCAGATCCATGAGACGCTGCTGGAGCTTCTTTACGATCTCATGGCGGACGCCTTCCCTTAAGTACTCAGGAACCGGCTCCGCATTCTCCGGAAGCTCTACATCATCCAGATCGGGCAGGATCTGGCCGCTTAAGTTTAAAGGTGCGATAGCTTCTGTTTCCTCCTCAGGGGCTGCCGCCCGTGCCTGGGCCTGAGCCGGAGTTGCCGCCATCCCCCCTGCTGTCTGGTCTGCACAGCCTCCCAGTGTGAGAGAGGCTGCCAGTATCCCTGAGGCCAGGGCATATGTAAGGTATTTTCTGTATCTAAATCTTTGGTTCATGAAATTGCTCTTGATCCTTCCTTTGTATGACTCAGCCTGAAATATGGCCGGATTTAACAATATGATACCGGATGTAAAATCCCGGTGTGCTGTCTCGTTCACTTTCAGTATCATATTATCATATTCCGATATAAATGGCGAGATTTTTTTACGGGATCAGCCCCCCGGACCGCTGAGGATGGCCTGATGCGTTCCTGCTTTTTCCACTTCTTTTAAATGGCTTCCGCTTAAAAAACGGCACTCTGGCAGCTGCCGCCTCAGCCTGTCCGCTCTTCTGGAAGGATCGGATCACCTCGTCCAGCTGGCGGAATCGCTCCTCTTCTTTCCGGTCTGAGGACTGAAGCAAAAGCTCCATTTCCCCGGATAGCTTTTCGTTTACAAGACTGCTGATATCCTGACTGAGCTTCTCATTATTAACCTCCAGAGCCCGTCCGATGATCAGGTTCATAATCTGCTGGAACTGGGCCATTCGTTCCTCCATAGAAACAGCCGGGATTGTTTCTGCCTGAACCGGCCTTAATGGCGCCAGACGTTCCTCCTCCTTAAACCCTCTTAAAGCGGCATCCATATCCTTTTCCAGCAGTTCGTCCGTAAGCTGCGCTCCATTTTCCCCATCCTGATGCAGAACCTGGTTTAGGGCATGCTTAATGGCTTTCAGCTGATACCCCTTTTCCTTTAAGCTCTTTACCTGCCTAAACATACGGATATGAAAATCTGTATAATATCTGTGTCCCATCTCATTTCTGGGAATATCCAGCTCCAGTTCTTCCTCCCAGTACCTTAATACATGGGCTTCCACATCCACCTTTCTGGACGCGTCTGATATAAGATAATGTACTTCATCCATAACTGTTCTCTCCTTCACACTGCTTAATGTAACGATCCTCCGCCGTGCCCTGCGCGGTCCGGTTTGACCTTACTTTTAATGTATGCGTTGAGAACTGCTATTATGACTGAAATTTTAACCCTCTGAATTCCCGCCCTGAGGCCGTGCTGCATTGACGAACTTCGTGTACTCCGGCTTCCAGATCAAATTCACCGTTCCAATAGGGCCGTTACGCTGCTTTGCAATAATAACTTCAGCCTCGTTGGGATGCTCCGTATCTTTGTTGTAATAATCATCGCGGTATAAAAACATTACCACATCCGCATCCTGCTCAATAGCTCCTGATTCTCGAAGATCCGAAAGCATGGGCCTGTGGTCTGTACGGGTCTCGCAGGCACGGGACAGCTGGGAAAGAGCGATCACAGGCGCATGAAGCTCTCTGGCAATAGCCTTTAAGGAACGGGAAATCTCGGAAATTTCCTGCTGGCGGTTGTCATTTCCGCCCTTTTTGCTGCCGCTCATCAGCTGCAGGTAGTCAATGATCACAAGGCTTAGACCGTGCTCCAGCTTCATTTTCCTGCACTTGGATCGAAGCTCTGTGATGGAAATGCCCGGCGTATCGTCAATGATCAGCTTGGAATTTCCGATCACGCCGATTCCCTCTACCACTGCATCCCAGTCTGCATCTGTAAGAGTACCGGTACGCAGCTTCTGGGAATCTACGTTCGATTCCATAGACAGCATACGGTTTACCAGCTGTTCCTTGGACATCTCCAGGCTGAATACCATACAGGGCAGATTTTTCCGCACGGATACATAATCTACCACATTTAGCACAAAGGCCGTCTTTCCCATGGAGGGACGGGCAGCGATCAGGATAAAATCAGAGGGCTGAAAGCCGGACAGCTTGTAGTCCAGGTCAATAAAGCCGGACGGAATACCCGTAACTGTTCCCTGATTGCGGTAGGCGTCCTCGATCTTTTCCAGCACATTGATGGCAACCTGCTTGATGGGTACAAATTCCTGCCCGCCCTTATTCTGAAGAAGGTCAAATACCGATTTCTCCGTATCTGCCAGAATATTTTCCAACGGTTCCTTTCCCGCATAGCAGGCCCCTGCAATCTCCTCTGTGGTCTTGATCAGCCGGCGCAGCACAGCCTTTTCGCTTACAATATTGGCATAGGATTTTATATTGGCCGAGGTAGGCACCATGGTCATAATATCCCGGACAAAGTCAAGGCTGCTGACCTCAGGGGGGACATCCTTTTCCTTCAAACGATCCTGCAGAGTAACCAGATCCACCGGTTTTCCCTCGTTAAAAAGCTCCACCATAGCATCAAACATAATGCCGTACTGCTGCTGATAAAAATCACTGCCTGTTATAATCTCTGACGCCGCGATCACAGCCTCCCGGTCCATCAGCATGGAGCCGATTACCGACTGCTCCGCTTCCAGACTGTGGGGAAGCACCCGCTTAATCAGGGCTTCTTCCATGACTCTTTCCTCCTACTATAATATTTGCCAAACCTGCGCTCCGGAATTTTCTGTCCGGAAGCCTGCGAAAACAGGACGGCGCATCCCTTCCTTCCGGAATACGATACGCCGCCCCCTTTACGTCCTTTTTACGCTTCTACTACCTTCACAGCCAGCTTTGCAGTCACTTCCTTGTGAAGCTTAACTGCTACCTCAAAGCTTCCGATGGCCTTGATGGGATCGTTTAAAACGATCTTCTTCTTATCAATATCCAGCCCCAGCTGATCGGCTGCTGCCTTGGCAATTTCCTTGGAAGAAACAGCGCCAAAGGCTCTTCCGCCTTCTCCTGCCTTGATCGAAACAACCACCTTGGACTTTTCAATCTTCTCTCCCAGCTCCTTAGCCGCTGCCAGCTGCTCTGCTGCAACTTTCGCATCATTTGCCTTCTGAAGCTTTAAGTCGTTTAAATTCTTGGCAGTTGCCTCTACGCCCAGCTTTTTAGGCAAGATAAAGTTTCTCGCATAGCCGTCATTTACCTTTACAACCTGACCTTTTTTTCCAAGTGCCTTTACATCCTCTAATAATACAATTTCCATATTGATCCATCCTTTCTGTCTCTATGATACGTCGCCCTCTTCCAGCATCTGCCGGATTACTTCTTTCAGGCGGTCTTTTGCCTCCTGTATGGAAACGCCCTGCATCTGGGCTCCGGCGATGGTACGGTGGCCGCCGCCGCCCAGCTTCTCCATCATTACCTGTACATTGACCTCGTCAATGGAACGGGCGCTGAAATAAATGGTATTATTGTAATCGGTGAGAACCACGGAAGCTTTTATTCCCTTGATCTCAAGGAGCTCATTAGCTGCCTGGGCTCCGGTGATCGTCGGACTGTCAAGCCCCTCTGCCGGGCACACGCTGATGGCAAATGCATCCATATACACCTCTGCTGCCCGCACAGCCTCTGCCTTGGCCTGATAGTCCTTCATATTTTCCCTGAACAGCTTGCGCACTCTCGTAATGTCCGCCCCGCTTCTTCGCAGGAAGGCCGCTGCCTCAAAGGTACGCACGCCGGTCTGATTTGTAAAATTCTGGGTATCAATCACAATACCCGCATACATGGCGTCTGCCTCTGCAGGCCGCACCTTGATGCCGTCTGCAATATACTGCAGCACCTCTGCCACCATTTCACAGGTAGAAGAAGCATAGGGCTCTACATAGGAAAGCACCGCATTGTCAATAACCTCGTTGCTGGTTCTGTGGTGGTCCAGCACAACGATCGTCCGCACCAGGCGCAGAAGGGACGGCTCATCTGTGATGCTGGGACGGTTTACATCCACCACCACAAGCATGGTGCCTGCATCTGCCAGCTCTGCCGCCTGAGGCCCTTTTAGGAACATATCGTCCGGATATTCCGCATTGTCCAGGAAGCGCTCCATCATGGGACGGACGGAGGAAGTAACCTCATTGAGCACAATATTGGCCTTTTTATTCATGGACATGGCGATCCGGTAAATGCCGATGGCTGCGCCGAAGGCGTCAATATCTGCCAGACGGTGGCCCATGATCAGCAGCCGATCCTTATTTTCCATCAGTTCCCGCAGGGCGTGGGCCTTTACACGGGCCTTCACGCGGGTTGTCTTTTCCATCTGCTGTGCCTTGCCGCCATAATACTGGATCTTATCCGAATCCTTTACGACCGCCTGGTCGCCGCCCCGTCCCAGAGCCATATCAATCGAGGTTCTGGCATACTCATAATTCTGAGCATAACTTTCACCGTTCATGCCGATACCGATACTTAAGGTCACGGCCATCTCATTTCCGATATTAACAGTCTTTACATCTTCCAGAATGGGGAAACGGGACTCCTGCATCTTAGCCATATGCTGCTGGCAGATTGCAAAGAAATATTTATCCTTTTCAATCTTTTTTACAATGCCGTTCATGGAAGCAATATACTTGCTGATCTTACGGTCGATCAGGGCCGTAAGCAGGGATCGCCGCACTTCTTCCACGCTTTCAAGCGCTTCTTCGTAATTATCCAGATAGATCAGTCCTGCTACCAGTTTCTGATCATTGACCTGCTGTTTGTATTTTAACGTCTGGGTCTCATCCATGAGATAGACAGCCGTAATGCCGCCTTCTCCCGTTTCCAGACCATTATCAGCCACGGCCTGAGACAAGGAAGCAATCGCCAGCTCCCGCAGGTCTACCCGGTAATTTCTCTCCAAATATGAGCTGTGTATGCTCACTGTCTCTCCGCCTGTAGCCAGCATTTCCTTCGTAACCTCCGGAAACAGGGCCGTCAGATTAGGCGCTGCCGTCTTATCTTCCCCTAAGATCAATGAAAACTCGCGGTTCATCCACAAAAGACGCCCCGTCCGGTCTGTCACTGCATAGGGAACCAGCATTTCTTTCAGGATATCCTGCTTGCTCTGATCGTAAGCTTCCGCAAATGCGATCAGTCCTGCCAGGATTCCCCTTTTTCTGGAACAGTAAAGCCACAGCGCAATTCCAATATAGACAAGAGTAAAAGCCGAAACAATGATTCCCGCCGTAAACGACACCGCCCCCACAGCTGCCGCAAGCAGGACCATAAAGACTGTCAAATACAGCGGCCACTGCAGATATACGCGAAATGTCCACCGCATCTTTCCTTTATCTTTCATATCCTTCCTCCAATTTGTACCCGAAAATGGAATACGCCTATCTTATAGAGTATACCATATCTGCCCGGATTCGTCCATTGGAAAACGGATTTTGAAACGCAGGAGCTTTCATAAGCCTTTTCCAAACCGTAAGGCAAAATAAAAGATACGCACAAAAAACGGTTTACACGCAAAAAAGAATCGAATATAGTAGGAATGACAGCAGAGAATATCTTTAATACAGGAGTATTCATATGAAAAAATCAGACTTTATGAAAGAATTTATAGTAATAACCTTTGCCACCCTCATTGTTTCAGCCGCCGTGTTCTTCTTTCTGATCCCCAGTCAGGTGTCTGTAGGAAGCATATCCGGTCTGGCTATGATCCTCGGCAATATCATCCCTCTCCATATCTCCATCATTACTTTTATCCTTAACGGGCTTTTGCTGATAATTGGCTTTCTCCTGATCGGAAAGGAATTTGGCGCAAAAACGGTTTACACCTCTCTTCTGCTTCCATTATTTTTAAGGATATTTGAAATATGGTTCCCCGATTTTTCATCCATTAACGGCGATCCCTTTCTGGATATGGTCTGCTATATCTTTGTTGTAAGCATCGGACTTGCAATTTTATTCCGGGAAAATGCCTCCTCCGGGGGACTGGATATTGTGGCAAAGCTGTTAAACAAATATTTCCGCATGGACATGGGAAAAGCCATGGCGCTTCCCGGTATGTGCGTGGCCCTGTCCTCTATCCTGTTTTATGATAAAAAGCTGGTCGTTTTAAGCCTTTTAGGCACCTATTTAAACGGGCTTGTACTGGACCACTTCATATTCGGCCTGAATCTGAAAAAACGAGTCTGCATCATCTCTGAAAAAGAAGCTGAAATACGCAGTTTTATCCTGAACCGCCTTCACAGCGGCGCTACCATCTATGAAGGCCGGGGCGCCTATGACGGTCAGCCTAAAACAGAGATCATTACCATCGTGGATAAAAATGAATACGCCCTTTTGATGTCGTATCTTTTAAAAACAGACCCTTCCGCCTTTGTCACAGTTTACACGGTCAGCGAAGTAATCTACCGGCCGAAACCCCGCCAAATTTTATAAAATAATTTCATTCCCCCTCTTGATTTTTCCCCGCTCATGTGATATTATTATCACTGCTTATCAAACAAAGCATGGGCGAATTCCCGAGTGGCCAAAGGGGACAGACTGTAAATCTGCTGGCACTGCCTTCGGTGGTTCGAATCCACCTTCGCCCAGTTGCATACCAGAGTAAGCTTAAGAGCATCAGTGCTTTGCATGTAAAGGCTCTTGTTTTCAGGCCAAGTATGCATATACTCCTATATGGAATGCCGCAGTGGCGGAACTGGCAGACGCCCGGGACTTAAAATCCCGTGGGTAGTGATACCCGTACCGGTTCGATTCCGGTCTGCGGCATTAGATTTCAACCTCTGTTTTTTGGGAACAGAGGTTTTTTGCTGTATATTTAGCAGAAACAAAAGTGCTGCCGGAACGCAGATTCGTTCCTTCAGCGCTTTTTCTTTTTATATCCGTTTATTCAGAAACCTTTCTGGGCGTTCCTGTGATACGCAGATATTCCGAATCCCAGTCATAAGACGGAGGAAGAAGGGTATGGGGATTTCCCTTTATTTCCTTTGTAGGGGATACCAGACGGCAGGAGTCGATATTTCCCTGCATCTCGCCCACAATCACCTTTTTGTCTCCCCGCTTCTTTTTCAGAGTAATGGAAGCACAGTTTCCTGCTGAGAAGCATACGATCTGCCCATCCTTCAGATGAGGTGCAATCCAGTCCGTAATGGCCTCGTGGCGTTTTGCCATAGCAGAGACAAGCACTACCTCAGCCTCCACCAGGGCTTCCTCTACATCAAACGTAATGCTGTAGATCACCGCATGGCCGGTTCCGTAGCTGCCAACCAAATCCACACCATTCCCATCTGCCTGAATGGCCTTTAAGCAAGTTATGTGCCAACATATTTACTCTCAAAAATCAGGGAAAAGCGGCATTTTTATCCAGATATGGGCATTAGAAGGATAATTTTTTGATATGAATATTGTTTTTCTTTCATCACGAACGATTATTTTTTAAAAAAGGGTACTGCAAACTCAATGTTTCCGTTTGCAATACCCTTTGAAATATTTTATGCAATTTCCTGCTCAAACTCCTCTACTGTAGAGACCCTGGCAGCCTTTTTAAGCCATACCCCCAGCGTCTCCAGATCCGTTTCGCTGCGGATTCGCTTTTCCAAAGTTTCCGAAATTGGGCCTATATCATATCTTCTGCATTTCCCTTCTCAATTCCGACCGATAAAATGCTCATTTTTACGCCCTCCCATTCTTCTGATTCCTTTACCTCAGATACAACCTGATCCAGCTTTAAAGCACTTCCTCCCCACTCACAAACCGCGACTCGATCACCGGATAAAACGCCTCTGGCCGGGACACGAAGACAGCGCCACTGTGTGGCGGCATGATAACTTTCAACATCCCATTTTCCACACGGTAAAACACGATTCCTGCATTATACCCATTCTCAAAGGTCAAAATCGGCCTTCCAAGAATCATATCATCCGTAATCCCCAGCTGCCATACAGGGATCTCCATCACAGCCGGTTCCGGGCGGTTGGATATCACGGTAATGGTCTGGTGATCCCCGCTCATTCTTCCGTAGGCGATCTGATGCCGTCCTGCAAAAAGAGGTTTCAGCGCGCCTTTGCGCAGCGCCGGAATCCGCTTGTGGATTCCAGTCATATACCGGTGAAATTCAATCAGTTCCAGATCCTCCTTCCCCCAGGGATAGGTTCTTCTGCTGTCAGGGTCTGTCCATCCGCAGACGCCCGCTTCATCACCGTAATACAGAGTCGGAGCTCCGGGCCAGGTCATCTGGATGACTACAGCCTCCCTGAGAACCGGCTTTTTCACATGCTCCGAGGCACGCTCCGGCCCCATATTCCCCAAACGTCCTACAATCTGGTTCGTCCGGGTAAGAAAGCGGGAATGGTCGTGGTTGGAAAGCTGGTTCATGGCCGTGAAAATCGTATTTGTCTGCATCCGGCTCATGTGGTAATTCATTGCTCTGAAAAACGCCTCTCCATCGCCGTAAAGAGCGCCGTTATAACCGTCGCTGTGCTTCTCCATCCCTGTCAAAAACCAGGTCACGGGCTCCATAAACGCATCATAATTCATAATGGAATCCCACTGATCCCCCTGAAGCCAGCTGGCGGGATCGCCATAGTGCTCTGCCAGGATCAGAACCTCCGGATTTACTTCCTTTACAGCCTTTCGAAACATCTGCCAGAACGTATGGTTATACTCTGCCGTATGCCCCAGGTCAGCCGCCACATCCAGACGCCAGCCGTCTACGCTGTAAGGCGGGGAAATCCATTTTTTTGCCACATTTAAAATGTATTTTACCAGCTTTTCAGAACCCTCATAATTAAGCTTGGGCAGCGTATCATGACCCCACCAGCCGTCGTACGTCCTGTTTCTTGGCCATGCTTCATCACTGTCGTCGTGAAACTGGAAAAAGCTGTGGTACGGACTGTCCTTGGTAAGATATGCTCCCGGCTCATAATCTCCGGAACGCTCGTAAATCTCCTCCGCATCCAGCCATTTATTAAAGGAACCGCAGTGGTTAAACACACCATCCAAGATCACCTTCATTCCCCGTCTGTGGATCTCCTCAACCAGCTCCGCAAACAGGGCGTCGCTGGCTTCCAGATTTTCTCTGGCTGCCGCACGGGTCACATACCGCTCCGCCTGTCGGTTGTCCGTTCCATTTTTATCCACCAGCTTTCCTCCGTCTTTGACAATCCGGCCAAAATGAGGATCAATGTGCTCATAATCCTGGCAGTCATACTTATGGTTAGACGGCGATACAAAAACAGGGTTCAGATAAATAGCCTCCACTCCCAGGCTCTGTATATAATCCAGCTTGTCCCCGACACCTTTTAAATCTCCGCCGTAAAAGCAGCCTACATCCATGGTAGACGGATTTCTCCCCCAGTCTTTTACCCGGTATACAGGCTTTCCGATATATACATATTCCATAGATTCCACATCATTGTCCGGATCTCCATTGCAGAAGCGGTCTGTAAAAATCTGGTACATCACTGCTCCCTTAGCCCAGTCAGGCGTATAAAATCCCGGTGTGATTTTGAAATTAAATTCCGGATCTGCCTCATCCACCGGACCCAAACGGTTATACAGGCAGATCTCCTTATTCTTTTTCACTTTAAAATGATAAAGCACTTGATCGGAAGCTGCTGCGATCTCGTGCTCATAATAATCAAAATATGGATCAGAAGCTGTCTTCTTCATAACAGCCTCCTTCTCCCCTTCTATATAATATACCTGATCCGCGTCCGCTTTTGCGGTACGCAGCCGCAGACGTACCCGTTCCCCTTCTTTCGGCTCCATAGGGCTGCGGTAATCCTCTGTTTCTGCTGAAAACAGCGCCTCCCGATTGATCTTATTTATTCCCTCTTCTTTCACAATGAATTCCTTACCTTTTCATAATGATTCATACTATTTTGAATTAGCATCTCTATTGTATCTGAATTTACTTAAATATACAAGGAAAATCCCACAATCCGGTGAATGTCCCACGCGCACAAAGCCCGGATTTTCCTCATTGTTTTTATAAAGTGAAAAGCCTGGCGGGGTAGCCAGGCTTTTCAGGAGAAGGTATTTCGTTTCTTATGGGGTGTAGCAAAAACTATATAATGTATTGGGGGGGTTACGTCTATTATAATAGCACAGGCGGAGAAAAAAGTGTGCACAAACATGCATTTTTTTCTCCGCCCTTTACAGTCAAAATAACGATTGAATTTCGCAAATACGAATCAAGCTCCGTTTTTATGCTCAAAACGTTTCTGTTTTTTCTCAAACAAATGAAATCTAGCCTTTATGCCTTTACTTCAGTCTCAGCAAAAAGACCCTCAAACTCATCCTGTCCGATCTTTTCCTTCTCGATCAGAAGAGCCGCACAGGAATGAAGCACATCCTCATGGTCGCAGATGATCTGCTTTGCCTTTGCATAGCATTCGTCTACAATCCTCTTTACTTCCTCGTCAATGACATCTGCAATTCCATTTCCATAAGACTTGGTATGCGCCAGATCACGGCCGATAAATACCTCATCCTCATCACTGCCGTACTGGATCATTCCCACACGTTCGGACATACCGTACTGGGTCACCATAGCTCTTGCCAGCTGAGTGGCCTGCTTGATATCCTGAGAAGCGCCGGTTGTCACATCCTTAAAGATCAGCTCCTCTGCAATGCGTCCGCCCAGATCCACCATGATGCTCTGAAGCATACGGCCTCTGGTGTTGAACATCTCATCCTTTTCCGGAAGAGGCATGGTGTAGCCTGCAGCCCCCATACCGGTAGGGATAATGGAAACCGTATGAACCGGCCCCACATCCGGAAGCACATGGAACAGGATCGCGTGGCCTGCCTCATGGTAAGCTGTGATCTTTTTATCCTTTTCGGAAATAACCTTGCTCCTTTTTTCAGCTCCGATCCCCACCTTTACAAAAGCCCGGTCAATATCATTTTGACGGATAAAACGGCGGTTTTCTCTTGCAGAAAGGATTGCTGCCTCATTCATCAGGTTTTCCAGATCCGCGCCTGTAAAGCCGGAGGTCGTCTGAGCTACCCGGTGCAGATCCACGTCCTCTCCCAGGGGCTTTTCCTTGGAATGAACCTTTAAGATCTCTTCCCTTCCCTTTACATCCGGCCGTCCCACAGCAACCTTGCGGTCAAACCGGCCGGGACGCAGGATCGCAGGATCCAGGATATCTACACGGTTGGTAGCCGCCATGACAATAATTCCCTCGTTGATCCCAAAACCATCCATCTCTACCAGAAGCTGGTTTAAGGTCTGCTCTCTCTCATCATGGCCTCCGCCCATACCGGTTCCTCTGCGGCGGGCTACTGCATCGATCTCGTCGATAAATACAATACAGGGAGCATTCTTCTTAGCTTCTTCAAAAAGGTCGCGGACACGGGATGCACCTACACCTACAAACATTTCCACAAAATCAGAACCGGAAATAGAGAAAAACGGAACTCCAGCTTCTCCGGCCACTGCCTTGGCAAGAAGGGTTTTTCCTGTTCCCGGAGGGCCTACAAGAAGAAGTCCCTTGGGGATCCTGGCTCCCACGCTGGTATATTTCTGAGGATTCTTCAGGAAATCAACTACTTCTTCCAGTTCTTCCTTCTCCTCCTCAAGTCCTGCTACCCGTGAAAAGTTCACTTTGCTGTCACGGCTGAGCCTTGCGCGGCTTCTGCCGAAATTCATCATTCTGGCATTTGCTCCGTTTCCGGCCGCCCCGCGGTTCATCACCGTAATAATCACAATTACCACAACAATAGAAAGGAGAAACGGCATCACAACAGTAAGCATGGTATTTTCCTGCGGTACGCCTTCTACTGCATAATCAATGTTGCGGTCCCTGAGCAGCTGTTCTGCTTCCTTTACATCCGAAACGTTCTGACGGGCGATCCGGTCTCCCTCCAGAGTCAGGGTTACTGTACCCGTAGGTGCCTGGGGATTCTGGCTGATTACCGCCTCCTCCACCTTTTCCGTATCGAGAACCTGTAAAAACTCCTGATAAGTAAGCCTGTCTCCTGACCCTGCCGTAGACGTAAATTTAAACGCAAAGGCCAGCAGTACCAGCATCATAATGAGAAATACAAATCCTCTGAATGTCTGCTGCTGTCTCAATGTCTGCCTCCTTCAATCAAATGATGTAATACTCTGTACATACCAAAGGACATCAGTCCTCCTGCTCTACTACTCCGATGTAGGGCAGATTTCTGTACTTCTGGTCAAAATCCAGACCGTATCCCACTACGAACTCATCCGGAATGGTAAAACAGGTATAGTCTACCTTTACCTGCTTCTTCACACGTCGCTCCGGCTTGTCAAGAAGGGTGCACAGACGGATATCCGCCGGGCCTCTCTGTTTTAATACCTCGATCAGATATGCCAGTGTCTGGCCGGAATCAATAATATCCTCCACAATGAGAACATGTTTCCCCTCCAGCGGCTCATCCAGATCCTTGATGATACGCACTACACCGCTGGATACAGTGCCTGAGCCGTAGCTGGATACAGACATAAAGTCCATGGATACGGGAACGGTCAGTCTCTTGGCCAGTTCACAGGTAAAGAACACGCCTCCCTTTAAAATACAGATCAGATGGACGTGCTTTCCCTCATAATCTCTGTTAATAAGCTCTGCTACCTCATTGATTCTCTCGTCTACTTCCTTCTCTGTGAGCAATACGCGGATCTTATCTGCCATGATTTTATCCTCCGTTTTTAATCTTTTCTTTTTGCAGGCAGCTTCCTTTCCTCACTGTCGGGAAGTTCTGCCTGAAATACTCTTTTTGTCGCTTCGTCTATCTTGTAATCGCTGCTGATGCGGTATCCGATAACCCACATCACACGGTTTCCGTCTGCCAGAACAGGAATCCGGTCACGAAGCTCAGAAGGGATTTTTTCATCGATCATATACCTTCTGAGAGGCTTGTGAACCCCTGGCGAAAGGGCCAGCTCATCTCCTGGCTGTCTGGTCCTGATGACGGGCGTACCCTTTATTTTATCACAGTCAAACCATTTCGTATACATATTTTTAGGAATTGAAAGGCCTTTTTTGTAAGAAAATACAGTAAAAACCGGCTTTGGAAGAAAATCCAGCCCTTCTGATGCCCCCTCTTTCTCCCTGTTCTTCCCAGAAAATGCTTTTATTCCCCCAATCCGTATCCCCCCATATTCTCTCCTGGCCTCAAGACCATACGGAAGATCGATCCGGCGTCCTGGCTGCCGGTCAAACAGCTCCGCAGCAGCCTGACCGTGAACCAGTCCCAGATCCTTTGATGAACCAGCCAGCTCCTTTAAAACCTCCATCACTGCGTACAGCTGTAAAATGGCATCGGCCTCTTTGAACGGTTTTTCCGGCAGAAAAATGCTCCTGGTTCCATTATTCTCATCCAACGCCCATATCTCAAGCCACCGTCCTGCCTGCTGCCTTAAATAGCTGTCCGCCATTGCCGCCAGCTTTCCCATGCGCAGGATATTGGCCCCGGCTCCAGGATTGATCCGTTTCTCCACCGCCGGAAGGATCTCCCTGCGGATGCGGTTTCTGGTATAATGGTCTGTATGATTGGTGGAATCCTCCTTCCATGAAAACCCTCTCTCCCTCAGGTATTCCCGTATTTCTTCTCCGCTTACATCCAAAAGAGGACGGATCACATTTCCACGCACATAAGGCATCCCCTTTAACCCTCCCAGGCCGCTGCCGCGAAACAGGTTATGTAAAATGGTTTCTGCCTGATCCCCGCTGTGATGGGCCACTGCTGTTTTCACGGAGGAGGTGCCTGCCCCTGGCTCCTCTGATTCCCACTTTTTTCCTTCTGACTCAAAGCTTTCATACCGCAGGATACGACCTGCTTCCTCTTCTGAAATCCCCTCTCTGTCCGCCAGTCCCCTTACATCTGCATAAATAAGGGAAAAAGGCACGGAAAGCTCCCGGCAGAGTTCCTCTGCAAACCGGCTGTCCCGGTCCGCCTCCTCTCCCCGCAGCCCATGATGGACATGAACGGCCCTCAGCCGGATTCCCAGAATATCTCTCAACTGAACCAGGATCCGCAGCAGGCATACCGAATCTGCACCGCCGGACAACGCCGCCATCACCCGGTCTCCCGGCTTCACCATATGATGCTCTTTTATCGTCTTTCTGACCCGTTCTGTCAGCTTATCCATTGTCTTCTCTTTCTACTCCTTTTTCCAGATTCCTGCTGTAAGCACGGTCATATCATCTCTGGCTCCCGGCACGAAGGAAAGGGCAAATTCCAAAATCCGTTCTGCCATCTCCTGGGGCGGCATAAAGTCCAGACTTTCCAGAAACTGGCACATAGCCTGCTCCTTATCCTCTCCCGGAAGGGCATCTAACACCCCGTCTGTCACCATGATAATGTGATCCCCATCCCACAGCTTTCTGGACAGCATCACCGGCTCCGCTTCACTTAAAATCCCTGCCGGAACCTGCCCTGCTTCCAAAACCTCTGCCCCCTCCTGTCCCAGCACAAAGGTAGGCGCTGCCCCCAGCTTCATAACATCCAGCACTCCTGTGTACAGATCCACGCAGCTCATGTCCAGAGCCGCCGGATGCTGCTCCGTTCCTGCCAGTAAAAGCACGGCATTTACCAGCTTAAAGGCTGCTCTGGGTCCAAAACCTGCTTCCAAAAGATTTTCCGTCAGTTCTACCACTTGTCCGCTTTCCTCACAGGCCGGCTCACCGCAGCCCATGCCGTCGCAGAGACTGATCATGGCCTGACTTCCCGGACTTTCGCAGAAGGTATAATTATCCCCGGAACACCGTTCCCCCTGCTTCGGCACTCTGGCTGCCCCGTAAAGGAGCTGATACTCCCCATCCTCCTCAAAACGCACGGTTCCGCTCTGTCTTGTGATAATGCTGCGGCTGTCCTTTGCAGGGTTCCACCTCGTCCCGGGGATCACCTCGCTCATAAGCTCTGAGGCATCCTTTGCAGTCATGCACCGTCCGTTGGTGGTGCGGGCTGTAACATAAGCCTCTCTTCTTCCGCTTTCATACTCCAGGATGAGCATATTTTCCACTGCCACATGGCACCTGCGGAACAGCTTTTTCATTATGTATCCGTATTCCTCCGTTATATCTGCCGCCTGATCGATCTGATGAGAAAATTCTCCCAGGATCAGGGACAGCTCGCGAAACTGGGATACCACTGCGTCACGGCTTTCCAGAAAACGGTTCTTCCAGGACAGATTCATGGCAGCACGGGCCAGACTGCGGTTTAACTGGGCCAGATAATCCTCTTTTTTGCGGCAGCCGGCCAGAAAAGGACGGGGCATGTCCTCCTTTTCGATCTGTCCTTTCTGTTCAAATGCACGGAGGAGATAGTAAAGATAATAACTGTCCTCCCGCTCACTCTCTGCATAGATTCCGCACTGGCTGCAGTCCTGGCACACCATGGATGCGGAGGTCTGCATAGCAGCCAGCCCGTCATCTCTTGTCAGGCTTCCTGTCTTGTGCATCCCCTCGTCAAAAGCTTTTGCCAGCCGCTCCATGGATCTTGCCATATCCTCCAATTTCCTGGCTGTATAATAATTTACATCTGATCTGCTTCTTACTTCCCGTCTTCCCGACAACAAAAAAATCCCTCCAATCTGCGCTGACGGACTTCCAATACCAAAAAGCCCGCCTCTTATCCAGTATACGCAGACCGGAGAGGAAATATCTGTCATATTCAGTTAAAGGGTGCAAAAATCCTTCGACCCCATTCGACACACGGCTTACTGTCTGGGCTTTAAAAGGATCTCATCCGGATTTACCAGACCCAGCTTTTCCTTTGCTACTTCTTCTGCATACTGCTTGGTCTGTACATAAATTTTGTATTCCTCAAGCTCTCTGGTCCTGTTTTCCTCATCCTGGACCTGACGGGCCAAATCCGCTTCCTTCTGTCTGTAATCCAGGTCTGCCTGCTTTAAAGAAGCCCCTTTTGCATTTACAGCCACAGCAAGAGAAATGACTACCATAGTTATACCTATGATTGCCATCCGATTTTCCCATTTGCCGCGTCTTAAACGCTTTGACCTCCCATAATATGCCATCCCTGTTCTCCTGACTCCCGCTCTCTACGATCCGGAATTACCCTTTCTTGTTATTTTAAACCATCTGCTAAACTTTTTCAAGCACCGGAAGAAGATACGGCTCACAAAACGATCATATGCCGCCATACCTAAAAATACACCTGCTACGGCATAAAACCGAAAGCTTCCGTCATTCTGTTCATACAGCAGCATAAATACGGCTCCTCCAGCATAGATCCAGTAAAAAAAATCTTCCATTCCCATAAAAAGGGAATTATGATGGATCAAAAGGCGCAGCAGCCTTAGGCTGTCATAGACGATCATAAGCCATCCTCCCATAACCAGGCTCAAGCCTGTAAGAAGAAGCTCATAGCGGATACGCTCGCTCATCTGCCCCCACCTCCTATCACTTAAAGAGGCGGGCAAACAGGGATTCTCCCGACCGCCGCAATGCTTCATTGGAACTGTAGGCAAAGCTTTCCACCGTTCCGTCCAGATCTACCTCTCCCTTTTCCAGAGTCAGACGGTTCACATGGAGATCCTTTCCCCGAATCGTCAAAAGTCCCATATCGGTATCCAGCACCACCTCATTTTCATCAAAGGACACACAGTCTGATACTCCGGTAATTCCGGCAGTCTTGCGATCCTGAATGGTGATCCGGTGGGGCCGGATGCTGCCAAGCGTTTCTTCCATACAAAAACCTCCCCATATATTCAGTTTAAGGGCAGTCCCTAAACCTAATATATGGGGAGGCGGGCCATTGTATGCCACAGCCTGTTCCGAACCCCGGCCATCAGACCTTTGACCTACAGATAACGGAACAGTTCCTTTGCTTCATCCTTTTTTACAGTTTCCTGTACATCCAGAACCTCAGCTCTTACAGCCTTTGCTCCGAACTGGATCTCGATAATATCGCCTGTTTTTACATTTAAGGACGCCTTAGCCGGTTTATCATTGACCAGGACGCGTCCTGCGTCGCAGGCTTCATTGGCTACAGTCCTGCGCTTGATCAGGCGGGAAACCTTAAGAAACTTGTCAAGTCTCATGAATTATTTATTAACCTCATCCTTTAATGCCTTGCCGGCCTTAAACTTTGGTGTCTTGGAAGCTGCGATGGTCATAGCCTCGCCTGTCTTGGGGTTTCTTCCCTCTCTTGCAGGTCTCTCAGCAACCTCAAAGTTACCAAATCCAACTAACTGTACCTTGCCGCCGTTTACTAACTCCTCAGTTACAACATCTGTGAACGCTTTAACTGCCTTCTCAGCATCCTTCTTGGAAATCTCTGCCTTCTCAGCAACTGCTGCGATAAACTCTGTCTTATTCATCAATTTTTCCTCCTAGATGACGGGAGTCCTGAAATGAAAGCGCCGCCCGGCGCAGACCCGTTTTAAACAGTCCTTCAGGAATCCGCTTCTTTCGATAATGTCAGTTTTTACCTTATCATTTATATCTGTTTTGTTCAGATTTGTCAAGGTTTTTCAGCCTTCATCCGCTTTATTACTTTAAGTCTTGTAAATTCCTCTCTTTCCTTCTCCTCAAGGGCATTGGAAATGGTTCTGGAAAGCGCTTCATAATGGGGAATTGTGATGTTTTTTAAGGCATTGGCGCGCTTCTGGGTTTTCTTGATGGAATTAGCCAGGCGATAGGCAGAATTTTCCACCATGGAAAGCTTGATCGTAAGCTCCTTCACCCGTTCAAAGTGCTGTCTGGCAATGTCCAGGGACTCTGAAGTGTTATTAAAACCGTAAGCCACCTTCATAGGCCCCTGTTCATGACGCACCAGAGGGATTTCCGTTCCCATAATACTTCGTGCCTTGATCCCTACACCGTCATCTACAGGCATGGACATGCCGATCTCCTGGACATAGTTGATCCCAAGCTCAATATTCGCTTCCTGGAGAGCCTGGTAAGCAGCCGTAAACACAGCGTCGATCTCCGACTGGATTCCCTTTGCCTCATCAATTAACCCCATCAGCTCCCGGATCAGGATATTTCTCTTTTTATCCATAAGACCATAGCCCATAGTGGCAAGCTTCAGGGAATTTTTAGCCGCGATCAGATTTCCTTTGGTGGGAAATGTATTCGGATCCATGCTGCGTCACCTCACCTTTTCTCGTAAAACTGATCCAGAACCTTTGTATCAATACGGTCCAGTTCCTCTCTCGGAAGCATCCGAAGAAGCTCCCAGCCGATATCCAGGGTTTCTGTCATGGAACGGTTCTCATAGTGGGTCTGGCCGATAAAACGGCTCTCAAACTCCCGTCCGAATTCCAGATACTTTTTATCAAGAGGCGACAGCTCGTCCTCACCGATTACGGAAGCCAGCGCTCTTGCGTCTCCCACCTTGGCATAGCAGGAGAAAAGCTGGTTTGCCACATCCTGATGATCTGCCCTGGTATAGCCCTCTCCGATGCCGTCCTTCATCAGACGGGACAGGGACGGAAGAACGCTGATGGGCGGATATACAGACTGGCTGTTTAACTGCCGGTCCAAAACGATCTGCCCTTCTGTGATATATCCCGTCAGGTCAGGGATGGGATGGGTAATATCATCATTGGGCATAGTCAAAATAGGGATCTGAGTCACAGAGCCGTGACGGCCTGCCACAATCCCCGCTCTCTCGTAAAGAGAAGCCAGATCACTGTAGAGGTAGCCTGGGAATCCCTTTCTGGAAGGGATCTCACCCTTGGATGAGGAAACCTCACGCAGCGCCTCCGCATAGGAGGTCATATCCGTCAGGATAACCAGAATATGCATCCCCTTCTCATAGGCCAGGTATTCTGCCAGAGTCAGGGCGATCTTGGGAGTGATCAGCCTCTCTACCACCGGATCGTTTGCCAGATTGATAAACATGGCAACGTGCTCGGAAACGCCGCTCTCCTCAAAGGTTCTGCGGAAGAAATCCGCCACGTCATGCTTTACGCCCATAGCTCCGAAAACAATGGCAAAGGACTCATCCGAACCTTCTCCCAGAGACGCCTGCTGTACGATCTGGGCTGCCAGCTGGTCATGGGGAAGGCCGTTTCCTGAAAAGATCGGCAGCTTCTGTCCCCGGATCAGGGTCGTAAGCCCGTCAATGGCGGAGATGCCTGTGCGGATGTAGTTTCTGGGATATTCTCTGGAAACGGGATTTAAGGGCTGTCCGTTGATATCCAGACGCACATCGGAAATAATGTCTCCCAACCCGTCAATGGGTTCTCCGATTCCGTTAAAGGTCCGTCCCAGCATCTCCTCAGACACGGCAATCTCCATAGGATATCCCGTAAGCCTTGTATGGGTATTCCGCAGAGCCATACCGTCTGTCCCCTCAAAAACCTGAATAATTGCCTTATCTCCATATATTTCGATAATACGGCCGATCTTTTTCGTGTTTCCGGCTACGGTCATTTCCACGATCTCATCATATGCCGCATTCTGAACGCCCTCCAGAACCACCAGAGGGCCATTGATCTCACTTAAACCTAAATATTCAACTGCCATCTGAATCCTCCTTATGCGTTGCGCTCCACTACATTTTCATAGAACCGGTCTACCTGGGTCTTATACTCGTCAAACAGATCCAGACGGTCATTAGGTACATCGTACTTGATGGAAATGATACGGTCAAAAATAGGATCCTCCTTCAGGACGGACATTGGCATACCCATGGAAATCAGGGTCTTTGACTTCTTGTACAAATATAAAATAATCTCCATCATCTTAAACTGCTTCTTAAGGGGTACAGAGGTATCCTCTTTATGAAAGGCATTCTGCTGCAGAAAGCCCAGACGGATCACTCTGGCAATCTCCAGGACCAGCTTCTGATCATCCGGCAGAACATCAGAACCAATCAGCTTTACAATCTCCATCAGGCTGCTCTCCTGTGTCAGAAGAGCCATGAGACGGTTGCGGTAATCTACAAACTTCTGGTCTACGTTGTCCATATACCAGGAGGACAAATCATTTACATACTCGGAATAGCTGGTAAGCCAATGGATCGCCGGAAAATGCCTTGCATAGGAAAGACTCTTATCCAGTCCCCAGAAGCAGCGCACAAAACGCTTGGTGTTCTGGGTCACAGGCTCAGAGAAATCGCCGCCCTGGGGTGACACAGCTCCGATAATCGTTACAGAGCCTTCTGTTCCATTTAAATTGCGCATCATGCCTGCTCTCTCATAAAAGGCAGACAGACGGGATGCCAGGTAAGCCGGGAATCCCTCCTCTGCAGGCATCTCCTCCAGACGGCCGGAAAGCTCTCTGAGCGCCTCAGCCCACCGGGAGGTAGAATCGGCCATAATAGCCACATGATATCCCATATCCCTGTAATACTCAGCCAGGGTCAATCCGGCGTACAGGCTTGCCTCACGAGCCGCCACAGGCATATTGGAAGTATTGGCGATCAGTGTGGTGCGGTCCATCAGAGGATTTCCGCTCTTTGGATCGATCAGTTCTGAAAACTCCTCCAATACCTGAGTCATCTCATTTCCGCGCTCGCCGCAGCCGATATAGATGATCACATCTGCATCGGACCACTTGGCGATCTGATGCTGTGTCATTGTCTTTCCGGTTCCGAAACCGCCGGGAATAGCAGCCGTACCTCCCTTTGCCAGAGGGAACATGGTATCCAGGATACGCTGTCCCGTAATCAGAGGGCGGGTAGCCGCAAAACGCTTGGCAGCGGGCCTTGGCACACGGATGGGCCACTTCTGGGTCATGGTCAGCTCCTTCTCAGAACCGTCCATCAGCTGAACTTTTACAAGCATATCATTGATCGTATACGATCCGTCCGGAACCACGTCAATGACATAGCCCTCCATGTCCGGCGGAACCATGACCTTGTGTACGATCGCTCTTGTCTCCGGCACCTCTGCAATGATGGTTCCCGGCATCAGCCGTTCGCCCTTTTTCACTGTAATATGTGTATCCCATTTTTTGGAAGTATCCAGCGAGTCCACACTGATGCCTCGGCTGATGGAGTAACCGCTGTGCTCTGCGATCTTGCTTAAGGGCCTCTCAATTCCATCAAAAATATTACTTAGAATACCCGGAGCAAGGGTAACGGACACAGGCGCTCCCGTCCCGGTGACAACCTCTCCCGGCTTTAAGCCGCTGGTCTCCTCATAGACCTGGATCGTTGTCTTTTGTGAGGTAAGTCCGATGACTTCGCCTACCAGATTTTCCTTTCCAACGTACACCATTTCGTTCATCTGGAAACCGGGATCTCCCTCCAGAGAAACCACAGGGCCGTTGATGCCGTAGATCACACCTGTCTTCGTCATTTACTTACCTCCCAAATGAAATGTAAAATCATGTCTGGCTTCCTTTAACTTGGTGTCAAAGGAATGATCGATCAGAACATGCTTGGACGGGATCACAGCCCGGATCCCCCCGCTGAAGGAATACTCGCTGATCTTTACCGTCACGTTATTGTGGAGAGCCAGTCTGCGGGCCTTATCCTCATCAGAGGGATCCATATAAACGATCAGCGCCTCATCTCCTGCGAATTCCTTAGCGCTCCGGATCTGCCGTTCCAGAAGCTCCTGATACTCTCTTGTTTCCATAAAATTCGCCAGCATATCCTTTACTTCCACGAACAGCTTATCCTTAAGCTCCTCCTGCCTGCGGCTTATTTCACGCTTTAAATCCAGCTGTCCGATGGAAAGCTTTTTATTTTTTTCACGCTCCAGCTTTTCCTTCTGGGCCTCCTCCTGCATGGCAGCCCTGCGCTCTGCCTCTGCCTTATGCTCCTCAAAGGCCGCGTCCAGAGCCCGGACGCAGTCATCCAGCATACGGGCGCTTTTTTCTCTGGCATCTGTCATGCAGATTTCCTGAAAATGCTTCAGTTTTTCTTCTGTTGTCATGCAATTCACCTGCTTTCTCTGAAAAAATGTGCCTGGGCGGCTGCGCCCTACAGCTTCAGTCCAATGGCTTCGTTTACATAAGAGGTGATAAAGTCCGGCTTGCGGCCGGTACCATGGCGGTCCGGGATCTCCACGATCAATGGAAGCCTGCGTTCCAGCTTTACATTATCGATGATCTCCGGAAATTCCCTGCCGAACTTCTCTGTCAGCAGGATAATGCCTATATCCTTATCGGCCAGGACCTTATCCAGTTCCTGTTTCAGTTCCTCCCTCTCATGTACCACAGCCCCTTCAACACCTGCCAGCCTCATGCCGGTCCAGGTGTCGATGTTGTCGCTGATCAGATACATTTTCATTACAGCTTACCAAGGATCATAAAGGAAATGATCAGACCGTACAGACACACACCTTCGGCAAGACCTACGAAGATTAAGGATTTACCAAGAATCGAGCTGTCCTCACTGATAGCTCCTAACGCTGCGCTGGCTGCAGCAGATACTGCAATACCGCCGCCCAGACAGGAAAGACCAGTTGCAAGAGCTGCAGATAAGTAACCCATACCGGCTGCAGATGACGCTGAACCGGCTGCGGAAGCCGCTTCCTCTGCCGCAAATGCATTTCCGTTAAACATCAGCACAGCCGCGATCACCATGGTGCCAAAGAAAAGAAACAGATTTGCTCCCAGAGCTGTCTTATAGCGTCCTCTTGTCTTCTCTCCTGCCGCAAATGCTCCAAAGGGAACTCCGATACTTAAAATAAGTGCTGCGCTCAATGTGATCTTAACTAATAAACTCATAATTTTGTTCTCCTTATATTGTAATTTTTTACATTTTCCTATCTTCCATAAGGCTCAAATGCCCGTCCGCTGCCCCGGTAGAAACGGCTGAACAGCTCATAATACTCCAGACGAAGCACCTGGATCCCCACGATCAGTCCCTCCATACCGCAGACAAAGAGGTTGCCGCCGATGACGATGCCCCAGTTGGGATCTCCCGCCTCAGCGCCAGCAAGCATCAGCACCACCTGCATCATGGCTGCATGGCTCACTGCAAAGGCGCCCACACGGACAAAAGAAAGTGTGTTGGAAAAATAGCTTAAAAGCACTTCAAAGAGCTCGAAAATACCCTGAGTGATAAACATTCCCACACCGCCGGATATCTTCTCGGATTTCTTTTCCACCATAGCTGTCAGAGGCTCCTTAAAGAATATCACAGCCAGAGGGATCACAAACATAATAACCAGAACAATCGTAGCAGGAAGGGTTTTTCCGCTCATATACAGCACGATCACGCTTGCCAGAGCCGCATAAAAGACAAGGCCCGCAGCGCCGTTCGTATCAAACCAGAGTTTTTCCGTATCATGGACTCTGGCGCTGTTTATGATATTGAGGATCATGCACAAAAGAATAATACCCATACCGATCGCAATAGCAACCACAAACACGGTGTTCAGACGGCCGATAAAGGGCAGGTCTGTCATTGCCTCCTGAGGACGCAGCCATATGGCGTCTATGATATCCTCAAAACCGAAGATGCTGCCGAAAAGGAAGCCGAAAATCGTTGAGAAGAAGCCGCAGCAGGAAATAATGCCCGCCAGACGCACCTTCTTAAATCGATACAAAAGAAAGCCTCCTATGAGAAGACAGAGTCCCTGTCCCGCATCTCCAAACATAAATCCAAACAGAATGGAATAAGTAATCCCAATGAGGATCGTCGGGTCGATCTCATTGTAGGAAGGAAGTCCATACATCTCCACATACATTTCAAAGGGCTTAAACAGTCCCGGATTCTTCATCTTGGTCGGAGGGGTGCTGGTAATATTTCCCCGGTTGTCCTCTACAATACAGAAGGTATTCTCATCCCCCTCAATTTCCTTTCTGAGGGCTCTGGCGTCGCTTTCGGACATCCAGCCGCAGAGAATATAGAAGTTATTGGAATTGTGCATGGTGCAGGCTGCCAGCTTGCGCACGTCAAAATTGATCCCGAAGCGCTCCAGCCGCATCCATGCTTTTGTAAGCTCTTCCTTTTTATCCTCCAGAATCGTCTTTACCGCCTGTTCTGCCTCTAACTTCTCGGCCTCCAATGCCTGGATCTTTTCTTCCAGAACATGCTCTGCCTCCAGCGGCGTGCCTTCATATTCATCCGGCAGGAACACACGCTCAAAATGCATAGAAGCATAGATCGCGTCGATTTTTTCCGACAGCTTGTCCGGTACAAAATATACAAACCAGACATATTCTGAATCCTCCAGACACTTAAACATAACGGTGTCTATTGTATCATATACATAATTATTGATCTTATCATAATACTCTCTGGTAACGCGTCCGAAGCGGAACTTGATAAACTTAAAGCCCAGGATCTCCCGCAGGCTGTAGTTCAGCTCCGTAAAGGGAGCCACCCGGTCCTTGGACTTTTTCAATGCCTCGATCTGGATCAAAAGCTCCTCTCTGCGGTCTGTCAGTTCCTTTAACTCTTCACTTAAGCGCTCCACAAAAGCGGACGCCTCCTGAATGTCTGGCAGAGTTTCCTCTCCGGACCGTTTTACCTCCGGCAGCTGTCCTCCAAACCGCTCCATCAGGCTTCTGGCCATGGCCAGCTGATCCCTGTACGGATTAACTTCAATATACGGTCTTAAGTTTTTTACCGTTTTCAGCTCAGAAAGAGCATTTTCCAGGTGGATCTCATATCGGGACAGATAGGTATCCGCCACCCGGTCAATATCCTCTCTGGGGCCGGTAATACTTAAGAACTTCATCTTTTCGATCACGTTTTAAACCCCCCTTTATATGCCGGCCGCCACTCCGTAGCGGATCCGCTCAATGGTAGTAATGATTTTCTCAATCTCCCTCTCTTTAAAATACAGGTATGAATTGAGTACAGACGCAGAATAAGGCTCCTTCCTGCTGGTAAGCTCATAAATACGGTCTATCACTTCCCTGCAGGGTTCTTCCAGGCTCTGTCCTTTTTCCAGGTTTCCCAGATCCAGCCGTCCGTACCAGCTGTTTCGGATCAGCGCGTAAACCTGCTCCACATCTTCTGCCTGGGCCATAGCCCGGATCTCTGTTTTTTTCAGATGAAGGCTGATCGGAATGATCATTGCATAAATTTCGCCCTCAGGCAGATGGTAATACTTCTTTGCCCGGCAGATCCACTGCAGGTTCAGCATATCCATCCGGGTACCGAAGCACTGGGTCAGATCCTTTTTTTCCTGTCCAGAAAGATATTTTTCCTTTATTTTCCACACCGTTTTAAAATACAGCATATCCACCGCTGTCTCACACGCCGGAAGAACTGCCTGTCCCTTCTGCCGCAGGCTTTCCAGCGGACTGTAGTAAATCGTACCCTTCAGACCCGAAATCACCTCATCAATAGAACGGCACTGAGAAAGCTGGGCCAGATCCACAGAAGAATGGCGGTCAAAAAACTCCTTAAAACCCGACAGATCCTGAGCGGCCTCACGGCGTCCGGCTCCGTTTCTCAGGCAGGTCTTTACGATCCCTATTTCATAATGCATGAAATACAGGTCTAAAAACCGCCTCTGTTTCATATTGGCAAACTGATACAGACTTGCAAAGTCCTCGTACTGAGCCAGGTTCAAAAGCTGTTCAATCCTCCCCCTGTGGAGTTCTTTATCCTCAACACCGGAAAAAATCTTCTCATACGGCGGCAGGGAGCGAAGAAAACGGACTGCCTCAGGAACGCTTTCCAAAGCGGCCATCTGTTCAAACTGTTCCGGCTTAATACGCCACCGTTCCATAGCCCTTATCTTGGTAGAAATGCCGCTGTAATGAATCAAGCTTCCCATAGGCTCACTCCTTTATCATGCTCCGAAAGAGGCTCTCTGCATACAATTTATGCTGTTTCTCATAAGTTTCCTCCAAACGGGCGATCATGCCCCTGGCATCAGCGGCCTGCTTATCCAGTTCCTCCTGCATCTCCTGCTCCATCTGCTTCTGGATGCATGAAATGCGCGCAGCTGTTTTTTGCTCCAGTTCTCTGTCAAAAGCCGCCGTTTTCTCTTCCATTTCCTTTGCAAGAGCCTTCTTTCGGACTCCTGCATCGTCCATTAAAGATCCGGCGGCTTTCTCAATGTCAGATAACCGGTCAATTATTTTGTCCATTTTTACGCCTCCTTTTTATATTCCCTTATAATACTCTTTTTTTCTGAAATTACCAGTGGCATTTTGTAGAATAAATAAATTTTTAACAAATTTTTTTTCAGAACAATACAATAAAAAAGATATGCCCTCCCTTTTCCATGAATGACATATCTCCTTTAATTTCAAATATCTGGAAATTTTCTGCTACTGAGCCTGAACTTCTGCTGCGTCTGTTCCACTGGCGCTTTCTGCATCCTCTTCGGAAGAAGGCTCACTCTCCGAAGCCTTTTTCTCAATGTACTGGCTGGAAACATAAGCCTCCTGTCCGTCATAGTTAATCACAGTCCAGTCATTATTATAACGCTTTACATAATCCACCTCTGTGCCCTGAGAAAGCTGTACCAGAATACGGCTGCTGGTGGACGGCTCTGTACGAACATTTACGCTGTTGCCTGTCACTACATAACGTTCAGCCTCCGGCTGCGTCTCCGGTTCTGTCTCAGGCTCTGTTTCCGGCATACTCTCAACCGTCTGTGAGCTTTCAGTGGGAGCTGCCGTATCTTTAACCTCATCCTTTCCGGGACGGATCATCTGGATCACTACGATCAGAAGGATCACCACCAGGAGCGGAATCAGAAGACGCCACAGATAAAACAGCGGTGATACTCCCCTGCGTTTTCTCCGTCTGACATTTGGATTTCGCTGTCCGGAGCTGTAACCGGAACGTCCGGTCTGGGTTCTCTGCCCCTGGACAGGCCGGCTGCCTCCCGCACGGTTTCCAGCAGATGCAGGCCTCTGGCTTCCCCTCTGTCCAGTACGTTCCCGGCCTCCTCCGGAAGATATTCTCTGGGTCCGTCCCCCTCCGGAAGCGCCGCCATCATGAGAAAAAGCATGAACCTCCTGGGTTAAAAGCTGGTATGCCTGATTGGCATTATACGCTGTATTGTCATTTTCATGCACCGCCTTATTCCCAAGAATGCGGATGGTATGGTAATTATCTTTTGTCGTCTTATTGATCCAGCCGCCTTCATACAGCTGGTCAATGGTATCTGACAGATCGCCCTCCACCAGACAGGCCTTCTCCGCCATACAGCGAACCATGCACTCTAATGTCTGTCTTGCTTTTACCATCACCAGATTATAATTTTTATTCACAATCAAACGTTCTGCCTCTTTGACCCCCTGCTGGATCTGCTGCCAGCTGGTGGTATGCTCCAGGTTTGACATATCCCTTCCTCCTTTGTATCAGCAGATTTCTACAGAAACTCTCTGTGTTCATATTATACCTTATTTATATTGAAATTGCACTAGGAATTGGAAGGATTTTATGAAGGAACTATATGATCATATCCTAAAAATATACCTTGAAACCGTTTTTCTCGTTTTTGACAGGCTTCCGCCTGCGTTTCACAGTTGCATTTCCCCCATTTGAATGTTAAAATAAGTCCGATCATCCTTACAAAAACCGCAGTCTGCGGATAAAACAACTACACTTCCCTGCGGTTTGACCGCAAAGAAAGACGAGGACATACATCTATGCGTTTAAGACATATTCCCGGGGCAGAGGAAACCATCGCCTCAAGTCCCTATGTGATCCAGGAACCGGCCCTCCACAAAGGAAGCTGGAACCAGGTATTCGGAAATGACCATCCCATCGAAATAGAGGTAGGAATGGGAAAAGGGCGCTTTATCATGGAGCTGGCTCAGAAAAATCCCCATATCAACTACATTGGAATCGAACGGTATTCCAGCGTACTTCTGAGAGGCCTGCAGAAAAGAGCCGGACTGGAACTGGATAACATTTATTTCCTCTGCATTGACGCAAAGGCCATGGCTGACTATTTCGCTCCCGGCGAAGTAAACCGCATCTATCTAAATTTCTCAGATCCGTGGCCTAAGGATCGTCACGCCAGACGCCGCCTTACCTCTCCCGATTTCATGGCTGTCTATGACCAAATTCTTGCCCGCGACGGCGTGATCGAGTTTAAAACAGACAACCGGGGACTTTTCGATTACTCCCTGGAAGCTATCCCCCAGGCTGGCTGGCAGATCAAGGCCCATACCTTCGATCTCCACCACAGTCCCATGAATGAGGGAAATGTAATGACAGAATATGAGGAAAAATTTTCCTCTATGGGAAATCCCATCTGCAAGCTGGTAGCAGCCAGGGAAATCCCGGCATATGATAAAGAATAAAGCAGACTCCAAAAAGCCCCGGCGCCGGATCTTCCTACAGATAAATCCGGATGCCGGGGCATCAATATCATTTATAGAAAGAAGGTTTATGACTTTTATGCTTCTTCCTCCATGTTTTGTAAAAAAACTCCAGCGCGCCACCTGCAACCGGCGGGATCTGGATCGGCGTTTCCTTCACCTGAGCAAATGCTTTAAGGAAGTGGAAACAGCATTAAACTGCAAAAAGAAAAAATAATCCTACAGCCTGTTCACACTTGTTTTCAGACACAAAAAAAGTCCGACCCCGCAGCTTCCATTATCTGCAAAATCAGACCTTTTAGTGCGCCTCCAGGGACTCGAACCCTGGACAAATAGATTAAGAGTCTACTGCTCTACCAGCTGAGCTAGAGGCGCATTTTCCTGAACACAACGAGTATTATAGCTCAGGCTGAGAGAGTTGTCAACTACTTTTTTTATTTTTCGACAGAATAATTTTTCCCGGCTTCTACGCCTCCTGTCTCATTCGCTCTATGATGGCATTGGCCCTGCGGTATACCTCTTCAGGATCTTCTCCTATAAAGAAGGTTCCGTCCTCGTACCGGACTGTTCCGTCAATCATAACCAGCTTTACATTCTGCTTGCTGCCGCTGTAAACCAAATTTTTTACGATATTATTGACAGGCTGCATATTAGGCTGGTGCAGATCGATCAAAACCAGATCCGCCAGTTTTCCTTTTTGGATGCAGTCGCAGTCTGTAAGCCCCATGGCATAAGCGCCGCCCACACAGGCCATTTTGAGCACTTCCTCCGCAGGCATGGCGGAAGCATCATTTTCGCGAAGCTTTGTAAGGCCTGTAACCAGAAACATTTCACGGAACATATCCAGACAGTTATTGCTGGCAGGTCCGTCTGTTCCGATCGCAAGACGAACCCCCTTTTCAAGCATCCGGTTCAGCCTGGGGATTCCGCTTGCCAGCTTCACATTGGAACCGGGATTGGTAACAATAGTCATGTCATGCTTTTTAAAGATATCCATATCCTCGTCTGTGATGTGGACACAGTGATAACCGCCTCCGCCGTATTCAAACATTCCCAGAGAATCTAAAAATGCAGTCGGCGTCATCCCATAGCGCTCCAGACATCCTTCTGTTTCACCCTTTGTCTCTGAATTGTGGGTAAACACAGGAGCCTTATACTTGTGAGCCAGATCTGCTACCGCCTCCAGAATCTTCCGGCTGGTGGTATACTCTGCATGAAAGCCCAGCTGATAGCTTACCAACGGATCATAGGAATTGAATTTCAGATAATCCTCCTCCAGCCCCTCAGGAGATGACACAAAATCATTCAGCCCGCTTACTAAAACGGTTCTGAAACCACTTTCCACACAGGCTCTTGCCATTTCCTCCGGCCAGGGATACATATCAAAAGCTGCCGTCATGCCGCTGGTCAGATACTCCATTACAGCCAGTCTGGACAGCCAGAATGCATCTCCCGGCTGCAGCTTTGCTTCCATAGGAAATACCTGAGTATGGAGCCAGTCCATAAGCGGCAGGTCATCTGCATAGGAACGCAGAAACGTCATAGCGGAATGAGTATGGGCATTTTTAAAGCCCGGCATGAGAAGATTGCCATTTCCATCGATTTCACGATCCCAGACAGGAGGGGCAGATCCCAAAACCTGCGGTTCATCCCCCCTCATCGACGGACCTGCATAAGTAATCCGATTCCCCTCTACCCATACCTCTCCCGGTATAATCTCTATATTTTTGTCCATTGACAGAAGACGAATATTGTAAAAGCATGTATTCATAGCCCTTCTCCTATTTCTTAATATTTATCAATATTGTACCATATCTTGATTTTCATGTACATAAAAAACTGCCGTACCTCGTTGCGGTACAGCAGTTTCTGCCTGCTAAAACTGTTCCTGTGCATCTAATAAATACTGTACATAAAATGCAGCTCCATTGACCAGTGTTTGCGAAGCTCCGGATTGAAGGTTCTCACAGTTCCGCTTAATTCTGCTGTCTCTGCAAAAATATTGGCCATGGTTCCGGAATGGAAGGTACAGATACTTACTACCACTGTATCCAGATGTCCCACTCTTCCAGTCTCCAACATTTTTAGTGCGCCGTTTGTTTTCTCTTCAGCCGGCTGAAAAATCAGTTTTACTGTACAGTTCAGTTCGTCCCTGTGATCAGACAATACTTTCGCCGCTGTCAAAAGCATACTGATATGCCCGTCATGACCGCAGGCATGCATCACCCCGTCGTTTTCAGAACGGTACGGCAGTTCCTTCGCTTCTTTTATGGAAAGCGCATCAATATCACAGCGAAGACCAATCACCGGATGATCCTTTTTTCCCTTCAGTGTCGCTATGGTTCCCGTTCCCACAACCTCTTCATAGGGAATCCCCATTTCATCAAGCTCTCTGCGTATCCGGGCCTGCACCGTATTCAGGAGATCTGCGGACGCAACCTGACCAATTCTTATGATATGCTGTGCTTATATGCGTCCTATATCTGCCATATACAAAAACAGCTGCAGGAGCAGCCCTGACATTATTTCCTGTCTTTCAGATTTTATTTATGCTATAATTTTTACACCATCAGACAACAGGAGGCTATTTGAATGATACACTTCACCCTACAAACTCCCTCGATCCCCACCTTAGAGGAAACACAGGCCATTGTGCAGGAGGTTCACGAAGACCTTCAGCAGTTAAAGCCCAATGCAATTTTAGAAACGATCCGCTCATGGACGCCCGGACTTTTATCCCTCAGCTACCGCGTTCTCTATGCCGCTGTCATCATCATTATCGGAAACCGGATCGCCTTTTATCTCCGCCGGTTTTTAAAACGCACCTTTGACCATATGAATATGGATTTAAGCCTGAGCAAATTTCTTATTTCTCTCGCAAATGCCATTACCTATGCTATTGTTATCTTTATGGCACTGGAAAAAATAGGAATTCCATCGACCTCCATCATCGCATTGCTGGGCTCCGCCACTCTGGCAATCGGCCTTTCTCTGCAGGAAAGTCTGGGAAACTTTGCAGGAGGTATCCTGATTCTGGTCATGCGGCCCTTTGGGATCCATGACTATATTGTATCCGAGGGGGTAGAGGGGCAGGTTTTAAATATCGGCCTTGTATACACTACCCTGCTCACCGTTGACAACCGTCGAATCACCATCCCTAACGGCACCCTGTCAAATGCTGTAATTACCAACGTGACAGCTCAGGAAAAGCGGCGCATTGATCTGACTATAGGCATCAGCTACTCTTCAGATTTAAAACAGGCAAAAGCGATTCTGGAACGCATTTACAGAGAAGATCCTCAAATCATTCAAGATGAACCCATTACTGTTTATGTAAGCGAGCTTGCTGAAAGCTCTGTAATCATTGGTTCCCGTGGATGGGCCGCTACAGAGGATTACTGGAGCGCCCGCTGGCGGATTATCGAAAAAACCAAATTGGAATTTGATGCTGCAGGCATTGAAATTCCTTATAATCAGATGGATGTAAATATTTTTCAAAAAACTATTGACAAATAACTTTCTATCCCCTATAATGTCTATCGTGTCACACAACAACACATAGACATGCGCCTCTAGCTCAGCTGGTAGAGCAGTAGACTCTTAATCTATTTGTCCAGGGTTCGAGTCCCTGGAGGCGCACTGAGAGGTCTGATTTTGCAGATATTAGAGGCTGCGGGGTCGGACTTTTCTATTGCGAACATATAATTTTATACATTTTCCATTTATCAATGGCATGCAAGCCTTCCCGCATCAAAACAGGCGGGAGGGCTTTTTTTGTCCTTACAGGAGGTTTTATTATGGAACAGAATCAACGTTTTTTGCTGGAAAAGCCGGTTTTTCCTCTTCTTGTTTCCATGGCAGTGCCTGTGATGCTGTCCATGCTGATCAATTCTCTCTATAACGTTGTAGACAGTATCTGGGTATCGAGACTGGGCACAGATGCCATCACTGCCGTTTCACTAGCCTTTCCTCTTCAGAATATCATCATGGCTCTTGGAGTGGGCTTGGGCGTAGGTGTCAGCTCCTTAATTTCCATGAGTCTTGGAGCAGGAAACAGGAACAAGGCCGATCATCTGGCATCTGCCGGCCTCTCTCTGGCCCTGATACACTGTCTGTTATTTATTGCTCTGGGCATTTTTATTACAAGACCATTTCTTGGGATGTTTACAGATAATCCCCAAATATTCGAATGGGCCTGCAGCTATACGTTCATTGTGCTCTGTCTCTCTTCCGGTCAAGTTCTGCAAATGTACATGGAAAAACTCTTTCAGGGTGTAGGGCGGATGAAAACCACCATGTTTCTCATGGCAAGCGGCTGTCTGATCAACATTGTTTTAGATCCGATCCTTATTTTCGGCTGGTTCGGCGCTCCCGCCATGGGTGTATCCGGCGCTGCCGTTGCAACAGTGATCGGCCAGTTTGGGGCGTTGCTTCTATATATTCTTGTGTATTTAAAAACCAATCTGGGCGTATCCATTCGGCCCAGACTTATGAATCTGAACCGCGAACTGATTCGTTCTATTTATAGTATTGCAATTCCATCCAGTCTGCTTTTAGCCATGCCTTCCCTGTTAACCGGCATTTTAAATGGAATCCTGACTACCTTTGGAAGCGTCTATGTAGCAGCCTTTGGACTGTATTTTAAACTCCAAACCTTTGTAAACCTTCCCTGCAACGGCCTTCTCCAGGGAATGCGTCCCATTATCGGGTATAACTATGGAGCCGAACGCCATGACAGGGTCCGCAGTACCATTCGCTGCAGCCTTGGCCTGGTAACCGTTGTTACACTCACCGGAACAATTGCATCCATTTTCTTTCCCGGCCCGATTCTGCGTATTTTTGATGCAGATCCGGAGCTGATGCAGTATGGGACAGAAGCCCTGCGCATGATCGGCCCCAGTTTTTTGATTTCCTCTGTGGCTTTCATAGCAGCCGGAGTTTTTGAGGCTCTGGGACAGGGACGCCCTTCCCTGATCATCTCCCTTCTGCGCCAGCTTGTAATCATTGTTCCTCTGGGATGGATTCTCTCACGCTTTATGGGACCCGCAGGCATCTGGATCTCCTTCCCCATAGCAGAGCTTATAGCCGCAGTGATTGCCTGGAAAATGATGGGGAAAATTTATGCGGATCATCCTGAAAATACACATTAACTCATTAACATAAACTCTAAAAAACAAACTCCGCACAGCAATTACGATCATAAACCGATCATTTGCAGTGCGGCGTCCTGTTTTTATCTTATACTTTATTCTGTTTCCCATGTCATATCCATCAGATACTCAAATAGAATAAGAACTCTTGCATAAAAATAATTAGCTGTAAGATTCCGATCATCTAATATTTTATCATCCAAAAGTACAAATGATAATTCTGCCATATCAGCAATCATAGAATGGGCTCCTCCCGTAAAAGCCACCACATCAATTCCATGTGCGCAGGCATCCCGGACAGGCTTAATAATCGTGTCTGTTGTGCCGCTTTTGCTAATAGCAATTACCATTCCTGCCGAAAGGGCATTTCCCTCATATACCTCATAATTATTCGATCCAATGGCACAGTAACCCATAACCAGAAGCTTGCGCACAAAAAAATCCCTTAAGGGGGCACAGAATCCGGTACCTGTAATCAAAATGGGATTATGTCTGTGTTTTTTCAGAAGTTCCGGAAAACGATTCATTTTTTCAAATGGTATCTCTCCGATAAAAGCTGTAATATCTGACTCATGATTCTTATTATTTATCTCATTCTGTACCAGAAATCCCAGTCGATATACCATATCCGTATAACCAGTATATCCCATCTTTTTACTCAGACGGATCAGTGCTGCCGGCGAAACGTAATTCCGTGCTGCAAACTCCCTTACGCTGTACTGTATATTCTGGTCTGCCGCCTCTAAAAGCGACTGAAACATCTGCTGTTCACTTTCATTTAAATGATATTGTTCTGCCAGCTTATAAATATCGTGTTTCATCTCTCATTCCCTCTATTTTATCCCAAACCCATATTTTGTGTAATTTTCACTGAAATTATACGATACTCTGTCCATCTGCGCAACCAATTCTCATTACATCCGATTTCATTAATGAAACATGTTTCAATCTATGTGAATATGTTTAAAACTATCACAAAATAGTAGATTTTTTTATTCAAAATGATATAATTCAAACATCGAAACGGAATGGCGCCTTCCGACAGAAAACGAATGAAAAAGGAGAATGAATCATGAAAGCAAAAGTTATGAACGCCATGCAGAGCTTTTCCAAAGCTTTGATGGGCCCTGTTCTGTTCTTACCTATTGCCGGTATGCTCCAGGCTCTGTCTTCTGTAATGTGCAACACAGCATTTGTATCAGAGGGGGGTATCTTATATACAGCTGGAAAATTTATCAATGGCGGAGTCAGCGCAGTAATCGGCAATCTTGGAATCCTGTTCTGTGTAGGCGTCTCAATGAGTCTTGCAAAAAAGAAAAAAGCGGACGCCGCATTCGTATCACTTGTCAGTTATCTGATCTGGCTTGCAGCCAACTCTCGCTGGCTCAGTGTTGCGGGACTGATGGCGGAAGGTGATACTGCCAGCGCACTCTACGGTACAGGCCAGACGATCTGTCTTGGCTACCATGTAACAGACATGGGCGTATTCCTGGGCATGATCCTGGGCGTAATCGTAGCCTTAGTCCACAACCGCTTTATTGACACTGAATTTAAGGGTGCCATGGCTATGTATGGAAACAGCAAGTTCGTATTTATCGTGCTTCTTCCCATTGTATTAGTGCTGGCACTGGCAGCTGCCTATATCTGGCCTGTTGCAGCTGCAGCAATCAATGCCCTCACAGGCATTATGGCAGGCGCTGGCGCATTTGGAGTATTCCTGTATGGATTTTTAAACCGTATTCTGATCCCTACCGGCCTCCATCATCTGGTATGGTCTCCCTTCCTCTATTCCGCAATCGGAGACAGCATGATCATTGGCGGAGAGCAGATCGTAGGCGCAAAGCCTGTTTTCCTGGCTCTTCTCAGCGACCCTGCTGTTGCTTCCATGCCCGACTCTGCCCGATTCTTAACCTATGGACTTATGAAGACCTTTGGCGTCATCGGTGTTGCTCTGGCTTTCATCGCTACTGCCAAAAAAGAGAAAAAGGCCGCCACAAAGGCTCAGGTTATCCCGGCCACACTTACTGCCTCTTTAGTAGGCGTAACAGAGCCACTGGAGTTTACCTTCCTGTTTGCAGCTCCCATGCTGTGGGTCATCTACTCTGTCATGGACGGACTGTTCCAGATGATCGTATATCTGTTAAATGTCCGTGTCTGTGCTACCAACGGCATTATCGACTTCCTTGTACTGAACCTTCCGGCAGGAATCGGACGGACACACTGGCCTATGTATGTAGTTGCAGGTCTGATTGAGATCGTTGTAATGTATTTCCTCTTCCGTTTCCTGATCGTGAAATTCAACCTGAAAACACCGGGACGCGAAGACGGCGAGGATGTAATCGACCTGGCTGCCAATGCAGCAGCAGTAAAATCCCAGATCCGCTCCGGAAATAAAGCAGAAGCAAAGAAAGAAGCTGATGCTGAAACCGCAGCCCGCATCATCGAGGGACTGGGCGGACCTGACAATATTGAAAATATCGGAAACTGCATGACCCGTCTGCGCGTAGAGGTAAAAGACGCCTCTGTTGTAAAGGATAAAGAATGGTTTGCCCCAACAGGAGCAGCTGGTCTTGTTGTAAAAGGAAATAATATACAAATTATCTATGGCCCTGTTGTCAGCAAAAAACGTTCCATCGTCGAAAAAGCCCTTGGACGTGAAGAATAACTCACTTGTAATCACTCAGGAGGTATATAATGAAAACATTTAAACTTGTCATCGCCGGAGGCGGCAGCACCTACACTCCGGGAATCGTCAAAAGTCTTCTGGTACAGAAAGACCGTTTTAAACTCAATGAACTGGTTCTCTATGATAACAATGCCAAACGTCAGGAAGACGTGGGCGTTATCGTCCGCCATGTAGTAGAGATGTTTGATCCGGATGTAAAATTGACTCTTACCACAGACCCGGAAACCGCCATGACAGATGCAGATTTTATCTTTGCACAGATGCGTGTAGGACTGTACGCCATGCGCGAACAGGATGAGAAGATTCCGTTAAGATACGGCGTAGTAGGCCAGGAAACCTGCGGCCCCGGCGGTCTTGCTTACGGCCTGCGTACCATTTACCCTATGGTAGAACTGATTGACTACTGCGAAAAGTATGCAAAGCCTACTTACTGGATCGTTAACTACTCTAATCCGGCTGCGATTGTGGCAAAAGCCACCTTCCGCCTGCGTCCTCATGCCCGCATCCTGAATATCTGCGATATGCCTGTGGCAATCGAGAGAAACATGGCTGAGATTCTGGGCTGTGACCGCCATGATCTGGAAGTAGACTATTTCGGCCTGAACCATTTCGGATGGTTCACCAAAGTGCGCCTCAATGGAACCGACGTAACAGAGGAATTAAAGTCCTATGTGGCAGAAAACGGATATATGCCCAAAAATGAAAAGAGCGATGTAATGCACAGTGATCCCTCCTGGCTTCATACATATGCCAATTCCAGACATATCTGCTCTGCATTCCATGATTATCTGCCAAATACCTATATGCAGTATTATCTTCTGGGCGATGAAGTGGTTGAAAGCAGCAATCCCAACCACACCCGCGCCAACGAGGTAATGGAAGGCCGCGAAAAAAGGATTTTTGATGCAGTAGCAGATTACCGCGCAGGAAAAGAAGTCGATCTGACCAAATTCTTTGGCGGCGTACACGGCGAATTTATCGTAGACGTAGCAATGAGCCTGGCCTTCGACCTGCGCAAGCGCTACCTTGTAATGGTAGAAAACAGGGGGGCGATTGAGAATCTGCCTGACGATGCCATGGTTGAAATTCCTGCTTATATTACAGACCGCGGAGCTGAACCTGTGCGTGTAGGTGAGATTCCTACCTTCTATAAGGGTCTGATCGAGCAGCAGGAAGCAGTTGAAAAGCTGGTAGTTGAGGCAGCCATCGAGCATTCCTACGAAAAAGCACTGATGGCATTTACCCTCTCAAAAACTGTCCCCAGCCTTCTGGTTGCCAAAAAGATCCTAGATGACATGATCGAAGCCAACAAAGAATTCTGGCCTGAGCTTCATTAAATCCTTTATACATTCAAACAAAAGCCATACCAAACCCGCCCGTATCCCGGCAAATGTTTGATATGGCTTTTTTCATAAAGTTTCAACATTGACAACTCTCCTATTACATGATATAAAATAGATAGTTTATGCGTCTTTTTAATAACGTATGCAGCCCTTAGTGATTTATAAAGGCGCGTTTAAAGGTCGGACTCTGCAGATCGTCAGCAAGCTGCGAAGTCGGGCTTTTTCTTTTATGTGAATCAAAACCATACCCATCCCAAAGGAGGACTTCCCGATATGAAATATCTTCACCGCCTGACCGGCATTCTGATGGCATTCTGCCTGATGATCGTCCTGTTTATCACCTCCATAGAAGCTGTCGTATACTGGACACCCGGATATTTTGAAAAAGAATACACAAAATATGAGGTACTTAAGGATCTTCCTGCCATGACCATGGAAGATCTGTTAGAAGTAACAGATGAGATGATGGATTATCTGCGGGGAGACCGTGAAGATCTTCATGTGATGACCGTCATGGACGGACAGGAGCGGGAGTTTTTCAATGCCAGAGAAATCGCCCATATGGAGGATGTTCAGGGACTGTTTCTGGCAGCCATCTCCATCCGGAGGGTATGTCTGGTTCTGTGTGCCTCTGCCCTTGTCTTTATGGCAGTTACAAAGGCTGATATGAAACGCCTTCTTCCTCCTTCCGTCTGCCTGGGAACCGGGCTGTTTTTCGGTCTGATCGCGGCCCTGGCTGCCATCATCTCCACCGATTTTACAAAATATTTTATTATGTTCCACCATATTTTCTTTAGCAACGATCTGTGGATCCTGGATCCGTCCACCGATATGCTGATCAATATTGTGCCTGAAGGCTTTTTTATGGACACAGCCGGACGGATTGCATTTACCTTTGGCAGCCTGTCTCTTATCCTGTTTGCAGTCTGTCTGGCTTTAACTCTGAAACACAAGCACCGCCCATAGGAGTGTAACGTATGAAACGACTTTTTCCCTTTTTTATATGCCTTAGCCTGATTCTGAGCTTTACGCCTATTACAGCTGCGGCAGCCGTTCCCTGGCCCACCGGCGTTTCCATTGAAGCAGACGGCGGTATCCTGATGGATGCTGACACCGGAAGCATTCTATATGGAAAAAATGAAAATCAGGCCTATTATCCGGCCAGTATCACCAAAATCCTCACAGCGCTGATCGTACTGGAGGAATGTGAGCTGGATGAAATGGTTACTTTCTCCCATGATGACGTGTACAATGTAGAGGCAGGAAGCAGCTCCGCAGGAATTGACGAGGGCGATGTGCTGACCGTCCGCGACTGCCTCTATGCTCTGCTTTTAGCCTCTGCCAATGAGAGCGCCAATGCTCTGGCCTGTCATGTAAGCGGTTCCAGAGAAGCTTTTGCAGAGCTCATGAATCAAAAAGCCAGGAGCCTGGGCTGTACAGGAAGTAATTTTGCCAATCCCAGCGGCTTAAATGACGAAAATCACTACACCACAGCTCACGACATGGCGCTGATCACACAGGAAGCCATCAAAAATCCTGATTTTGTGGAAATCAGTGGCACACGCAGCTACCAGATGGCGCCTACCAAAAAAAATGCTGAGGGCGGCTATGTTGCCAACCACCATAACATGGTAAAACAAAATACATCTGTTACCTATCCGGGAGCCTTTGCCGGAAAAACAGGATACACCTCCCTGGCAGGAAATACCCTGGTAACCTGTGCCGAACGTGACGGTATTACTCTGATTGCTGTTGTTCTGAACGGCCATCAGTCTCATTACCGGGATACAAAAGCTCTTTTCGACTTTGGTTTTTCCAATTTTCAGTCCTTAAAGGCCGCAGACCACGAAACCACCTACCGCTCTCTGGAAAATGACATGACCATTGCAGGAATGACCGCAAAGGACAGCATTTCCCTGTCCCTTGATCCAGACAGCCGGGTAATCCTTCCCAGGGAAGCTGTATTTTCCGATCTGACTCCCAGTCTGTCCTACGAACTCGGCCAGGATGCTCCAAAACATGCCATTGCCCGCATTTCCTATACCTATGAGGGTCATGAAACAGGACAGGTATATTTGTGCACAACGGCTCAGGTTAACCGGATAAGTGCGCCGGATACGGTCATTTCTTCAGACGCCGCTCTCTCTGAGTCTTCTGATGCAGCCAATCTTTCGACGGCTCCATCGAAAGCATCGGTTCCATCTGAAACAGAGTCCCCCGATCCTGTCCTACAGATCCAAAGGCGCTCTGCACAGCCGGATGCTGCAGGTACGGAAGACAAAGGCACACTTTTTGGCCTTCCCCTGTGGCTGACAGTCTCTCTTGCCGGCGGTTTTGCTGTTATTCTCGGCGCAGGAATCTTCCTCTTTCTTCATAACAGGCAGAAAGAACAGGAGGATCTGATGCGCCGCCGGCAGAGACGCTTAGAACGGTTAGAAGATATGGGCTTCTCCTCCTCGGATTTTGATCAGATGCTGTCCAAAAAGAGAAGCTCTATACCCTCCTACCGCCCCCGCAGGCGGACAAAAGGGCGCTCGTTCCGAAAAAACCGCCGCAGATAGCCTGTAAACTTTACTACACTGAGATAAGGACTTCCGACCATGCTTCACTCCCATTCCCCTCTCCCCAGAGAACCATTTCACCTGAAACAGTCTGTTGTGGAAACCGTACGGACCCTTCCTACCACCATCATTTATATGGCAGCAGCAACTCTGGTTTCCAGCCTGATGTTTCATTTCACAGACAATCTGATCAATGTATCCATTGTCTATATCCTTGCTATCATCCTTCATGCCCGCGCTACCAGCTGCTACGGCGCAGGCATTATCGCTTCCCTGTACAGTGTCTTTTGGGTAAATTATGCCTTCTCTGTGCCCTACATGAAGCTGAATTTTACTCTCAGCGGCTATCCCCTTACCTTTTTCGGGATGGCATTTATCTCCTGTTTTACCAGCAGCATCTGCATCATGATTTCCCGCCAGACAAATCTGATCCGTGAGCAGGACAAAAAACTGATGAATGCAGAAAAAGAAACCATGAGGGCTAACCTTCTGAGGGCTGTGTCCCACGATCTGAGAACGCCTCTTACCACAATCATAGGCTCCAGCGTTGCCTGTCTCGAACAGCAAAATACCATGACAGCGGAGGAACAGCGTCAACTGATTTCAAATATTGAAGAGGATGCTCAATGGCTCTTAAATATGGTCGAAAATCTCCTGTCCGTTACCCGGATTCAGGATACGGACGGTGCACCTGCTGTGGTAAAGACTGAAGAGCCCTTGGAGGAAGTCATTTCTGAGGCAGTCCAGCGATTTCGCAAGCGCTTTCCCTTGGCTGTGGTTCATGTAAGTGTTCCCGATACCTTTATTATGGTTCCCATGGATGCAAAGCTCATTGAACAGGTCATCAATAACCTGCTTGAAAATGCCGCCTTCCACGGAAACAGCCAGGAGCCCATCGAATTGACAGCTGCCATTCATGATAAAATCCTTTCTGTCACGATCAAAGACTATGGAAACGGCATTGATCCCGACCGTTTTCCCACACTCTTTGACGGCGGAGGCGCCTGCTCTAACCCCAAGGGTGACGGCCACAAAGGGATGGGAATCGGACTTTCGATCTGTAAAACCATTATAAATGCACATGGCGGCTCCATTGAGGCTGCCAACCATTCTAAAGGCGCCATGTTTACTTTCACACTACCTGATTGGAGGGAATACTGATATGTCAACAAAAGCAACCATTGTTATCATTGAAGATGAAAAAAATATCTGCAGCTTCATCAGCCGCATATTGGAACCCGAAGGCTACCGTGTTATCACATCTAACACCGGAAGGAACGGACTGCAGCACATCAATTCAAACCATCCTGATCTGATTCTTCTGGATCTTGGACTTCCTGATATGGATGGACTGGATATCATCCAGAATGTGCGTATCTGGAGTACTACCCCTATTATTGTCATTTCTGCCCGTACCATGGAAAACAGCAAAGTAACAGCACTGGATATGGGCGCTGATGACTATTTAACCAAACCCTTTGGAACCGGAGAGCTCTTAGCCAGGATCCGTACTGCCCTGCGCCATGCCCAAAGAAGCCATACTCATACATCCCATCTGTATGAAGTCGGCGATCTCTCGATTGATTTTGAACGTCGTCTGGTAAAAGTAAAGGGTCAGGAAGTACACCTGACCCAGATTGAATATAAGCTGGTTTGTCTGCTGGCTCAAAATGCGGGCCGTGTTATGACCTACGAATCCATTATCACCAAAATATGGGGGCCTTATGCGGACAATGATAATCAGATCCTGCGTGTCAACATGGCCCATATCCGCCGCAAGCTGGAAGAAAATCCCGCAGAACCCCAATACATATTTACAGAAATTGGCGTAGGATACCGGATGCGGGAGGAATAGTCTTTCCGTTTCCGCAAACGTGATAACTATTTTCCTTACTTCTATAAAAAAGTCTGCCCATCACTTCTTAGGCAGACTTTTTCTCTTTCTCTTATTATCTTCCCGTTTCTGAACCAGCAGTTCCAGATCCTCTTCCGAAGCAGCCTTAACCGTCTTTACTCCATAGTAAAGCTCCCGCTCTGACTTCTTTACCCGGATCTTTCCCTTCATATATCCATGCTCCGGGCAAATTCCCATAGCAAAATAAAACCGCTGTCCGTAAGAAAACCAACGGATCTTTTTTCTGAGCATCCGCCGGCATTTGATGCATACCAGATCACTGACCTCCTTATTCTTGATCAGCTCCTCTTTTGTCTCAAACTCTGCAGAAACAAATTTAGAATATTCCGGGAAAGACAGCCGATAGCTCTTTCCAGATTCAGGCAGCTGATAATAGTCCACAGACACATATGGTCCAAACCGCTCCATATCTATTTTCCCAAAAATTTCTGCCGTATAGAGGGCGTCATTGAATGCCCGATGAAATCCTCCCTCATCTGCCAAATCCTGCTCGCAAACTGCCTGATCCAAAGCTGCCCTGCTTTTGCCATCTCCATACTCCAGAGAATACAGCTTCTGTATATCGTAATACAACAGTGGTCTCTCAAAGGGAATTTCCATCCCATAGTAGGCAATATTCCGCTCCAGCTCTGTCAGATCCATAGGCCCCCAGGAGCAGAAACGGTATTCCTCCGGTCCGCACCATTCTAAAAACTCCCGGATTACCTGCTCAAAAGGCTGCCCTTCTCTCAGAAGCAGCTCCATCTCCAGCCCCGTTACTTCCTGTATCTTAAAATGAAGCTCCTCATAAACCTGTGGCTTGACCAGGCGGCGAAACTCCCCTATAGGCTTCCGGTTCTGATCCAGCTTCACCGCCCCAATCTCCACAATCTCAAACTGCAGGTACCTGTCTGAGCGCTCCTTCCCCTCGGGACTCTGGTTCCATTCCAGATCAAATACAATATAATTCATTTCCATCATCCTGTCATTTTCTAGTGCGCCTGATGGGACTGTTCAGGCATTTTACTATCTTACCATATGACAGAGGATATGGAAAGGGGGGAAGTTAAAACAAATCCACCCGTTCTGGATCATCAATAATTCTCCACATGGATCTCAAAGTAACCTTGAGGATGATTGCAGGCCGGACATACCTTTGGAGCACTCATTCCAACCATAATATGACCGCAGTTGCGGCATTCCCAAACCTTTACCTCGCTCTTTGCAAATACCTCTGCCAGCTCTACATTTTTAAGCAGTGCTCTGTAACGCTCTTCATGATGTTTCTCAATCTCTGCAACCAGCCGAAATTTAGCGGCCAGCTCCGTAAATCCCTCTTCCTCCGCAGTCTTTGCAAAACCGGCATACATATCTGTCCACTCGTAGTTTTCACCCTCGGCCGCTGATTTTAAATTTTCTGCCGTATCTCCAATACCGTTTAATTCCTTAAACCACAGCTTTGCGTGCTCCCTCTCATTATCTGCTGTTTTCTGGAACAGAGCGGCAATCTGCTCATACCCCTCTTTCTTAGCCACAGAAGCAAAAAAAGTATACTTATTTTTGGCTTCTGATTCTCCTGAAAATGCAGTTCTCAAGTTCTGTTCCGTCTTTGTTCCTGAATACTTATTCATAGCGCTGCTCTCCTTCTTCAAACTATTTATGTTCCTATTTTTGCCAGATTCTACTGCATTTATTCCGCATTTTTTATGTTATGATGGATAGCTGAGAGCATGTACAGCAACAAAAAAGGAACCACATTTCTGTGATTCCAAAAGAGGCGACAACCGGAATCGAACCGGTGATAGAGGTGTTGCAGACCTTTGCCTTACCACTTGGCTATGGCGCCATATATTTTCTTTCTAATATATTGTATTCTAATAACAAAAAAATTATAACAAAATATTTATTCTCAGTCAATATTTTTTATTTATCAGAAAGTAAATTTCTGTTCATTAGATTACAAAATTAGTACTATACAGCACCAAATACCCTCAAAATGACCATATAAAGAGATTCGAATCTTTCTCTCTACATGGTCATTTCTGGCAGTATTTTGGTTTTATTTTGATGTTACTTGATAAAGCTTACATGCTTACAAATTTCTTTAATTGCTTTCTCTTTTCTTTCATTGAAAACAACTTTATTTTCTTCAAACAAATTTCGTCCATCTGTATCAATGGATACAATCAGAGGACCAAATTCTTTTACACGGCAGTGCCATAACGTTTCCGGCATTCCCAGATCTCTCCATTGTGCATCTATAATTTTTTCCACCTCTGAAGCAGCTACCACTGCATTTCCGGCAGGGAACACACAATGGATTGCCTTATAGTTTTTACATGCATACTCCGTGTTTGTACCCATGCCTCCTTTTCCGATAATCACTTTCACACCGGTCTGTTTCACAAATTCTTTTTCGAATTTCTCCATACGCATGCTGGTTGTCGGACCAACAGATACCATTTCGAACTTGTCCTCCGCAAGAGGACGGATAATCGGTCCTGCATGAAATATTGCAGCGTCCTTTACATTTACAGGAAGTTCTCTTCCTCCCTCAACAAGCCGTCTGTGTGCCACATCACGACAGGTTGTCATACTTCCGTTCAGATAAATAATATCTCCGATATGGATATCTGCCAGATCCTCAGCCGATATCGGTGTTGTTAAAATTTTCTTTCCATCTTTGATTTCCAACATTATAAAGTCACCCCCGAATGTGTTGTGATCGTGTAATTGAGATCTTTGTCAAAAATAATGTGCCCACGTCTGTGAGACCAGCAGCCAACATTCACGGCGACACCGATTGTAGATGGATGTCTTGCTGTGTTTTCAATATGTACACCCATTACGGAATACTTGCCGCCCATTCCCTGAGGTCCGAGTCCAATTGCATTGATTCCGTCTTCAAGCAACTTTTCCATCTCTGCCGCACGCTCATTCTCATTATGACTTCCCAGCGGTCTCATCAATGCCTTTTTAGAAAGCAGTGCTGCTGTCTCAACAGATGTTGCCACACCGACACCGACCAAAAGCGGAGGACATGCATTCAGACCATAAGAAGTCATGACATCCATTACAAATTTCGTAACTCCTTCGTAGCCCTCTCCCGGCATCAGCACCATGGCTTTCCCCGGAAGTGTGCATCCTCCGCCTGCCATGTACGTATAAATCTCGCACCGATCACTGTTTGGTATAATATCCCAGAATACTGTCGGTGTTCCTTTGCCAACATTTTTGCCTGTATTGTACTCGTCAAATGTTTCCACGCTGTTATGACGAAGAGGTGCTTCCACTGTCGATTTTATAACAGCTTCTTTTAAAAGTGTCTCTAATTCCCCGATCAGCGGGAAATTTGTTCCACATTTTACCCAAAACTGCAATACACCCGTATCCTGACAGCTTGGTCTGTTCAATTCTTTTGCCAGTACCTGATTTTTCTTCATTGTCTCGTAGATGACTTTTGAAAGCGGACTGTCCTCTTTTTCTGCCAGTTCATCCAGCTTTGCAATAATATCATCCGGCAGCACTTTTGCGATATATGACACAAAATTTGCCATATAATCCGTAAGCTGCTCTACTTGTTCTTTCTTACTCATGTTTCTGCCTCCTCTGATTTTTTGCATCTATATCAGATGCTGTTTATTTTCACAATTATAATCATCCTTTTATGGAAAGAATGGAAATGCAATCGGGAGGATAATCATACTCACAACCGTTGCTATGATAATCAATGGAAATCCTGCTTTTACAAAATCCATAAAGCGGTAACCTCCGACTCCCACAACCATAGTATTTGCCGGCATTCCGATCGGAGTTGCATAAGCACAGGAACCTCCGATTACACATGCCATCAATACTGCTCTCGGATCTGCTTCGATTCTCTGTGCAATCGACAGACAGATCGGAACCATCAATGCTGTCGTCGCTGTGTTTGACATAAAATTTGTCATCACACAACACAGAAGAAATACGACCAGCGTCAGAATATATGGAGACGGATCGCTTCCAAGTGCTCCAATTACTTTTTCTGCGATCATCTCTCCCGCTCCGGTCTTTTCAAGTGCCGCTGCCAGAGATAAAGTTCCTCCAAACAAGAAAATTGTTTTCAAGTCAATAGATTTCAATGCATCTTTTTCTGAAATCACACCGGTCAATATCAAAAGCAAAGCACCGATTCCACCTGAAACACAAAGACTGATTCCTATCTTTTCTTCAAAGATCATAGCCAGTAAAGTCAGTATCAGAATGATCAATGACATCCACTGCTTCCATTTAGGTACCTGATCAAAATCTCTTTTTGTATCGAACGCCTCCTCTTCTTTCGGATCACATTCCGGAAGTAATTTATATCCTATGGTTGCATAAAATAAAATTCCTGCAATCAGAATCGGCATCAGTAATTTTGATCTTTTGTATCCTGATTTTGCTGCAATTCCTATAACTACCGGAATTAATACCGCTGCAGTACCTGTATTTGAAAGTACTCCACTCATCAAACCTACAATTACCATAATTGCTACAATCAGCATACGTTCTGTTTTGCAAATCGGGTTACAATTCCCCCAATTTTATTTGCCATTCCTGTTTCAAATAATGCTCCTCCTACAATGAACATCGCTACGAACAGTATCACATTACTGTCAGTAAATCCTGCAAATGCGGTCTGCACATCCAGTACATCTGTAATGGTCAGTCCGATACAGACGATCATTGATGTTACCCCAAGCGGTATTTTTTCAATAACAAACATAATCACCGCAAACAAGAGAAACAAAAGAGTTATTGTTGACGGACTCATTTGTTTTCCTCCAATCCTTTTTTTATTCACATCACAGCGCTGTTTGCTATAGCTTTATTATAGAGGTCGTATAGATGCTTGTACATTTACTTAAAATGATACCTCCATTAAAAAAAATTATGATATGTTGTATATTTGAGCATTTCTCACAAAAATTATGATATAATCAAAATAATCACGGATTAAAACCAGAAGAATTTTAGACATAATTACTATAATAAAATTTTTAATATTTTAGAAAATTAAGAAGAAATGGGGTCACTACCAATGAAAATCATTCAATTAGAATACTTTTCTGCCGTTTGTCGTTATCACAGTATTACACAAGCTGCACAAAAGCTTTATGTCACACAGCCTGCAATCTCAAACGCAATTCGAGAACTGGAAAAGGAATTTTCTATCAGTTTGTTTAGCCGTACAAAAAATCATATGGTTTTGACAAAAGAAGGGGAAGAATTTTACCAAAAAGCAAGTGTACTTCTTAACAATATTCATGAGACGACCTCAGAGCTTTATGACCTTGGAAAGCAGATTACCCCCATCCGAATCGGCATTCCTCCTCTTTTGAGTACAGTCTTTTTCCCTGATATGCTGACTGCTTTTTATAAAAAATATCCAAATATCCCCGTTGAGCTTTTTGAATACGGCTCTGTACGTGCCGCCAATCTGGTTTTAGATGATGTATTGGATCTGGCGCTCGTCAATCTGAATTTTTATGAGACTAATAAATTAAATTCTTGTCAGCTTCTTTCTGACAAGCTAATGTTCTGTATCTCCAAGAGTCATCCTCTCGCGAAAGAAAAAAGTATATCAATTGAAATGTTAAAAGATGAGCCTCTAATCATGTACAATACCGATTCCGTTCAAAACCATACGTTGCTTTCACTTTTTGATACACTCAAAGTAAAGCCTCATGTAATTTTAAATGCCAGCCAACTCTATACAATTCAGGCATTTGTCCGTGAGAATCTAGGAGGAGCTATTCTCTACTCTTCGCTCTTCAAAAATATGAACGACGTCAAGGGAATACCAATCGCTCCTACAATCTCACAGGAAATCGGTCTCGTATGGCAAAAGGGCAAATATCTAAACAGCCGCACTGAACAATTTATTGCTTTTACAAAAGAATTTATGGAAAGTCAAAAATAAACCTTCTGCTTCTAAAGTCAATTGTTACAATGAAACTGTCCACCTGCAAAACAAATTACAAAACTAATTTTCTGACTGAAGTGCGTCAAATCCAGTCTCTCTCGTTCTGATCTTCAGCGCACTTCGAATTTCATAGCTGAATATTTTTCCATCCCCCACTTCTCCCGTATACGCCGCTTTCTGAATTGCCTCAATAGTCTTTTTCTCCCATTCCTCAGAAGATACTACAATCTCAAATTTGATTTTGGGAAGCATCATAACATCTACCTCCATTCCACGCACAACGCTTTTATATCCTCGCTGAGAACCGCAGCCCATAACCTGCGACACAGTAATTCCGTTTACCTGAATAGCATTCAATGCTTCTTTTACATCCTCAAGCTTTTCTTCCCGAACGATTGCTTCTATTTTAATCAACATAATCTGCTCTCCTTCCTTAATCCAATCCATTGAAAGACGGATATGCATTTTCACCATGCTGGGAAATATCTAATCCTACTTTTTCCTCTTTTTCGCTTACTCGAAGCGGTGTAAAAATTCTTACAATTGCCGCACAGATTAATGTACCCAAAACTGCAATCACAATTGTAATCAAAATTCCTATTATCTGTGCACGGAACAGACGAAAATCACCGAATGCTAAGCCATCCCACTTGGCCACGCTGTTAATAGAACTTTTTGCAAAAATTCCGGTTGCAAGTCCGCCCCAAATTCCTCCTATTCCATGACACCCAAAGGCATCAAGCGCATCATCTATTTTTACCCGCTCTTTAATAAAGCCAACTCCAAAATAACAGATTGGACTAACGAGTGCTCCAATAATAAATGAAGACCAAATCGGTACAAACCCGGCTCCCGGTGTAATTGCAACAAGCCCAACCACAAGACCGGTAGAAGCTCCAACCAGTGTTGGTTTTCCTTCTTTCAGAACATCAATCAACATCCAGGACAGTAATGCGGTCGCTGCAGATACCGCAGATGTCATAAATGCATGTGCAGCCAGCCCATTTGCTCCGAGTGCACTTCCTGCATTGAATCCAAACCATCCAAACCATAAAATCGATGCCCCAAGGACAACAAACGGAATATTGTGAATCCGGTAAGTCGTATGTTCATATCCTCTTCGTTTTCCAATTAAAACAGCAAGAACCAGTGCACTGATTCCGGAACTTATATGGACCACGTCTCCGCCGGCAAAATCTACTGAACCGATTTCAGCCAGCAAACCGCCCTCACCCCACACCATATGTGCCAGCGGATAGTAAACAATAACCGACCAAAATATTACAAAGAAAAACAACGCCTTAAATTTCATTCTCCCTACAAGTGCACCCGTAATCAATGCCGGCGTAATCATCGCAAACATCATCTGAAATGCCGCAAACACCAAATGCGGAATTTTTTCAGAATATGGGCCCGTTTCCATACCAATATCTGAAAAAGCAAACCATCTAAAATCGCCGATTATACCTGCATGATTTCCACCAAATGCGAGTGAATACCCAAATAAAACCCACATGACAACCGAAATCCCCATAATAGCCACACATGCCATCATCGTGTTCCCTACATTTTTACGTCTGACTAACCCGCCATAAAAAAATGCTAAACCTGGTGTCATAAAGAAAACCAATGCTGTCGAAATCATAACAAATGCTGTGTCTCCTGTATTCATAACCACTCCTCCTTCAAAATCCTTTCCATGCTCCTGGCATCTTCTTTGAAGGAGACATTCTCTCCGACAAAGCAGGTGTGCCTCTTTGCACGGAGTTTCTGTTACATCTATACAATAAAAAAAGTGTCTAGAAATCTTCTAAACACCTTTGTTGGAATAAAGTATAACATACTTTAAATTAACAGACAATAGTCAATATTAACTATCTTTCCTCTGATTCTTCTACGATTTTCAAAAAATCTGCTTCTTCCTGCTTTGGTTTCGGAATAAATTTGTTTGCAATTCTTCCCTTTCCACGCTTTTTCACATAAAAAAATCCAATAATTGAAAATACAACCGCTCCAATAAAATTCACAAATAGATCTTTCATTGTATCCAAAAGCCCAATATCCAAATAACCACCAAGTCCAAGCTCTTTTCCATTTACTATCACGCTGTTAATATCTCCAATATGAATCACTTGATTACCGCCCGTTGGATCAAGCATCACTGTATTGATACTGTTTACAATCGTATCCTTCTGTGTGTCCATCCCGAAAAATAAATCCATACCGCACTCAAAAAATTCCCACATCACACCAATTGTCATTGAAAAACAAAATGCTACCACTGCCATGTAAAGCGGTGACAAATTGAACTTTGCTCTCTCATCCCGATTAAGAATATCTACTAACGAAAAACCAATTGCGGCTGCTAAAAATCCATTCAAAGTATGAAGCATTGTATCCCAATTGGGAACGCGCGTATAATATGCACCGATCTCCCCCAAAATTTCTGCCGAAAATATAAACAGTAAAATAATAATCTCCAATGTCGTCGGAAGTTCAATCTTTAACTCTACTTGGAGAAAGCTCGGAACAATCAACAGCAATAAAGTCAATACACAGTAAAACACATCTTCGTAATTCCTGTTTAAAATCTGTAGAATCATCACCAGGATTACCAATGCTCGAAGTACCATATACACCACAAAAGAACTTTTATGTTCTTTTATTTCCATCTTTAATGCTTTCCAGCGAATTCTCAACTTTTGTCTCATCTTTCGTCCTCTTTCTTTCATTTTACCTACTTATCTTACCTCTTTCTCTACAATTCTTCAACCTTTTAATTGTTAACCATTATTTATATATAGTTGACAATTAACCTTGTATAACGTATACTTAATTAAAAATGTATTTATTTACAATAATCTTATGGAGGAAACTTATATGCAAAAAACCAACTTTAAAACACTGGATCTATGTATGATTGGTGTAGTTACTGCCGTCATCGTTATTATGGCGCAAATATCCATTCCAATGCCTCTTGGTGTTCCAATGACCATGCAAACCTTTGCCATCACACTAGCCGGAATTATACTCGGCTCTAAAAAAGGAGCTGTAGCTTCTCTCATCTATGTGCTGCTTGGAGCAGTTGGTGTTCCCGTATTCGCGAACTTTAGCGGTGGATATCAACTTTTGGTTGGCCCAACCGGTGGTTTTATCATCTCATTTCCAATTATGGCGTTCATTATCGGACTTGGCGTTGAGTACAAAAATCGTTTTAAAGGCTGTTTTACTTTTTGTCTGATTCTCGGAACATGCATTAATTATCTTTTTGGTGTTGTTATGTTCTGTATCATCATGCACAGCACCGTTTGGGTTGCACTCACAGCTTGTGTGCTTCCATTTATTCCTACTGCTATTTTAAAAGCCATCTTGGCA
>ERZ791605.29-NODE-29-length-127850-cov-5.619289_pt1 | contig 127850 bp, 126 predicted proteins | sample MGYA00509965_ERZ791605 | MGnify/ENA primary metagenome ERZ791605 (study PRJEB30046, sample SAMN00791923) | human gut metagenome | study: EMG produced TPA metagenomics assembly of the A metagenome-wide association study of gut microbiota in type 2... | reverse complement strand
CTTTTGCTTTGCTGATCGGATTTTTCTATGCGGGAGATATGATGCTGAAACTCTTCCATGTAGATATCGAATCGTTTGCAGTTGCCGGTGCGTTTGTTATCTTCCTCATGTCTTTGGAGATGATTTTGGATATTGAGATTTTCAAAAATCAGGGTCCTATCAAAGAAGCTACTTTGGTGCCGCTTGTCTTTCCTTTGTTGGCAGGTGCCGGAGCTTTCACTACTTTGCTTTCTCTTCGGGCGGAATATGCCAGTATCAATATCATTATAGCTTTAGTATTGAACATGATCTGGGTTTACTTTGTAGTGAGTATGACTGGTCGTGTAGAACGTTTCTTGGGAAAAGGTGGTATCTATATTATTCGTAAGTTTTTTGGTATCATCTTATTGGCTATTTCTGTAAGGTTGTTTACGGCCAATATAACCTTATTGATTGAAGCGTTGCATCGGTCTTGATTAGGCTTAATCCTTCTTGTTAAATTGAATACTATTGTATCGGTTGTGAGAGGGTAAAAGTTTTGGCTGATAGTAATTGCTGCTTAGAAATAAGACATAATTAATTGATTATTAGTATGGTTATAAGTCTTTTTAGAGTGTCGAAGTATTTACGACATACAAGAATAAACTAAAAAGGCTGTAGTGAACCTACACTTCCATGTATGGTGAAAATACATCCGAATTTCGGGGTACACTACATGAGTAACTAAAAAACAATTAATTATGTCTTATTCATTAAACATTAAAGGTAAAGAGAATCCGAAGGACAAACAGCTTGTCAAGTTAGAAATGGTATTTTTTCAGACTGGATACGCACGAGTATCTAAAATCTTAGATATAACTGGTGCTTACAAAGACTGGGATAATGAAACGCAGTCATTTAAATCCAAAGGTACTGAAACTGCAACGAAGAACAAACTTCTACTTGACATGAAAATGCAGTACCTTAGAGTAGTTGAAGATTGGGAAGCTGCAAATGAACCCTGGTCACCAGTTCAATGGTCACACAGCCTTGATAACACTCAAACATGCAGACGAGATGAACCTAAAGTTATAACAGTTGTTACTTGGCTGGAAGGCTATATGGAGCGATGTCGGAATACAGAAAGAGTGAAAAATGGAAACATTGTGACATGTGATACTAATGCAAGAAGATTAGGCTACTTCAAAGTTCAACTGGATAAGTTCACACTAGAACAATATGGTAGAAGCTTCTCTACTTATTTCTTTCGTGATATAAACGAACAGTTTATCAAAGACTTTATAGCTTATATTGAAAAACTAGGTTTAGATAATGGAAACAAAGGAGGATTGTGTACGAAATTAAGGTTACTTAGGGGTATGTGCTCAAATGCGAATAAGGACGGAATTCCAGGAGCTAAAGTTTCCCAATTTAATGTTGCTAAGGAAAAAATGGTTTGGGGTAATGTCACACCCAAAACAATCCCCTATGGGGTGTTCCAAAAAATAGAGGAAATAGACCGTGACTATTTTACAGAGGAAGAACAGTTCTACCTTGACTTATTTTTATTTAGTTTCTACGCTGGTGGTATGGGAGACAAGGACGTTTGCTATCTTACTTGGGATTGCATCCAAGGGAATATGCTGATTTATGAGCGCATGAAAACGACTAAATGCGCAAAAATGGTTCTTACAGATAAAGCCTTGAAAATCATAAATAAATATAAGGAGAAAAGCGTTGGCAATTTTGTGCTCCCAATCTTTCAAGAAAAGCATATAACTGAAAAGCAAAAAGAGAGTCGTATTAAAACGATTGAAAGAAAGGTCAATAATCTATTGGAACGTGTACGAGGTATGGTAATGTACCCGGAAAAAATCACCTGGTATTCTGCACGCGGAACGTTCATAACCAAGATGGCAGACTCAGGATTCCCTACTATTGTCATTGCCGAATTTGCAGGTAATAGCATACAGGCTATTCAGAAGCATTACTTCAAAAATACTAAGCACGAAGAGATGAGGATGACAATCAACAATTTGATATAACCTACCAACTCATATAACTTTAGATTGTAAAAGGCATTGTATTCAGCAATGCCTTTTGTTTTTCTAAATATTTCTATATCTTTGCTTCCAGAAATGGGGAGAAATCCATTTCAAACGTCGTAGTACGTTAACATATTGGATGCAGGAAATCTGACAATTTACTCATAACCCAATAATGTGTTTAACGTTCGTGCCAGGACTATATACTCTCAGTATATGACTCCAATTGGTGCGGGCTTAACTATTATATTGGGTTTGGGCTTTGTCAGAGCCTCCTGCTCCGTAATAGAAGAGTCTCGCACCTTTTTTATGGTGCGATAAAACGATGTAAAGCCATGAGTAACATTGATTTTTATATCATCAAAACAGTAGTCCGTTCAATGAAACGGCAAAGTATTTATGAGAGTTACCTTGAACTGCGAACTGTAGCAGCCCAACTTAATCTCAGATTAGATTTTGAAGAGGTTGAATTTGACGATGACGATTTATATTGTTTTCCTATCTTGCTATGTCATGTCTACAGCACATTGATTTACGACGGTAAACTATACATTCTTTGCGATAACTGTGCTTTACATATCTTAGACTTAGAAACTAAAGACCACCGTTGTAATGCATTGAAAAGACTGTCCAAGTTTAGCCTGTTAGACTTATGGATACTTCAATTTAGGCTATCTCATTTTTCTGCTATCTGCTTTAAATACTTCAATTATATGAAAAAGAAAATATCATTAAGTAACGGTTTTATAGAGCATCTAAAGTCATTGCCGGAAATTGAAACAAATGAAAAGTTGAATCCGGAAACTGGAGATTTGATCGTTGCTATTCTTGCTGATATGGAAAAAGAAAATCTTTTGGGGACTCCAGGGAAAGAAAATGCAATTGAGCTAAAGTTAGAGACTGGAACCTACATTTGTCTGTTGGATAAACATCATAAATTAAATAGATTGTTCCGAGTGCCGTAGGAAGATAAAAATAACCCGCCCTATTTATGTATGTCTACTTTCGTCATAGAGGATTATTTAATTTTGTTCAAAATGGGCGCAAAGGTAATTTATTTATTTTAATTTTGTAGCTCATTATTAATAAACAGCAGAAATATGAAAGAGTTAGTAGAAAAATTAAATGAAGCATTCGTTACATTTTCTGAGGATGCAAATCTCCAAGTAGAAAAAGGAAATAAAGCGGCTGGTATGCGTGCTCGCAAAGCATCTTTGGAAATAGAAAAGATGATGAAAGAATTCCGCAAAGTTTCTCTTGAAGAATCAAAGAAGTAAATTGATGATATAAGCCACCTTTGCTTTACGGGTGGCTTATACTAAATACTATATACTATGGAATGGCTGATTTATGAAGGGGAAAGAGTAAAACTAAGTACAACACACGCTCGAAAAATTGTGCGTAGGCTGGGAAAGATTCGAAGTGACATATTCAAAGGAGCGAGACCTATTAATACCCGATTGATTAAAGTTAATCTAGCTATGCTAGGTCACAAATTAGGATATAAGGTCTATGCAAATGGATTAACCGATGAAGATTTACGGAAAATTGATGTCGAATTTGCGAATCACGAATGGCTTTATGATTTACTTTGGTACACAGAAGAAGATCACTATACGATGACAAGTGTGCCTTTGGCTGTAGAATGTGAATGGAACCCAAACAAAAAACAGCATGTAAAAGAAGTAGCATATAGCGGATTTAAGTATGATTTTCAAAAATTACTAGTATGCAATGCTCAACTAAGACTAATGATTTTTCAAATTAAGAAAATGGATGATCTAATTAATCTTGAAGAGTATTTTAATAAAGCAATACAAGACTATTCCCTTCTTGCTAAAGGAGCTAGGTTCCTATTTCTCGCTTTTTTCCCTAAAGAAGAAAAGATGTTCTATAAGGAAATAAAAAAGAAGAATAAGCTCTAGGTTAGCCACGGATTCTTGTACGGATCATAATCCGTTTGAAAAGTAGCAAGTTGCCAATCCATTACAGGCTTTCTATCTTCTGCCAGTCTTCTAGGAATCTGTGGATTGAGACGTAGCTTAGCCGCATCATTCAACCACTTCATTGAATCCTCATAGTCACGTAACCTAACAACGCTTACATTATTGGGAGCAATCAACTTGGTAAGTTCATAAACGGCCAATCTAAGCATGTGTTTTTTCAGATTGTAATTACGTGGATCATGCAGTGATAAGTTCTTACCTACTTCCGGAACGTCGGAATTAACGTCAAATTCCGGATAGAACACCTGTCCTTCATAAACGACATATTCATGCCCGTTCAATTCATATTCATTATAATTGGAATCATAATCAGCTATCGCTCCCCAGTTATCACTTTTTAGCGGAGTGATATTATTGTCGAAGTTATCATGGTGCATTAGAGTATAAAAAATACCTTCAAATCTAACTACATCCCACTGATTATAATCTACCGGTTCCCAATCAAAATAATGAGCTTCCAGCCAGCCACAAACAAGAGGGATTCGGATGTTGTTGAACTTGTAGCCGTTATCTTGAAGGCAAGTGTATAAAATCTCATTGCACTTTACTACGTTACCTTTATAATAGGTACCAAACTGGGAGTAGTTGTTTATTGATTCTAAATCCAAATTGAGTTCCAGGCATTCTTCCCAGTACTCAACAAGCGAAGGGGCTTTATATCCACATAAGGACTGTATTACCTCATATATCTTGTCTTCCATATAAATGTGTGCTCCGACAGGAAACGTGATACGTCTGTTATACTGGGCGATGTATTTACCCTTATTCAATTCCCGTACTACTTCGTAATTCTCGCTCAAATATTCTACGATACTCATTTCAGCCGCTTCCTCTGCCTGAATGAATCGTTCGGAATTCTTACGGGTTATCTGAGAAAGAGCTTCAGGAGTGAGAAGACTCAGGTAATCGGAATCATTAAGAAATCGTCTGTACATATTAGTTGTTTTAGTAGTTAAATCCTTCTGAAATGTTTGCAGTAGAAAGTATACTGCCACTATCGTCTCCACTCTTGAACTTATACCATGCATCTCTAAGGTAATAACACAGCAGATAGTCAAGGCAGTCGGATAAGTGCCCGTACTTTTCGTACTTCACTCCAGTCTTGCTATCGGTAACTTTAGGCTTCCCTTTAGTTCCGTCTTCATTCTTTAGCTGATAAATTAAGTCTTGAGTAAGCTTCCGGCAACGTAGGTCAATCATTATTTCCCAGCCATTATACCCTTTAAACACTTCGTTCACGAATTCACAGCGTGGTGCCTGTGGTGGCTGTTTCTTCAGTAGTTTAATCTTTGGTCGAAGTATCCCTTTACCCAACGTCTCATTTATAATCGTATAATTATTAATGCCGTCCTCGTTGGTGGTGGAACGTTGAAGTCCGGCTGGGTCGCCTGTTATATCCAAACCTCCGATATGTTTTTGACGGTACATCTTCTTCTTTATCTTCCGGGCAAGTGATGGCGTGTTGTTCTCTTTATCCTCTGCCTTTCCCAGTATCTCTTCAATAATATATACCTTCTTCTTGTCGTAATCAATCTGTACCAACAGAGTGGACATATAAGGTGCAACATTGAAGTCCCATACAACGATTAAAGGTTTGGTAGGGTCATATACCTTTTCTTTTAGTCCGGTAATCAGATGTTTGGTTCCGTCGAACTGATTGTAAAGCGCCATATCGTTTGCCTCAACAAAATCCCAGTTACCATAAAGTAATCGCTCTTTTGTTGCTTGATCGCTGATTTTGTTTAGAGCTGCTTCGTAGGTTTGACGGAAAGCGATGTCTGGATTATCGAATACACTGAAGGGAACGTAAAATTCTCCTTCTCGTGTAGTTACCTTGTCACCATTTTCGTCTTGTACGAATCTTCCTCTCACCCAGTTGGTTGTGGGGTTGGTTGTCATTAGCATTTTAGGAATCTTGAATGTTTCGTGAGTTTTCCAACGGATACGAGAAAAGAGTACTTCGACTGCTTTTTCGGAGATTTCCGAGCATTCGTCAATAAAGGCACAAGTGTACTCGGATGAGCCGAATCGTTCGAAGTTAGGATCACTTGGTATATCGCACATCTCTTTCATAATAATTACTGAGTCATTCCAAAAAGTAAGCGTACCTTCTATGTTATTGACTCGAAAATGTACGTCCTCTTGTAGTTTATATCCTTTTAGAATACTTCTTAATGTGTTCCAAGTACTTTCTTTAAGAGACTTCAAGGTCTTTCGAGCAACCACAGCACGAATGTTTTCGAAACGAATGCAGCTACTTATCAGCCAGACACTTCCTTCATAAGATTTTCCACCTCCAGCCGCACCCCCACCTAACACAAGTTGTGGCATATTAAAGTTGCCACACTTTGTGCAATGTGGCTTATATTTAGGATTATGGTTGGCATCGTAGCCTATCAGCTTTTGTTCGATTTCACCTCCACAGACAGGGCATTCAGGCTGGAGTAGTTTCCATAGTTCATACTGTTTAGGTGAAGGCTTAAAGTCGATGTGAAGGTTCTTTGGTGGGACTAGTTTCTTACTTGCCATTTATGATTTCGATTGTGATCTGTGTTTCTTTTGAAAGGATAGCGTTCAGTTTATCAGATGTAACCCGTGAGTTTGTTACTTTGCCCTTGATAGTGTTGTTTCCCACGATTAAACAGCCGGCAGAATCTGACTCATCGTTTCCACTATGGATAAGAATTCCAATAAAGTGCGGAACATTATGCAGGAGTGGTAACTTCCGTTTGAATCGCGGGCTGTACTCCATGGTCACTTTATACGTTCCAGCTGGAATGGCAGTTTGTGCATAGACTTTCTCTTTACATTTACATGATTGTCCTTTGGAGGTATAAGAACAAGTAACTGGAAGTTCTCTTACTGTATCTTCTATTGTATTACAGAAGAACTTTTCGTCAATGAATAGATCCCCGATAGTGTGTTTGTAACTGAGGAATTTGCGTTTTAGTGTAAGTTTCATAGTTGGTGTAGTTTTGGTTATATAGCAAAGAATAGTAGAAATTGATTATACATAGGTTGTTTGCTCTTCCATTATTTATAATATACCAGTAGTAAAAGAAAGTTCATGAATTAACGTGACTATTATAAATTTTATTATTATTTTTGTCAAAAGACTTTGTTTGTTCTTTTTTTATTTATTGACGAGCACTAAAAAGATTGTTCAATACTTATCAATATATTGATATTCCTTTGAATTTCATTGTCTTGCTAAATTATTGATATGTAATTGCTCGCTGACGTAATACAAAACGAACCTTAAACAAAAAGCTAAATCTGTATATTATTTACTCTTTCGTTATTAAAATCTATTGCTTATGTGTAGTGTTTGTACTAAAGAATTAATAATTCCCCTTGTAGCTGCGATTTTAGGTATAGCATTGCCAATGCTTGTTGGTATCATTCAGCGTATTGATGACAAATATCAGTCTACACGATTAATAAGACTATTCGTTAAGGAGCGTTGGACAATTTGCTTTCTAGTAGCATTATTCACTTCTCTTGTATTGCTGTTCTATTCATTATTTGCTCCAACTAACAATAATGACTTTGGTCGTTTTAATTCATTCATTGATAATTCTCTTCCATTTCTATTATTGATTGTTTGTTTATGCTTGATTGTGTGTTTATTCGTGGTTTGCTGGCTAATATATGTATACCATGATCCGATAAGATTGCAAGAACGTTTACTTCATTCTACTATAAGCATGGAAAAAAGGAATGCATGGTTGGAGTTTTTTGTTGCGATGCTTAAGAAGAATAATACAGATGTATTACGTAGAGGCTATCAAGCATTTTATGAATGGGGCACTGATATGCAAAAAGGAAAAACAAATCAAATGGTAGAATATTCTTTCGATTTTTATGATGGTATTATTACCATTAATGAGACATTATGCGAACAGAATAAGAAAGCGATAACTATTGCCAATGGAAGTGATTTCATAACTATTCTTCTTGATAAAATGCAGGGGACAATCATAGCTCCTAAAACATTCAGTGTAATCTGGATTTGCTTAAATCAGCAGTTGTTTTACAATCGCCAAGAATGGGTTATGAATTATTGGATAACTGCACATCAATATTATTTATTCAATTTACCTAAATATTATGAAAATCAAAAAGAAATAAATTTAGACGGAAGCCCATTTCTAATAACCCAAGAACAGGTCCAGTTGCGAGATTTGGAAAGAAAAGAGTTTTTTGATTTTCATATAGCATTAGGAGGATTATTACTGTATAGAAAAGAATATGATTTACTTAAACAAATTATTTATTATAGTAATAGTCAACCTCCTCAATATGTACTTATTCCTGGAAGATTTGCTGAAATATACCTTTTGTATATGGATTTGTTATCATGTCTTCCAATTAATAATTATGAGTCAAAATATCCATTCTTGAATTTGCAAGCCGGTATTAGAAATGAAAATATTATTAAAGGATGGATACTGAAATATCTGATTTTATTAATGCTGCGTTTATATACAGCCGTTGAAACCTATTCAACTTATAATTCTTTTGGTCTTCCGGGAATACCGCAAAAACTAATGGAAAAAAAAGGTTGGTTAAATAATATTCCAATAATAAAACAGAACCTTAAGGATGAATCTATTGATGAATGGTCAGTACATATATTGCCATTAGAAAAATCGGAAATAAAGAGTAAGAGAAAAGAGTTAATGAGTTTAGTGAATGAAATAGAGAGTGAACTTAATAAAAGTATGAAACATCAGATTGAAGAACAACCATTATCAGAAGACGAGATATTATCTTTTCATGAAATAGTTTCTACTATCGTTGATAAAAATATGTCTCAATTGGGAGAATTGTTTCCAGCAACAATTGATAAAAATTATAATGATTATGAAACTGCTGGAAGACTTCGTGAAGTAGAACCTTCTGAAATTTTTTCCGATGAAAAAACGATGTCTTATGTCAATTTTAAAGAATCTTTAAGTTACAGGCTCATTGATGGAGTTCGCTATAATTTTTTAAGAACCTTCTTGTTGCAAAAGAGACTTAAGAAATACAGAGTATTTGCAGAAAATATTGAGGAATCTTTCCAACGTTTAGGCTATGATAAGGAAAAGCATATTATATTGGGATTTCATGTAAATTGGCTAAGCATCTTCAAAGAAGGGTGCTGTAAAGTCAATGATTTTTTATATAAAACGTCCGATGGCCTAGAATTGCATAATATACAAGGTGATAATTCTTTAGATTTTATTAATAACATTGTTATTATGGATAAGCAGAATTTACCTGGATTATATTTTTTAGAACCGGATCAGTCCGTTATCGACAAATATGGTTTAAAATGTTCCGATCAAAAGTATAAAATATATTTATCTGAAATCAAGTTGAATACTAAATCTGATTTATTAACTGAAGTCCGTAATAGAGGGACCCATACTGAAGAAGAACTTCGTAAGTCTGTTCTTGTTTGCGGTGAATTAAATATACATACGAGATGGAAAAAGAATGTTCCGATTGTATTGATAAAGGTTTTATATCAATATAGAGATAATGGTAATGATAATCTTTTTGAAATAAAACCATTTAGTAAGGATTGAAATATTTTTCGGTTTACATTATATTTATTATGCATAAGACTAGAAGACAGCATTACGTTCCTCGTACATATTTACGAGGTTGGGCAGAAAAAGAAAAGCTATATTGTTTAAGGGATAACCATATTTTTAGTGTCTCCATAGAGAATATTGCACAAAAAAGAGATTATTATAGGCTAGAACCGCTTAATTCCCAAGCTCTATCACTAATTAACACCTTTATAAGTAAAGCTCCAATAGCAATTAAAGCACAATTCGAAGAAATTGTTTCTTTATTGTCTGTGATACCGATTTCGTATGAAGAAATAAAGAAAAAGGGAGAAGATAAAGAACTATTTCGAAAGATTGACGTAATGGTTAACAATACAATCGAAAATCTTTATTCGAGTATAGAAGGTAAAGCCACGCCATGTTTAAATTGTTTACGTTCTGGTAATTTAGAGTTTTGGAAAGATGAAGAGCTATTTTTGGATTTCATTACCTTTGTTATATTATTGTTTACCCGTACACCCAAAAAAGAAATGGAAGCTAAAAAATGCATGGAAGCTATTTACCATTCAGGTTGGAGAATTATAAGTATAATAGTTGCTTTAGGGGTTACATATAATATTAATGCGAATTATGAAAAATGGAAAATAACACTTCTGATTAATAATACCCAAACTCCTTTTATTACAAGCGACCAACCGGTTATAAATTTAAGTCAAATTCATGGTGAAAAAGTGACAGAGTTTGTCGCATACATGCCTATTTCACCACTTTATTCAGTAATTATTGCCAAAGATGACAATGGAGACAGGCTTATTTACAATAATATAACAGAAAATGATGTAAAAAGATACAATCAAAGAATGAAGGAAGAATCGTCAGAGATACTTCTTTCAAATAATGATGAAATATTAAAAGAGTTCATGGGTAACTCTATGGACGAGACGACATGATTTCTGGCACTGTCCACAATTTTGTGCAAATAGAAAACTGTAGGATTTCTATTCTTCCCTCACTAGTACCTTATTTACAATTATACGATGAACTTACTGATTTCTTCGATTTGTCCTCCCGTCTTGGCTTTCATGCTTTCCAATTCCACATTTTCATTGGCTAGCTTCTGAACCTTTGCGTGGTTCTTTTCAATTTTAGTGGCGATGTCTACTTGAATGTTTTTCAACTTTTCGATTGTTGCTGTGAATACCCGGTTTGCACCGTCGATTTTGGTTTGGAATGATTTTCTGAATAACATAAGATTACTTTCTTAGATTAATGAATTCCGTATACTTGATTTCGACATACGGATTGTCGCTTGAAATTGTCTGGTGTATTGCTTTCACTTTCCACCGCCACCAAAGAAAGCGGTGTTTGTATTCTACCCATAATGCCTGATGCAGATGTACTGGTAAGTGGATGTTTCCCTTCAGATGATTGTCTTCAATGATACCGTTCAACTTAATGTATGGTGTATCCATTTTCACTGTCTTTACAATGACTTTCACAGTATCTCTGATAACAGCCGTATCTTTCACCGGAGCATCTAACGGAGCATTTACTTCTACATCATGTCTTCCGACAGCTTCCAAATCTTTGATGCGCACGCCCAATTTTTTGATTGTCGCAACATCTCTCGCACGGTACTTTTTGTACTCATCCACTGAAAGGTTGAGAACTTGAATGGTTGATGCCATCATTGCAGAATCAATTCGGATACACTCTGCATCCCTGAGCAATGCCTGGGTGTTGGTTCGGTAAGTGTCTCTTTCTTCTTTCATCCTGCTGCCCCAGTTATATAAAGTGTACGTAGCCACCCCTAATCCCAGGGCGAGCAAGAGAAGAACTTTGTTGAAGCTAATCTTCATCATCTATGGATTCCTGTGGGATAAACCAATCAACTTCATCCATATAAGGTTCTGTCAGCTCCACCATGTATCCTTTATTCAGGCGTTCAATACCTGTAAGATCTTGTGTGATTGTCGCTTCTCTTCCAATGAGAGCATTCAGTCTCATTAACGAGAGAGAGTCTGAAGGTTTGATTTCTATAATATCCTTTTCTTTAATCATATCAATAGTTCATTTTGAAATTGGTGTAGTTGTAGTCTCCTTTGGTGTTGATGGTATATCGGCCGTTTTTCCCTCTAACCTGAAGAAAGCCGTCTTTCAAGGCATGTTTTATGAGCTGGAGCATCAAGTTCCTTCCCTTTTCAAACCACTTCAATTGAGAAGTTGTACACTCTATTTCACAGTCTTTTGTCTGATAGAATATAGGAATAGCTTCTGCAAAACCTTTATTTTGCCAAGGTGTTGTCAATACCCATTCTCCACCGACCTTACGCTGTATCTTATAGTGTTCAAGTACACGGTTCATGTGGCTGGCGCAGATACGTTGGTCGTGAACACAAACTGATACGGTATGAAGACCTTTTGATTCCTGGTTCTTATCAGCCCATTCAACTTTTGGCTTGTCAGCAATCACCTTCTGCTCCAGTTCATACTTCGCAGCATTCAATTCATTTAAACTCCGAACTTGTCGTTTGATGGTCTCATCTGCAATCATAAGTGCCTTTGCCATGATAGTTTCAGCTGTATCTTCTATAGTTGTTGCCAGATAGCCACCCTTAGTTCGTATTTCTTTTAGAATTGTCTTGACGGCTTTCTTGAATTCTTTGGCAATTGGCTTTCGGGACAACATAAGAATCTCATATAAACCATTCTCTGTCAGCATCCAAACCTCACGTTTCTGACCTGACACAAACATTACTTGGGTCAGCTTTTCATCCTCATCGACTGTTTTTAGCATCATTGACACGTCAGAGTGCTCAATCCATTTTGCCACATCTTTTGCCATAAATAATGGGAACTGCATATTACCATAAACGACAAGTTCTTTCTCGAACAATGTATTTTTTGATAACACAGGAATATTATTATCCATATTTTTATTGATTTAAGTTATTCATTATTGAGCAAATCATATTCTTCTTCTCGTCTTCTTTCCAAAGACCGAACGACCTTGCCTTTGTACTTTCTGAAAGACAGATACTCTTCTCTGATATTCCTGTCACCCGCTTCCAACTTCCGAACCAGTTTGCTGCGTAGTACCCTGTTTTCTCCGACATTGAAGGCAAGTACTCCAAGTAACAGGGAATCTCCGCCAAACCGCCGGAAGACGGCACATTTCTTTTTCAGGTCACTGCGCAGAAGCGAATCAGCAAAACTCTCGGATATATTCGAGCCAAAGGTATCTGTAGGCAATAGCCTGTGTCCGTAACCGACATAAGGCTGATCTCGTGCATGGTGCCAACCTTCGTACCTTTTTATTAACTGCACGGCGTCTTCAAACAAGTCCGTTGAATTTCCATGCAGAGAGATAAAGAGCGAGGCCGCTATAAACCATATCCTCATTTCATGCTTTTTAGAAGTTCCTTAATATCTGTGCGCATTTCTTTCAAGTCAGAGCGCATGGATGTAAACTGTGTCATTGTAGCTTCGAATACTGCTTTGTCGAGCTTAATGGCGTCAATCTTCTCGTACTGGTCTTGGATTTTGAGTTCCAGTGCGGAGCATTTGACTGTCAATTCATTAATCTTTTGAGTGTTGTTTACGTGCTGCATATACATCGTTACCACGAATGAGAGCACAATTGCTAACGTCTTGAAGTTGTTTAATACAAATTCTCTGATTTGTGTCATTAGTAAGATTTAGGTTAAGGTGGATTGGGGTTATTAAATAAGATTGCAAAAGCATCTGTTATCGCTCGGATAAGTCCTTCGGCAGCCTGGGAGTCTTTCAATCCATAAAAGACAAGTCTGACAAGTAGCATCATGTAGACTATCCATTGAATTTTCCGGTAATCAACTTTCATCCTCATCTTCTTTAGTGATTTGTACAGGGGCGGGAACGACCACATTAAACGTTACACTGGTGTTTGCCTCATTCTTTCCTTTGGACTCACCCGAATGTTTGACCGGATAAATGTCCATCAGTGTTCTCGCCGCATTAACCGAGACGGCGCGTAAGGGGGCCGGTGATAGCTTGATTCCGAATTTATCCGTATAGGATGAATCAGCCGTTTCTTCCATAATCGCCTTTAGTGTCTCGGCTATTTGGAGTTTTACAGCTAACGTTTCTGTTTCATTATCTATTTCCTGCACCAGTTCCTTGATACGTGCCATTATTTGCGGACGGGCAAACACCTTTCGTGCTGCGACATACGCTTTCCCCGATTCGTCTTTCAGGACTTCCCGATAGCAAGCTGTATGTTTCCCGGCAAACTTCACCCCGCCGTTTACGAATAGCTGGCAAAGCTGTTCCTCTTGTGCTGTCAGTGGTAGCTTTTTATTTTCTTTTCCCATATTATTCTCAATCGTTGATAAAAGCCCGATATTTCTGACTTTCCCAAGTATAGGTTTAAGGTTTTGCTTTAGGTTTTAAGATTGTGGGATTTTTCTGAATTAATTCTTCCATCAGTGCTTCATAAAACACATCTGCCATTGCATTTGCACAGTTTTCCGCGTCCGCCAATGAGTTTATCAGTCTCATATTAAACGAGATAGCAAGGTCATATCCTGTTATCGTCGCCATCATTTCATTTCCGTCATAATTCAGTACGCCATATACCATTTTCTCTGATGGCTTGAATGAAACTGTTTTTTCTTCTTCCATATTCTTACCCTTCCTTAGATTTTAAAGTGTAACCGTGTCTTTTCCGTAGTTTGAAGGTTTGCACCGGCACCGCTATTGTTCCTTAAACGATTGGAACATACAATAGCCACATTGAGCGTTGCAGTAACATCAGCACCCGCGTCATGTGCATCATCCAACTCAACACCCAGCCTTTCAGCTATCAGTTCAAGTTTATAGGATGACATAGTCGGATCGTTCGCAAAAGCGAGCCGTCCCAAATCAATGGTATCAAGATATTTAGGCTGGAAGTTCCCATAGAAATCATAGTGTCCGGCAAAGACTTTCTCAAATTCCTTCATTAGCCCTGCATAACACATTAATTGTTCCAGAAAGCCGATGTCAAACGTAATATTCTGCCCGATAAGGATAGGTTTCGTTTGTCTGCCGTTGGTAAGCGTTGCCCGTTTGCCGAAGTCTATCACATCACGGGCAATCAATTTCAAATCTGCTCCTTGATTATATAAGGTATCCATAGTGATTCCCGAATACGTGAGCGCTTCGGACTGGTATTCCATTAGCTTTGCTTCTTCTTGCAGTAATTCCTGTTTAGTACGGAGCATCTTTCGTTTGGGCGCTCCGCCAATATCCTGTTTTTGATAGGGTTGGAAGTATTTCACATATCTGTCGAATATCTCCCAGGTATCAAATCTTATTGCCTGCATGGCTAACTGGGTACAGGCATGTTTTATGCAATCCAGCCCGGAGGTTTCAAAGTCCAGTCCAATGCCGGTATATATCTTAGGTTCATTCTTTGGTGCTGCCATATTCTGATTTTTCTTGGTTTTCTGATGATTGGTTAAGTGTAAATAATCGGGAAGTCTTATAGGTGTTCAGGCTGTTGCCACCACTGTAGTCGTTGTACTTGACTATTGCTGAAACGATGATTATCTTATCCTTGATATTCCGGAGCTCCGCCTTGTTTTCTGTGTAGAAATCATTCCAGCACACCAATTTGATAGTGTCGTTGTTTTGCTGGAGATGCAGCTTACAGATATGCTTCTTTTCTCCTGTCTTTTTATCCTTATAAGATATTTCTTCCATTTCCGTCACGGTAGCACAAAGAGCTATCTTTTTGCCTTCGCTATCGGATAGTAAAGCATTATGAACGGTTGAATAGGATGCCCTTCCTTTGAACTGATGACGACAAAAGGAATTGTCGAATATTCGTTTGTAGTCTACTTGTCCGATGCCACAGACCTCTATTTGCTGCATACTCCAAAAGTAATGCTGGTTAATCAGATTGCCCGGATAGTCTTCTGACGGAATTTTGAATCCAAGTTCCGCAGCCGCTTTCTCCAATATGGAGAACCGTTCAACGACAGCTCTGACTTCATGCACTTTATCGAAGCATCCTGCTAGAATCAGGTTCTTTACATGACGCGCATTGACAGGTACCCGAATCGTTTCCTGTTCATTATCTGCATCATCCCAGTATTCATACTTCTTCAGTTTGTACTTAAAAACACGATGCACAAAATTCTCTACCGATTTGAACGGACCGCCTTTGGTACGTTCGTTAATGATGTACTGTACCGCTTTGGTCCCCAGCATCTTTATTTTTCCCAGTGACCAGAAGATTTCATTTGATTGATAATCTGTGAAGAACTTCTCTCCTGAAAGGTTAATATCGGGCGGGACAACTTTCGCAGAGCTACATTCTTCCATTTCCGACATGATAAGCGGAAGTTCCTTGTCGTCTGCCCATTGTAGAGCAATGGTGTAGAAGGCAGTCGGATAATTAACTTTCAGCCAAGCACCAACGTAACTTGTGATGGCATAAGCGGTTGCGTGGCTGGAGTTAAACAGGTAGCCTCCACCAGCTTCAATCATCTTCCATATCTCTTCAGAATCTTCTTTGGGACATTCTTTCGCCTTGGCTCCTTCCATAAACTTATCTTTCATATCATGAATCTTATCTACTTTCTTTTTGGATATAAGCTTGACTAATTTCACACCATCTTCAAGGCTAAAGCCACCTACCTCACGAGCCATTTGAGCTAATTGTTCTTGATATACCAAAACACCATAAGTAGTATTTAATGAGTTATAAGTTCCCCATAGATAAACCGGAGCCACATTACCTTTCTTACAATCCAGGTACTTTTGCGTTGAACCAGATTCCAATGTAGCCGGACGATATAAGGCATTTGCCGCAATCAAATCATTGATGCAGTCAGGCTTCATATCCATTAAGAATTTAGTCATACCAGCAGAACTGAACTGGAAAACGTTTTGAGTGAATCCTTTGGAGAGTATGCGATAAGTTTTCTCATCATCCAGCCCGCTACGAACAAGTCCCTCAAAAGTTATCCCAGCTTTATACACCCGGTTACATTCTTCAATAACCGACTGTATTTTAGTTAGTTCCTTAATTCCCAAACAGTCATTTTTCAACAGTCCCGTTTCGTCAATGGAGTATCCGTCCAGTTCCGATACAAGTATATCATCCACTTTCTTGATAGGTGTATAATCGAAACACTCCATATCTTCACCGTCTTTTGAACTTGGTGTCACAATGATTGCCGAAGCATGAACGGAAGCCGAACGAGGTTGTCCCATAAGTCCCCGTATGTCCTCGATAATCTGCGGATAGTCCTGAACGAACTTGTTCACTTTCTTGTTGGTTGCTGCCAGCTTGAACAGGTCCGTCCAGCTCATGTTGTCATCTTCGAAAATGGCTGTGATGTAATTCACATAACTGACAGGAACTTTATGTACCCGACACACATCTTTCAGTACCGCTTTGAGTTTCATGGTGGAATACGTTCCGGCAGAAAACACACGTTGCTTTCCTTCTGTATTGTATCTACGTTCCAAGTATTCCTTTACCTCTTGACGCAGGTTCGAAGCGAAGTCGATATCAACATCAGCGAGCGAACCCGCATCGCCCTGTCTGAACCCGTTGCCGGTCAGGCAATCCAATGCCTGAACCGGTGTTTGAGTCTGTTTAAACTGCACACTTTCAACAACCATAAACCGACTCGTTAAGTGTGAATACCAAATCCCTGTTATCAAAGATGATGTCGTCTCCCAGCTTTAATTCATCAGCATACACAATCATGCTGTGCCCTTCGCGCATCACCCTAAGTTTTGCATCTTTGTCAAAGGCATACGCCTTGCCATTTGCCAATGTAACCTGTACAACCTTGGTGGATTCCATTCCACCAACTATGATTGTCACTTCATCCGGGTAAAGCCCCGCACGTTCGGGAAGCAGGAAACGTTCAAAAAGTAAATCGTATTTGATAGGGTCAATCAGTGTAATCCCCAGCAGATAGAGTGCCAGGGAACCGCCGGCAGAACCACGACCGCATCCGACAAGAATCCCCTGTTCACGTGCCCAATTCACCGTATCATATTGTACAAGCAGATAATCGACGTTATCGGTCGATTCGAGAATATAAGTTTCGTAGTCCAGACGTTTACGGTACTCATCCTCATGTCCGGCGGGAACCAGCTTCTTAAAACCTTCTTCCAATAAGGCAAGAAACATCTTATGCCTGTTCCCATATTTCTTCTTTTCTTCCTCTGTCATATCATACTGCGGCATGAAGTTCCTGTCCGTCTCATAACGGGCAACCGCTCCTTCGGCTATCTCTACCGTATGAGCGCACATTCTTTCAAACAGCCGGTCCAGTTCCCATTTATTCCCGTCGAAGAGAGCGCTGAACGTCGCATAGTGTTCGTCGATGTCTTTAAAAGACTGGTCTTCACTTTGTTCATGTGCCGCTCCGGAAGCTATTTTATTCAGGATAATCTTGTTGCGTGCGTCGTCCTTGTCCAAATAATAAGTATCGCAAAGCAGGATAGGCTCTATCAGAAAAGTACCCGTTTGAGCCTCATAGAAATTATCGAAAAAGAACTTAGTCGCCTTCAATACCTCAACATCAATACGTTCGGCTTTATATTCGTTCAAATCTACCTGATAGAAAACCTGTCCAAACGCGATCTTCATAGCCTGGAGAATATGAGCGTTCCTTTTCATCCAGCAGGAAGACAGTTTCCCCAGCACCAATACATTTCCTTCCCCGTGTGTGAGCAGTCCCTGGAGTGATAATGTCCGGTTGTCCGAATCCACCATGATTTCTTTTTGGATACGCAGCAGGTTTCTCATTCCCCGCTGGGTCTGCACATAAACTTTCATCTCCACTTTTTCTCCTTCATATTCCAGCTCCAGCGTATAGCCGAAAATATGCTTCATCTCATAATTGGCACATTCCTTTTGCAGATTAAGCGTGGCCGCCATTGTATTCCTGTCACATATTCCCAGTGCCGTATGTCCCAAGTATCTGGCTTTTCGCACCCAGTCAGTTATATTTCCGCTGCCATTCAGCAACTCAAAGGGGGTATGTACGCCCAAATTGACAAACGGCACATCCATTTTACAGGGTTGCCGTACCCCCGTATATTTGAGAATATTAAATCTGAATTCTTCTTTGAGGTTGAAATAATACCAGTTGTCCCCGAATGGGAATGCTACATAAAATATCCCTTCCGCAATCAATACATCCGGGTTCTCCATCAGGTTAAACCGGAGAACTTCCGTTCCCCGGAAAATAGATTTTATTTCTGTCAGGTCAGCTACATATACCTTCCCGAATCCTTCGATTTCTACTACTTCATTATCAAACTGTTTAAATGAAATCTTGTTGGCGTCCAGCCACTTGATTAATTCTTTCATTCCTGAACTTTTAAAAGTCGGTACTCTGCCGGAGTCCTGAGCCTGTGTGAGAAGATGTCATCTATCTCTTCACGGCTCAAATCCTCCCAATCTTTCTTGGCGTCCGGTATATCCGCAATCAATACCCGGAAGTAAGCATTCAATTCACCGGCTGTCTTTTTTATGGCTTCAACAGCATCTCCGTCGTATCCCAGTATCACGGTCTTTACCCCTTTAGCTTGCAGCTTGTATATCTGCGTCCGGGAGATCTTCTTTCCGAAGGTGGCGACCGCGGCCATAGATTCATTGTCATATAATTCTTTTTTTCTTGTTAATGCTATCACGTCAAATATCCCTTCCGTGATAATTACCGTTTGAGTAACGCCTTCAACCACTGCATCATAGTTATATAGTAATTTTACGAAGTCGTTCTCCGTCGAGTTCCTGAAGCGCAGTATCCGGTATCCGCCCTTACGGCTTACCCGGCTGTTATGCCTGTCTATCTCATCCTTGCTCCAGGTGTGCCGTGAGACATATCCCACAATATCCCCTTCGTCAATGACAGGAAAGATGACATAAGCGTCATACCTGAAATTCAATCCCCTTGTCGTTCCCACCTGAAAGTATTCGTAGTCGTCAAAAGTGAATCCGCGAGCCTTCAGGTAAGGATGAGTAAAGCATCTCCGGTAAAATCCGGGCAATTCCACCACACCCAGCGCATCATCTATTTCTTCCCCTTCTTCCAGCGGAAAAAGCAGGCTGGTAGCCAGCCTTGCGTCAAGATCGGTCGTGGGAGCCACCATCAAGTCCTGTCTGCCCAGAAAGTCCAGCAGTGCTTCCAGAGAGAACGTCGAGTATCCGCAACTGAAGCAATGCGACATGAACGGCTTTTTCCTTACCGTCTGCTTACCGATGTAGATTCCGTACTTGCCTTCTTTGCCACAACAGGGACAACGGGCAATCAGGTTCTTTCCCGCACCATCCGGCTTTGCGTCCAGTTCCTTGGTCAGTTCCCGGATCAGAAAATCTGTATCGCTTCGGGATAGGGATTGTGCCATTGTTCATTTACCTTTTCAAGTTCATACTTCGCTGTGCATCATAAAACACTTCATTGTCGTAGTCCGTTGCTATCTTCACCGTTTCCCCTTTCTTGAAGAACCGGGCTTTGGCGACATGAAGGCGCATTACGTTCTCCTTTCTTTCAGCAGAAGACTGGTTCATCGTTATCAAGTGGGTACAGGGGCGTGCGAGCCCTTTGCTTTCCGAACAGTTGTATTCCGTGAGCACGTTATTCTCATCATTCAGCCAGTCCCGGTTCTCAATCGTTGCCTGATACGTTACCACCATCCACACCCTTTCATCCGCCGCCAAGTCTTTGAGGTCATTCGCCACAGCAATACGCTTGCTTCTTTCATGGTCTTCCCCCCAGTTCCTCCGACTGGCGTCAGTCAGCAGGTCCATCGAATCAATGATGATAATGTCAGGGGAGCGATTGTACAGTTTCCTGTATTCCGCTATCCCGTTCTTGATATCTAGCGTTGAGGTGCGGCTGTTGAAACGGGGAAAGGAACGTACGGTGATGCTCCCTTTGTATTCCGCTACCTGCTGCTCGAAGAACTTCATCTCCGTATCCGAAATCTTCCCGCGTTCAAAATAAAAAGCATTTTTGCTGATTAATCCGCCCGAGTAAGCGTCCAGTGCTTCTTCTTCACTGCCTTCCAGCTGGAAGTGCAGTATGTGAAGGCCGTCGTCGATGTTAGCCCGAATACCGATATGCTTGGCAATATGCGACTTACCCACACCGGTGCTGGCGAGAAAACAAGTCAGCTGCCCGCGCAGGTTCCTGCCACTATTCATCACATCCAGGTCAGGAATATAGAAGCGTGTTACAGGAGCCAGCGGGGAATTCAAGCTGTCAATATCCTTCTGCCGGTTTTGGTAGAAACGTTGTGTAAATGTCTCCGCCACATTGACAAAAGCGGTAGATTTGAGTGTAAAGCCCGACAACCATTCCGCATATTCTTTAAGTTTCGCTTCCGCTTCCGGTTGCCTGCTCTGATTATACAGCTTACCCACTTCCGAATAGACCATCTGTAAACGCACTCCCTTGATATAAGCCTCCAGCATATCCAGTAATACTTCCCGGTTCATTTCTTCCCCGCATTCCTGGAACGTATTCACCAGCTCCATCGTGTCATAGTCAGTATTAAAAAGTTGGCTGAGTACAGCGTATGAAGGCGGTTCCTTATAATTCCGGTAGTGGTTGGAAAGAGCCAGGAGTATTTTCTGAAACGCCCTGTCCGGCAGATACTCTTTCTTCACGTGCCTTGCCACCACGCCGCAAATCGTTTCCGAACGCAGCGCAGCGGCAAATAGCTCGTAAAGGAACTCTACGCTCATTGGGTTCATTCCATCCTTCAGCATTTCCCGGTTGCTTTAAATTCCTCTATACGGATGCGGTAGAGTTCCGGGTAGACAGTGCGGGTTCTTTGCTCACAGGCGGCGGCTTTCGGACATGCCGTACAGACAGGAGAAAAGGGTGTCCAGAGCAATGTCGATGCACCACAGATGTAGTACCCCAATAGCGTTCCCAACATCCTTTTCTTTGTCCGGTCCTCATACTGCGGATAGATGAACTTAGCCTGCGGATGACAACTGCGGTCACGTATAAGTTCGCACAACATCTCACGGCTTAGTTCATTTCTTTTAAGCCACTGGTCCTGGTAGTAACGCACTTCCCGTTTCATCCCGGCAAAACGTCTGAATGCGCGCTTTCCAAAGGAATGGGACACTCTCCAATGGCTTTTGTAATCTTCTCCGAAATAAGAAACCGCATACGCCTGACACACGCAATAGTCCACAACGCGTTCGGTGTCCGGACAGCCGGAAGTTTCCAGCCTGCCAAGACAGGAAGCAACCGCACGCCGTGCGGCAGCACTTCCGGTGAACTTAAATGCGGGGAATACCCGTTTCATCAGGAAGGTGAACACCTTTATCGTTTCTTCAATCTTCTTTTCGTTTTCCATCACGTGTTATCAATTCTTTGAGTTTCTTCTTTGCCAGGAATATGCGGCTCTTTGTCGTTTCCAGGTTCCTGGTTTTCAGGTTTCCCATACGGTAAAGCATGTCACATATTTCTTCCAGTTTGTAGCCTGCCACCTGAAGGAGAAGGGCGTTCCGGTACATCGGGCCTATCTCTTCCAGGGCGTCCAGCACTTCATCACAATACAGATCCCGGTAATTGTCAAGTGTCACATCTTCCATACTGAAGTCCTTCTCGTCCGAACTTTCCGTAAGTTGCTCCAACTTTGTAGCACCTATATCCCCTTCGCGTTGGAAACGGGCGTTCTTCCTTTCCAGGTCAGCCAGCATACGTACAGTTACCGAATAAATCCATGTCTTGACTTCACGTTTGGGATCGTAAGAGGCGACATACCTGAAGAAGTTAATCAGTACTTCATTGTAGTTGTCGGCTATATCATCCCTGGCATGAGTGTACTTGATGCAGATATGATAAATCAGGTTCTTGTACGGATATACATATTTGTAAAACAGTGCCGTACGGGTCTGTATGGACTCTTCATCATACAGGTAAGAGGAACTATCTGCCTTTCTCATAGTGACTGCTTTTAAGTGACAGAGAAAAATCTGTAGCAGTCCATTCATTGAAATAAAAGTTGTTTTGCATCATCAAGTCCGTTTTAGATTCTGTATTTGCTGACATAATACTGGAATAGCCAGAAGGCGTCCGCCTCATTATCATCCAGCGGCAAGCGGTTGAAACGCGCGGTGTATGCCTGTTTCATATCATCCTTGCTTGCGTTCCCGTTTCCTGTAGCATACTTTTTAAGTACCTTCGGATTCACAAATTCCGGTTCGGGCAGGTCGAGCTCGTCACATACGCAGAGCAGCACGCCCCGGAACTCGGCAAGCTTGCGCATGTCGAAGAAATGTTTATTCACCGATACGTCTTCCGCTACAATTCTTTGTATGCCGTGCTCACGGATAAAAGCTGTCAGCGTATCTTTCAGAGCCAGGTGCTGTTTGTTGCCGTTCCGTCGTTTACCTTCCGTAAAGTTCCATGTCCCGGATTCATGCACACTGAAATACCCGCAATGGGTGGCAATGTCAAGAGCCAGGATATGTTCCCGTTTCAGCTCTTCGGTTTCTTGTTTCATAGTGATTATTGGTTTAGGTTATTGATACAGGATTTCCCGTCCTGTTTGTTAATTATAAGTTTATAAGGATAGCTCTCGCTGATATTCCCATGGGAGACGACAAGTGCGGTGATGCCCAACTTGTTCAGCGCACCGAACATGCTTGCCAGCCCGTCTTCATCCACCGGAGCCAGTATTTCATCGAGGCACAGCAGGTCAAGCCCTTTATCTCCTTCATAATTGCCGTTCACCAGCTTCTGCATGGCAAGTATCGTCGCCAGGTTTACCCGGCACTTTTCACCTTCCGAGAATTTACCGAATGAACCGCAGTCCACACCGTCACGCAGCAGGGAGATGGAAATCTTCTCACGCACCTTCCCGCTTTTAAGCACTGTATATCCGTCGAAACGGATGCGGATGTCGCTGCCGATGTTACCAAGAAACTCATTGGTGACCTTTGCCAGTGCTGCAATCTTGGTATTAGCCAGGAATGACTTAAACTGCGAAAAGACTTCCACCTGCTGTGCCAATGCTTTCACCTGCTTTTCCAGTTCCTGCTTTCGGGCAACCGCAGCGTTGGACTGGGTGCGGTATTCCTTCAAGGAAGACTTCAGGCTGGTGATGACCGTATCGTCAGAGGATTCCTTCAGTTCCCTGATTGTCTTTTCCAGTACCTGTATTGCGTTTTCTGCCGCACTGATCTCTTCGTTCTGCCCGCTTATTCTCCGGTTAATACTCTTGTACGCATCGTCGAGAAGTGAGAAGGCTTCATCAAAAACCTTCCTGCGGATGCCGTCCAGTTCTGCCTGCATGGAATTGATTGACCGGAATGTCTTTTCCTTGTACTGGTTTGCCTCATCCTGTAAACCGATGGCTGTCCGTCTTTCCTTCTCCGCGTCCTGAAGCTTTTCCTCCCAGACAGTGTTTTGTCCGGTTAGCAGACGTTTGCCGGTATGGATATTCCGTTCCGCTTCTTCCATGTTTTTCGATTTGCTGCGACAATCAGACAACAGGTTATCCAGTTCATTTCTTTCCGATTCTTTAGCCTTTACCTGTTCATGTGCTGCCTCCACATCGAAACTCTCATCCGACAAGATGAACCGGTGATGACAGGCCGGGCATGTGATTGTACCCGCCAGCTTATTCTTCAGATTCTCGATAACAGCAGAAAGAGTAGTCTTTTGTCTGCCCAGTTCAGTGATCCGTTTACTTAGTCCTGTAATCTGCTTGTCCATGCGTTCCAGTTCACTATCGTATCCGCTCACCTTCACTTTGAAATTTTCAGAGAAAGCACGGTATTCTTCCAGCAAGGAACTGCGCATCCTCGTCACCTCATGCAGCTTCTTTCCCGCTTCATCCAGTGCCGTATCCCAAGCCGAGAGTTCCTTGCCCAGCTTTTCGATTTTTTCTTTCTTTTCTGCTACCATCCCGTTCCAGTCGGAAAGCACACCGCAATGTAACGGAGCCAGCAGGCCGGTAATTTCTTCAAGACATTCCCCGATAGAGAACTCGCTGTTTTCCAGTTTCTGCAACCGCTTGTCCGCTGCTTCAACTTCTGAATAAGAAGCTTTCAGTAAGACAATTTCTTCCCTGCAATCCCGTATCAGGGAGCGTTTCTCAGCGATGCCCTTTCCCATATCCGCCATTCTTTCGGTTTGGGTCCGGGCTTTCTCCCGGGCAGTGTTCTCTTCTTTGAGAATCTGTTCGGTCAGCATTTCAATCCGCCCGTCCAGTCCGGCAACATCAAGTTCTGTCTGATGCAACGTTTCTTCTATCGGTGCCTTGTCTGCCAATACCTGTTCAATAGCAATATCCACAAGGCTGGCATTGGAGAAGCGGTTGATGATTTCTTTCTTGTCCTTGTCGGAACTGGAAAGGAAGTCCTGGTACTTGTGCTTTGAAAGCAGAAAGTTATTATACAGTTCATCTTTTGTTATTCCCAGCTTTTCAAGGATATATTTGTTATAGGCATCCACGCTGGGGCATACCGCTTCATCCGTCGTGACCGTTTTGCCTCCCCGCTCAATCCGGCATTCCACCGCAGAGCCCCCTTTGCGAAGTATGCAGCGTAGGACAGTAAACACTTCATCAGAGGCATCATTGTAGAATTGCAGGTAAATCCTGCACTCATCCGCCTCGTCGTTAATAATCTCTTCATTCTTCACTTTGCGGAGCGGTGCTCCTGTAATGCCCAAGGCGATACATTCGATCAGTGCGGACTTGCCGGAACCGTTGGAACGCTGGCTGTCATTGTCCAGGTTGTTGCCGAATACCAGTGTGGTAACACCTTGATTCAGTACATAATGCAGATTACTGAAGGAGCAGATGTTTTCGGCGCATATATCATTCAGTTTCCACATGATGTACGGGTTTAAGGTAAGACAAGCCCAATTCTTTGCTGATTCCTTTCTCGGTACAGAACTGGCAGTAATTATCACGTATCTTCCCACCGTCGAACTTTTCAAACAACCCGTTTCCGGTTGCTTGGATGGCATGAAGTTCTTCGGTGACGATCTCGACTTTTGTCGCGCCGGCTTCCAGCAGTCTGCTCTTGTCGATGGAAGAGGCAGCAGTTTCACTGCCATGGACACGTACTTTTACCTTGTACCTGCCGTCTTCCTTCAGTTCCTCAAGGCGGTCGGTCAAATGAATGTCCAGCTTGTCTTCCGGTATGTCAAGTACCATATAACGCTGATTGGCACGGTTCTTTATAAACTCTGTGGTTCCGTCTGTGTAGAGAATGGTATAGCCTTTCTCCTCGTCTTCACCAAAATTGTGCTGGCGAGCCGAACCTATATATTCGATATGGGGAGCCACCGTACAGCGGTTGTGGTAATGTCCTACAAATACCTTGTCAAAGTTTCCGAAGATATTGGCAGGCAGTTCCCTGTCGGCAGGACGGGAAAGCGCATTGTTTATACCTTCATGGATATAGAGGTAGTTAAGCTTGTCTATATTAAGCTCATTCTGAATGACTTCATCCAGCTTTGTTCTAAAGCTTCCGTCTTCCGGAAAATACGGAATGACATGAAGGGAAAAACACCATTCAGGATTTGAGAGCGTGTGGTATTCGTCAATCACCAGCACATTGTCGTGTTGGTCGAAGATATGGCAATAGCCACGAACGGCTTCCAGATTTACTAAATCATGATTGCCGTTTGCGAGAATAACATCCATGTTCATACTCCGGGCAGCTAACAAGGCATCATGTACAGCCAGCAGTACATCCAGCGTCTGTGACGAACGGGAAAAGAACAAATCTCCGCCCAGCACAATTGTTTGTATGCTCATGCGTTTGCAGACCGACAAAGCCTCGTTCCAGTTCAGGGAAAAGTCCGGAATGTTATCTTTGGATATATGTATGTCATTGAGCAGTAACATACAGGGTTCTTTTGGATTCATAAGGGTATAAGTTAGGAAGGGAAAGGCATTTGGCCTCTCCCTTACAGATGGGTACTTTATGAAAATTAATCGCTTATCTTCTGCGTCTTGCGGCAGATTCTCCCGAGGCAGTTTCCGCAGCGGCGGAGGATTCTTCGGCAGCAACAGTTTCCTCGTTTACCGGTTCTTCGGTCCGTTCACCTGATTTCTGCATCTCCTGTTCAATCATATCCAGGAGCATTTGGTTGGTAGTGGTACGGGTAACACGGACACCCAGTTTCTCCTGCTCGACAAAGCTGCGGATCATGCCGCGCAGTTCCTGGCCTTCTTCCGTTTTGTCACCCAGGGATTGTGCCTGCAATTGTTCAAAACGGTCGAACAGCATATCCAGGGATAATGTACCGCCTTCCGCATTCTCTTTTGCATCCTTATTGCGCTTGTCAAACGAGAATGAGCTTGTGTCACTTTTGGGAAGTTCTGCTTCCAGCGTGGCAATGGCTTCTTTCATCTCATCCGTGTCCATTACCTGCAATCCGTATTTGGTATCGCATTGTTTCAGGAATTCAACACCGGCACCCAGCTGGTAACGTGTAAAGCGCAAAGCCACTTCCGGCAGCCTCGGGGTATTCATCAGCATGGTCAGTTCCTCAATGCTCAATTCGTCCGGGTCGGATTCATTGTCGATACTGATTACATATTCTGTTTTCTGCCCGTTCTTTTTCTTCTCAATTTCAACCGGATAAGCATCCTTGACCGAAGAAACCGGACACGGATATTTGGGATTTTTAGCCAGTTTCTTTTGCCAGAGTTTGAACTTACGGTCATCAAGTTCCTTGTATTGCGAATGACTCAGGGTAAGCAACTGGGCACCTTTGGCACGCTCGTTCATATCCAAAGCGTACATGACGTGTACATAGCTGAATTTCAGTCCGCCGCCAAAACTTCCTCCTGCAATTTTTTCCGCCAGTTCCTCGTCCCCCAAGTCTTTTGCGGCAGCTATCGCCAGTTTGCGGTATGTGTCAATAATGTCAAGTGAAAATCCTGCATCGGTAGCGCGTACTGCCGTGGAATATGCGTACTGTTTTTTACCCGATGCCGTTGGCTTTTCGATTTCAAGCAGCATCTGATGTACGGGATACTCATAACTCTTACGACTTGTTGTTCCGTCCGCTGACGGGGCAACCGGGAGAATACGCAACTTGTACGTGCCCAGCTTGTCCATCCTGAAAAATTCTGTCCTGGCAAATGATTTGTTTTCTTCCGCAGTCCGTATCTGCGCTTCCTGATAAGTTTCCTGTGAACCCAGGAAAAGGTTCTCCAGATTGTCCATGGATACAGTAGTGGCTGCATCCTTACAGTTTTGTTCCTGCATGGTAATGGTTATTAATGAAAATACCGAAGAATATGGACTATAAGTACGGTTGTTCCGGTTTCATATTTTACTGACCGCACTCTCAATTTACAATGTTGGCAATGGGGAAAGCGAAGTGTTTCTTTCGCCCGGGTTGCCCGATCAATTCATTTGACTGCAAAGATATAGGGTTCTTTCCAATATGCCAAGAGAGTTGAAATATTTCTTTAAATACGGGAATCAAGTCATTGATTATCATCCGGTATCAAAACGCTTTTTAAATCATTCTTAAATAATAGTTGTTTATATTTAAGAATTTTCTTTTGGTTGCGTGCAATGAAAGCTTCCATTTTTTTCTTTCTGACGGACTCATAATACACTTTCCTGCCTTCGGTCAGCAGCTTGGGCCTTTTACAGTAAAGCCCCGTAGCGGCGTACTCATTCATGCACCGCCGGAACTTGGGCTTTTTATAGGTGGGATCTCTTGATGCCTTGCATACCAGTTCGATGACTTCCGCTTCAGGGTGGGTAAATGATTTGTCCTTGTACCTCTGCATGATAATACCGTATGCTACCGGCATCTCATATTTGAGCAGAAACCCCAAGCGTGTCTGTTCGAAAGCATACTTTTTACAGGTTCCTTTGGGACGGCCTTGTTCGAACTTTCTTTTGACCGGTCCCGGGGGAATGTATTTCGTCTGCCGGCCGCCTCTTACTCTTTTCGCTTTTGTCATCTGCCTGGATTGTTGGTTCTACATTTGTTTCCGTCACTTTGGACTTTTTCTCAGTCCGGTAAACCAACCGGGAAATCTCCCGGCGGCTGTCAATGTCCTTTTGAATATTTATTTTTCTCATAATTAAATTGTTATGTCATATAGGTAAAGTTTACGTTTGTATTTACGTTATACCATCCGCTTTCGAAGATTTGCATACTACGGCTTCCACCGTTAATCAGAAAAGTGGTTCCGCGGTTATACTTGTTGTCGTCATCCCAGTCACAAAGCGTTGTCCTGACACCAAATGCCGGAGCTGATATGCCATTGGGAAGCACTGCCACCGTACCTCCCATATTACTGCCATCCCGGCGTGCCGTATTTATGACTCCCTGGATACAAACGATGTTGCCGATCTGCCTTACAAACAATCGGCTTGTATCGGTGCCGTTGCCGGAATTCGCCATCTGTCTCCAGCCGGTATCTGTCAATTTGGGTTGGTATTCAGGTGCATAGGCAGCCCCCAGTTTATTGCAAACCTGCTTTTTGGCATCTGCATTCGCCAGCAGAAGGTCTGACAACTTGCTGTCCTTTCGTAGATAAGTGTCTTTGACGTCCGCTTTGGAAAGCACATCCAGTTTATCCCGAAGAACCTTCTGTGCGTCGGCTGAACTTTTCCCTTGCGTGACCAGATAGTCTATATAGTCCTGAAAAACCGATGCGGTAACGGGGAACTTTTCGTCCGCATCACTTCTGGAATAGATATTCAGGTTACTGGCGATACATCTTTGTTCTTTCTCGGTGTATCCTTCCAACAGGCGTCCGGCTTTCTTTGCCAGTTCCTTTCTGACATGTGACAGCAGTACATAGCCTTCCACTTCGGCATGTGACATGTCATCTTTATCCACATAAGCAAAGCTGCCTGTTTTGATATCTTCCAGCTTTTGTCTCATCTCCGGGGTAAAGACAATACCGGTATATTCATTTTCAGCATCCAGTTTTTGGGCAAGCAGCTTGTCTACTTCCACCGTTGAATAAACACTGATATTCTTTCTTGCCAATGTTTTGTCCGCCAAGTCGGAAAGGTTTTCCGCCTTTGACAACTTTAATGCTCCGGTTCCTTTCTTCTCCGCATCCAGATTGTCACGTACATCCGCCTGCTTCTGTGCTTTCAGGGCAGCCGCCTGTTCAGCAGTCATCCCGTTTACTTCATCAGCGGTCAACGACACAAGTTCCAGCAGGTTGCCTGATACTTTAAGAAACAAGCTGTCAGCCTGTCCTTTAGAATAAATATCCAGTGAACCCCGTGCCATAGCTATATCTGTAAGGTCGGAGAGATTGCAGGAAGCCGTCAGTTTTTCTGCCAGGGCATCCTTCACCTGTACTGCGGTTACAAAGCCGTTGTTCCCGTTTTCAATGTCTCCCGAAGATATACCTTCCAGCTTTTCCTTGAGTTTGGTTGTAAAGTCCTCTGTAGAAAGCTGTTTTCCATGAATGGAATCCACCTTTTTATCTAAGGCTTCCGTAAAATCATTCCGGTCTACATAGGTTTCCGACAGGCTGGTTCCGTCTATTTTTAAGTCTCCCGTGATATTGACGAATCCTTTAGGCAACAGGTTGATATTGCCCGCTGTGTTGGTAACTGAAAAGTCAGGTTTTTTATCGGAAGTAAATCCGACAGATGCCAGTTCATTGCCTTTTAGATCAGTGAAACAAACAGAGTTTACCTGTCCGGAGCCGGAAGCCAGGGTAATACCTTTCCCCAAAACGGTGAATGATCCGTTGACTTGTACCTCTCTGGCTTTTCCCCTGACGTGTAACAGGGGAACGGCAGTCTGTTTGCCGTCAAAAACACGGAAGTCCCGGAACTTGTTTGTTCCATTTCCTGTAGTATTGACATCTATCGCACCTTCATCAGTATCATCAAGGATATTATTAAGGGCGTTCTTTTCTAGCTGGAGCGAGCCGATGTATGCACTTCGACTGGAAGCATGAGGATAAGTAATTCCGTTCTCATCTATCCGCGCCATTTGCTTCCCGTCTTTGAGGAAGGATATGGAACCGTCAGTCGAAATACAAATCTCGCTGACCAACAACCCGTTCAGATAAGAACCGAAGGAGGCGGCTTTGTCCTGTTTTACCAATTGCCTGAAAGAATATCCTGAAGGGGAGACTACCGATATGGCGGTCTTGGACTCCACTTTTTCGGCAGTCAAACTTCCGGTGACGACCAAATCTTTTTTAAGGGTCTGTTTACTGAAGGGAGTATCCAATAGGACAGCATACTGCCCGATAAACTTATCAAGGAAACGCGGGGCGTAAGCCTTGGTAACCTCAATGAAGCCGGGAACTTTGCCTGTCAGCTCATCCGCTGTTGTCGGCAGCAAGTTACTTCCTGTACACAGGTAGTTGTTACGTCCCTGCTTGTTCACGTCTCCGGCATAAACCACCGTGTCGGTACCGTTCTTTTCATAGATATAGTAGGGAAACATAGCTGTATTGCAGCCTTCAAAGTAACGGACTTTGCCGTTTATCCAGACATAGCCGGAAGAAACGGTATTTCCGGTGACTTCACAGCCGGAGACGATAAAATTCTCACAGCCGCTAAAAATGACTGTCATGGAGAGCGCCAGTTCTTGCAGGTTCAGTATGTCATCCACATAGGTGTATCTTCCTCCGGTCGATGCAACGTATTCTTTCATAGGATATAATCAGGTTAAGGTTAATCAGGGGATATTTCTGTCCGGTCTATTTTTATCAGGTATGTTTTACCCGCCACTTTATAGGTATTGATAACAAAGGAAAGCATATAAACGAATTCTTTTTCCGGTATATTGATTTCAGGAACAAGTATCATGAAACTCACCTTGTTGACCGACTTCTCTTCGGTGAGATAATGTAATTCCCTTGGTCTCTCTTCCGGTCGGATTACAGCGGTTACTTCTTCCAGGTTGTACCACGCAGTAAAGGGCTTGCCGTCCGATGCGTTCTCGTGGTAAATATCTGCTCCGAGCGGGATACCTTCCGAAATCCGTATCTTCTCACCGCCATGTTTCAGGCAGGTACCGAACTTGTGGTTCAGGTACCACTCGAAGTACATGACTTGTGATGTCATGCGTGCCTCAATATGCTTTTCCGCAGCAAAGGAGCAGAACTTTTCGTTCAGCGTATGCAGCGGCCATACCAGGCTTTGCAGGAAAAGGATATACTTCCTTCCCGAGAGGTAATACGGCACCAGCCTGTTTACCAGCCTGTCCGTAGACAATTTATATCGGTTTGCTTTCATCCTTCAACGATTAGTTTGATTGCCTGCCGGAATGTTGGCAGGTCCTGTTCTTTGCCCGTAGCGGAAGACTGCTTCATAAAACCGGAAGATGTTTTTGCCGTACGTCGGACCTTCTTAGCCGGAAGAAGATTACCGTCTGTGTCGTAGGAAGCGATAAAGATTCCCTGTTCCGGTGTTGCTTCCTCGTCGATATAAACATCCGTCACATGCTCAACGCTACGTACAGCCTCGATGACGGAAGACACATAGATGGACGAGTCGAAAGGCATCTGCATGATGTATTCATCCAACTTTTCCTCTATCTTATCGTATATCTCGCTTTCCGGTATGCCGCCGTCAAAGAATACGCTGATACGCGGGATAAGGATATCCCCTTCACGACTGATTACCTCGATCCGTGTTCCGGCAAACTTCATTTTATTGATATAGGCATTGACAGGAACCAGTTCCGATACGGGCAAGGGTGCCAAATGTCCTTTCTCACCGACGGCAACTTTGAGAATCAGTTTACTGTCCAGGTTGGTATCATCCGTACTTTCGATGTAAGATACCTGCGTGATGATTCGTTTTGTCTCGTCAACATTGGCATATCCGAATGCCAGACCATCTTTCCGGACAGTCAGTTCATCCCCTTGCTGGTATTGGAGCAGCGCATTGGCATAGTAAGTGGGCGTTCCGTTCACACGCTGGTTTATGGCTGTCGAAATATCCACCGCGAACACATCAAGCAGTGTTTCAAAACTATGGATTGCCGCTGCCGTGGTCCATGCCAGCGTATTCATAACGCTCATCTTGGAGTCGCTGGAAAATTCGCTTAGTTCCAGCCTTTTATTTCTCTCGGTTATAATCCCGTTATAGATTTCCTTGATCGTCCGGCTCATACGTATAAGTTTGGTTGTTGATAATAAATGTCCAGGCACCCGCTTCATTCCAGGCAGGCTCGTGGGTAAGCATCCATATTGCTTCCATGCCGGAAGCTGTCAGGTAATTCCCATTGCTGTCTTTATCCGGTTTCCGGTAAGTTCCTGTCGGCTCCGTCGTCAGGAGAACCGTCAGGTTACGCCTTCCATAATGCTGTTTGAGCAGTCCTTTCAGGTACGTATCCAATACGGAAGACGTCAATCCTGCCCGGGTAAGATCGAGCCGCATTAGTTTCTTCAGGGACAATAACGGAGAAAGATCACCCGTCTGCACTCCGGTAAGATTCAGCTCGTATGTATTCCCGGCAAGCGAAAGAAACGAAAGGTCAAGCTCCGTATGCTTACAAGTAAACTTCTCTATATGTACCGGACAAAGGATATAAACGGACGATGCGTATGAACCGCTCAAATCCAGCAGCCGCAAACTGACCGTACCATACAGGCGTATTTTACGCCTTACGGCAATTCGGTCGTTGAAGCAATGTTCCAGTTGTTGCAGCTCATTCGTCAGTGTAAAGAGTTCCAGTTCCGTATTATCACCCCAGTCTATTTCCAGCGTGCCGTTTCCGCTCATCCAAAGGGATGAAGATGTCCGTCTGCTATCCAGGTAAATTTCCATAAAGAGTGCCTCAGACGGCTCTTTGGGATAGACATTCCGTTCTCCGTTGGCAGGCTGAATCCCATACATGCGGTTATATGCCAGTATATCGGGACTGATTGTAAAATCATCCGTATAGTCCAGTTCGTCTCCGCTTTTTAAGGTATCATCCAGCGATAGTTCCGGATTATTGATAAGCAGATCGACGACACCTTCAATACTGCCGTACAGGCACATGGCAACGTCATAGATATTCTGTCCGGTGGTTATTGTGTATTTTCCCATATTATCCGTTTAATCTGTTTGTTTCTCTTCCACGTCCAGCAGCAGCTCTCCTGTGGAAGAATCCATATAGGCATCTTTAATAATCATGCCGTCCGCCTGGAATTCACTCTGGAGCTTGGCCGGAAGGTTGGAATTCTCGAAGTTTCCGTGCAGGTATTTGATAAGCCCTACACCGGTGGTAGGGTGTTGGTAGAGGTTTCCTGCCGAAGCTTTGAGAAGGAATACCTTGGTCTGTTCCAAAGAAGGTTTGATAATGAAATCAGTTTCATTCGCGCTATAAAGCAACAGGCTGCCTTCATGCAGGACCAGGTTGAAGTTATTCTGCTCATTGATTCTCCTGAAAGCCGAGAGGTATAACGTTCCCATATCGGGATTAAAGACAGTAAACCATATACCGTTATCCATCCGGTTAATCATATAGGAACTTTCACCGTTCCCTTTATCCAGAAGGAAGCGGAGTTTCAGTTGCCTGTATTCAGGGATATATGGGATATGTACATGAATTCCACCATTATGACGGTTCCCGAAGTTGCCGGGCACGGTGATTTCTCCATAGCAGTACTTTCCGGTATCCGTTCCCTCTGCCTCATTCAGGAACATAAAGGGATAAAACTGTTTGTCAGTAAGGTTATCATTTAGATTTACCTCTCCGTAAGAGGCGTCCATATTAATGTCTTGTCTTGCCATTGCTGATAAAAAAGAAAAGGACACCCCACGTCAGCGGGATATCCTATTCGGGGTTTCAAATCGTATAACACAATCAATTATTCCTGTTTCTCTTTTTCCAAGTCCGATTGCTGAATAGCATCGTACATCTTCTCAACGGTCTGCCACATATCATCCGGCAGATTCTGATCGGAGATCTTTTCACAGGATACCTTCAGGTACTTCATCTCATCCGGTGAGAATTCTACTACCAGCGGGGTATCCTTATCCACATCCCATTCGATGCGTTTGGTTTCCTGGTTTTCTTTCAGCCCGACCGCTTTCCGTTCTTCACTCGAGATGTCAATTTTACCCAGGATACTTTTCTTTGTGTTGAAATCCCTGAAGTTGCCTTCTTTGGGAAGAAATGCCGGGATGTAAAGTCTGTCTTTGATTAGTAATTCCATACGTTTCTGATTTTCTTTTTTGTTGTTTTTCAAGGAATAGGGAAAGATGCAGGAAGATGTTTTATTTCCCTTCCGTCTTTTCCTGTCCGGTTGCCATTTCTTTCCTGATTTCTGTTACAAAATTCTCAAAATCTGCGAAATAGGCACTGACTCCTTCCATTGAAAGAAAGCTGCATGAGAGTGCATGGTTCTCATAATAGATACTTCCCAGGTATTCTTCCTGCCCTTCGGCGGATGCGGGAGTCAGCACGTTGGCAGAAACGCGGTTCAATAATCCGTTGGATACGCTTGTTTCCAACCGGTAGTAAGCGTTAGCCGTCAGGGCTGTCATGCTTTTGGTGACGATGATGTTCTGTATTTCCATAAAAGATAAGTAGTTTCTTTGGAGGAATAGGGTTATTGTTCTAAAAAAGGTCAATCAATACCAATTGTTTCTTCCGTAAACGACAAAGTCGAAAGGAGAACCGTCTGCACCTCCGTTACTTGCCACATTCTGAATGACAAAGTAAGAAGAAGCTCTTTCCACCAACCTGAAGAAACCGTAATATCCGTTATTTTGGCAACCTTGCGCAAATACGGTGTAATTCGTATGTCCCAGGTTGTGATAGAATTTGTATTTGGCACTCCCCAAATGAGTTGAGGATGTGACATTACAGCCTTCACCCCATATCTTGCTGAAACTGGCACTGTAGCCGCTATTGTACTTACTGCCAATGTACAGGACACCCGGCGCGCACCACCGCTCGCCTGCGCGTTGTACAAGTTGTATCGGTCCGTATGCTTCAATGGCATATTTGGAACCGGCATTGGCAATAATGGATAATCCCACTGCCCCCGTTGCGTATGTCTGAATGGAGATACCTGTCCGTGCAGAATCAGCACGCAGGGAAAGCAACGCACTATATGAGTTGATTGTCATGGAGGCGTTGCCCATCATGGATGAAAACTCAATGGAGGAATCGGCAGCCGTATTAATCAGTTTGTTACCACTGATGGTAAAGCCTGCAATCAGCCCCGAGTTGGCAGTAATATTGCCTTTAATCTCTACATTTCCTTTTGTATCCCATTTGATGTTTTTGTCCGCTACATACCCCGAACCGTCCCTGTCGAAGAATACTTTCCCGTATCCGAACGTCGCTGCACCGTCAGAACGTAGTCCCCAGTAATCCTGTGTGCCGTCATCGTTGTACAGATAGCCGCTTGACGTGATATATACCCGGTGTCCTCCAGCCGGCGAGGAAGCATAGATGGCGCCTGATAGGATATGCCAGCCCCCAATCTGTCCGGCCACTGCCTTAATCCCCGTGCGGTCGAGCGTAACCTTTTCAGAGTTTGCCGCGTCACGTACGGAAATACTACCGTTATAGGCACTTCCACCGACAACCAAAGTGCTGTCTATGACAACTTGATTGGCACGTACCGTTCCCGTATAGATTCCGTTCGAATCAATTGTAGTTGTATATTTCTCCGTTGATGTCACATCGAATACCGTTGCGTATGCCAAATACCAAGCCACGTTCCCGGTGCCTTCTATGTAAAAGTAATTGGTGTTAGAAAAATTAGACGTACCGCAAGTCACTTTGAAGATGTACTCCGCCCAGTCTCCCGTACCAGCGTTAGAAGTCAACCATTTGGAAGAGCCACCTGTCCCGATACTATTTGAATCCCATTGTACCTTACGACCGACAGGTATTTTGGCTATAAAGCGGGTGATAAATATTTTACGGTTAGAACACTGGGTTGCGAAATAAAAACCGCCACATCCCGGGGAAGCCGTTCCGGTGGTTGTTATTTCTAACACTTTCTTGCTGTCATTTGGGGCACTATTATCGGACAACCAGTTAAGTGTAACTGTGCCGTTTTCTGATTTATTATAGGCGCCAATATAATTGCTCCCTTTCTCAAAGGTTGGATCACGATATAGCATTTTACCGAATGCCATGGCAGTGGCGAGCTCTTTGGCTGCGTCCGCTTTGGCAGTCGCATCTGTAGCCGCTGCATTGACAGCTTCTGTCTTTTTGGTATCAGCATAAGACTTTGCAGAGTTAAGCGCATTGGTAGCTGCATTTGTCCAGTTCAGCGATACTGACGAAGCGAAAGTCACTGTTCCCGCAGCGTTCCAGCTTATATTACCGTTCGCAATCTGTCCGGAACCGTCGTTATTGAGTCTCCATTTTGTGCCATTACTGATAGAGCCGTCACTACCCAAATAGACACTATTCTTATATATCTGCGTGGAGTTGATGGTCCAGCCTCCTATGGTTCCCCTGACGAATGTACATGTCAATCCGTTAATATAGGCGGTATTGATAATATTGCTCTTAATGGTCGCCGCATCCAGTTTATCCGCTCTGATACTTCCGGCAGCTATCCGGTCAGCTGACAGTGTACCGGTAGTAATGCTGGATGCGTTGATGGCGACGGCATTTACCTGTGTAGCAGTAAGGGTTCCCGTGTAGATTCCGGTAGACGAAATCTTTGTCAATTTTGGAAAACCTGAACCTCCCAATGCGGTGGTTATTGAATTTGCGGAGTTTTGGGCGTCTGTTGAAAGTTTATTCGCATCACTATCCGACTGGCTCCAGTCAGTCGGCTTATTCCCCTTTTCCAGTTTTAAATAGGCAACATTATAAAATGTAGACTCGTTACTTCCTCTGTATAAAAAAGGACGGAAGCTGTCAGCATCGGATGTCAGTTTAAAAACAACATATATTCTTTTCCATGTATCGGCAACCACGGAAGTATCGTACTTTAATACAGATATTTTGGACTGGCTGGTATTATCCTTCCCTGCCCAATAATGCAAAGGAGCGCTTCCGTACCCTGTAACAGTTTTATTACACCTGACCATTGCGGAATAAGTATACTCCACATTCGTTTCCAGCTTCAACCATGCGGAGTGAACAAGTCCTGTACCGACATCGGTCTTTATGGTCGGTTTGCCATTGAAAGTCACGGATGAATCTATGGTGTATCCACCACCATTCGTTGTATATCCCCCGTTCCATCCGGCAGCCTTCCAGTTGCCGGAGTTATTCAATAAGTTGTTACCACCTATCTGAATATTTTCTATTGCATTGCTCCAGTTCAATGATACGGACGAACCGAACGTTACTGTTCCGGCAGCATTCCATGTGATGTTGCCGTTTGCGATCTGTCCGGAACCGTCATTGTTGAGTTTCCATTTCGTACCATTTGTGATAGAGCCGTCACTTCCCAGGTATACGCTGTTCTTATATATCTGTGAGCTGTTGATTGTCCATCCGGCTATCATATTGACTGACCCCAGCTTAAATACTTCAGCCGAGCCGTCATGCCCGTATAGTCCCCAATCCGCATCGGAATTATAATAGAGCATGACACAAGCCGTTCCACCAGCGAGGACTGCATTGGCGGCTTTGCATATTCCCATACGTCGTGAACCACCGGCCTGTAGCACCAGCCGTTTACCGGAATCATATAGTTTGTCTGTCGTTATGGCAAACCCACCGACAGTCCCGCGTACAAACGTACAACTCAATCCGTTTACATAAGTTGTATTGATGATGTCGGTTTTGATACTTGTTGCATCCAGTTTACCCGCCACGATACTTCCCGCAGCGATACGGTCCGCACTGAGTGTTCCTGCCGTTATGCTTCCGGCATTGATGGCGACTGCATTTACCTGCTGTGCCGTAAGTGTTCCGGTATAAATCCCCGTACCACTCAGATAGGTTTTCAGTTTGCCGTCCGCATTGATTCCCTGGGGAATACCGTTTACGATGACGGTGGATATTTCAGCAAACGGAGCGGTGGTTTCCAGTCCGTAAATGGATGTCAGACCTTGGTTTCTACCTATCTCCGGGATACCTATCAGAACGTAGGGAACTCTGGCATCGGTTACTGTATAATCCGAACCTCCACAACGTTGAATGGCTGCTGATAATGCGGCATTGATACGAATGGCATCATAAGAGGTAAGGATGATTATTTTTGAACTGTCGATAGCGTTCAACGCGGTTGCAAGATTGTTACAGTTAGTCTCGTTGGAATAAACGTCGTAGTTTGTATGACTCACCACTTTCAGATCACTTCGGTTAATGACACTCAGTGTCAATCCCCTTGCAGAAGACTCATGGATTTTTGTACCGTTCAATGTGATATATCGTGCGGCAGCATGGTTTAATCCGGTTCCGCGCACATACAATTTTCCATTGTTGGCGGCTGTGTTGGCTACATTAGTCCAATTAAGCGTTACTGAAGAACCGAATGTGACATTTCCTGCCGCGTCCCATGCTATGTTTCCCCCTGCAACGGCTCCTGCACCTGTTGCCTCCAGTCTCCATTTGTATCCCCGTATACCGTTTGAGCCGATACAAACCGAACCCGAAGCTCCTGTGTATGCTCCGGAAGTATTGTTTTTCGTACCACGGTAAATAGAGTCCGTGTCAATGCTCCAGCCACCGATCTTACCACGCACCACATTCAGCGCCAATGCTTCAATGTTGCCCGCGGTAATCAATGACGTTTTCAATGCAGCCACGTTGATAAGCGCGGCATCAATGGTTCCGGCTGTGATCTGGGAAGCATTGATACGGACAGCGTTCACTGTATTGGCAGAAAGTGTTCCCGTAAAGATACCAGTGGAGCCTATATAGGTGAGCTTTGTTGCCCAGCCTTCCGTATTCGCCTTGTTAGTAATCGTATCAGCTACCTTCTTTGCATCTGTTCCGGCTTTCTTTGCGTCGGATACACTGCTGTCCACATCTTCGGGAGCGGGAACCCAGTCTGCCGCTTTACTACCTTCCACCAGCATAGGGAGAGCACACCAGTACGTTCCCACAGTCTGAAACCCGAAAAGAACCACTGCGGATGTAGGGGTGATATTTTCAATGACAATACGTTGCCATGATGTAGTGATATTTACTGTTCTGATTCCGGAAATACCGATGCGTATTTTCATAACCGATGCCACCGAACCTTTTACATACATCGAAAAGCTGGCGGGCGTACACACTTTGCCGTTGATTGCATTAAAATAAGTCCTTTGGGTAGCGGCGTTAGAATCCGTACACGCCGTATTTTGTATGACTTTTAAGGTCCTGTAATTATTGTACAGGGTGGCTGTGTCAATGGATACGGTAGTCCCTTCAGCCGAAACTCCCGTCAAACCTGCTGTAAAAGCACTATTGCGGATGTAATTATGGCCACCGATTCTTATTGCGTTTACCTTGTTGGCTGCGTCAGTGGCAGCGGTGGAAATAGCTGCGTTTTTTGCCGCATCCGCTTTTGCCTGTGCTGTTGTCGCTGCGGAACTTATCGCTTCCGTTTTGGCTGTATTGATAGCGTTTACCCAGTTAAGCGTTACTTCCGAACCGAATTCTATCTTTCCGTTAGACGGGTTGTACCGGATAAACTGGTTCCCTTTTCCAATCAGGACACTTCCTACGCTGTCGATTGCAAATGTCTTGTATCCGTCTTTGAATCCGTAAATACCGTTGATTGTCTCTGTTGCAACCGTTCCCGAAGCATTGACGGTGCTTAACGGGAACCTGCCGATAGCAATACCGGTTATCGTATTGTTACTGTTCCTGGTGCCTGCGAATATCTTAGGTGTAATCACAGAGTCCGAACCTATCACTGTCTTGCCGCTGTTCCAGTCCTTCACCCAGTCAAGCATGTTGGAATCGACTCCTGCCGTACCGGCCTTTGCCTTGGCATAAGAGAAGGAAATATTATATGTCTGTCCGGCAATAATCACAGGAATGGTTACCAGTCCGCCGTCTGCCATATTGGTCGTATTAGCTGCAACAGAGAATGTTACCGACTTATTGGTGTTGTTCACTGTAATAGCTGAGAATCCGGCGGGTTTGGTAACGGCACCAATTGTGAAGTTTGTCAGGTTATCGTCACCCAGCGCCACTTTGATGACAGAACTGAAAGATACTGCCTGCGGAATCGTACCGTTATTGTTAGCCGTGAAAATATATTCACTGACGGACTGCCTGATCGTATAAGAGTCCTTTTGTACAAGGATAGTTGCCTGCCCCCGTGCGACAAGTTGTTTTTCCATAGGTAAGGTTTTGGTCTAAGGTAGAATAGGGTAAAAACAGAAAAAGGCGGTATTACACCGCCTTAAAAATCTAAAACTTCCAAATAGCCGCTATTTGGAAATTTCGCACATCAACACCCCGCGTCCCGTAACATCGGCTTTGGCAACCGTGACGGACTTGCCCGTATAGGTTTTTACCACCGTTGAACCTGCCGCATTCCAGAGTTTCCACGTATATGTATATGCCGTCCCTGCACTGTCCAGCTCGTCACCACCCCGGTAAAGAACGGCTTTGGCATCCACATCGTTCAGGTTGTTCTTGATAGTAAACCCTTTCTGGCTGACGATATGCACAGTAATGGGGTCGGACATATCCGAAAAGGAAATAATATCACAGACTATCTTGTTAGCCGAAGCGTTTCCTGCGGAAGTATCCGTGTCTTTGACGGCGCACTTGAATGTCTCAAAGTTCAGTACGGCATCTGCGGTAATCGTGATTTCGTTGGTCGTCCACCCGGCTGTAACGCCTCTAGGGTTGGAAGATGTCAGGCAAGACCAGCTTGCACCCAGCATGGAATTATAATACGGACAGGAAACGGATGCCCCCGAGGCGGCTGCGGCACTTAATGCGGCTGTCAGCGTCACCACTTTGGTACTGGCGTTCACTGCGGAAATCGTGTATTGTGCCGAGCTTACTGTCATCTTTCCGCCGGCTTCCATATTGGCAACATTGGCAACGGTTAAGGTGGTAGCCCCAACAGCCGCAGCCGCTGTAATGGTAGTCGGGGCAAACACGGACGAATCCTTGATTCCCCAGGCATAAGTGATGTTCGTATTGTCAATGGTGGCACCACGCCACATATCGCAATGCGCTTTGAGAACACCCACTTCATCGTTGCGGAAAACAACGCCGTCCGGAGCATAAGCTACTGCAACGATAGTCGCGCCCGCGTTCAGATGTTGGGTGAACTGTATCTCGGCACGGAAAGGAATCTCCAGTCCGTTCGCATCGACATAGATCGCTTCAAACCCATATCGTGCCTGGGGAGCTGCGACACTCATGTGATTGGCTTTGATAGTGAGCGCGTATTTGGCTGATGCTGCCCCTATGGTACAGCTGTCCTGTCCCGAAGTGATGGCCGCTCCGTTTTTAGTCCATTTCGCACTGCCGGATTTGATACCCGGAACCAAAGTTGTAGAGTTCCCCGTTGTGGTGATCTGATCGGCTGACCCTTTTCCGCTGACATATAGTGAAGGTGTCAGGACAAGATAAGGGGAAGCAGTCCAGTTAGGCACATAAGCGCTTGTATCCTTGTTATAAACCTGTGTGAGAGGTTGGTTGGAAGCGATGAACGCCTGAAGGGAGACGGCATCGTTCTGGTCAATAATGGTAACCTGCCCGCGGGCGACTTTAATAGCCATAATGATTCAATTTATTGGGTTGATAATGTTACTTCACAGTCAAATACCGCCTTGCGAAAGACGTCATCACCGGTTATTTCCAGCGTCTTGCCTATATGTGATATGGAATTCCATAGAGAATCCTTTTCTTTGTCATCACTGGTACGCAGCCAATGAAAATTCAGATCAGGGATCAGTTCCGTAATGTCTTCACCGCCTTTGAGAACACGGGCAGACAGGGACGTAGCGATAATTCCACCCCGGAAGATATTTCCGTTTACCGAAGCGATATAGACGGAATAGCTGTCAGCTCCGTCATATTGTTTAGAGACAGTGTAACTTTCAAAGTACTCGGCTGCATCCAGCACGGCTACATACCTCAGAGTTAATACGTCCCTGCCTTCCCAGAAATGAGAGGCGGGAAGTAGCCTGAGACAATCCCGGTCAGTTCCGGGGATATCCTTCCAATTTCCGCTGGCATCCATATATTGCCACCGCCTTGCTGTTGCCGTAAAATTATATTCGGTGGCAAAGAGGGTGATCTCATTCGGTTCGCAGGCGTTCTCATCCATAGCGTCTTTATAATGAAAAAGACTGGTTCCGTTAATGGTCACATATTTAGTGCGCAAGTTCTCTTTTGCCTCATCGTCAAAATCTTCCCAACGGATAGTAACGTCCTGTAAAGTGATCGTGTCCTTTGTCCATTTGAATCTGCCTTCTGCAAAATAGCCTGTTCCGTCAGGGTTGATGACGAACGAACCGTCACCGGCTGAGATGGAACCGTCCGGATTCAGTTTAAGAAGCGGGTTCTGTATAGTCCCGCCCACACCGCCTCTCGAAAACCAGGCTCCGTACTGGTCGGTATCATCAAGCCTGTCGTCTGTTGCCTGATAGAGTGTGGGCTGCTTTCCTTTTTCGAGTTGAGCGGAACAGAACATCACTCCGGTTGCATCCGGAACAATGTCTATCAGAAAATCCTCCGGTCCTTCGTAACGGGTTACAACTGGTATATGATAGCGTTTCCACTGACTGTCTATTTTTATTTTCTGCAACAGGTGCCCGTTTTGCGAGACAGATAAAGAGCCTGATGCCCCTTTTGCCCAAAAGGAGAAACAATAGTTCTCTCCCTGGTGAGCCTTTGCCCAGCTTTGAGTCTGGGCAATCAGGATAACACCTTCAGCGGGAACCAGGAAGATATCTCCGATACCGGCAGGCGGTTGTTCGCCGGCAGCCTTTTTGACAGGATGCAGGAAGTTGCCGTACAGCGAATTTATCAGGCAGTTCTTGTGGATGCGTCCTACATAGAAGGTACTGGCAAACCCCGTTTCATCCCCGGCTGTCAGGGTACCCGCTATATTTACATCCCGCGTCGCATAGAGCCGTTGGAAATAGGCGCCGTAACCTTCCAACTGCCCGAAGGTCGGGTCGATAATTCCTTGTACTTTTCCCACACGCACCTTGGTAGAATCTGTAAAGGTGGCTATATCCGAAAGCCGGCTGATGTTCAGTTCGGCTATCTCGCACCAGTCGTCCGGTTCCAAGTCGGATAAATCCAACTTGAAAGTCCGTTCGTATTCGGACAGATAATCTATGGTAATGACAGTAAGTTTATACTGCCACCCCGTTGAAACCGCCAACGTTCCGCTTCCGTCTGTTTCAGAGCCGTCAGCATATCCTAAAGAAAAAGGGAGTGCCGGGATATCCCTGGAAGCACGTATCTTATAAGAAATGATAACCTTCTCCGGATTTTCAAGTCCTTTGCCTATCGTCTGCTCCAGTCCGCATTTTCCTGGTAACGATATTCCGTTACGAAGGATTCTGAATACTCGGTTACAACCGTCCTTATATGGCAGGTATTCTCCGGAAAGTATTCCCCCCGCAGTGAGCGTATACCGGCAGGTATTATCATTGCAGGGATAACAAAGGGATTTTTCCTGCGCCATACCGTCGATAATATCCATGTAAGGAGATTCGTTGTCTGATGCAGTCAGGTACATGGCACCGCTACGGTCTTCGTCGAAAAGGCTGGTTACCCGTACAAAGTCGAGTATCTGCCCGTTTTGCGGGACATCTCCATCCAGCAAAGCACCTACAAAATAGGCAGACTCCTGTTCTTCCCCTTCCAATGTAGTAATCGTGTCAATTCCAGTTTCCAGCACGGTCATCAGGGAGTAAACAACGTTCTTCCCGTCGAAATACTGCCGCCTGACCACATCACCCATACGGAGTCCCTGCCTTTTGGCGGACTTGGGTGAAATACATATCTTATATTTGTTATATTTCAGTAGAGACATAGTTTATAGATTGGATTATAAAGGTATGACTGTATCGCCACAACAGCTGTCCGTTACCCAGAGCGAGCCGTTTGTGGCAGTATTTTTCTGTACTTCCAGTTCATAGACACGCATCTTCTTTCGGATTACCACTTCGTCAAAGGTAGCCTGTATGCTGCCCGTAGTCTTGTTCTTCAGGATTGCCCAGCCGGAGCCTGCGAAGCCTGAAGAGAAATGTTCGCTGCTGATGCCGCCCATGAAGTACGCATCCCCATAATGCCCGATACCGTTTGCCACGGAAAGCAGATAACTGTCAGCCGTGAAGAGTAGCTGCTTGTCCATTAGACGGGTGAACGAACCGTCAATACCAAGGTGCCCTGACGTTTCAATAGGTTTGTTGAAACTGAAAAAGTCAGCATCCGTCTTTAGACAAAACGTGTCCGAATAGCGGTCCTGCCGTTGATAAAGACTGGTGGAAGGGACAAAGGACAGTGAGGCTTCATAAGGATAAGAAACAGTCATTCCGTTTTCGCTGTCTGTCCGGAAAACTTCGGAACCGAAGTTCAGAGTTTCATTCTTTCCATAAAGATACGCACCAGCGGAGCTACCCAGTCTTAGCCGTTTGTGGATAAGAATCCCTTCATCCTGTTTATCCTTATGGTAAGATGAAAGTAAATCATCACCATAATTATGCCTGACAGTCAGTGAGCCGGGGAAACATGCAGCGCCATATTTACTTACCAACACTGTATCCCCGTCAATGTCACAAAGGGCGGACTGCAAACGGAGTTTAGCCGTATTCTCACTGCCAAGCAATAAATCTCCGCCGGGTGACGCTAATAGTACCCCTTTGTCTTTCAACCGGGTAAGAACCGGTAAACCTTCTATCCGTATACCATAACCTTCCGAAAAAGACAAGTATCCGCTAAAGTCTGCCGTATCAGAGTGGATAGAGAGTACCGTTTTGCCATTTGCCCCCAAATTGACGCTTTGCAGGGCGTTCAAAGCTCCTTTTAGTTCAACAGATCCCGATACTTCCAGCCTTCCGGACACAAGGGCATCCCGCATCATCCATGAGATATCCGCCCGGTTTGCGTTACCTGTATGATATACATCCTTTCCGCCGATCTGTAAGAGAGCGGGCGTTATATATACTCCGGTTGCTTTATTTGTTCCGATGATAAGCTCACCCGTTGAATGGAGAGAAGAGGCATTGAAGTTAATCTGCCTGCCTTCCAACTCGATTGTTCCCAACGCAGAATCATATCGCAGGACTTGTTTGTCAGCCAGATACAGATTGTTTCCACCCAGTCTTAAATCCCCTGATATATTGATACCCGACTCTGAAACACGAAGCAGCATCCGGTTATCTGTTCCAGCTTCAAAACCATAGTTGGCACGTAACTGCCCCCTCATGTCATCGCCCGTCTTTCTCAGGTAGTCAAGAAGAATGCCGCCACTTTCCCCATCACCCTCGCCATTTACCCCTGAAGAGATTGCACTGGCAAAGTTATAAGCAGTATTATGCAGGCGAACGGAAGTCTGGTCGCCTTCCATGATTGTCCCGGCATCCTGGGCATAAAAGAAGTTGTGGTACAGTTGGGAATAGATGGAGTAACAAAGGCTGTCCTTATCAAGAGCTCCGATGCCCGGCAATAGTTCTGTCATTGGGTATATGAGGTTTTAGAGAGAAAGTTCTGTATCTTGGAAGTCAGTGAGGCAAAGTTCGGCACATTAATGGCCGGCATGGTCCCCATAAGTGTAGGAGTCGTTATTTTGGAACACTCGGTGATAAATTCCAGCATCAGTTGTGCCAGCTGGTTGCCAAGCACCAGCGGTTCCGTCGCGTTTTCATCACCGAGCGTTACCTTCTTATCGGCAAGGGTAACAGTGGTACTTCCTACTTTCTGCTGAATCTTATCGGTTGTCTGTGTCATTTCGGACTTGTCCACCTTTTGACTGATTAGCTTCGGTTCCAGAGTTTGTACGGCTTCTTTGCCGTCCTTGTTCTTTACGGTGGCGGTTATCTTTTCCGCAGTATATTTGGTGGAACTCTCGTTGCCGGTCTTCTCCAGTTCGTCATAATCCGGCGAATCATTGTTTTCTGCGTCCAGTTCTTCGGTTTCCGTGACTCCGATAATGGTTTCTTCATGGGAACTGAGCTGGATAACCCTTGCGTGGGAGTAGTTCAGTACATAGGCATACTTAGTTGCCGCATCCGTTACAATGGTTACGTCCGAGAATAAGGTCGGAATTATCAGGAATCCGCCGGAGTTGTCTTTAAGCCCGGCAAGCAAGACGCCTTTGTGGATGACCGGCTCGGAAGATGCCGTCTCGTCAGGAAACTCACCCACATCAATTGTTCCGGCATATTCTTTGTATTCACTGTCACCCGGATTGTCATGTACTTTGGCGACATAGCCGTGAATCATACGTGCCGTTCCGATTCCGCTGGTACCTGACGGAGACATACTGATGCGTTCCATACTCCGTCCCAACGCAATCTTGCGGATTGCCTCGGCAATCACCTGCTGACTGTTGTTACTTGTTGTTTCCATAGCTTTGTGTTTCTCCTTTTGTTATTTTATAGGGTAATTTTAAGGTCTGCCGGTATCCTTTCGTGCCGAACGTTGTCTTTACTTCCTCAACGATATAAGTCCCGTTTTTACTCGGATTTCTGTCATCCGTCAGCTCTACCTGCACAGCGGAAGGAAGCCCGAAATCTCCGAAAATGGAAACCGTTCCCGTAATACCGTTCAGATTATAGTTTTTAAAATATTCAATAGTTTCTTCTACCAGTTTATCGGAGTTTATCTTCATGTTGGGCGACATATAAGGCACTACTGTGTACGTACTTAAATCCACTTTTGTCCTGGTGTCGGCTCCCGATGCCGTCGTGTTTCCGGTCACCTTGTGCGTTTTCCGGCTGATCTGCGTGGCATTGATAGTCTGAAACTCCTTGCTACCTGATTTACCCGCATCATAATCAGGGTTCAGGCGTACGGTCACTTCGAAGAACTTTTCATCGGCTCCTAATGCCTTGCCTGTAACGGCCAGGAACTTCGGGTCTACTTTCAGCACTTTCAAGCTACTTTCGGCCACATGATAATTGAAGTATATTTTATAGGGAACCGTATTGTCACTTCCCGGAAAAGACGGCTGCGCTTTGGAAAAAGAATAAGGACGTCCCACGGCAATGCGGGGCATGGCGTCCGGAGAGTCCTCATCGTATTTCAAAAAGCAATACACCTTGAACTTGCTCCAGTCATTCAGTACATCGGCGACCGTGAAATTGTCCGTCACCTTGACCTGTCCGATGTTAATGTCGAACCTCTTGGTTTCGCTATGTATTTCAAATCCAGTGTCTTTAAGCAGGTTATATTTTTCTCCCAGCACCTCGTTCACCTTCGTTGTGAGAGGTGTTACAAATTTGGGCGCCTGTTTGAGTTTAAGCTTATATGCCATATTCTCACATCGAAGTTCGAACAGGCTGTCGGAATTATAGGCAGTGATGTAGCCGTCGAACATATTTTTCAACACACCGTTATATCCCAGTTTGATATTGATCCTCTGCCCGGTTTTGAATGTGTCTTTTCCGACAGCCGCCTGTGAATTTCTCTTCTCAATGATTATCCCGTCTTCCATTACTTCGGTGGTGATACGTGAAGCATCTTTCCCTTCCAGGGTGGCATTGACAATAATCGTGCTCTGGCATACCGTTCCCTTGGGAAAAATAACTTTGGCGGTTCCTATCAGTTTCTTATAGGTTTCCACAATCTCGATCTCCTGTACTTCCGTCAGGACTACCGGATTCAGAATTGCCATCGGGTTGCCCGGGTCTGCATCCCCGATAGTTATTTTACAACTTAGTACATCCAGGGTATTTACAGCCATTGCTTTGTCAGGGTTAAGAGTGAAGAAGGATCTACGACTTTGGTTCCGAATTGAACAAGCTTAATCCATTTATTCGTATGCTTGATGGCGGTATCTACCTTTTCTTCCGATGCCAGTTTTAATTCAACTGCCTCCGAAGGTTCTACCGCCACGCAGGAAAGCGTATAGGGTTGGATATTCCTGCAATCGCTGGCCGGGAAAGAGTAGCTGAGTACAATCAATTTCTCTATTCCGAACTGGCGAAGAATGGTATTGTCACATTCAATCACTCCTTTATATTGCATCAGTTTCAGGAATTTGCTGACCTCGGCTTCCGGGTACACGTCCGGATACTTGCTGGTTATCTTTCCGCTTATGGTAATTTCCAAATCACCGCCCGAAATGAATTCTTTGCGAGTATAGTCACGCCCCTGCACAGTGGTCAGTACTATATTATTTTTGCTGCTAACCTGTACACCCGGCTGCAAATCCACGAATGTCACCAGCCCGTATTTGCTGTTCGGCTCTATTTTTCCGGATTCCGTATTAAAGTGTGTCCCTTCGGTACCGACAGACAGTTCCAGATAATCCTTCACCACGTTTCCGACAATGCTGTCCGAATAGTTCTTTTTCTTGGCAACCGCCTGCTGTTCACTGATAAGCTGGTAGTATTGCCCCGTTTTGTTGGCGATGCTGGTCTGTGACTTTGTTTGCAGGTACTTGTCCCTCTCTTTCTGCTCCCAGTATTTCAGGTATCTCGGATAGGACCGTAACATCCCATAGGCAAGTTGTGAAGCCGCCTGGACGATAGCGCGTTTAAGGATTTGTTTGTCCTTGCTGAAGTAATGCACCTGTCCGTCCGTAAACTGTGACAAGCCCATGCCGAGAGCACGGCGGGCAGCATCGCTTACATAATTTTCAGCACTGCCGCTGCCGATGATACCTCCGCTCAGGATTGTGCTTACACCGATATTAATTAGTCTGCTCATAGTTTATTGGATTTATAGATTAAGCGTTCCATGACGCGTCAAAGTCATGGACGACATCAATAAGCGCCTGCGCCAGCTGTCCTTTCAGATCCTGAATTTCCGCCTGTTGTCCTTCGGGAGACTTCATCAGGTCAATGGTGCCTACACTCAGAAGATTAGTGATTTGGACGATTACCTGTTTAGGGGCTGCCGAAGATAATTTTCCGGTTCCCGAATAGTTACCGCCCGCCATTCCGTCATCCGCCCCGTCGGTCGTGACACGCATGGCGTCGAATGGATTGTCGTTGTATCCGGGCTCATTGGCATAGAGCGATGTGTCGAATCCGGCTTTCCGCATAATATTCTCAGCGATTTGTTCATTGCCGCCGTATGCGTCCCTTAGTTTGCCCATCATCGTGATAAGCTTGTCCTGTACCCGCTGCTTTCCGGCTATCAGGTTCTGCCGCTGTTCGTCAGGCGCATCTTTCCCGGCTTCTTTCTGTATCCATTTCCCGTCTTTAAGATAAAATCCTTCTTTTCCCAGTTCTGTAAAGCTGAACCCGGTTTCCCTCAGTCTGCGCATGGCACTGCTTTGTGAACGTATTGCATCAAGATAACTTTGCGCACCCACTTGTATGGAACGGATAACTTCGGTGTTCTGATAGGCGGCGAAAGTAGGTGTTCGTACAGCGTCCCTGGCTGTAAGCTTATCCATTCCCCTGTTATACAATATTTTTCCGTTTTGCACGGCGTAAAGGTTCCGGTTCAGCTGCTTGGGATCATACCGGTACTTGCTGTCTATGTTCTGAATAAAGGCACCTACCGCCAGAGGGTCGGACAACTTGCCCAGCTCCGCATAAGCGGAACTTATCTGCTGTTGTCCGCTTTTTCTTGCAATCACACCTATGGCATCACGGGCATTCTTCTGATAGGCGTCATCATAGCTGTAAGTCGGTACCGAATCTGTTTGACTGGCTCCTAAAACACTTAGAAAAGCAGTCCACCATTCAGATGTGAAGGTACCTATCTTCTGCCCGGATTCCTCTTCGAGTGTCTTGCCTTCCGTAACGTTATTTACTGCTTCTTTTGTCTTCAATGCCTGGAGATAAGTCTCACGAAGTGATTTATGAAGTGCGTCAATGGAAGGATAATGATACTTTTCGTTAGCGCTGACCTCTTCAAGTACAGCGTCCTTGGCTTTCTTTATCTGCCATGTTTTGTAGGCTACCCATCCCAAAGCGCCTACGAGTGCCGCAACACCCGCTGTGGCTGCGACCGCACCCGCTCCGACAGCGGAAAGTGAAGCGGCTGCACCTGTAATGCCGGTTCCTGTGGCTACCTGGTTGGAGAAGAGAGTGGAAAAGACGCCGCGTGTAATCAATCCGCCGCCTATTGCCTTTACCATAGCTCCTTTACCGGTAACGCCCGCGCCCTGCAAGGCGGAGACGATAGCCCGTTTATTGGCAAAGGAAAGGGTCTTTCCACCCATTCCTCCCGTTAGGGATGCAAGTAGCTGAAGGCTGGAAGAGGCGGCGGACTGTTTGCCGATAAAACCGATAGCTACACCCAGGTTCGTTATGGCACCCGCCAGCTTGAATATGCGGGTAGCGACAAAGCCGGTGAAGAGCAGCGGTTCTATCCAGTGAAAGTTGCGTGCCATCCATGTGCTGATATTGGCAAGAAGGGAACAAACATCCAGTAATGCCCGACCAATAGCTGCGATGCCCCGTGCAAATTCAGGAGCCTTGAATTTGGATAGAAAATCTTTCAGTACACTTTTGATGACGGGCTCTACCACTTCATACGCCTGCATGAAACTTTCCGTCAGGGTGGATGTCACCTGTGCCCACAGTCCCTTGGTCGTATTTTGTTTTGCCAGTGCCAATTCTTCCGAGATGCCGTGGCTGGCACGATTCTGTGTAGTGAGCACCCTTAGTTTGTCATAGTTCACCACGAACTGCATGGCAGCATTACCGCCAATCTTGCTGAAAATGGAGATCATGTCTTCCATGGATGCTCCGGCGTCGTGCAGGTCCTTGAAAATATCGGCAAGCGGACGAAGTTTTTCCATCTTTTTCCCGGCTACCTCGACGAAATGTGTAAACTTGACACCCAGCCTGTCCAGCGTTTCTTCCGCCTGTTTCGTCGGTTTGGCAAAACGGGTGGACATGGCACGCAGAGCTGTTCCCGCCATGGTGCCTTTCATACCGGCATTACCCAGAATACCGATAGCTGCCGACGCTTCCGTAAAATCCACACCGGCAAGCTTCAGGTAGCCTGCCGCCATTTTGAAGCTTTCAGCCATTTCGACTACGTTTACGTTCGCACGTGATATAGTGGACGTGATAATATCCGCAACAGACCCCATGCTGCTGCTTTTTATATTGTAGCCGGACATGATATTGGTTGTCAGGTCGGCAATCAGTCCTACATCATTGTCCCCGATAGTTGCAAGATTGGTGATCGGACGCATAGAGGCGTTGATCGTGGCGATGTCCATGCCTGCCATGGCAAGGAACTTGGTTGCCGAACCAATTTCCAGCGCAGTGAATTTGGTTTCCACACCGATTTGTCTTACGTTGAAGGACATCTGCTGGAAACGGGACTCAAAGCTGGAAAGGTCACTGTCAGCTACCCGGAGGATACTGCGGGCGGATTCCATGATATTGCTGTAATCCACGGCGGAGGACAGTTCGGACTTGACAAAGCTGTAAGCCATGTAAGCATTGAACATGTTTACCAGTGGCAGGTTACGTATGGAAGGTCGTTTGGAATATTGCAGACGGTTAATGGCCGCACGTCGTTTGCTTCCGTATGCCGTTTCACCGGCAACAACTTGCTTTCGTACGTTACGGGCAGCTTCTGCGGCGTTACTACGCTGCTGCCGTTCCTGTTCCCGCTCCTGACGCAGGATACGTTCAACCTTTGCCCGTTCGTAGTATTCGTATCTCTTTGCCCTGCGTTCCAGCCACTCATTCGTATGTCTGAAGGCATCCTTTTTCTTTTGTATGTTCTGCCGGTATTCCGCTTCCTGCCTGGCCTCTATTTCCCGCATCATACGGGCTTCACTTGCCTTTCCATACTGTTTTTGCTGCCGTTCCCATACTTTGTCCGTCAGAATGGAGCCGGTCCGGAATACGCTGGCAGGTGTAATGGCGGGTGGCGTTACTTTGCCATTACCCATTTGGAAAGGCATATTGATATTGGATGCCGTCTTAATCTGCCTGAGAAGACCGAGTATTTCAGTCAGGCGATTTTTGGCTACATCTGTCCTGATATTGATTTCATGTCCTTTATCAAGACTGGTAAGAGCGGAATTGATTTTACCAATGGCATGGGTGATGTCCTTCTGCTTTTCGGAGATCGTTTTCAGGGATTCCGAAGCGGTTTTGCGTATGGCTTTCTGCTGTCCTTCCAGCTCCTTTTTGTTCACAAGCGCTTTTGCCTGTGAACGTATGGTATTGCTATCCAGTTTCTCTCCGGCATTGACAACTAGGTTGATTTTCCCTGAAATCTCCTTGATTTCCTGTATCAGATTCTTTACCCTTGAAAGTTTTTCCTCGCTTTTGTTCGTTTCGATATTCAGCTTGAAGGAGTAATCCCGCTTCTTACCTTTCGGACGGAACGTTCTTTCAATTTCCTGCATCATCTCATTGACTCCCTTGACAGCGGGAAGGAAAGAACCACGGGCTTCACTGAGCTGCTTCATAGCCCTGGCAAACCGTTCTACTTCCTGAACTCCTTCGGTAGCGGTGACATTGATAGAATAATTGACCTGGTAATCTTTAACTTGTGACATAATACAGATAGGTTAGGTTTGGGAAGAATAGGCTCAAAACAGGACAGGCGATTAAAATGAAAAACCCTGCCGCTTTTATGGGCGGCAGGGAAAAACAAAATGAATCGAACTAAAATAACAATAAAAATAAGATAGAGTAATGAAGTAAAAAGTATGATTAAACAGAAAGGGTTGCATTTGCCGCTTTGGCTATTGTCATTTGGTAATGTAACCAAAGCGCGTCTTCCGAGAGCATGGCAAAGTCCTCATCGCTGACAGTATCCAGATTCACGCCGGGAAAGTAGTGACGAACATATATCAGTCTTTGTCTGATACGCTGGTCGTCATGTACTTCCCAGCTTGCTATAAATTTACAAGAGTACTTTGGCGGGTAGCGATGATTTCAGAGAGTTGTCCCATCAGACCGAACAGGAAGAGGCTTTCGTTATCGACAAGTTCTTTGTCACCGTCGATAAAACAGTCCTTGGCAAGTGTTTTCATCGCCATTACCTCGTCCTTTTTGGAAGCTGTCATAAACTTGGAGAACTGGTTGAAGGTAGGCTCTGCCATATAAGCTACATATAGTTCTTTTTCTCCGCAGGACTGGTCCCCGAATACGACAAGCGGATAGATTTTTCTAAGCTTCTTTTCCGTTTTAAGCTTGACTGCTTTTTCTTTGATTTGAGTTTCCAGTTCAAGAGAAAGTGATTTGTCTTCCATAATGATGTAAGTTGTTTAACGTTGTTTCCCAAGTATAGGGAAAGGGATTTTGAAAAGGTTGAATCAACTGGAGAATTTCACCAGTTTTCCCTCCAGACCACAATTTTCCAAGACTTTAGTATTTTCTTTGTTAAATGCAATTAGGCATGAAGGTGCTCCTGCTGTACCTGCTTCCTCACCCGTGACATGGTGGAATTTCAGGCGTCCTTTTAGGAATAAAAGAGAGTCCGCATACCTAAAGACATACTCATGAAACAGTTTGGTATCCGTACGGGCAAAAGTAAGGGCAATGGAGTTTTGGTGGATGGCGCATTTCTTTATAAACTGAATTATCAGACGCGTATCATAAGGCGGGTTACAAAATACACGTCCCGTCCAAGGTTGTATCAGGCCGTTGTCTTCAATTGTGAAATGCCTTTTTGCCGTATCCCACGGACGGTTTACTGGTGAACAAGGGTCCAGATCAAATTCTCCCAGACATTTCAGGATTCCGGGTGGAGTCAGCCACTCATTTTTGCCTGTAGTGGACTTTCCTTCAAAAGATGTGTTCATAGATATTCAGATTTTGTTATGCTTTTTGGGTTCGTTTGTTTCCAAAAGAATGCAGCGGTTTGTTAGTTTTACATATTCGGAATTCGGTTGAATCAGGTTAAGTTCCTTAACGTATAGGGAAACGACACGTTGAAGGTTGAAATCTAAGGCTCATCAATATTTCGCTAATGAAATACAAATATACCTAAGCGTCAATCAAATATCAATCAGGATTGTTATTTTTGAAAACGCTTTTATATGAAAGATTGGCTCGAAATATTTAAAATAGATGCTTCAAGTGAGCAATTATTACCTTATGCTGATGAAGGGATTCAGGCTGGATTCCCTTCTCCGGCACAAGACTATATGGAGTTGAGCTATGACTTGAACAAAGAGCTTATAAAGAATCCTTCATCCAGCTTTATCGGGCGGGTAAAAGGAGTTTCTATGAAAGATGAAGGAATAGAGCCGGGTGATTTACTAATAATAGATAAATCACTGGACTTGGAGGACGGCGACTTGTGTGTTTGCTTTCTGGAAGGAGAGTTTACGCTGAAGCGCGTCAAAGTAGACAGAAGAAAGAAAATTGTATGGCTAGTACCTTCCAATCCTGATTTTCCTTCCATAGAAGTAACGGAAGACAATCAATTTATAGTTTGGGGTATTGTCACCCATACGATTAAAGAAAACAGAAAAAAGAAAAGGGGATAAAAATATGTATGCATTAGTCGATTGCAACAATTTCTTTGCATCTTGTGAAAGAGTGTTCCAACCGAATTTAAGGAATGTACCAATTGTCGTTCTAAGCAATAATGATGGTTGTGTCGTTGCGAGAAGTAACGAGGCAAAGGCTCTTGGTATTCCTATGGGAGAACCGGTTTTCAAGCTGGCTAAACTGATAGAGCAACATGGAATAGTGGTTTTCTCCAGCAATTACGCCTTATATGGAGATATGTCCCATAGGGTGATGACAATCCTAAGCCAATTTGTCGAGGATATGGAGATATATTCAATCGACGAAAGTTTTCTGTCTCTTAAAGGGTTTGAAAACTATAACCTGAAAGAATACGGCAGTACCATAGTCAGGACAGTTACCAAAGGGACAGGAATCCCTGTATCAATGGGGATAGCACCAACAAAAACATTGGCAAAGGTGGCTTCCAAATTTGCGAAAAAGTACAAGGGGTATAATGGCGTTTGTGTCATTGACAATGAAGACAAGAGAATAAAAGCCCTGAAACAGTTCGAGATTGGAGATGTCTGGGGGATCGGGCGCCGCTATCAGAAAAAGCTGGAGTATCATAGTATAAAGACAGCCTTTGATTTCACGCAAAAAAGTGAATCATGGGTCAGGAACATGATGACGGTTGTCGGTGTAAGGACCTGGAAAGAATTGAAGGGAATTTCTACGATAGACTTGGAAAAGATGGCGCCGGACAAGCAAGCCATTTGTACTTCACGGAGCTTCGGAGAGATGATAGAAGACTTTGATACACTTATGGAATCAGTTGCCAATTTTACGGCATCGTGCGCTCGCAAGCTTCGTGCGCAACGTTCTTGTGCGGGTATGCTCCAAGTCTTCATTTATACCAACCGTTTCAGAGAGGATTTACCTCAGTATTATAATAGCCAGATAATAACGTTGCCAATTCCGACAAGTGATGTGGCAGAGTTGATTCATTATGCAAGGCTGGCACTGAAGAATATATATAAGGAAGGGTATCAATATAAGAAAGCGGGAGTTATTGTCATGGATATTGTGCCCCGAAACTGTGTGCAACAGAATCTTTTTGATGAACGGGACAGAATGAAGCATGAGCAAGTGCTTGAAGTATTGGATAAAGTACATAAGAAATATGGCACAAGGGTATTAAAAGTTGCCGCACAGGGAACCGGAAAGAAATGGGCACTAAAGAGTGAGTATCTATCAAAGCAGTATACGACAAATCCGGATGATTTTATTGAGATAAATTAATTATAACAGTAAAAAATACAACTTTAAAATAGCAATCTTTATATTGCGATTTATTGGCTATTTCGCTTATTTTTCGTATATTTGTATGAAATAAAACAAAATGAATTATGCGAAAATTTCATAATGTAGGAGAGGCCCTTTTTGTGGTGGAAAAAATCGACAAATACAATTTTGTATATGATTGCGGAGGGCAGGGAATTAGCTCTGTTGAAAATGCGATAAAAAATGCTTTTGAAAAAGATGAGAAAATAGAAGCTGTATTTATATCTCATTATGACGCAGATCATATAAATGGGTTGCACTTTCTATTGCAGTACTGTAAGGTAAAAAGACTTATATTACCAATGATGACGGATACTATAAAATTCATACTGTTGTTTTTGCAAGTGTACGAAGGGAATATGGAGGATTTTATTATCAATCCAGAAGAATATGTTCGAAAAATTAGCCAAGAAACAAAAGTCGTTTTTATTGCTGATGCTAGAAGGGATGATTTGTACAGTAGAGGTCAATCAGAAAGATCATTCGATGAATTGTCACAGTTGATGCCAGGTAAAAATATAATTAGATCTGGAATGAACTTGATCTCTGATAAATTATTAGGGTGGGTATTTATTCCCATGTGCATACAAGTTCTTTCACTAAAACAAGAAAATGATTTTATAGTAGAACTATATAAACTGATGGATATGTCGCCACCTAAAGGTAAAGTTGATATAATAAGGCTTTGGGAAGATTATAACTTATGTGGAGCAGAGAAAACTGGCACAAAAGCTAGTATGGCGATTCGAAATAAAATAAAAAAGGTAATTCAGACTATCGATCCGAATTTAGATGATGAAGGAATAAATGCTGCTAGTCAAACATTGTATTCGGGACCTTGTAAAACAAATAAATCTGAAAGAATAGGATGTTTATATCTTGGAGATTTTGATGCTCAAACAAACTGGGATAAATTAGATAGCGTGTATGGGATTTATCAAAAGAATATCGGAATTGTTCAAGTACCGCATCATGGTTCAAATGCTTGTTTTTCTGATAAACTAATAAATCTTGATACGATAGCTATTATATCAGTGAAAATTGGCGGGAGAATTAATATAGATAAAACTATTAATGAAATAGTAAAAAAAGGTGGTATACCTTTGATTACAGGAAGCAGAGGGGATATAGTCGTAGAATGTAGTTATTATGGAGCTATTATTATACGGCCCAATAGAATTTTGTTTGTTTAAAAAAATAAAAGCCTGTATCAGATTCGATACAGGCTTCGCTTATAAAGACTACCTCATGACCCTACCACAATATCGAAAGGATTCAAGTCAAACTCATGCGTAATATTCGTGTCATCCTGTTGGCTCTCCATCGCATCTTCGGAAAAGATACAACCTTTCAGAGTGACGGTAGTAGTCGTCCAGTCATCACTTGCCATAGGATTGGCGAAGGAGATAATCAGGTCGAATTCCCCAATGTCCATCAGACTGCCATAAGTCGAGCGTAACATCTGCTGGGTGGCATAATCCATCGTTACAGATGCCGTGTAGGTCAGATTCCCGAAACCACGGCTGACAGGCTTTCCGCCCATGCCATAGTTGCTCTCAATCTTTCTTTTCTTGTTCCATTTGATACCGGAAACACCTTCAAGCGTGGTGCTTCCTTCGTCTATTCCCAAAGCGGTCGAAGCGAGCGTAATCATGCTCCAGCTATAAGCGACATTGTTTATGATTGCCATAGTATAAAGTTTTCAGGTTAGGTTATTTGGCTGTCAATGACAAGCCTTCTTCCACATAGATTTTCGCAGATACTCCAATGGGGACAAGTACATATCCAATTCTCAGCGTATCATTGAGAAGCACATTCTGATTCGAGTCAATCGTCACTGCATACCCGCTGATTTCCTGTGCGGTCTGCATCTTGGCAAGTACATCGGAGATCAGCGTTTTGAAAGCAGTGATCTTGGAAGGTGCGAGCAAGCCGGTAGCCGGATTGACCATCAAAGGTGCATTTACATAAGGAAGTAAAGCGGCACGAACGGCACGGCGCGACTTGTTAATAGTGCGGTTTCGGGCAATGGTACGATAATCCCCGGCTGAACACGTCTGATCTTTGGAGAAATAAATCCCGTTTTCCAATCCGGCATACTTAATCGGAAAGATATAACCTTTATCATCCAAATCGTCCAACAATGTAGGTGACAGGGACTCATACAGGTTCGTGCTGATAAACTCTTCCTGTGACGTCTGGTTAATATCTCCAAACCCTAACTCTATGGACTGGAAATCATCGCTGAACAGGTTGAATTGTTGTACCCAAGCAATTGATTCCTGTACGTTCGCTCGCGCGAGGCAGCCGAGAAAAGCTCCGATTATGCCCACCGGAGCATGATTCTTATTACATTTCTGCATGGTGGATACCAGTTCCGAACAAGCCTGCCCAAATACAACCGATGTACGGCTGGATTCACAAATAGCCGTTGGAATCTTGTTCAGGTCTATCTTCATGCCGTCTGTCGTATCAGTACCGGTATTGGAACAGTTCGCTGCCAAAACGATTGAAAGCGGCTGATTCTGCTCTGCCAAAGCGACCGCCTTGTCATTGACGGATTTCACAAGGTTCAGGTTATACTTTTCACCTTCACCATTGAGTTTCCACAGCGGCTGTTCCGTCCAGATGCCCAGTTGGTTAATGGTTCCGCCCGCAACACGCTGCATTGTGTCAATAGCATCCCAGGAAACAGAACAGTCGGCAAACATCACATACAGCCTGCCGTTGCCGTCGATATTGCCTGACAAGCGGAAGAACTCGGATATATGATAATACGGGATGCCGTGGAAGAAGTTCGCATTGTTTTCCTCATCTTCCGTTGCCTTCACACGTTCAATGATACCGAAGTCTTTTACAGCTGATTTGCGGCTGGTGATATAAAGCACATCGTTCAGTTTTACGTTGTTTTCGTTGTTTTTCCCGTAACCGGCGGTAAACAGCTCCGGTTGCAGGGACACGTCGAAAAGAAGCCCGGTAACCTTCTCGTTACCGGATGCGCCTGTATATGGAATATTCCCGTCCGTGTCTTTAATAAATACGTTACCTAGCATTATAAGAATAGAATTAAGGTTTGGTGAAATAAGGATTCCTGTAGAGCGTTGCCATTTCCCGGAGGCTCTCGGGGGTATCAGGAGTAAAAGCGCCACCGTGCTTGTCCACATAGAGCTGTTCGTAAGCGGGGAACGCCTGTAATACGGAAAGTACATAAGCCTCCGGCTTTTCTTCTTTGATCGTTGGTGCCGGGGTTAATGGTGGAGCAGGAACCGGGGCTTGTGTTTCCTGTGTCGTGACCGTTTCTTCATCCGGTTTAATTTGTTTTGCCATAGTCGTTGATTAGGTTTAGAAAAAAGGGGAACAGGCAATTTCCTATTCCCCTGTCATAGAGTTAAGATTTAAGTTAATAAGGCTCAGGAAGTAGGTGTTTTCTTGTATGCGGTATGTACTACAATCTCGCCCGGACGGACGATATTCACATCCATTTTCATTCGCATCTGGAAGAAGAATAGTTCCGAGTTACTTTGCAAACGGTCAATCTTCAGAACTTCGGTGTCATTTGCATAATCGACTCCCATCCAGAGGTTCGATTCCATACCTGTTGAGAATTCGCCAAGCACGATAGTATGTTCCGGCACACCGACGAGGGGAATGATACGTTTTCCTTTAAAACGATAACGGTTTACTTCCGTATTCTCGGAATACTTCACCATCTTGTCCGTTACATATTGGTCGTAGGCATCCCACGCTTCCCAGCTCATAAGGAATGTCAGCCCGGCTTTCTTACGGATTTGTTTGGGACATTTCTTCCACATACCATAAAGCGCCTTTTCTACTGCCGCTCCGTCGGTAAGTTCCGTATTTCCCGAAAGGATACACTGGCCGCCCGTGATAGTTTCCTTGTCCGTTGCGTTCACGTTGTCGATGATGCGCTTGATAGCACCATCAAAGTATTTTTCCTTGTTACGCCCGATGATAATGGAATCTGCCGGGCAAGTGATACCTGCCGCTGCCGAACCGCCCTTGGCGCTTGTCCAGATAGCATTGCCGATATACTCGTTTTTCTTGTCCATCAACAAACGCAACATGGTTGCCTGAATCTTCGGGTCCAGCTCACGGAAGACCAGATTGCCCTCGGGCTGTGCAAATTTCCAGTATTTCTCATAGTCACGCGGGTTGAACTCCAGGTAGACCATAAACTCCTGCGGAATCAGGTAACGTTCGGTGAATTCGTACTCGTTTTCCCCGTTCTCACCCTTGGCACCATGGGTGCTTGTCGGAGTGGGCACATTGTCCTGAATGACGTCTCCCAAACGAATGGCGGGTAAGGTGTATTTGTGCTGGATGCCTGATTTGATATGAATCAGACCTTCTTTAAAAGTATCGTTTCCCTGCGCGGTGTAGGTGAGCAAGTCTTCAAGGACTTCACCGTTATAGCCGTTTTGGAGAAAGGACACTGTATTAGCTGCTTCTGCCATGTTATTTCTTTAGATTTAGATTAAGGTTGATGATATTCCCGTTTGTCAGGACATCTTTTTAAATTCGAATTTTTCCCCTACAACGGCATTTACTCTTTCTGCCATCTTTTCTGCCGCTGTCCTGGTTGCAGCCTTTGCGGCTTGCACATTGTCCGGATCAGCAGCAATTTCATGGGTAATCTTGTCGCATGCGGGAATAGAAGCCAATGTCTTCTCTGCCAGTTCGTAATTAGAGGCAGCCATTTCCAGCCACTGCGCCTTGCTTTCCTTTTCGATCTTACCGTCAGTTACGGCATTCTCTACCAGTTTTTCAATACGGGCTTTTTTCTCGTCCGATTCCTTTTTTTCAAATACACTCAATTTGGCAACAGTCTCGGCTAAATCCTTTTGCAGGTTGCCTATCGTCGCGTCCTTTCCCGCAAGGACAGTATTTGCATCCGTCAGTTTCCGGTTGGCTTCGGCTAGGGATGCCTCTACGTTCATCAATAAAGAGATACGCGCCATAACATCCTTGACTTCGAATTTATCCTTGATGCCCAGGCTGGCTGCTACTGCGCCAAGTTCAAAAGGAATGGTTCTTTCTTCGTTCATAGTATTCAGGTTAATGTTCTTCTGTGCAGGTATAGGATTGTCAGCAGCTTGGGCGGTTATTCTTGCCATTACACTTTGTATAGCTTCTGCATCTTCCAGTCCCGAGATACTGTTCTTTACTTTTTCACAGAGCTGGGGACAGGTATGCAGGATGTTCTTTTCCGGAATGATGCCGGCGCTGACTGCCAGTGACGCGTCAAAGTAGGTACCGTCTTTCCCGGTTTCGCCCGCCATGATACTTTGTACTTGTTCGGAAGTAAGGGAAAAGCGTTTGCGGTAAATCGTTTCAATCTGACGTGTAAAAGCCCTGACGAGCTCGGAAGCTTCTCCTTCTTCCGCTGAAGGCAGGAACGGATTGTGAATCATAAGAATGGAGTAATCACGCATCAGGGAGCGTTTTCCGGCTGCCCATAACACCGACCCCATACTCGCCGCCATGCCCTCGATGACACACTCGGTATCTACGGTTGAATTTTGAATGGTGGCATAAGTTGTCATACCATGTAAAACGGAACCGCCCTCGCTGTTTATCAGCACTCTGATAAGCGACGGGCGGACAACCGTTTCAAGATATTCGAACTCTTCATTAAAACGTGCTGTTGATTCAGCAGTCACCTTGCCAAAGAAACGGATCATGCTTACCCCGCCGGGTTGGACTTCTCCGCAAACAAGTTGAAGGTCGTTGGTTTTCATAGATTGGATTAAGGTATTTCTCAGGTATAGGAACATTCTGCCTTAAAGAGTTTATTCGGTACCGGTAAATCCCGATGCTTCCGGATATCCGGGTGTCTTGTGGTTCCCATGGCTGTCCTTGTCATGCTCCGGCGCATCATCGTGATTAGTAAAGGGCGGCATGACCACATATCGTTCTACCCATTTACGGTATTTCCAGGCGGAAGACTCCCGGAACCACACCTCGTAATCCACCCAGTAAGCCTGTAGCATATTCGTTGTGGTCGGCATGTCGAAATAAAGCAGGTTACAGCGTTCGTTCAATGCCGGTTCGTAACTTTTTGCGTCTTGAATAGCCATGTTGATGCGCTGGAAGATACGGAAGGGTTCGCACTCCATGCTGTCGTCACCGTTATTCAGGTTATTCAGGATGAAACGGATACGCATCGTTGCCCTTCCTTCACCGATACGCTGCTGTTGAACCAGGTACCTCACATTTACAAAATGTATGAATACAGCCGGAAATGCCGTCTCATATTCCATATTATCGCTCCGGATAATGCGGTCAAACTGTCCGTTGTCCATACGCACAGTCTTAAAATACGGAGGGCTTAACGGATTATCAGCATCTTCACGCAGGGTGAATAACGCCCGGCGTACTGCTTCATACATGTTCACAAACGGATTTTCCGATACTTCTTCCGGAACGGCAATCTCTTTTTTGTGCGGGATAACTTCTGAAACTTCCGGCCTGCTTTCTTTGTCTTTTATCATGGGAATTTCTTGAAAATGATAGGTACGTAATGTTCATTGATATAACTGTCCAGTCTCTCTGAAAAACCGATGAACTGCCGCTGGACAGGCTTGCGTGTAGAATATTGGTTGACCGTATAAGGAGATAGTTCCGGTGCGGTATTGTGAATGGCTGCATAACCTTTGGCATTTTTATTCCGTCCCCTCTTTCCTTTCTCCGCAAAGCTTTCGGCGTCAGTCTCTATTTCATAGGTGTACCACCGCTTGAAACCGAATTCATGCATCTTTTTCAGTGTGCCCCGTTCTTTGTCTACCAGGGCGCCCTTGATGCCGCCTTTCAGTTTGCCCGTATCAATCATAGTCGGATGGGTAAACTTCTTGCCCCATCGTGACGTGCGTGGAGCCCACCGGTTGCCGCTGGCATAGAATCCGCCCTGCGCAAAGGACATCTGGAAGAAACGGCGTGAGAAAGCCCCGGCAAGTGTGGTAAATTCCGAAGCATTGAAAGCTAGCCGGCTCGTCAGGGATTGTCTGCCGGCCTGCGGAACCCATTGGTTACAAAACTCATCAAGGCTTATCTTTTGCATAACAGTTTATTCTTTAGTTTTTGTATTATCGTCTGAATCTTCCGGTTCTCTCTAAAGGCCGAAGTAAAATAAGTGTGGGATTCCGAGAAGATTCTACCTTTCTTAGCCAGGCTCTCACTGAACACGGGGTTGACTTCCCTGATATGGTCTGTTTCTATGGCTGCCTGCACATAATCCCCGTTACTGTCCAGATAGCACCGGCATCTCCAGTCAATGGGTGGAATAAGGCTGGAAGGAAAGGCGTTTTTCGGAAAGGTAAGCCCTTCGAGAGCCTGATGACTCTCCCTTACACGTTCATCACCCTGTGTCATATACGTAATCAGCGCATCGGAAGACTGGTTTATCCACCACCCGGCAATACCCGCGGCATATAACGCCTGCTCATTTTCTGTTTCCGCATACGTCAGATTATATTTTTCGCAGATTTTCTCATAGTCTTCGCTGTCTGCATCACCAGCTGTTTCCCGGGTGTCATTCATCATGGCATATTGTTCTGCCGCAGCAAAGTCTACAAGATTCTCAATGGCGGCAACGAGAATATCCCGTTGTTCCTTTTCCTGTAGCGTGGTGAAGTCGTTATGATTTCTCAAAAGCCCCAGTGCTGTGTCGAAATCTATTTTCAGACCTTCCAATATACGGGAATAAAGGAAAGCGGTGCGCAGCGTGATGATCTCTTCCATAGCCTGCCATGCTTCCGTACTGTTTTCCAGTGAATTTATCAAATGACGGAAAACGGTAAGAATGAGTGTATATTCTTCTTTCGCCTGCTCTTTCTGTTTGCCCTCCGGCTCAACCTCTGTTTTTTCGGCAGCAACTTTCTCCATATCGGGGAGCGGATTCCCGCCTAATCGCTCCCCATAAGAAAATCCGCTACCTTGCTGCTCCGGCTATGTCCGTAACGGCGGTAGTATTCTTCATCCGACATGATGTGCCTGTCATGGGCAGTACCGGGTTTGCCGTTGTCAATCCCCATAGTCATTTCCAACAGGTTCAGTTGTTTTCCCACGACAATACCGAATTCCTTTTCTATTTCATCAGGCGACACCTCATATTTGTCAGTAACCAGCCCGTAGAGTTTGATCCTGTCTTCATTGTTCATCTCAATGCGGTTGCTGTACTTAAATTCCAGCCCGGACTTGATGTATCCCATGGCTGTCAACCTGGGCAACACTTCCTCATTGAATACATTCTCTATAAAGCGACGATACACCTCGATGCGTTCCCTGAAAATATCCTGGTGGGCTTTGGTGGAGCCGACATAGCTCTGCATACCGCCCGCCATGGATTCAGAACCCAGGATTAAATTAGCCACCTCTTTATTGACAAATTCAATCAGACTGGTATAAATTTTCTCCGAGTTCGACATGGTAAAAGCCTTGATTTCGATCTCATCTTCCAGTCCGGTTACAAGCACTTTGTTTTGAGCCGCATTGGCTATCTCGTTGGCAAGCCGCTTTCTGTCCGTATTGCTTTCCGAAACACTTTTTCCCACAATGATGGGCTGTCCGTACGTGTGGCTGAAGTTCACGTAGTTCGCTACGGTAAATTTCTTAGCGAGAATCAAAGGGGTGGTTGCAGAGAACAGTCCCAGGTCTCCTGTATTTATCAGGATATAGTTCTTGCGGTAGGTCCGGGAATTCAGGTTCCAGTTGGGAAGCCAGAGACCTTGGCGTTTGACAACTATATGCTGTTCCGGAAGCACGTTACGTCTCTCGACGATATTCACCTCCGCCAGTTTGCCAGTACGTGGATCAATGTCGGGCATAATTTCCAGCAAAGTATATCCGTATAGTTTTGCTTCCACTATCCCCCTGATGATTTTGTCAAACTGTGTGCCTTGTATTTTCCGGGTTTCCTCAATATCCTTCACATATTTGCCCTTTTCATTCATACGTGCCAGCATATATCTGTCTCCCAGTATCTGTGATTCAAGAGTCTCCAGTACCGAACGGATATGGGCGTCCTGTTGAAGGCAGGCGTCATAGAGGTCAATCAACCGGCTCCGGTCATCCAATACCGTGCCTAAAGTCACATCTCCCCGTACTGATTTATACCGGTTATTACGTTCGATTTCGCGAACGTATTCCTGTATCGTTTTTTTTGATGTCCGGAAGATGCTTTCCAATAATTCCCCATTAAAGGAACCGTCAGTGGTTACATTCATAGATTTAGATATTTTTAACCAAGTATAGGGGTAGGACTATTTTGAAAGTTTTCTTTACAAAAGTCGTATTGACAGGCAAAAAATGGAAATACAGCTGAAATATCAGTTATATATGCGGTATTTGCATTGATAAATATTTAACAGAAAAAAGCATGAAAAATTATCATAAAACTCGTTTGTAATACCCTGTGAGCACATTTTACCGCTCTTTCCCGTTCATTTTGTTACGTCCTAAAAAGATATCTTTGCAGCGTTTTATTGACAGGTAAAAATATCAACGATTATGACAAACGTAAAGACAGATTTTTCCAGGTACGAAATTCGTTATCAGGAATTCCCCGAGTTATTATTTACTGTACGGGGTGACGGTTGCGAGTATTTTGACGCTACATTGTATATCAAGAACAAAGGAGATCCGAATATACATTCCGTAGAGGAATTTAAGGCAGCTTTTCCTTTTTGGATCAATGCTACTATAGAGGCATATTCACTATCCGGGAAGGAACTTTTCATTATCGCCCCGAACGGGCATCATTTAATTGATTATGCTTTGGCTCTTCTGTTCGTCACCTACATTGACCCCGGCTTTGGGGTATATATGCTGGAACGTATGTCGGACATGTTGCTCAGAGGTGTCGTACTTTCGGACACTTGTTTACTACTGATGGCCAAAGACCGATTATCGAAAGAACTACTTACTGAAAATATATAGATTTATGACTAAAAGCTCTTTCAAGTCAGCAACACGTGTGCTTATTTTTAACGGAGCCGGGAACTTTGTGGGCGAATTCTTTTCCCTGCAAGAAGCTGCGAAGTATCAATATTCGTCGGTACAAGCCGTTTCCTTTGCCTGCTCGGGGACATATATATCCTCTGGCGCGTATTATTTCCGACAAGCAAACAGCAATATTAACATAGAAGAAGCTGACTGGGGCAAACTGAAACTTGTTGAATACGACAAGTTGTGCGGAGAGAAGAGAAACTATCACAGTCCCAAGACAATGGCTCAAAAATACAAAGCCCTTGTACGAAGGATTAAACTAGCAAAAAGAGGGAGAAATGATGAAGAATAACAACCTACAACCACAAAAATATGACGAGGCGGAGTTTAGAAACCGCCTTGTCAGGATGTTAAGAGAAGAAGGTAAAATATGGCTGTGTCTGTATGATCTCTGTAAGATTATCAAAAGACCTGTTATGATGGAGACAAAAGAGGCTATGAGCCTTTGCCCATCAAGTACTAAAGTAGTCTTTCGGGATAGTGACAAACCGCTATGGGCCATTGCACCTCGTGATGTGCGCAGGCTTGTACATCTGGTGAAGAAAGAAAATTCGCAGATGAAGAAGCTTTGCGAAGAGCTGGAAACATGGGCTAACAGATTAATGGGAAACTCCGGCTCTGATATCCGTGAAGTTCCGGTGGTGTTCAATTATGGAGATCATCCGGTTACTTTCAAAGCCGAAAACGGAAAGACCATGGTCAATGCCACCAATATGGCAAGGTGCTTCGGAGGGAATCCGTCCGAATGGCTGTACAAAGCCTCTACAACACGCTTCCGGCACACACTTATCCGTGAAGGGAAATCAGCCTCCATGGAAGAACAGGTGGTGAAGAACCGTGGCGTTGGCGGTGGCACCTGGATACAGGAAGAACTCGCCATTGAATATGCAAGACAACTATCGCCCGAGTTTTCATTATGGTGCAACGAGCGCATAACAGAGCTGATGACCCAGGGAAGCGTGTCCATAAGAGACGCACAATCCATGAATCGCAGACATCAGGAACAGGCGGAAACTCCACCGGAGAATTTTCCGGTACCCAAGACTTTTGAGGAAGCCCTGTTACTTGCCGCCCAGCAACAGAAACAGTTACAGGAAAGTCGCCATAAGGTAGAATTCTACAATCGTTTCATTGAAGACAGGGACTGGTTCAAGACTACCACTATTGCCGATGAACTGCAAGTAACGCCCAGTGCCCTTAACCAGTTCCTTGAAGAAGAAGGAATTATACATAAGGAAAAGGGACAGTGGACGGTAGCCGGCTATCACTCGGCATTGCAGTGTGAAGTGCCATATTACTGGACTAACGCTAAGGGCAAATCCTATAAAATGGGAGGTGCAAGACGTTGGACACCCGGCGGAAGAGAATTTATTATTGAGCTGTGGAACAGAAAGCATATAAGCGACAGAGTATGAAAGAAGTTGAAACAACCATTGAAAGAATCATAAGAATAACAGGGCGCGAACCGGTGTCCTGTAAATGCGCAAAATGCAAGTCGCAGTGCCAACGTACTCCATGCCTGGGAACACCACAGGATATTATGAAGCTGATTGAAGCCGGTTACAAGGACAGGTTGGGAATAACAGCGTGGAGCGTGGGAATGCTTGTCGGTGCCCTTCCTTTCCCGATTCCCATGGTACAGGCGATACAGACGACGGAAGGCTGTGCTTTCTTTAAAGACGGGCTCTGTATCCTGCATGAGCAGGGACTGAAACCGACCGAAGGAAAACTTTCACATCACACGATAACGATTGAGAACTTTGAGTTCTCCAAAAGTTTGTCATGGAATGTGGCGCGTACCTGGCTGGAGCCGAAGAACGCTATAACTATCATACGCATCTTCCAGATGTTCGGCATTATAAAAGGTATCATAATCAAGTAAAAAAGTATCCCTTGCAGGTTCAGTCAGAACTTGCAGGGGATAATAATAAAGATAAAGCATGAAATTAGAATTAATAGAAGAAAGAAGAGGCGTCCGGTTTGAACTGGATATCCAAACAGACAGGATAATGCTGGATGTGGCTAAAGTAGCCGAGTCACTGCATAAGGACAAGCAACCACAGATATGGATGAATAAAAGAAGTACCCCGGAGTTTTTAGACCTGACGTGTAAACAGATGGGATGTAAACCGGATAGGCTTGTGCATAAGATACATAAGGTAGACGGAAGCGTTGAACTATGGCTTGATGCCTTTGTGGCGACGGAATATCTGAGGTGGGCATCCGATAATTTGGCAAACTGGTTCGCCGAAAAGATAAATGAACTAATCAATGACGGTACCATATCCTGTGAATAATGTGGCTAAATTGGGCATTTGATCCAAAGTTTGGGAAATATATAGTGACCGAATTTAGGAGGTTATTACAATCAGAATTTCCATATAGCTGTTATTTGGAAGTTTCGAGAAAATGTATTTCCAATTAGCTGCTGAATAAAGAATATGAGAACCATAAAAGTAATCCATGTGTATCTGATTTTTGAGAAGAAGAACTATTACTTTGGTAGTATATCCGCAATTTATGATACGCTGGATGAAAATATTATCGGAATGAAGGAGAGTACGCTCCTTCACTCAAAGCTGAATGAAGAAGGCTGTATTCTTACCAAAAGAGCGATAATCCGACAGTCGTATTTAATAAGGAGTGGACGAAAGGATTCAGGCTGAGTTTACGAATATCAGTATTAGAACGTTTGTATTCCCCGATTATGTTGTATTAAGCATAGTCGGGGATTCTTTTTAGTATTCGCTTCTTTTTTCTTTTTCATTTATTAACTCCTTCTTTGAGCATAATTATTTGCAAGTGCTCAACTCTCCTCATAATCCATTCCCTATACCTGGAAAACCTTTATTAGTAACTCATTTAAAGACGAAAGAAAAATGGAATTAAAAAAAAGAATGCCTTATGAAGAAATGGCAGAGCATTTTGAGAACGAGACAGGTAAGATTGCAACAAAATCAAGTGTAGGCAAATTTGCACGAAAGTTGGGGTACGAGATATATAAGCCCCGCATTGGCGGAATAAATCTCTTTTTCTATGTAAATCCGAATATTGGCAAAAAAACTGTTACATCGGAATAATAAATTGATTGATAGCCATGGGCGTACATGCCTATGACACAGATTCTATTGTATTATATTTAAATTGTTTTTATTATGACACAAGAACATGTCGTATTTAAGTATGGAAACGCGAATGTGACTTTCCGGACTGAAGGTGAGAACGTGATGGTCAATGCCACGGAGATGGCAAAATCTTTTGGAGAAAATAAAAAACCGGCCTTTTGGCTCAGAACACAGCAAGCAAAATGCTTCTTACGTTTTTTAACACAAGTGCAAATATGCACCTCGGCTGATTTACTGATGGTTATGAATGGAGGTAATGGTAGTCAGGGAACTTGGATGCATGAAGATCTCGCAATAGAGTTTGCAAGGTGGCTATCTCCAGAATTTGCTTATTGGTGCAACAAGAAGATTCAAGAACTTATAAAAACGGGTACAACCCAACTCACAAAGCAAGAAAGAAACCAGCTAACCGGAAGAATCGGAGAACTTGAAAGCAAAGTAGAGGAACTTGTTCCAGATGCAGAGTTCGGAAGATCAGTGCGCCAAAACGAAGATTGTATTCCGGTTACCATCTTTTCCGACCTTTTGGTCAGCAATGGTTGCAACATCGGGAGGAATCAACTTTATGAGTATCTCCGCGAAGCTGGCTATGTATATAAGAAAGGCGACATTGACCGGAACTTCCCGACAAGACGCGCTACAAAGATGCGGATACTCGAAACACGTTACCCGAAATCAACCACCGAGTTCGGTCCGACAGTTTATGTGACTCCGAAAGGGATCAAATATTTTCTGAGACGTAGAGGGCAAATCGAAATCTTTATGGAACGTCAGAAAGCAAAAGTAAAGAAGATTAGAAAGATAGGTAAGTACAGCCGTTATTAACAACGGTATATTATAATCATATCGTATCATATTTAATTAAGGGAGGCTGCCATTCACGGTTAGTCTCTCTTCTTTTATATTATACATCTACCAAAATGAATGGAATGGCAGTAATAAGTTAGTTACTTCTATTACCCTCTATGTTGACTCCTTAAAGTCTTAAATATCGAGTCATTATAAAGATTTTACTTGCAGATACAGAGGATTTTTTCTAATATTGCAGGGAAGTGATGTGTATATGGTAGCATGGCTATTCAAATGACATCCTTCTATCTAATATTATAAACGAAGTGTTACAATTATGATTCTTTTGGACGCGGCAAATTATCAAAATGACATTGCAAATACTCTTGTAGAAATAGCCAGCGAACTAGGGCTTGACAAATGGGACTGGTTTGCTATTATAATTTCTTCTGTATCACTAATAATTGCATTAGTATCTGTGACTATTGCTGTCAAAACGCTTTCGTCTCAGAGAAAAACAGAGAAAAACACACAGCCCATTATGAATATTGAGATACAAGAATTTTTGCTTGGGCAAAAGTTACTATATCTGTTAGATTCGTATGTGTTTCTTTTTGCACTTCATTTTATGCTTGAAAAAACAAAGTATAAAACGAAGCCATCATCTCATTTTTGGGACTACGTTGAGATAAACATTGAAGATCTGAATGAAAGCCTCTTTTACAACGATAATATGAAATTTATCTGCTTTCATGAATTAGTGACGGCTTTCCAGCAATTTTCATCTGACATGCGTAACCTGCGAAAAGTATTGGAAGATCCGGAGTGTCCGCAAGAATATAAGTCTATCGAAATAAAACATCTATACGATGATATTGGCATGATAATGTCTGCGTATAGTAAAACTTTGGATAAATCTTTTGGTATGGATAAATCCAAAATGAGCAAATTTCTAAATGATAACTTTTTCAATGTCTTTTATACTAGAAATTACAACATATTTAAATCAAAATACTTTGATCCTAATTCTACAGACGAAATATTACTGCCCTACATAGAAAATTCCGAGTCCGAAAAATTCCTAAGAATATTTTTCGAGCCTTTTATTCTACAAGCATTACACTCTTTTCATGGACAGAATTTGAGTTTGGAAACAAATAATTTGATGCGTCTATTTCTCATTCATATTAACGTAGTTATTATCAATACATGGTATCATAATAAAGCTTTCGAGTTAAAATCCATACGTACAGACGATAATATTAAATATGAAAATGTAAAATGGGAGTTCAAGAATAAGAAAGTTGATGAAGGTGCTGATATAACTAGCCGCATATTACCCAATGTGCCAATTTCTTTTGCCAGCTGGTTGTTCTATTTAGAAGATATTAAAAGTAAGGCACCCGCACCTGTATCACGTAAAAAAAGAAAGTGAATGACTAACTCCTTATGCTAAGGAGCTTTCCCTTTTTTATTAAGACAGATAAGATAAAATAGACTAGATCAAAAATGCCCTATTATAAATGCATAAATTGGGAGACTACTACTTACTGCTAGTCTTCCTTCTTTTTATTCAGCCACTTGTCCTAAAATATAACTTTTCGCAGAATACCCTATTTTCTTCCCGAAATCTCCATTGTAATCTTTCCTTATTTTCCTCTATTTCTACCGTTCAGACTCTATGTTTCTGCTCTTACATCTTTGGGCTTTCACTTTGGAAAATGAGGTTTTTATACGCTGGAATAGTTAATGAATCTAAATGCTAAATTCAAATTCATGCTGCTGACTGTCAAAGTGGAGGTAGAAGTATCTATAAAAGAATTGTAATAATATATTCAAAGACACGCTTACAATCCTATTTGCGACGGTATTTTGGAAAAGTATATATAGCGAATAACAATAGAACTACTAAACTTTTGCAGTCGGTTTTAGAGGCTCGAATAGGAAAAAAAATCATATTGGTTATTCTTTTATTAGCTGAGGGGAAGAGAGGTTGATTTGAAGCCCTAAATGGAGATTGTTGCGGCTCATGCAACCTCATCCCGGCTTCATGTCCCAGTGCTCCAGTGAATATCTTTTGCTTATTCCGACTTGCCTTTGTTTGTTTTCCCTCTCTTTTGCTCGTTTCAGCTTATTTGATGCCCTTTATCCCATTTATTCTTGAAAGAAGACTGGGAAAGGATATCTAGTATGTTCCAGGTTAAACCTAAAAGGCTTCTAAGGATAACGTAATTGTTTTTTAGAAGAACTGGGAAAGGAAGGAAAAGGATTAGGTTATCTCTTTTTAGGGACTGGAAGGAAGTGGAAAATTTCTTTGTTTTCTTCGTTTCTTTTCTTTTATATATTTTCTTTTCTTTCCTTCTTTACTTTCTTCCTATCTTGAACTCTTAAAGATAATAAAGATAATCCTAAAGTTAATCTTATCTCGCATCCTTTAGGTTTGGTACTTTTAGGTTGTAACTGGGAAGAAGGGAATATATCTTGTATACTATGGGGCACTATATGCTTTGTATATGCTTTCTATTGGTAATCCTATAAGCTTCTAAGGTTTAATATATACCTGGGAATAAGTTATTTATCTTGTATCCTATATGAAACTTATGTACTTAGGTGTATCCTAGAAGTACCTTACAAGGCATTCCTACTCCGTAGGGATGATAGAATGTATAATTCAACTTTCGCTTCGCTCAAGTCAAATTATACTTCTATCACTTTTACTACAAAAGCTCCTTACAGTCGCTTTTGGTAAATTCTTATCTTGTACTTTATCTCTTTTTGTAACCTTAAAACCAATAGGTTACCTCTAGGATTTCTCCAGGTTCCTCTAAATTACTTTCTAGGATTACCCTTACAGTAGCCTATGGTTAAAGAAGAAATTGGCTACATGATGTATCTTGAACTCGCTAAAGCTCGTTCAAATACATCACTCCGCTTTTTGCTCGCTTCGCGAGGTTTATTTTTAGGTTTCTTATCCGTCTTGTATCCGTTTCCGATATGCCCTGAAACGATAACCAATACGTTTCCAAGCTCGAAATTGTATAACGCCCCAACGATTCACGCATCACGTCAGCGGAAAATTCCAGAAGCAGGAAGGCGAAAGTCCCAAAATGGAGCTGGAAATGCCTTTTGGGAGCAATTGGTGTTTATGTTTGAAGAATAAATGCGAAATTTGGCGTTTTTCAGGCTTATGGTTGGATTTTCACAGTCGAAATGATAAAGTTATCGCCCCATGTACTAGAATCTAATGGCGGGCTTTAAAACAATAAAATAAAGCACATGACATTTTAAGACATAAGAGCTTATGTCCTCGAAGTGGAAGCAAAGATATTAAAAAGAAATCGTAAAAGCAAGAATATAGTTCTTATTTTCAGCAGATTATATGTAAGTGTACTATCAATACCAGCCAATTCTAATCAATATCCGGCATCCTTTCCGAACCCGGAGAAGTAACTCTGAAGTGAAACCAAAGCATCATTTGAGTATTTTCACCCCTTATGCGCCGCCGCCAAAACGAGCCAAGAAATCAAGACTGGACGCAAGCTAATTCACTAAAGAAAAGGTAGATAAGGAAAGGTGTTTCGGAATGGGCTTGCCATATTGATAAACACAGTCAAAATATTTCAAGAGTTAGATTGATGCCAGACAAAAAATCATCTTAGTTTTCCTCATCACAGATCACATTTTCCCAGCCTTCAGATTTAACAAAAACGGGACTTATTATTAAAAAGCAGTTAATCCATACAATAAAGGTACATTTCCACCTTATCTATATACAGAGAGTAAAATCCTATCAAAGTCAAGCTAAGTAAGAATAGATACGAGTTATACCTATTATATATAGCAAGTCCGTTTTTTATTTCTATCTAGGTCGATATTCTTCTTCATACTGACCAATCCCCTTATTCCAGTACTTTCCGACTAAAATAACTTCTTTCTTTTCTTATCTATATTCTTGGTGCTATCAGGATGCTGAAATATTGATAAATAAGGGGAATACTGCCATACTTTCCTTACCTATATATATTACTGCTATCATGGTAGCATCAACTTCCCAGCCTTCAAAAATGCCCAAACATAGATAAGCATTAACACTCCTATATTATCTATCTTCCTAATTTTATTACTAAAACCGGACTTGGGAAATTCCCCACAGGGCGTGAGTGGTACCCGCATCACCTCAAGTACCCACCCGATTCTTTTAAAATTTATTATTTAATTGATAATCAATTAGTTAAAATCCTTACTTTTGTACAAAGTAAGGATTGATATACTTTGTTTGTATTAAATTGTAAGTAGAAATAGAAAAATAAGCCTAGATTTACTATTATAGACTGATTTATAAATATAAAATCAAATATTAAATAATTGATTAACAATTGGTTGTATTATATTTTAAAACAAGTTTCAATTTGAAACATAAACATTTTCGTTCAAATTTCCCAGGTAGGCAAAAAACAAAAAAATCAAAGAATTTTTCATTTATTTTAATTGATTGATATTCAATCGTTTATCCTTTTGCCCTCGCGCGTAGGCGTACAGTCTTCATTTTAAAGGGTTTACCTTCGATAGTTCTAAAAAATATTTCTCTTTTTGTTTGTTCGTATCAAATTTATTTCGTTTTGTTGTTGTGTTCTCAAACGGAAACGAGAGAGGACAAAAGCAAAAACAAAAAATCGTTCTTTCACATTTTTACTATCGACTTGAAAAGGTTCTTTATCCGAAACGGAAACGAGACGGGACAAATAAAGAACTTTGTAGATAGTCAAGCGCAAAGATAAGTACTTTGCAGTACATAGATAACCCGTGAATGTACTTTTGCAGTTTGGCACGACTATAAAAAAATATTTCTAGTTAATAAGCGGAAACGAACTACTAACGGAAAAGAGTTAAGACCATACGACAAAGGAATAATACATATCACGTAAACACAAAGAATGTACAAAATGAAACGTTCGCTTATTGAATAAATCGTTTCGTTTGGCTGAATGTATTTATATACGCCTGTTTTTCCGTTATTCTGTAGACAGTCGTAAAATACATATCAGTTTTCAATTGCAGAATAACTACGCTAAAAATTCACGCTATCCTGATAAACGTACATAGTACGTCGATTCATAAGGAAAGTTCGACTCTTTCCTTATGAGCAAATCATACTTTGGGCAATGTCGTCCAAAGCAAAAACCGTACTATTATGACAACAAAATCATCTTCAGCAGCAGTTACATTAACAAGAAATGTAGATTCTCAAAATGTATGTGTATCAACATTTGTACAATTTGCAGCCCTCATTGAATCCTGTCCGTTATCCAACGTTGTATTACGTGACAAGAAAACAGACAGGTTTATTGTGCTCAAACGAGTAGAATTGTTTGCGGCAAAAGCTGTCCCTACAAAGGACGAGCTTCTTAACGCCTGGAAATCTATGTATTTCAACACATGGAAAATGAAGTTTGAAATTGAGAAGTGTTCTCACGAAAGTCTCAAAAGCGGTAACTTGTTCAGAAACCTGGACCGCTTTGACGTCACTATGTACCTTGCAGGAAAAAAAGTCTTTGATACAGCCGATTACAATTTGGATTTGGTTGAGGGGAAAGTCGGACTTACCCCAAAGTCAAAGGTGCGTGAAGACTTCACGACTAATAAGGAACTGAAAGCACATTGCTATAAGGTTGCTGAAAGCGCATGGAAGTTACTGAATATTGATATGCTGATTACCAAATCTTTGGTAGATGCAGAGAAAGAAGAAAAGGAAACGGCAGAGGTTAAGCCGGAAAAGGGAACCAAAGCCAAAGGAAAAGAAACGGCTAAACCTACAGCTAAGGTTGAGACGGAAGAAACGCAAGTTCAGGTACTTGCCGAAGTGGCATAAGCTCAACCTCAACACACACGGTGAACATACCGGAGCATATAATTGTGCATGGCTTCGGTGGTGTGGCATAGCCCGGAGGTTCGATTCCTCCGGTGTGTGCAAATCAAAATGAAAGTATTATGGGATACCGAACGTATAATATGGGGGATTACATCTCTCAGATCGGGCGCGTTAAGCGCAAGTGCAAAGATAAGCCAAGTACATACGAGATATATGCACGCCAGCAATACATGGGCGTGAATATGGTGAAGTACAGGGTAAATAATATCCTGTTCTCTGACGTGTTCCACGTCGATGTTCAGCATGACTACGTGGGAATAGTGTGTCGTGATAGCCTCGAAACGGTACGCCGCAAATGTGATACGCTTAACCGTATCGGCGACGTTGAGGCTAAATGTTGCGAGCTGGAGGGTTATGCAGTGGTGAAGCTTGTTCCCGTGAAGTTTCTACAGGTAAACTGCTTCACCCAGGACAAAAACGGCTGCACCGTCAGGAGCGAAATATGTTGCATGAAAGTACAATGACGCTATTATTGCGTCTCGCTTTGTGAAATATATTTACACAAAAAAAAGAAAACTTCTAATAAACTTCAATATAACTTCTTGGGGTCGTGACGATGGCGCATCCACTTTATAACACGGCTGGCGTAGTGCGGTAGGACCGCTTCAATCATCCTTAACTGGGTGAGCTATGCCCCGGTGTTATCCTCTCCGTTTGGTGAGGAAGTAGAAATTGTATGGACTATCGAGAGATTCCCTTTTAACTCATGTATAATCGTTATGATGTTAATGAATCCTAAACATAACGTGTGGTGTCACCGAAACTGTGGTGAGGCGCGCCTACACCTGACAAACGGCGAGAAAACAACAAAAATAATAAGAATCATAACTAATCATCAATTAATAATTAAAAACAAAAAGAGTATGAAAACAATTGTAAGTGACGATCTTAAAGTACGTCTGAATTTTGCATCAATCAATGGTAGTGTTATTGCAACTGACATTCTGGAACAACTAAGACAAAACAAGAATGTGACTGAAATCATCCGTGGGACATCTAACTATTTCAGTACAAAGAGGGTAAAGAGCAGTGCTGGCGAATATGTCAAAATGAAGGTTGTGTTCACGGCTTGTACCAAAGACCTGAATAACAAAAACTTCCCCGACAGACAGAATCCTAAAGCCCCATGGTTCGCAGAAAACAGAACAAATTTAGAACCGTCCACTTTTGTAGGATGCTTCAAGGAGTTATCGGATTATTCCAGTGAAGACATGGAATACTTTGCGAATGCAATTTGCGTTAGCAGCAAGGTTGAGATTAAGATCTGTGACAAGATGAATGACTTCGTTGATGCCTACATTGGTGATAACTATATTCCATTCGCCCAGTATAGCGATAATGGTACCTTGCACAGTTCTTGCATGAGATATGCCAATCTAGCATATAGACTGGGAGATTTCTACTCCAACTTTGCCGGTGCAAGTATCCTGGTTGCTAGAGATTCAGAAAATAATGTATTGGGGCGCGCTATCGTTTGGAAGAAAGCAACCGGTATTTTTGATGGAGTAACGAAACAGGTATCCGTGTTAGACAGAGTGTACTATTCCCATTCTTTTGTGATGAAACTGATACTCCAATATGCGCAGGGAAACGGTATCAACCTGAGAAAAACAATAAACGATTACTCTCACAAAATGCAATTTACCGTGTTAAACCCCATAGAGGGGGTGGACATGAAAGTAGGCGATAAAATTGAGCACAACCTGAATATTTGCGTCCCTGCTACCAAATGGCATAAGAAAGGAACACCTTACCTAGATACTTTCTGTTATGTAAACATAACAGGAGACGGGAAAGTGCAATTGTCCAATCAATCAACAGAAAGATGCGTGGCTACATGCCAGCAAACTTCCGGTATTGCCAGCCAATGCAGATATATCTGCCCAAGTTGTGGTAGTACACACACTGGTGATGAAGACTTATGTTCAACATGTAGAAAGAAACTTATTACAAAAACCATATTCGGTGACATGTTACAAGGTAATATCAAGAGCTACAACGATGAGAAATATCCTGCCAGCTTCTTCGAGAAAGGCAGACCGTCCGCACATCTGGAACTTAATCTCCAAATCGCCAAGCTGTTCATAGCAGATTAGTTTCCCGCAATTCAGTTAAATAAAAATCCTCACCAACAAGAAACCAAAAATAAAAATAAACATCATGGAATTATTGAAAGAATTATATGGCATCTCAGCCCACACGCATCAGGAAAAAGACATGATCGCGTTCGTTTCCCAAAGATTGGCAGACCTCAGCGTGACGTTCACAGTGGACGAAGTCGGCAACATCTACGCCACCAAAGGGCAGGCGGATACTTATCCGTGCCTTGCCGCCCACTTGGACGAAGTGCATGAGGCAAGGGAAAAGGGTTATGAAGTCCTGGTTGTCAGGGATGAGTTCATCATCGGCTTCAACAGCGGAAAACGGGAGTTCAACGGTATCGGAGCTGATGACAAGAACGGAATCTGGGTGTGCCTGAAATGCCTTGAGAAATTCGATAATCTGAAATGTGTATTCTTTGTTGGTGAGGAACAGGGGTGCATTGGCAGCCGCCAGGCGGACATGAAGTTCTTCGATGACTGCCGGTTCGTACTCCAATGCGACCGCAAAGGGAACAGCGACTTTATCAGCAACATCTACGGCAACCCTCTTTGCTCAACTCAGTTTATAAAAGATGCCTCCCTCGGGGAGCATGGATATAAGGAAGAACGCGGGATGCAAACTGATGTCCAGACCTTACGCCAAAGAGGACTGGAAATATCATGCGCTAACATCTCATGCGGTTATTATTACCCACATACTCCCCACGAAATGACAAACATAGCCGATCTGAAGAAATGTCTCACACTTGTGGAACATATCGTTGAAAATTGCCGTGAAGTATATACCCATAAGGAAGTGCGGCCCCAGCGTCCGGATTACATATCCAATTTTTTCCCCGATGCTTTTCCCCCTCGTTCGCAAAAGCAAACGCAAACACGATATGCCGCACCAAATACACAGAAGAAGAAAAATAAGTTTTTGACGGCAATCAAGGAAGCTGCCGAAGCTTGCAATCAGAGGCAACGTGCAGAGGCAAAAGATAGAATGAGAAGTTTCTTCTCCATGAACCCGGACGGCAAGCTTAGTGTATTCGAGGCTATCTATGCGGACTTCTTCCCACGCTTGAAAAAAGAAGACTTCGACAGTATATACAAGGCAGTCATGAAAGAAATGGCATCCGGTCGTAAGAAACGGATCACTCACCCCTTATATGGTAGCCTGCGTAAGATTACAAACAAGCAAAAAAGTAAAGAAACAATAGAATTAGTAAAATAAATAAAGCAACAACATGATACCAATACCAGTTATTGATTGTAGTGGCTGCCATCTGAACGATGGCAGCGGCTCATGCTCGCCAGAAAACTGCCACAAAGTTGAAGCATTCTGGGAGCAACGAAGATTTGAACTCGCTAAAGCGGCACTGCAAGGCTTCTGTTCCAAAGATTACATTCTATTAGACAAACAAGATGACGGATACCTATGTAAACGTGCACTCCAGTGTGCGGATAAGATGGTCAAGCTATTAAGAACAGAATCACCCTTAAATTCAGATTAACAAAATGAAAGTAGATGTATATGAACCACTTGCCGATTTTGCAGGCAAAGAAGATTCCTGGCTTTGGATTCAAGACTATGCAGAGGATGAAGAGTATGAAGAATTGGACGACATTCTTAGATTCCTAAACGGTGAGATAAAACGCAATGAACTTCCGGAATCCGTTCGTTCCATGGATGCCGAAGAACTGCGGAGAGAATATGCCCGTAGATTTCCGTCCATGTTGGGCAAGGCACTTCAGGCAATCGGCAAAGAACTTGAGACTGGAGAACTAAAAATGGAGATAGACTTCACCAGCCTTCAAAAACTGGCAGAGTAGACTTTTGAAGCTTCCAAATAGATGCTATATGGAAGTTTCCAATATGAAGAATACAAAGTAGCAGCAATGTACAACCCTAGAAACAACTATAAATATGGCGAAGATGTCAAAACAACAAGTAGAGAGTATCAACAGTAAATGCAAAAACGGATTTTCTTTTTATATCCGTGGATTTGTGGAGGCTGGCAGAAAGCAACTCAACAAAACTATCACACTAAAAGAGGATGAGAAAATGATTGAGGCTGAACTATGCTGGGCAGAAGAAATTCTCCACAAGAAGAATCCCAATGGATATAATATCCCGTATAGTACTGGAAATTACATCCCAGTACTTCGTGTTTCTGTTTGGCGTGCTTCAAAGAACTCGAAAGTATGGATCAGCGAAGGATTTGGGAATAAACATATATTCAATGAGTACCCTTCAGCCAAAAAAATGATGAATACACTCTGTGAAGTAACGGAATATGCCACCAACGAGCTGATATATTCTCTTCTTCCCGAGTCTGAGCGTCAGGAATTTAAGGCTATTATTAACCAGGAACAGCCACATAAAGATATTGCGCAAGGCTTAGTTTTCGGTGTTCGTCCCTTTGAGAATGTGCCGTCCGGGCAACCGGAGAATCTGAAAGAGGGCAAGGTGTAGTGAAGCCTATTCACTCGCAGGACAGCGATACGTCCGGCTCGGTACGATATGAAATATGTGTCTGTCTTCAAAAGAATACTGGGTCACAAAAAGAAATTTGTATTGAATAAACTAAATTAAATAAATGATTGGCATGAATAAACCAACAGTTCAAACTCCTCAGACTCAGGCTGTATTGAGTGGATACAATGTATTCCTCAACGCAATAAAACAAAAGCACTCTGATATAATAGAAGAAGCAAATAACAACGTACACAAATGGTTTGAATTATTTGTGGACAAAGGTGATGAGACACAGACAGTTGATAGTGGAGATACCTTTGACGAAGCGATTGCACATTTTGAACTCCATGCTAAGAATTGGGGAGCAGACAACCTTTTCATGGATATATGGACTGATAAGGATGAGAACAAGACAGGTATTCCGATAGTAGATGTTAGCTTATGGAGTAAAGAAGATATGCCGGATTCATTTAGCACAGAAATAAAGTAAACAATAAAAAACGATAATGAAAGGCAAGAGAAAAAAATGAAAGTAAACTATATTCTTTTAAAAGGTGACAAGCATTTCAAATGCTACGACTTAACAGATATGTCTGCACATTTCGATTTATCTATTACCAATAACAGAACGGTAATTTGCGATGGCAATCAAGATACAATTTCTTATTCCAAAGAGTGGAGTTCTCAAGATATTATTATTGATTTTATACGTAACAGAATAGAAAAAGTTGTTCCAGGAGTTGAAGTATACAAAGTCCAAAAATAGCAATTCATTAGAATCAGATATGAACTTAAAACAATTAACTGTATCAATGCTCGGACAGGAAGTGAAGTTTCTATCCGACTTCGGAGTGAATGAAGAAACGGGCATTGTAGTGGGATACATGGAACCTGTGCCGGATAATGACCATCTATCATTCCTCGGAGTAATCATAGCGTTGCCGAATGACCGGGGATACACATTGTCAGAAATAGGAGAATGTACTATCTTACTTGATTCGCCTTTGAGCCTATCCTTTAGGCACGTGCAAGTAAATAACTTAATAACAAGATATATACAATAATCGTTCACATTCACTAATTAAGAAAAGATATAACTAACAATTTAATAACAACAACTATGGACCAACCGATTTTATTAACCGCACAAAACGCACATCGCGTTAAAACCGTTCGGCCTGTGGGCAATCCACAAAGCGAGCCTTTCCAGTTCAATTACAGAGGACAACGATTAGGATTCCGGCACTATCTGCATACTGTAGGTGAAGGTAGCACTGCTGCCCCAGTACTGAAAGATAACTACCCGCAATGGGAAGTAGTGGAGTTCCATCACCCCGATTATCTGGGATGTTATTGGCAACTTGCCCAGAATGCCTATCGTAATACTTCCCAAGACCCTGATATACTTGGCGAAGACTCCATTGCCTCATACGAAAAGCAGCTTCACGACGATCTGATGAATATGCCTGAAGCGGAACAGGAACAATATATGCAAAACTTCAAGAGCTATTATTCCAACATGCTTTCCGCAAGTTCCCGATGTGCAAGTACATTCGTTACGGGTGCTGCAAACTTCAATCACCGTAAAAACGAAAAGGCAAACACATCCTATCAGAAACGAATAGATGACTTCACAGAATGGCGCGAGCGAACATTGAAAGCAATCGCAAAACGTGTTGAAGATCAGAAACCGGAAGAGCAAAAAAGAGAGGAAGAATGGAAAAAATTGCGTAATGATATTGGAAGCAGTGCATCTGTTATACATGCAATCAACACCGGAGTGAACAGATGCTCTTCTAAGGCTCTGTTCGTCTCCAGCATCTACAACAAGGTCAGCACGTTCGCCTCACACGGCGAGGTAGAAATTGTTGATAAAGCACTGGCATATATCCGAGAGTGGAACATAAGAGTAAAGAAGCCCATTATCACCGAACGCCACAAGTTCTTCCAGCTCTCCGAAGTCGCCCACAAGGCAAGGGCCCAACAGGAAAAGCTTGCAGGGACAGAGAACAAGAAATATTCATTTAATGGTGGTAAGGTCGTACTCAACTACGAAAAGAATCGTATTCAGATATTTTTTGATGAAAAGCCTGACCGTGCAATGATAAATAGGCTCCACTACGACTGTTCTTTCAATTGGGCTCCAACCTGCGGAGCGTGGCAGCGGATAATAACGTACAATGCGGTGGATGCCACCAAGAGAGCACTTGAAGGACTGAATCTAAAGGGAATATAGTCTTCCAATTAGATATTAATTCTTAAACTATTAAATTTCAAATCAATGAAGACATCAGACAAACCGACAGCAAATATTCTAATCAGGGCAAAAACGAACAGCGAATGGGATTGCTGCGAGTTCGCGGTCATTCACTTGTCTGAAAAATGGAAGAAGATACAGGCAGCTAGGTTTGATACAATCAAGCCTTTTAAAGACGATTATAAATTCCAGTCAATAAGGTTCCATGACGGTTCGGTAGAATTTTTCCAACCGGGAGATGAAGAGCCGGACATAGAAGAGTTACTGGCAGACAGAGAGTGGGTATTTGTGGAACTGGATGATGACGAGCTGGACGAACTGACTTCACCCGAAAATAGCTTAGACTTTTATAAGATTGTGATATATCGTGATGGAAATGCCAGATACGAAGCATTCGGCAAACATACAAACGAAGAATTTTATACAAACGAATTTCCGCTACAACAGCTAATCGGGCAAACTGTCGAAAACTAAAGAGTCAAAAACTTACTAATATACAAAGAAGATATGGCAAAAGAAATAAATGAAACATTCAGATATGTGGTGAATCCTTTCCGTTTCAAGGGGGCTGTCATCACATCCATGTCAGATGGAATACATAGCGACTACGATAAGGGGGAAACCCTTGACATGTTACGAGAACGCTTTAAAATTTCATGGTTGGTTACAGTTACCAGCGAAGAAATCCAAGTGATGATAGACAAGTACGAGACATCTCTTCAGACACCCTTTGAAGAGATAACTGAATATAAATACTTGGACTTGCTGGGCTGCGTTCCTCCCAAAAGACAGCGCTACGGCAGTTTCTTTGTTGGTGAAGCCTATTACGGAAGCATTTACCGATTCTGCTTCGAACTTGACGGAAAGTATTACTCTGCACTAAGAGACATCAATCTGTCCGATGAGGAACTGTGTAAACAGAGACATAAGTTCTCCCGTATGCTCAAGAGAACGGAAGGACGTATCCGTAAACGTCCTGGTGGACGCATAAGACTGCCCCGAAAGGAAAAGATACGAAATAGTGGGAAACATCGTGACGGGCTTGTCCGGCTGATAGAAAACGCTTTAATGGATATGGGCTATGAGTATGACATGATACATGAGTTCTTTAGTTACCATTATAAAGGCCGGCTAAAAATAACCCCTGCCAAACAATTGTTTACCGCATGGTACTACGAGAATGAAAAAGAATTCTATCCTAATGACTAATAAACAGCAATGATAAATACAATAATGAACCTCTTCAAGCAAGAGCCTTATCCCAGCATTCCGGAAGAGTGGAAGAACAATGAAAACACTGTCTTCCGGGAGTTTTACCTGAAATCCTCACTTGACTTTGACATCCTTCACAGGTTGGTCAGAGATCACATGTCGGATAAAGGCAATGAAGGTGTCACGCGCTACAGGCTGATGTGTCTTCTTCGTAGTTGCTCTCACCGTGCCTTTTATCTACGTGCCCAGGAAAAGAAGTATCCCTACACTTGGAAAGTCCGCTGGAAATGGCGCTGTTTCAGACTGTTCTTGCACAGACGTTTCAAGACACGTCACTTTCGCGAACAGGTGAAACTGTGTAATATTGCTTCTAAAGTAATTAAGGGGTTTGAAGCAAACCTGAATGCAGAAGCTAACAAAGGTGTATCAATCGTATAATCTCCTCTTAAATAAATGAAAATCATGAAAGAACTTACTCCCAGCCAAATAAAGAAATCATTAGGCATCAGCTATCTAGGTGGCTGTAACTCCCCAAAACTGGAAAAGAGCCTAAAACACAATGTTATGACTTATGGTGTTTACTTCGCACCTCACAATATCAGCGGGCATAATGTATGCCCCGAATCACACAATTGCAGTAAGTACTGCCTGCATGGTTCCGGAAGAAATAAACTGGAGCTACTTTCCAGTCCGGGGGGAGGAGCGATAACAAAATCCCGTATCAAGAAAACTAAAATGTTTTTCGAAGACAAGGAGAACTTCATGCGGCTTCTCATTCACGAAATAACCCAAGCCAAAAAGAAGGCAGAAGTAACCAAAATGAAGTTTGCTATCCGGCTGAATTGTACGTCCGATATCAACCTGGAAGAATTTGAATTGAATGGTAAGAATATCCTTCAACTATTTCCTGATACTCAGTTTTACGACTACACTAAAGTTCTCAAAAATACCACGCTGACTGAAAAGTATAGCAACTATGACATAACTTTCTCATATAGTGGTGAAAACTGGGAAGACTGCGAGGATTATTAAAGAAAGGCTACCGTGTCGCCGTTGTATTTGAGGACGTTCTTCCAGCAGAATTCAGAGGATATGCCGTCATAGATGCCAATGAATATGACGCTCGCTTTCTTGATGCAGGTGGTATTATCTGCGGGCTGACATATAAGCGAGTTGCTAATGATTACATAAGTGGTAAGTTCCATCGACCAAATAGTACCTTCATTAACCGGTATTCTATGAATAGACATTAATGTTATGGGACAACACTTTGCCCCATAACCTCTTGAAAGCGGCAATTTTCAAAACGTTAGTACCAAACTGAACGGTGCTCATTGGCAAATATACAAAAAAGTACTTAATATGAAATTACCTATAGAAAACCTGCTCAATCCCAACATCCAATTTACAGATCCGGATACACTCCAGTTCTGCCTGCCTCTTTCCGAAAAGGAGTTTTGGTATTGTGAGCCAAACTGTAGTCACGACAAGCTTTTACCTGAGTCGGATTCTAATGAACTAATCATTTATGACATTTTATGCGGTTATCCGGAAGACTTGCTCCGGCTTTCTTCAGTAGTTGCAGAAGTAAAGGAGTTTATCTCTAACAGACGGCTTTGGTGCTCCGGAAACATTAGCATTGACGATATAGACGTGGAAGAGCAAATTGAGCTATTGGGGGCTTACGGATACTCATGGGATAGCTTTAGTAGTGAAGCCGAAAGAAACCAAGTTATTTGTGAGTGCTATTTTGAAACATATTGTGTAACAGAATTTTAATAATAAAAGCTGATTTAGAATGAAAAAACAAAAAGAAACATCAATACCACACAAAGAGCTGTTGGGCAAAGCTGCTAACACGTATGCTGAGGAAGGACGGGAATCAAGTAGAGAAATGTTAGATCAGGACGAAGCTTTTGATGCACGATATTGTGGTTTCACTTCAGGCGCTGAGTGGGAACGTGAACAAATCACAGAAATAGCTATTGAAGCGCATCGGATTTCTTGCTTTCTCCATGATGCCATTACCGGGAGATGTACGTATCAACATGTGGTTCGCAAGTGTGATGGAAACTGCAAACCTATGGAGCGGTTCAGAAAGAACTTGAAATTACTAATTTTAAACAAAATGTAAATCAGAATGGAAAAACTCATTTCTTATGTCGATTTTGGAGATTTCGTGAAATGTTGCTATTGCGGCACGTTAATGCTTGTTCCCTTATATGCAGAGATATGCCCTCATTGCCATACAGAAGGGTACCTTAGTTGGGTAGACGACGACAATCAAGAGATGTCTTCTGAAGATTTAAAGGATAAATACAATGTTGTCGATGAAGACGAACCTGAACCTGAAGAATATTTGACGGAAGAAACTTTAAAAGACGTATATGGCAATCCTTCTGATGATTCTGAAGAAACGCAAAAAGTATAGAAGTTTGGTCATAACTCACTATTTGAAAAGTAAATGATATTTTTTCTTTTTGGCATATTCAACCAAATAAACAGGCTGTTCTATTAATCTTGTAAAGGATCTTTTATGCCTTCCCTTATTTTTTTAATAACGTCATTAGAAAAAGCCAACCCCTGTTCAGCATTATAATAATGGACAACTTCGTATAGGATAATAGCAATACTAATGAAAATTACAACGATAGACAGGTAACTGTTTCCTATTAACTGAGTCATATATCTGCCATAAAAAGCGTCTAGGGATAATAAAATAGCCATTCCTATTATAACATTTGTGTTATAAAATAAGTCATTATCGGATTTTTCAACTTTTTGGCTTAGATGTTCTGCAACAGCATTATTATTTAGTAAGGCATATTCTTTTAGAGTTTCTGCACTGACATTTTGATATGTTGCTTTTTTGTACGGATAAAGCAATCTTACGATGACTGAAGCTATTTTATTTAAAATTAAAATGAAAAACAAGACTATACATAGTTTCATTGCAATGATAAAAAGTATAGTGGATAACACAAACAATAATATGAACTTACCTTCAATGACATCTGATAAATATTCGATTTCTAAATTGAACTTTGGAACTATATAGCCTAGAAAACAATCTATGTATAAAATAACAATAGCTATTTTTATCCAAATATTCACGTCAAATATGTCATTGTTCTTAACTAAACTATAAATATTGGCGATTTTTTCGTTCATATTAATTAAATTTTGAAGAATGCAAAGATATAGAAATTTGCGATATTACTTATTGTATATGGAAATTGAACATGCATTTATTCTATTATCAATTCTTTCAATATCCTCTTTCCAAAGCTATGGAACCAAAACTTTATGTTTTTTTACAAAAGTAAATAAATAAAAAATGAAATGACACGCATCAAAGGACAAAAAACAACCTCTGACTACCTTCCGATTGAAGAATTCAACCGTCTGTGTGATTGTTTGAGAAAAGACAAACAATATACCTGGGAACTGTATTGCCGTGTAGCTTTCTGTACGGCTCTTCGCATATCAGACCTTCTGACACTCCGCTGGACAGACATACTCTACAAGGATGAACTGATAATAACCGAGCATAAGACAGGCAAGACAAGAAACATTCCCTTAAACGAGTCTGTCGGTATCAAATTAACCGAGCTTTACGAAATCATGGGAAAACCGGAGAAAAATATGCCGCTCATCTACAACTACAGGTGGAAAAGAACCTATTCCAAGGAGCATATCAACGACATGCTGAAAAAATTCAAACGGAAATATAAATTGACTATCAAGCACTTTTCTACTCATAGCTTTCGAAAGACATTCGGCAGATATGTCTATGAGCATTGTAATAAAAGTGCGGAATCACTGTTGTTCCTAAGCGAAATACTGGAACATAGCGATATAAAAGTTACCAAGAGATATATAGGGCTGAATAAGGATGAAATCAATAGCATCTACCAGCATATTACATTTTGAAACCAATAATATTCACAACAAGAACCTAATTTTATTTATAGAAATAAATTTATTCTGACAATATAAAAAATAAGAATGAAAACATAGATGATAAATGTGTCTTAATTTGTACTTTTGATAAATTTCTAAAAAAGAAAATATGAAAATTAAAGATTTTAATTATAAAATAGATTTAGATATTGACAAGGAACTGAAACTCAAAAGACTTCCTCCAGAAAGTATATACGAAATTTTACTGGAAGGCGTGAGTTATGTCGATAAGTATTATAACGAAATATATAAAGAGGCAATAATAAAGCAATTCAAACATCGCTGGTTCAAACATCGTGAATCACCCCAAATGAGTCATTTATATTGGCTAGCTTTGAATAAAAAAATAATTGAGAAAATTGAACATGAAGCCATACTTACCTTTTTAGCAATTATGGTTCTTCAATTTTTAACTATTGTTATATCATTTGTTATATCATACTTTCTTGAACCTGCTATTAAAAATGCATTGGGAGCTTCTGTAGGCAAAGTAGAACTGTGGCATGTAGTACTTGCGCAGGCAATAGTTGTAGCTATTATATTTAAGTGTTTGGATAGTCTCATAAATAAGATAAAAAAACGCATATATTGGAAAATAATAACTAAATACTATCCATTAGTAAAAGAAAGAATGCCTCAATTATTTAAAAGTGAAGAGTAGATAAAATATTAAGTATACATAAAAAATCCCCATGACCAAAAAAGAACTCCTGCTCGAAACCGGAGAGTACACACAAGAACAAGTCGACCGCATGAAAAGTTACGAACTCTTGAATGCTATTCTCGCTTGGGAAGGTATCTTCGGTTACACCCGTAACATCATCAACTGGGTAAATGCCGCCTATGAATCCCCAAAGTAGTTACCTCTATTTCGTACCTTTGGGGTAGAATAGCTCTGCCTTATCAATCTAATTATTTTATACAAACAGCATTCTCAGGAAGATATATGAAAGAAACCCAATATTGGCTCGCTAAATTTCTCTATGACGCATACTAACAAAGGAACAATAATTGCAGCGATTAGAGTATACCTAGTCCAATTTATCGTTATATTGTGATTGCTTCGTTCTATTTCAAGCTGTTTCTCAAATCTCACTTGCTCCGGAGTTTTAAACCCGTTTTCTACGAATTCAATAAGTACAGGTGTTGGGTAAATAATAGCATTGGCATATTTCTTAATTAGTTCATAGGAATTAGTTTGTCGATAACCACAATAGTCAATCGGGTAATTAGATTCCTCATTCCAATATTTACCTAGTTTACTAGGTAGTATTTGATTTACAATTTGCAACTGCTCTGGTTTCATATTTTTGCTCAATATGATATTGTCATTTCTTTTAATATAGCTGTTTTGCTTGCCTTTTATATGACCTTTTTCTATAAAGATTAGATCATCTTTTTCTAATTTGTCTAGTACTACTAAACACTGAATGAAATTTTGAGCTAACATGGCATTGTTTGTTTTTGAGGTATAAAATGAAACTTGTTTTTTATCTTTATTGAACTCAATGACATCTAAACGCACAATTTCCATTATCTTACGGATAATAGTTGGAGGGGCGCATAGACTGTTAGTAGATGCAATATATTCCAGCAGTTCCTTTTGTTCTTGCGAGTATATCATAATATTGTTTTTTTACAAAAATACGTAATTTAAAAGTAATGACCTTGGATAAAAACAAAAAGTTATTAACAAGTTAAATTATAGCTTTTCAATTTCGTAATCCCATGCTAAACTCCTTTCCCTTCACCCTTCCTATTCCTTCCGGACAACCGGTATGAAAAGCCCGAAAATTATCCCTCTTTTCATCCATTTTCATACCTGTAAATCACCCGGAAAGCCTTATATTTGCCTAGTCTTTCGACATAGAAAGGAAGTATGGTGGTAATCCGCTTATTTACAGCAAATTATTCACCTTCTACATAAATACGTAACATCTACCGTCCGCTATCTATGTACCCAAACAACCTTTCAATATGAAAAAGACACTCAACACCCGGGAAAAAGAGAAACTATCCCGCATTTTACAACTAGACAGTGAAATCATAGAAAAGCTGTCCGAACACGACATACTGGACACATCTGTCTGCCGCGCGGTTATCATCCGGAGCGAATATCAGGACATCAAGAGCCTGGGCAGGCATAACGGCGGTCATATCGTCCGCGCATTGGCAGAAGCGTACGGCTTGTCCCGCAGTGCCATAGATTTGATAATATATCAGAAAGAACCCAATAAGAAATGCGCCTGTACCCATTGTGGCAATCCTGTCACACGGTATAAATTTGCGCGTTATGGCGGATTGTGCGACCAATGCCTTGTAAAACAGGTAAACATTGAATAAACTAAATAACAACAAGATAAAAGTTAGATTAAGGAAAGAAGAAATGAAAGACAATGAACTGATTAACGCTGACTATATCCAGCATATCGTTGGCGTAATGAAAGAACGTTTCGGAGAAGACGCGATAGCCCTTTTCCATGTAGCCGACAAGTACGAATGTTTTTTAGAAGACTCTGTACTCGTCTCCCAGGCATTAGACATTCCCCAGGAACCCTACCTGAAAGAAAATGGCAAGACACTACAAGTCACCCGTTTCCCCGCTGATGAACTGATTAACTACCGCAGGATACTGACCAGCGAAGGCTATGCCACCTGTACCAGCGAAACATGCGACGGAAACGGCACCCACATACTGAAAATCTATGAGCCCGCATAAGAATAACGACAACACCCAAGTATGGATCATGCTGATTGCCCGGTTCTCTGTCCCTATCATGGTTGTTCTAGGAGTAACCCTGATTTGCATCAAGGATTGTGCTGATACCACCGACCCGATAGACAATGCCTGGAAGAAAGTAGAACACCTCTGCAACTTGTATGTCACTGACAGTTCAGGAGACGGATTCCGCATAGCCTATGTCACAAGTAAAGCCGTCACTCCGGCCAGGCTGAAAGAAATCGAATCACGCAAACCCATACAGGAAGCCATGGAACGTCTTCAGAAAGAAGCCCCCGAATATTTCGGCGGAAGCCTGTACGAGACGGACATATATGACTTTGCCGCCTTCGCCCGCAAATATGACGTAGACCCGGCGATAGAAATTCACTGTATATTCGTCATGGGGCACGACAAGTGCAATTTATACGCCGGAAAGAACCCTAAGATAGAGGATTGCGCCACCTATATAGATCCGAACACCGAACAGGGGGTACAGTGGATTGACCATAACGACGTGTATTACTGCAACTTACCTGGTAAAAGGTTTTACCGCTACTGGAAATGTGACTATCCATATTCCGAATCGAAAACCGACGAGCGTTTCAGTCACTTTTCCAAGTCCCAAAGACTACCTTAAAAACCGTTAAAACCCTATCAATACAGGACTTTGAAGCCGAAAATAATCCTTCCGATTATTTGGAAAACCGGATTCAAAGTCCTAATTTTGTTTCGCTAAAAGCATAAACTGATTGTACATATATTGTTAATTGACTGATATTATATTGAACCTATGACGCAGTAGGAATAATGACCGAAACAACACAGCTAAAGTTCGTCAAGTCCGAGAGAACCGGAGAACTTGTCGGATTCGTATCAAAAACAAAAGATAACGTATTAAAAGGAGTCAGAGAAGATTCTATCTACAGGAAAAGAATATGTCTCCTTTCCGAAGAACTCAAAGGAAGCGTGCTTCCCAATATCCTTTACGATGTAGAACTCAAACCCATGCACCGCGGGAAGAACGGGTATGTAGTGACCGCTGCCACCCGGGTGGTATTCAGCGCAACCGTTGAGTCATACATCGTGCCCGGAAAAAAGTACCAGGTCCTCGTACATTTCGGCGGCAAAACCGTCTACTTTGACCCGTTGCAAGGCAAGACCTCTTCCAGCCGCACCAAAGAAGGAGTCCTGGCAGCCCTCAACAAAAGAAACGATATAGCCGATCAGAACATTGTCATATCCGACTTTATCGACCGCGCTGACGAACTGCTCCAGCAGATGCATGAAGACGGCTATAACGTAAAGTAAGCGATCCCCATTATGGCAAGACTCAAAACGCATGAAGACAGACGTATCCCTGTCACCGAAGACGAATACCTACGCTTTACAGAAAACACCATAATACTGGAAGCATTGAAACTGGCAGGTATCGAAGAAATGCCCATTTGGAAAGCGATGAAACATATCCTTGACGACAAGCGGGTGGAAATGCACGTACATCCGATACGTAAAACGTAAAAAAGTCCTCTGACAACTCGCAGAGGACTTCTAGCCACAAGTATTTCACAACACATCAGGTGGCTAACACAAACAAAACAAACAATAGTAAATTTTCTGTCTTGCTTGACAGAAACTTATACTAAGTGCCTATATTTATAGTGAGCATAAAAATGTCATTATCATACTATACTGCCACATCCGGCAGCAAGTTAAATAAAACCCCGCCGTTTCTCAATTTACATTAAGAAGATTAGGGATAATCCCGACGGGGTTTTTCTTTACATAATGTTTAATTTCAAATAGCCCATGTTTCACAACAGAAACCTATTTTTATTATTAATGTATGGACTGCAAGTGTTTCACAACAGTTAATAGCAATCCTTCTTAATCTATATTTCGTGGGAAATATAAGGGATCTTTAGTTTTCTTCCCTGGGATTAATCATCCTGTCCAATCCCTTTGAAGGAATAAACTTTATTTTGTTTTTGCCTTTGAACAATTCCAGTTTCTGCCTGAGCGGATTAAATCCATTGCGTGATACGGATTGTACAAACCTCAGCGTCCCGATATTATCAATCCTGATAGAATGTCGCAGATGCAGTTCCTCAAGAACAATATCCTTATAAGCCTTTAATACAGCACTGATAATCGGCTTTTTAATGCCGGTCTGCACACTGATTCTGTCTACAATTTCTTTCTTCTTCATTCTCTTATGATTCTCTTGTAATTTCTCTTATCTGTTCTCCTTTTTTCTTTAAAATTTATAACTCGTCCCTATCATCACACCTATGGTTCCTCTGACAGGCTGCTGCAAATCCGTCCGGTAACTCTTATCTTTAAAGATATTGATCCTTGGTTCTGCCCAGACACCCATGTGCTCCGAGAGTCGCATCTGTCCTTGAAGACCGATACGTCCGTTCACCACGATAGGAGTGGAAGCGTCCTCTCCGGGGAAGAAACTACCGATACCGCCGACAAACAGCAAATCAAAAATCCTGCTTTTCCTGTCCGCAAGCAAAGTTGTCAGGTTGCATAAATAGTCAGCGCATAGGTTCACGTTGAAATCCCGCTTCACTTCGCTGTCGTTGCTGTCCAGAAAAGCCGTGCTGCTGCCCGCCGATATGCGAATACCGTTGATGTGCGACTTCCCGAACCATTTACCTACGGCAAACTCGGTATTCACTAACATATTCCCGGTGTTTCCCGTTCCCGCCGAAATGGAGGCGAATCCGTTCCGCAGCAATGAAGACTCACTGGTTCCCGAAGGCTTGTAGGTAAACCCGATCATTGCCGAAGCAATCAAGTCATAGCGTCTCCAGGAGAAATGATTATCCACCCGGTCTGGATAAATGCCCAGCTGCGGCTCGATAAAGAGGTTGAATGCGGGAGAAACATTGAATTTCCCCTGCATCCCTCCATGCAACCCGTAGGAATGAACTGTCTCCATTCCTGACTTCATGGTAGCCTGGTAGCTGATGCCCATAACAGCTACCAGTTCAAACACGCGTTTCGGATTATACCGTGCAGCAAATGCGCTGAGATTTATCAGATAGTCCGCACTGGCACCTACGAGGTTTGTTGCGGTATTTCCTTTCAACATACTGTAATCCATGCCGCCTCGGATGCCGATGACGGGAGTAATCCAGTTGCCCACATACAGCGATGATTTCGGACCGTGCCCTGCATATCCGCTTCCCATATCAAACAGTCGCGTCATGCCTGCACCTGCCGAGATAAACAGGTGTTCCACGCCTGTCTTCGACGTGAACCTGTCTGCTGCCCGCCGTTTGGGTATCATATACTCTGCCGCGTTGATATTCTCTTTGCGGTGGATCGTGTCGTTCTTCTGTTTGCGTTGCGCCAGCACGCTTAGTGGCAGGCAGCACAAAATAAACAGTGTAAGGGCCAGCTTATATCTTGTCTTAAATTGTCTCATCATTCTATTTTGATTTAAATATCACTTTCCCTGTTTCTCATTTTCCTTCTCCTTTTCAGCCCTCTCCTTCGCTTCCTTTTCTTCTTCCTCCAGCTGTTGTAGCAAATCCGTCACATCCCCGTCAACCCTTGCCGTATTCTTCAGTTCCGGGTCCAGCGCGAACGCCTTCTTCAGATTCGCAAAGGCACCTGTCAACTTGTCCAGCCGGTTTGCCGCTACCGCCCTCAGATAATACGTCATCGCCACATCTTCCGGCAGTTCGTCCGCCTTGTCGGCAGCCTCCTCGTTACGCTTGAGCGCCAGCAACAGAACCACCTCATTCATTCCCCCGCGGGAAGCGAAACGGTCGTAAGCCGCCTGGAAGTTACCGTTGAATGCTCCCGCCAGCGCTTTTACATCAGCCGTCAGCGGACTTTCTTCCAGCATATTGGAAGCTATCGAATCCGCCCGTACGTAATCCTTTTCGTCCAGCAATGCAATGATCTGGTTGCAGAGCAGTTCCTGCGGCGCCTTATCCGTGATATACGGTTCCAACAACCAGCTGTCCGGTTCTTTGCGATTAATCAGAATCACCGCCAGTTCATTCGCCATCAGCATAAACTTCGGATATACCTCCAATGCCTGAAGGCAAATCGTTTCCCTTTCAGCGTCCGTTTGGGCATTCACATACATACGCCAAAACTCATACTGCGTCAGGTCTTTGTAGTTCTTCTTATATATCTGCCGTATCTCATCATCACTCAGCAGTCTCATCACTGAATAACTGAAACTGTATTCCACCCGGCGCAACCTCTTCAGATACCTCTCCTTGATGACAGACTTGTATTCCGGCAATCTCAGAATCCTGTGAAACTGCACGTCCATATTTCCCGGAGCAGATGCAATCGCATCCCTGATACCTCCTGTAGGCACCGAATCCTTCTCCATCAGTTCTGCCACCCTTTCCCAGGGAGCCACCATCGCTTCCATGCTGATGCTGTCCTCCATTGCCATCACCGTACCCTTGTTCAGAAATCCCAAAATCGTCTCCTTGGCGGTAGCCGTACGCTTCCATGCCAGTTTCAGATTGCTTTGGTAAGGACCTTCCGGCGACGAAATCCCCTTGACGGAAAATGTCAGGAACTCCGCGTTCGGATCATTGTCGATGTAACCCAGCTTTTCGCGCATCTTGTCCAGTTCCGCCCCGTTGTTCGGGTCCGCATTGTCAATTTTCGCACTGTTGATAAGGAAAGTCAGGTTCACCTGCCCCTTGTCCCCGCGCATCTGCTTCTTGGGTCTGGGCATATACTTCTCGTCCGTAATCTTTTTCGCCCCGATATTAAAGTCAAAGAAACGCATCGGATTAATCGTCCCCTTGGCTATCACTACCGTATCCTGATATGTCGTCTTTCGGTAATTCACCAGATACATGAAAATATCGCAGCGGCACTCGTCATCCGGATCGTCCAGATAGAGCGAGTCCGCAAAGGCCACCACTTCGTTGCCGTCCACTCGCTTGCTCTTCTCATAGTAGGGATGCAGCGGGTCCTGCGACAAGTCAAATTCCATCATCCTCTCCAGCGTAATGGCATACTCCTTTCCCGTCACCACAGCCGGACGGAACCTCCGTTCGGTCTTGCGCGTCTGGTTCACCAGTACCGGCTGCACCACCACGCGGCAATTCGGCTTGAACATATCCTTGGGAATTTTCACCTTCGGATGAATGATATACTGATTGCCTATGATTTCGATATCCGTAGGCTCGGGAGTCAGCTTGTTCGTGATCCTTTTCGCTACCACCACCACTTCGTCCAGCTGCTGCGACTCGAAGGACATCACTACGTTAATCCGCTGCTTCCCTTTGAGCTTCACCACTTTAGATTCATACGTCAGTCCCGAGAAATGCAGGCTGGTGGTAGGGTCCGCCATGATTTTGAAATTACCGTCCAGATCGGTAATACCATACGTATCTCCGTCTGCCGTCTTATCCCGGATGACGATAGACATGGCAGGCATCCCGTCATCATCCATCACCGTTCCGGTGATCTCCATTTTGGGGTTTTGGGCATATAATTCCAGGGCTGCAAACAGGCACGCCATAGACAATACAAAAATTCTTTTCAGTTTCATCACCGTTCCTTTCATTTGTCGTTTATTTAAGAATATATACCATAGAAATTCCCAGTTTCACCGGCGCGAAAGCCCACCCGGACTGATTGGGCCTGCCATGCCCCTCGCCGGGTACGTAGCGTACCGTCCGGTGGCGTATGGCACCCAGTCCGGCAGCCAGTTCCACGTTCCATCTTCTTGAAAGAATCCATTGATAGCCGTAGGTCGCCCCGAAGGCGTATGCGTCGCCGAAGGCCGCCCGCTTCCCCATGGCGAGGTCGAAAGTAGAGGCAAAGACGGTGATTCCCACGTAATGCCTCGACATCAGGCTCTGGAACCAGTATTTGAGCTCGGGCTGCACGTGCAGATGTTTGAAATACCAGGTGTCCGTCAGGCGAATCGGACATGCCCCGCCGGTACATTCCAATGTAAAGCGGTCGCCCAGCGCAAACTCCAGCCCGAGGTTGGGGGATGCGGCAGCCCATTGCACGATGTTTGTCCGTACGGCCACACGTTGTGCATGCGAATGTTGGGGGATGAAAAATAAGAATACAAAAAAGAATATCCCGGAAATGAGATATCCGCAAGTACGATCACAAATACGGAGAGCGTATCGTTTAGAATATATATGCATAATGATAGTCCGCTTTAATGCCAAAGCGTCTGCCATTTGCTCCTATCGGCTGCAAATATAGGTAAACTTTTTATAATCCCGCTTTTATTTCCGTAAAAAATCAATTCTTATTCATCTCTTCCGTGATGAGCTGCATTAGAAATACCTTCAGGTCATTCTCCGGAGCCAGTTTTAATTTTTTACGCAAGTGTGTGCGGTACGCTCTCACGCTTGATTTCATAACGTGCAGGATTGCGCTGATTTCCGCGACCGACTTCCCTTCCACAATTAGTCCGCAGAGCTGCACTTCCCTTGCCGTCAGGCGCAGCCCCTTCTTCCTGTTGATCTGCTCCACTTGTTCCTCGCTTGCCATCAGTTGCTTTGCCTTTACCACCAGTTGGTCGCTGATTGCATTCTGTAAGGTATCAAACAACTCCTGTGTCTGTTCCTTGGACACACGTGGAATCTGTACAGTGTCTATCAGCAAGTCCCATTGCTGTTCGTTCATTCCCATCAGTTTGCACATCGCCTGTTTTTCCTTCAAAAGTTGTTCTTTTTCTCTAAGTGAGTTCCACAGATACACCCGGATACGCGCCAGGAAAACAGGCGGAGAAGCATACGCTAAACACAAGCTGGGAAAAAACTCAATGAGCGAAACAGGTGAGCTAATGCTCAGACCGATGCCTAAAGCTGTCAGTGGTAGTATACAGAGGATATGCACTTTTCCTCTCCGGATTGTCAATGCTGCAAGTATGCACACCAGGAACCCGATATACAAGTCGTGGTAAATAATGAAATTGTTGCTTCCTATTACATAGGCGCAGTTATAGATAATTGAAACGACAACATTTGTCTGAACAGTGAAAAACAGCCATGTCAAAGCCGTGCATACGCTTATTTTCTCCCTTCTGAATAAAAAAGCCAGCGTCCAGAACATGAGTAACGATGCAGTATTGACATTGGCCAACAGATACGTTCCGGTCAACAGGTAGCTTACTGTATCATAGGACAATCCGAAGGAAAAGAAGACCAGCGTACAGAGCCCTATATAGATTCGTGCCTTCTCTTCCGGGCCTTCAGTTTTTCTCAATTGAGAGATAAAAAAAAGATAATTAGCGGGAAACTTTTTTTTAAATTGCAGGTTAATGTTGAATAAATTCATTTTGTTTTGCTTTAATATGTATAAGGTAGATAAAGCAAAAATAGGAGTTAGTATGCTATCTTGTGGATAATTCCATTAGTTTAATATATACTATATAAATAGTCTTAATTTAATTAGTACAATTTTAATAATATAAACATCTCTTCCGACAACCGGAAAACACTCCTTCCTGCATCCTTTTTGTAATGATAAAGTAAAGTATCTACAGCCGGATACTTCTTGTCCGTTTTTTTTTCCCAGTAAAGCGACTTATACTTTCCCGTAGCGCAGTTTTATTTCCGTTGCAAAGAAGAGTTGTCTGACACCCGGGTCTCATGCATACTGACACCCGGGTATTGGTATGTCTGACACCCGGGTCTCGTACATGCTGACACCCGGGTGTCAGACAAACAATCCTTGCAGAGAAAAAAAGATTGGATGATACCCTGGCTAATTTTTGCCTATATAAAGATTAATATCTACTTTTGCGCAATCGGATGATGCGTCATCCGCAATTTATTTTTTGGTAAACTGAGCGTAAGTGTATTTATCTCGTCTGGGAATCTCGACAATTTCAACGACTGGGAATAATAAACAGCTTAACGCCGGTGCTCTTGTTGTATATATCTATATCATATATACTTCATGGGCGCAGGTCAAGTGTTTGTTATCTAGTCGTGGGCAGTCGAGAGCCTCCAGATGGTAATGAATTTCACTTGTTCCTGCGCTTTTTTGTGCACATAAGTCTCCTTTTGGAACTGGGAAACTGATATAGTATTTTTAGAATATGACAACGCATTTTAGGTCAGAAACAGGGAGTCTCAAATTATCCAAATTAACAAAAATTTGGAAGCGCTTGCGCTACATCATTGAATATAAGCGTATTAACATTTATTGTGCAGCGTTTTGCAGCGCAAAAAAAATCCCAAATGTAGCCTTTTGCAGCGCTTTTTTCGAGCTTCAAAATTGCAGGGGCACTGCCTATTGGGTAATTTTGCTGAATAAAAAATAAAATTAACAGGCAAGGGAAAGATGTTCAAAGTGGGGTGCCAACATTTTTGTGCAGATAGCCGTTTTACTTTTGCGAAAAGTTCAATATTAATCATTAAACAGCAAAAGAAAGTAAAGATGACGTCTATCAAAGCAAGACTTAACCGTACACGGTTGGGAAGTGACGGCATGTACCCGCTGGTCATCCAGGTTATCCACGAACGAGTGAAGCGTGAGATATCCACCCCGTTCCGTCTTCCGCCCGGTGAATTCGACGTTTCGGGCGAGCGTGCGCTATCGGGTAGCCGCAGCAAACAACGGATTTCTGAAATCCGTGAAATCAATGAGTACCTTATATATATAAAGGAAGAGGTGGAAACACTCGTGCGCTCCCTCGAAGAGCGTGGAGACTTCACTGCGGATGATGTGGTGTGCGCCTTCCGGTCGCACAACGATCTGAACCGCTTCTTTGTATATGCCGACTTCAAGATTGCCGAAATGGCAGATGCGGGCAAGAACGGAACCGCTTCCAACTACCGCGCCGCGGTAAACGCCTTCGAGCGTTACCTGTCCGGACGCGAACTATCTATGGACGATCTCACCCGGAAAATCATCGAAGGATTCATGGACTACCAGGGCAGGCAGGGCAATACCGCCAATACGGTGGTGTTCTACGTAAGGCAGCTCCGCGCTATTTACAACAAGGCAGCGGACGAAGGCTATGTGCATACGACCGCCAATCCTTTCCACCGGGTGAAGCTCAAGGGCGAGCAAACACCCAAGCGTGCCATATCGAAGAAAGAAATCAACCGGATAGCCGAATTCGACCCGGCAGGGCAGCATCCCCACCTGGAACTGGTGCGCGACCTGTTCATGTTCAGCCTCTATTCCCGTGGAATGGCGTTTGTGGATATGTGCTATCTCACGCAGGAGAATATCAGAGGCGATATGCTCACTTACAGACGCCGCAAAACGGGGCAATGGCTGCGGATAAAGATAGAGCCGCCCTTACGCGCGCTGATTCGCAAATATGCGGATGCGGACTCCGCCTATCTGCTTCCCATGCTGCGCGAAGACGACAGCTATGAAGGATACCGCTACATCCAGCGGCGCCTGAACAAACGGATGCGCCAGACAGGCGACATGCTCGGCTTCGACTTTCCGCTGACGTTCTACGTGGCACGCCATACATGGGCTACGCTGGCGCACGAGAAAGGCATCCCCATGTCAGTCATCAGCGAGGGGATGGGGCACACTTCGGAAAAGACGACGCGCATTTATCTGGCCGACCTGAATCATCGGATTGTTGACAAAGCAAACAGAGCGGTAATGAATTGCTGGAATTTGTAGCGGTGGCGGTTGTATCTCAAGCCTTCGTGTAAGTAAATCTCTTCTTCAAAACTTAAAGATAATTCATACTCTTTCTTTTGATAAAAGAGTATTTCCTTCGACTTTCCTTCCCGATCTATATTCTCCTAAAATTCGTATAACTTACTGTGTTAATGGAAAGGATGCTGCAAATGTAAACCTAATAAACGGGATAACCAAATAAATCTTCTAAAATTATACAATATACATATATTTTGGTCAATTTCCAATGATTTTTTCAGCATCTATTTATCTTTTTTAAATATAGTTTCCCTGTACCGTAAATTTATCGAATCTCTTCGTGTGACCCGATTCATTCAGGCATCGGCGGCGGAAATGTTTCTGATACCCCGCCGCCTTTATCTCTCCCGAAGGTTCTCCCGGTCATCTTTCATATCCTGCATATCACGTCTTAATCAATTGATATACAACGTAAAACATACCCGGGTGCATAACCTTTATCCTTTAATGCGAACACTCCATGCATCCTTCGCACGCTTTGTTTCTGCAAATGTTTCAGCAAACGAGGCGGCCAATCCGCTGTAAACCAGCGATTTTCGCATACACATGCGCCGCCTGTTTCTTACTTTCATTCTTGCAGAAACATTTCTGCTTTTTTCTTCTTTCCAATATGCAGTAAATCAATCTTTTATCCTCATTGATATTGTTTGTACCCTTTTATCAAAAGAAAGGGTACATTTCCCGAAGAAGGGATTACAAAATGAATATTCTGCAAAGGCAGAAAATAGAGGGTAGGAACAAACAAATATAATAATGAATAAAAGACTGCTATTATTCGCGGGCATGCTGCTCGTCTCATTAATATCCGCTACAAAGGCCGGTGCTCAGCAGTGGGCAGTAAGTACAAACGGGTTATATTGGCTTACAGGCACACCTAATTTCGGTTTCGAGGTTGGTGTTCATAAAAAGATGAGTATTGCTCTGAGCGGCAATTATAATCCTTTTACTTATAAGGACAACCGTAAAATGAAGCACTGGCTTATCCAGCCCGAATACCGCTACTGGTTGAGCGAGACGTTCAAAGGCCATTTCTTCGGCACTCACTTTTCTGCCGGAAACTATAACTTCGGCAACCTGCCGTTCGGTTCCATGAAAGACTACCGCTATGAAGGCAGCCTTTTAGGCGGCGGCTTCACCTACGGTTACCAGTGGATTGTGGGCAACCGGGTGAACATCGGCGCTGAAATCGGGCTGGGCTACTTCCACATGGATTACGATAAATTCTATTGCCAGACGTGCGGCGAGCGTATAGACCACTACCGTAGTAACTACTTCGGCCCGACGAAAATTGCCGTGAGTGTCATTTATCTGCTTAAATAAAAAAGAATATAGGTCTTAAAAAGGGGACAATGAAAAAAATATATTGTTTATTCATAGTTTGTGTTTTGGGCGGACTGGCGGGAGGGTTCCTTCAGGCGAAGGACCAGCCCGTACAAGTCATTCGCGCCTTGCTTTACCGCATGGAACGCGTGGATTCCTGTCTGATGCTGGACATGAACGTGAATCTTCGTGAGGTGAAACTGGCCCCCGACTGCACTGTCTACTTAATCCCCCGTATATTTTCAGCTAGTGATTCTCTGGACTTGCCGCCCATCATGCTGAACGGTCCCCAAAGCGATCTGATGTATCGCCGCCGCAAGGCATTAGGCAAGTTCATCGAACCTACTCCTTATGAGCCCTATGCTGTACTGCGTGAAAGCGGGCATGACTTTCCCGTTGTCAACTACCGTAAAGACGATATAGCGTTTCAGCCGTGGATGGAGAAAGCCGGTATTAAGATATTCTATAAAAGCTATAATAACGATGACCGCCTGGTTCCCATCGAAGCAAAATTCGAGCGTGTCCCCCCGGTGATTGTGGTGAAAACGGACACTTTAATACTAAGAGACACCATCCGGATAGAAAAGAAGATAGACCGTCCTGTGTACGTTCCGGCATCACCTGCCCCGGTCGTAGAAAAGAAAAAAGAAACGGTCATCGAACATGCCGGCTACCGCGCCGACATCTACTTCCCCGTGGGTGGCATGAAGATACTGCCCGAACATGATTTGAACAAGGAAGCATGGCACGCTTTTGTCAGCGAGCTCGACTCCCTGCGCTCAGGCGGCAGTAATACCGTGATGGGCATCACCGTCACCGGCTATTCTTCGCCCGAAGGCGGCTACGAATCAAACGACCGTATCGCCAAGCGCCGTGCGGAAGCCTTGAAGAGTTTCCTCGAAACGAAATATAACTCCACACTGGTAGAGATACGCACCGAGTGGATTGCCGAAGACTGGGATCGCCTGGCTGAACTTGTCCGAGCCTCCAATATGGAAGATAAAGATAAGGTACTCGACATCATCGACAATGTGGACATTTTCAAAGGACGCGAAAATCGTCTGAAATCCCTCTCCGGGGGTAAGGCATGGGCATACATGCTCAAAGAGTATTTCCCGAAACTCCGTTGCGCCTCGTGCCGCATCGGTTATCTGAAACGAACCGAAAAATAAGGAGGAAGCATCATGGATAAAAGACAAAAAGATAGAAGAAGCGTACTCATCAAAATCATCTCAATAATTTTGATCATTCCCCCGCTGTTCTCCTCCTGCCTGAAAGAAGAGGCTGATAACCGGCAACTGTTGCCTGAACGCACCATCCTTTTCTACATGGCAGGGGATAACGGTTTATCCGAAGAAACCCAGGAGAAAGTGGACGCCCTGGTATCCGCCTGGAACATCGCAGATGAAAACCGCCTGCTTGTTTTTCAGGACAGGGGCGGAGAAAACGCCCCCCGGCTGCTGGAAATCAAAGCCGGCTCCAACGGCAAGGGCATGATAGAATTGCTGGAAGAGTACAAAGACGGAAATTCCGCAACTACCAAAGTCTTTGCCCGCGTGCTCAACGATATGGTTCGCTACTGTCCCAGTTCAGACTATGGGCTGGTGCTGTTTTCCCATAGTAGCGGATGGTTTCCGACAGGAACTTTTGCGCAACCACGCTCGGTAGTAACCGATGGCGACACGGAATTTGAGTTGATAGATTTTGCCCGAACTATTCCCAACGGCCAGTTCCGGTTCATCATCTTCGAATCCTGCCTGATGGCGGGTGCCGAAGTTGTATATGAACTGAAAGACAAAACCGACTACATCCTTGCCTCCAGTGCCGAAATCCTTTCACCGGGATTCACCCCCCTGTATGGCAAGATGCTTGAATGTCTCTATAAATTCACTCCCGATCTCACTGCGTTCGCCAGTGAGTATTACGACTATTGCAACGGGCTTTCCGGCGACAACCGTTCGGCTACTGTCAGTGTCATCAGCACCGCCGGGCTTGCCCCGCTCAAGTCACTCCTTGCACGTGCCGAGAGCCATGTGGAGCATTGGGAATGGGTAGAGCGGGACGGCATCCAGCATTTCGACCGCCGGGCAAAAGACTACCTCTTCTATGACCTGGAAGGTTACATCAAATCGATAGGCACGCAGGAAGAGATCAACGAACTGGCGGGAATACTGGAAGGAACCATTCTTTACAAAGCCGCCACGGACGAATTTATGCCCGGCACCCTTTACGGTTTTCCTATAAAACAGCATTGCGGGCTGACGATATACATCCCCGTGGCGAAGTTCAAGGAACTGAACACACAGCGCAACCGCCTGCTGTTGTTTTCGGATAACCAATAACATTGACAAAGCAGTAAAAACTTAAAAACGAGTTGAACTATGATTAAATATTTACCGGTGATAGCTATCGTGGTAGGTTCCATTTACCTTTTCATGAAAGTATTCGACTATTTGCTGGAAACAGTGATTTATTTCCATTCGCTATACAAGTTCCGGCTTGTATTCGATGATTATGAAGCCGAACTGTTCCAACTCGATACGGACACGGAAGCAGCCATTGAGGTTAAATCGCAGTTGGCTGAAGATTTATCCAAATACGACAGACTGACCGGCGTTCATCCGTGGAGATACCGCTGCTGGAAGCTTATATACGGTGAGAATGAGTTTGTGAAAGCTGTTTATAAAAAAGACACATTATTAGTATAGTTTTTAATTAATTCGAGAAAAATAAACATTGTCAAACAACAAAAAAAGTGTAAACAAGAAACAGACAGAAAGGAAAAAGACAAAAAAACAACAAAGCAACATTTGCTATTTCTATGAAAGTGTTTTCCTGTCGTACTTTCAACGGGATGAAACAAGAAATTAAACAATGGCAGGAAAATTTATTAGTATAATAATTTAATTTATTAAGAATGAAAACAAGACATTTATTTACAGTTGCATTAGCGGCATTTGCATTTGCAGCATGTAGCCAGGATGACACAATCGACACCTCAAATCCCGAACCGGGTCAGGTAGGCGCATTGGTGGAAGGAATCAGCATTAACTTCGGTGAGTCTAATGGTTCTTCGAAAACCCGTGTTGCTTCCGGAAGCCAGATAGGTGAAGGTACCGAAGGTATGATTTACGAGGCATATATTTTTGCTAAAGAAGCCAATCCGACACATCCCCGCTCACTGGTGGGTGACTGGACCGTGCTTCGTGTGACTGCCGACCAAACTACCGGTGCGATAGTGGCAGAAACCGGCGGTGTGGATACAGAAGCTACTCTTAAGAAAGATTTAACGAAAGCTATCAACGAAGGTTCAAAAGCAGACGTAGAATGGTTGGTTAAGAACGTAGCTACCTTCAAAGGCGTACGCCAGGGCGATTATGTGTATGTGATTGCCAACGATCCGAACCTGACACTTGCACAAGCATCTGCATTAGCTCATAACGGTGAAACATCAGAAGATGGTATCAAAGGATATGTTGCCAGCATCAACAAGGATTACCTGAACGGATTGACTTATGCCGGAGATGCTAAAGATGCAGATGGCAAAAAAATACTTCCTACAGGAAAGTTAATTATGGGAGGCCGTGAAATGATTCCGGTTTCTCCGAATATCCCTTCAAATGGTGAGTTCTCGATGACCATCGGCCTTGACCGTGAATTGTCAAAGGTAAACTTCTCCGCAAGCATATCAACCGATGACGCTGATGTGGCAAAAGGCAAAGTTGCGTTCCTTGAAGACGATGGTATCGTTGTGGCACGTATTTCACGTAAGGCAAGCCCGTTTGCTGAACAGATTGGCGATTGGTATGTTCCGGCTAACAACTGCGTGGAAGACTGGCCTATCAACAATCATGCTTTGGTTAACAATAAGTATACTGCACTTTGCGACGGTACATTCGAAGGTTCTTTCATATTTGACGGTACATCTACAACTCCTATCACAAATTGGATGAAAGACGTAACAATCCCTGCCGGATTCAATGGCGTAGCTCCTGCCTCCAGCGTAACTGAATATCGTTATAGCTGGAAATTGCAACCCGGTGCAGAGTTGACTAAGAATAGCAATCCGGTTTATCTTAGTGGTGACAAAGGAACAATCTATGCTCCCGTATTCTACACTACCCCTAACTATAGCGCTAGCACTAACTCTGTAACTGTCATCTGTACTCAGGCCACTTATACTGATAGAGGCGTGTTTGCAAACAGCAACATGATTGATACTTATATTGATGCTGCCTTGAATGAAACTAAAGAAAATATCGAAATATTTACTACTGCCGAAACTGGTGGCGCTGCATTGAATGTCGAAAATCCTTTAGTATACGAGGCTGCGACTGCTACTACGCTCAATAAGAATGATATTCTTGCCAAAGTAAAAGTAGCTGTAAATAATTGGGGAATCAAGATGTTTGATACTCAGGCAAAATATGATGCGGCAGCAGCAGCATTGACCGGAGCTGACAAAACAGCGTGGGAGAATGGCGCTACACCTTCTTTCGTAGATTACAAGAAAATGATGGACCGTTTCTATGTATCAGTTCTGTTGCAACAGAGATTGGCTAACAAAGGCTCTAAAGTAACCGGAACTCAGGTTTCTGTCGCTGATAAAGCAAATTGGGGCAATGGTATCTCGACAGGTATTGACGCATATTATACCAATGCCGATACCGATTCTTTGATGGTAGGTTATAAGAAGCTGACGGATAACGATGTTGTCAACCGCGCTTTCTACCTTTCTTCAGATATGAATGCATCTTCAATACAGGAAATGCTGGCTAACGCCATGTATATGCCATCTCCGGTTACTGCCGGTGAGAGGAGCGGAGCAGAAGTACGTGCCGCTTACTTTGCTGATCTTGCTGCTTTTGAATACTTCAAAGGTCAGAAGTTGTACTACCGTGCCGATGTGGCCGACTATGTAGGAGGTACATCCAACAAGCTTACCGAACGTAACATGTACTATGTATCCAGAGGTACTATCCAGTCATTGGGAGCCAAGACTATCCATGATGCCATCTATTCAGACCAGAATACAATGCACATCGACGTGACGGTTAACGACTGGAAGTTGTCTATCAACCAAATTCCTATGTAATTCATGTATGAGTGTTCGTAATACTGAAACCCCGAGCTTCGCATAATTAAGCGCAAGCTTCTACACCCGGGAGGGGGTGCGATCCCCGTTTTCCCTTCCCGGTTTTATTAATCACGAGAAACGAAAATGAAGAAATTACTCCCGATACTGTTTGCTGCTTTGCTGATGCTCTCCTCGTGCATCCAGGACGAACTTGACGCCTGTGCCGGACGGCTGCATATATACTTCAGCTATATATACGGTCAGACCAACCAATTCTACGAAACAGCCAAGACCGACGTCCACCTGAACTACTACTACAAAGAAAGCGGCGATAAATTCCGGGAAACCACGATAGAGAGAGCTTCTATCGGCATTAACAATCCTTACGTCAGGGAGAAACAGAGAGAAGATAAAGACTCCATCACCCTGGTAGCCTGGACACACGACGAACGTGTGGATTATGTGGATGCCGCCGCCACGCCGATGGGCGTAGGCTATGTCCATCTCAAAGAAATTACCCCGGGAAGCGGTATCTGCACCCCAGTGGACGATCTGCTCTACGGGCAGACATCCTTTCATGCGGGCACGCACATTGAGCGCCGGGACGTCACCATCCCCTTTGTACGCGCCGTGTGCCGTGTACGCATCACCATGATTCCGCAAACCGTGCAGGACGGTGACGCGGACATTGACGTTAACGGGCGGCGTAATACCTACGCCCCGGTTGTCATCCCCCATGCCGACGATTACACCTTTCACCTGGCGGGGACTCGCAACAAGATTGATTACAACAACATAACTTCGGGAGAGGAAATCATCCTGAATCCGAAGGCCTATTACGATGAAAAAGACGGTAACGTGAAAACCGCCTGGTTCGGTGCTTTCTCTTCACTCGAAGAATACCTGAAAGTGAAAGTATATATTAAGGACGCTCCCGCAGCTACGTTCGACTGTGCGCCCATTCAGCTTGCTTCCACGCCGGGCGATTATATAGACCTTGTGATAGACGGGCATTACATCCGCCCGCAAATGTCCATCAAGGTGAATGGCTGGAAGCTGGCGACGGTGGAGAGTAGTATGTAAACTAATAACTGTTAAGAATGAGACATATCAAAGCATACATATTGACAGCCTTGCTTGCCGGAGCCTTTTTCTCCTGCATGGACGATACGCTGAACTACACGGAGTATAACCCCTTCCCGCAGGAAGAAGACTCCGGTGACCGTGAAATGCGCCTGAAGGTGAGTGTCCCGAAAACTTACAGCGCCGGAGCGGCGGGAAGCGTAGACCGGGAAGAGCGCATCGACACGCTGGACGTGCTGGTGTTTGCCCCTGCCGCCGGAAACCCCGGTAAGAAATTCCTGCGCAGTGCCGTCACCGGTTCTGTGGTGAAGGATGAGGACGGTAACGTAGTGAAGAACGTATTCGAGGTAGTGATGCCGTTGGGCAAGGATATGGATGTGCATGTGTTTGCCAATGCCCATAGCGACCTGATACGCAACGGCGCTTTTGCCTCCAACGGTAAAGAGATGCAGTCGGTGCTGGGCAAAATCACCACTGCCCGCAAATACGATATACAGCAAGAAGACGTGATGCTGCCCATGCATGGCTCCGTGACGGGTATCACCGTAGACAAGGACAGCAAGGACGTACTCCCCGTGAATGTACTTCGCTCTTTGGCAAAGGTGAGCGTGATGATAAACGGAAGCGTCTCTGCCGGTGATGAACTTGTAGGCGGCGAACTCGATGAATTCAAGCTCTATGAGATGTACGTGTTCTTCCCTGCCGACAGTGCCCTTGTGGCGACTGCCGATACCACGCAGTTCTATACCGTTCGCCCCGACTCGGGCAACGTAAAGACAGCCACACTCCCCGCGAAGCTGCGTGCCGGAAACCGTCCGGACTCCATTTCCATCAAAAGCGCTAGCGTAGTGAAGAAGATAGAAAGCATCTACCTTTACGAAAACATCCCCTGGACAAAGGACGGATTCGACTATGCCACCTCCCGCGTGGTGCTGGGCGGCACATTCTATGACAAAACCACCGGCAAACCGGACAAGAACGCCGACGGCACGCCCAGAATCAGCTACTACCGCATTAATTTCCAAGATAATAAAGATGTGCAATACCCCGTGTTGCGCAACCACCATTATGTGCTTAGCATCATCTCCGTAGCCGCTCCCGGCTACGATACCCCCCGGCAGGCAGCCGAAGGCAAGCCTATCAACATAGCCGTCACGGTGTTCGACTGGATGAACGAACTGCACGAGATCGTGAATGATGGGCAAAGCTATTTTGATATGTCAGGCAAGCACATTGCCTTGCCCCGTAACGCCAACTTCACACGTTACATCGACGTGGATTCCGATGTGCCCGTGGATGAATGGAAGATGTACTTCAAAGACACCTACAACGGAGCCACCACTCCGCAAACATGGTTCAAGGATAAACAGAATAACGACAGCATCGATGCCACCAAAGGCGCGACTCTTGAAAATAGCCGCTACAAAGTGACCAAAACTGCTGACAAGATCACAGTCGAAGTATTGAAAAAATATAGCGATTTGCCCCCGGTGCCTTCCACGGAAAGGCGTGAAGACGTGCTGGTGCTGATGGTACGCAACCTGCGTATCTATATCAGCATCACACAACTGGACAAATCACCGGACGACTGGGGTAATGGAGGGGATAATGAAGTGGAGGTTGCTCCTAAAACAAATGATACGGAAGTAGATGATGTATATACTACAGATTGGGAAAACGATAATACAAAAATTGAAACGGATGGAAATCTGAATTGACTATTTTACAAATTATGCCGATACAGAAATATGAAACAGAAAGTATTGATCTATATAGTTTTGTTAATGGCTCTTTTTGTTAGCTTTACTGCTTGCCATAAGGAGGCTTGTTTGGATACCAACATTATTCATCGTCATAATTCTTTCCGACTAACCTATGTTATTCCGGAAGTTGAAGCATTGACGCGTATTGCAGATGTGCCGGTTGCCAAGATAGACGAAAGCAGAGTCAGAAGTTTACGATTGCTGTTTTTTGAATACGATAATTATAATAATGGAAAGTATCTAGGAACTCTGAGTGGAATAGTAGAAGGAAACACACTTGCAAGTACGGGAAATATGATTATTGACTTCGGAGTAGAAGGTGGAGTTCTGAATGACGATACTGATTATAACGTACTAATCATAGCTAATGCCGATAGTTACAATTGGAACGCAGATATGTTTCAGGCCTTCTGTACGGGTAAGACAGAAAACATGGTTAAAGTGCAGTTGCGTCCTCTTATGCCCATGGAAGATTCTGCTACCGATAAGAATCTTTATGTCATACAGGACGGTTGCTTGCCAATGAGCGCTACAGCAGTGAAAAAGGCCGGAAAAGATATGAGTGTCAATTTATTACGGGCTATGGTACGTATAGATGTGCGTGTAGCCAATGAACAAAAAGATGAAATTATACTGACAGAGGCACTACTGCGTAACTCTTCGTCAGTCTTGCCGCTTTTTAGTGATCCGTTAGATGTTTCCTCACAGCGTTTAGCCCTTCGTACCCCTGCACTGTCAAAAGACAACTTCAGCATTAAGGGGGGATTGTATGCAGTTGAAAGTTACCGTACGATAAGCAGTCCTAAAATAAGAATGAATGAAGCTACTTGTTTGCTAGTAAGTTGCCATAAGAGAAGTTATAACGGAGCACGTACGTGGTATCGAGTAAATGTAAATATTGATGCGTATGACGTTCAATACCTTCGTCGTAATAATGTTTACACGGTAGTTATTAATAGTATTGTTATGCAGGGAGCAGAATCGGCGGATGAAGCATTCGGATCAGATATGACTTATATTAAGTCCGTTACTATTCCGGGAGAATGGAATGATAGTGGAGTAACTCCGCCCATAGTCGAAATACAGTAATAATAAGTAGTGAAGTCTAAGTTATAAATATGAAGTGATGAAATACAGATGTAATTTATTGGATTGGATACGGCAAGGAATGATGGTTGTCATGAGTGTCGGTTCATTGTTTGTGAGTTGTTCAGGAGGAGAGGTACCGGAGATAGACAGGGAAGGTATTCAGGCATTGCAGGTAGAATCAGCACGCATGGATTCGGAGATACTTACACGTTCTATTACTTTGGTTACCTCAGGAAGTATCGGTTTATTTCTTCGCAATTTGCCTGATTATGATGTATATACTGATAAGAATAATGTACATTATATTTACGGAACGCCCTCGTGGACGGTGAATGCCGGTACTACTCCAATTTATCTGGGAGGAGACAATGCCAATGTATGTGCTTACTATCCTTATCTTGCCGACAATAATGATATTTCCATTGCGATGCAATCAAGAGGTTACAATGCAAACTATGACTTGGCGTATGCTACAAATGTGATGATGAATGGTACATCGGAAACATCTGATCCTGTGGCCGGAACTGTGGGTTGTAAGGTTTCATTTACGATGAAAAGGGCTTATGCTATGCTAGCTTTTGAGTTTGTGCGCAGTAACTATCCGGGTACTTGTAAAATTACTGCTATAGAGATACAGAAATGTGTTCAAAGTGGCTCTATCAATATTTCCAATGGCAATCCGGGAAACTCAGTTCTTGCTGCAGGAACAAGTTTTACTTATCTGACAAGTCCTATGGAAGCGATCACTGTTCCTCTCAGTAATTCTTATATCACAGGAAAAGATGCGGCTCATATGTACGAAAATTGCCTGATTGTTCCGGGTGATAACAGAAAATCAGCTGGTGCAGATGTCGGCGGCTTTCTTGTAGTATTGACAGTAGATAATCACACCATGACTGCTCAGGTGCCATATAGCGCTTTACCGAAGTTTGAAGCTGGGAAAATTTATACTGTTGGATTATCACTTAAAGGTACGGCCACTGAAATAGGAACGGTGACTATTACGGACTGGGTGGCCGGTCCTTCTACGGGAGGTCCTTATGAACCGTTACCGTAGAGATTTGTGAAGGATTGAATGATAGGAGGAAATAGGAGAATAAAAAGAATATAAATAATGAAAATAGAAAGATATAGTAAGCTTTTATGGGGAGCGGTCTTGTTCTATACCATTTTTGCTTGCTCACAACAAGAGGATGTAAAGATGAATGGAGGTATAGGCGGATCGGGGGGAGAATGGGTACCGATTGATGTAGAAGCCGGTATTGACATTGGAATCCAAACGCGTGTAGCGACTATAAGTAATGGCTCAATTGGAGTATATCGCACTTTCCCAATCAATGGATCATCCGCCCAGTATAATGTGAAATATACGAATACGGGTAGTGGATGGGTAGCAACGGATACAAATAATAAAATACTTGTGGGTAGTGAATCTGCTACTTTATATGCTTATTATGATCCTGCAGGTACGGCAGTTACTGCAACGAACTCCACTATTGTCACTATTCCTCAGACTGCTGTTGCTTTCAATGCAGCCGCTCCTAAAGCATTTTTCTATGCAACGGCACCCGTATCTCCTGTTGATAATAAGAATCGTGTGGCGAATTTTAGTATGAAACCGGCTCAATGTATGCTGACTTTGAACATAACTCGTCATGCTGAATATGTGAATGGAAATTGCTGTGTTTCTGTGGTGGAAATGAAAACAGCTAACAATACTAATTTTAATGCAACTACTCAAGTAGATATTAGTAAAGCGATGAATACACAAGCCACTACTGCCGTAGTGGGTAACTTCCTTTACAATGTTGCGGCCGGTGATGCTGTATTTAGCGGAATGAATGCAAGTACAACCAAAAGTCTCAGTATTCTTTTGCCACAGCATACAACAAGTGTGAAACGTAAGTTATTTCTGACCATAGACGGTACCGTACGTAGTGTGGAAATAGCTTCTACCGGATTGTACAACGCCGGGATGAATTATTCGGTAAATCTAATCATAAAAGATGTTGCTATTATAGTGAATGGAAATATTACGGTAGCTGATTATGGTACTTCTATTACAGGTACACCTGCTGTGCCGGATCAGGCAATTTAAAAAAAAGAAAAGTATATGAAACAGAAAGAACTGACAACTGTAGGGTGGACATCGTCTGCAATTTGTAACAAAATAGGATGGATTACTATGGCAATATTACTGGTTTGCTGCGAAAGTGAGCTGATTGACCAATCGGTTGATGTGTCATTTGTGGAACCGGGAGAATCCGTTTCTGTGGACTTTTCTTTATCAGATATTGAAAGTTATAGTGGAGGAACAGTGACTCGTGGCGAAGTAGATAACGACGTTGTTAGTGAATGGGTAAATGTTTGTCAGGATATTCCGGTTCAACGGAGTGCGGAGGATGTGATTTGTGAGCAAATACCTGCTGCTACGTTAGATATTGTGGCTGATAGTACGGACGTACATACCAGGGCCAATATCGTGTTGAATAATGTCTTTTTTCGCGTAATAGCTTATTTGAAAAATGGTAATAGTTACACTTATGCCGGTCAGTGCGATTATCAGGCTAAAGGCACTTCGGTGGCAACAGCTGTTAATCCTACAGGTGGTATGCGATTGAAAGCAGGTGTTTATAAATTTGTGGCATACTCTTTTAATTTAACAAGCAATACATTAGGGGCTGCCTTGTCTAACCCGGTCTATAATGGTACTAATATAAGTGTACCGAATATGAATAATGATTTTATGACTTGCGAAACGGCTGATTTAACAATTCCGGTGGCTAAACCGGCAATCAGTTTGAGTTTTACACATAAGTTTTGTCAGGTGGCTATTAATGTGGCTATATCGGGATTTTCTCCAAATACGGTGACTGTGTGTAATGGCATATATACAAATGCAGGGGGATCGGGCATCGTGTGGAAGGTTGGTCCGGCAGGTAATAACCTTACGTATACAGCGGGCAATTCTCCCTCAGTCAGTAATGCAACAGGATTGAATTCGGCCGCTGTGTGGAGTACCCAACGTATTCTCCCTATTACCGAAAAGAAGTTGAGGATTAATTTTACGAATTTGAAGATTGGCGGAAGGACGGCAAATGCTTCCTATGTAGAGACATCAGCAAACGTAGCCTTTCAGCCGGGTGGTAAATACACAGTGAAAATTAGCTATAAACCAAGAGTAGGTATCAACGTGGCAGCTGCGGATATCGAAAGTAAACAGTCCACTTGTACAGCTGATAGTAAGAATAAACTGGCTACTTTGACGTGGGCACCAAGTAATTTGAATCAATATAACACATTTGCAGGGGGACTAGATATATCACATCTCTCTGGTGCGTATTTTAATTTCTATAGTACATATACCGGGAATACAAATGAGAATAATACAGATCCTTGTTCAAAAGTCACTCTTGATGGTGGAGGATGGAGAACCCCGTCAATTAATGAACTTACCTATTTGGCAAATTGTGTCATAGATCAATCAATAGTACCAAGTCCTGTTAAAGGTATGTGGTTTATGAGTAAAACGAAGGGATTATTATTACCAGCGGCTGGAGGCCGATATGGACGTGGAGGTAGTGGGCTTACGCCAACATCAGAAAATGGCATAGCAGGTAGTTATTGGTCCAGTACATCCATTCCAAATACTACTGCTGCATATGGTTTATACTTTCTGACTGGATCGGTGAGAACCGACATAGATGCGCAGAGTCAAAAGAATACAGGCAACACAGTACGCTGTGTAAAAGGTACAAAGTATTAATAATAAGAGTCTGTTTAAATTTAGCTCAGTATTATTAGGAGAGTTATTTTTGAAGATGCTTTTCTGCTTTTATAAGGACCATAGCAGGCTATGTGATAAAAAAAGAGGAAAACAGATAGAAAACTAACTCAAAATAAGCTAAATAAAAGCTTTTAGGAGGAAAATTTAAACAGACTAAGTATACTCACTTTTTATAAATTAAAGATGAAAGTAATAATATCTTTTGTTTTACATATTGGAACATTTTTGACAATAACATTATTGTATGCTTGCTCTACTGATGAATTACAAATAATTCATGACAAACCTACAGGCACTCTATGTATTAGTTCGGTTACTACCAATTTTCTGGAAACTACCATAGAAACAAATACGCGTGCATCTACTATCATATTAAATAAGGAAACAGACAAGATTGGCGTTTTTCTTTTGGCCGATCCTGCCAACGGGTATCCCGAAACAATATTAAATCGGGCATATGTGTATGGGAGCCCTATGTGGAAATCAGAAGCCGAATTAACTCTACAGGATGAAGCTGCCCGAATGATAGCAGTTTATCCTTATAATGAAAGCCAGAATTCGACGGACGTTTGTCTGAATAGTGAAGTTTACGATCTGGCAAACGAATATTATTATCAGAATTTTAAGGCTTCGTTCATTAATACTTCTGTGGCGCTGAGTTTAAAACGGGCTTATTCTTTATTACGATTTATAATTATTAAGGGTGAAAAAGAAGCGTCTACAGGAAAAGGAGAATATACAGGAGACGGAAGCGTTAGTGAACTTGCTTTCACAGCAAACATTCGTAAGGAAGGAACACTCGACCTCATCAATGAGACTGTTTCGGGAAGTACTGCTAATGTTACATTGCGTACCGATTTTGGCGGAACGCCTGTTACGGCTGTTAAAGTGTCTGAATTGGCAGGTAGTTTACGTCCTCCCTATGCCGATTTTTTGATAGTACCTTATTCTCCGGGAGGTGATATAACATTTTTTGTCACCATTGATGGCAAACAGAAAAGTGCTAAGTTACCTATAGCCGCCTTGTTGGGTGTGACTGGCAGAATAGATGCTGGAATAAAATATGAAATACTGATTGTGATTCGTCCCACAACTCTTGATGTGATAAAGGGACTGACTACGGAAGAGTGGACAGGAGAAGATACATCTGTAGAGGGCAATTATGTGATACAATAAAAAAGAACGGAGATGAGAATGAACAATTTGATTTATGTATTATTGGTTTCTTTGTTTTTTGTAAGCTGTGTAGACAGAGATGAAAGAGGCATAACATACCTTCAACCGGAGAAAACGGTTGTGCCTCTTAGCGTTAACCACGTACGTATAGCTGAACTACTTGCCAGTAGAAGTGTAGTTGTACCCGCTGTTGGGAAGATCGGTTTTTTTGTGAAGGGTGACAGTCACTATGCAGAAGTGAACAATCGACAGGGAGTTTTTAGCGCTGACCGTCAAAGATGGATTCCTAATGATAGTATCTGGCTCAATAATACTGCTGCACAGATAGGAGTTTATTATCCCTATGATCTGTTCCAAGATACTTCGCAGAAACTAATATTAAAAGCTATCAAACGACCTGTAGACGGATCAAAGGATTTGTGGAGTAACTGGTTTACGGCAGATAATGTGAAAATGAATATTGATCTGGAGCTCAAACAACTTTATACCCGTTTGCGACTGACCTTTGTACTGGATACAGATGCTTTGTATACGGGCGACGCCAATATGACACGTTTGTATGTTACTGGAGCCGATATTTACAGCGGAGCTTTATATACTCCCGTAAATGGTGCGTACGGGGAATATACGGGAATCGGTATTTTTGATCCGGGCATTGAACAGGTTAAAATAGTTGGCACAGATGCTACATCACTTGATGCCGTGTGTATTGATTTGCTTATGATTCCTACAGTCGCTTTGACAGAGCCGGTCACCATTGTGGCAACTGTAGATGGGAAAGTGATGCGTGTCACTATTCCTAAAGACAAGTTAGGAGGCACTCTTGCAGCCGGACGTCTTAATAATATAGTTATCAAACTGAGACCCACTTCACTGGTTTTTTCTGACATTGAAATAGAAGACTGGAATGTACAGACAGAGTTTGAAGCCGGTGGAGCGGAATTTACAGTGATATGATAAAACGGATAAAACTTCTAAAGAAAAAAAACAGTATGTATAACGGAATAAAGAATAAGTTCGTGACTTTTATGTATATCTTAACTGTAGCATTGATGGTAGCTTGCACACAAGATGATAATCAAATGAGTTCTCCTCCGGTTTTAGAAGACGGAACCCGAACCTCGTTGGGGATCGTTTCCACTTTTTTGAATTGTGATGCTATATCCACTCGTGCTTCTTATCTTATTGACGGAACGCATAGCATTGGCTTCTTCGTAAAGGCGAATGTCCCCAATGGTTATGCTCCTGTAAGTAACCGAGAGGGAATATACAGTGGTGCTCCGCGCAACCTGTGGTTGCCTGCAGACAGTATCTGGTTGAATGAGCATTTTGCAGATCTAGCTGTTTATGCACCTTATGATGTTACCCAGCCTACTACAGGTGTACTGAACCTTGTGGCGGGATTGCGTACGGATGCATCAAAAGATATTTGGTATAAGCATTTTACAGCTAACAATCGAACTCAGAAGGATAACCCTGCTTCACTCTCTCTGGTGTTGAATCATATTTACACCCGCTTGACTTTTGTCTTTTACCGGGATGTATCTTATTCAAGCACAGCAACTATCTCTAATTTAAAACTGACGGGTGCTGATATCTATACAAAGGCTGTGTTTAATCCTTTTGACGAGAATGAAGTCAGCCGATATACTTGTTCGGCACCTGGAGTTGACGTACCTCTTTCTGTACCTCTTACGGTAGGTGAGAACAAAGAGACCGGTGCTATCTTCGATCTGTTACTTATCCCGAGTACTTTAACAGAAGGCATTACCGCTACTGTCATTGTAGATGGTAGAAAGATGCAGATAATGATTCCTCAGGGCAGTTTTGCAAATAGGCTAGAAGCTGGTAAACAATATCGTGTTGCAGTGAAGCTAATGGCTGCCGGATTAAACATAACATCTGTGATAGTATTTGCTTGGGAGGATATAGAAGTGGGGAACGGCGATGCTGAATTTGAATAAATAGAAAATGAGAAATAAAGATGAACAGAATGTATAAAGAGAAATGGAGTTATTGGGTTAGTGTTTTTATCTTCCTGCCCATGGGATTGACAGGTTGTTCGGAATATGAAAGACAGCTGACAGAGGAGGTTCAAAGAGAGCCTACCTTGTTAACTGTGGTTTCTGCTACAGTTGTAAATGATGAGCGAATGGGTAACGGGAACGATAAGACTCGTACGGCGGTCACTGTACCATTGGAAAACGGGGATCAGATTGGTGTTTTTCTGACAGCTATCTCTGGAAACTACACAAATACATGTTACACTAGGGATGACGGAATATGGAGGCCGAATACACTGAGAGACCGTTCTTCTCTTTTAGGATCAGGAATGGTTTGTGCCTATTATCCGTGGAAAAAAACTTTTACTACTACTGATTTTTCCCTTATTCCGCAGTTGTATACGGTTGAAAATGATATTTGTTTTGCTACGAATCAAGCCATAGACGATCACACGGGACAGGCTCCTGTAGCATTTGAAATGAAGCGTGCATATGCTATGCTGGAGTTGGAGGTTGTTCGTTCCACTGCGCAGGATGATGCTCTTTTAACTGCTCTGAAACTGGAAAACAAGATGTTGCCTGCTTTCCGCTCTCTGAATATTGCTACAGGTATCTATGGCACACTTACTACAGCGGGAGAACTTGCGTTTCCGGGATTAAGGATTGTATTATCAAGAAACAATACTACATCGCTGAGAATTTTGTTACCTCCCTGTGAGGTGCTCAATAGTTCCGGGCTTAAAGTAACTTTTATTGTTTATGGAAAAAAAATATCATTTATGGTGTCAACAAATAGCGTCATGAAAAAGTTTGAAGCAGGAAAGTGCTACAAAGTGAAAGTGAATGCAAATGGTACTTATTATGTTGTAGCGGCGGTTACCTTAGCAGACTGGAATTTGCAGGATTTGGATAATGGAGGAATAGGTTATGTTCCGCTTTTTTAATTTTAAATTAAATAATTTTAAACAATGAAACAATTAAACAAATGCATAAATCTGAAAATGATTCTAGGTATTACTTCCTTCTTATGGATAGCTTGTACGTCCGAAAATCCAGAAGGATGTGACAAAGAAATCTCTTCCACTAATTTTGTTCCGGTACACATTGCTTCAGCTCGGATAGACATGGAGGTTAACACCCGGATAGATACAGGTACTATTACCACTTCCGGTAACAAGTTGATTTTGTTTCGTCCTGCTGGTGGAGGATGGACAGCCCAGAATGAGGTGGTTTATGAATATCGTGTAGCTGAAGGTTGGGTGCCAGCTGCAACGGATACTCTTTTTGTGGACGAGAGACCCTCAACCCTCTATGCTGTTTATGATCCACAGGGACTAGTTACATTTACTTCAGGCACAACAGTAACAGAAAATAAATTGTTGGCTCAGACATATACTGAAGAGCAATTGTGGTTTTATGATAACACGCAGACAGCGGTTGTTGGTAGCCAGGCAGCTGCTTTTTATCTACTGCCTGCTTATGCTCGGATTACTTTAAATATTACCCGGCATCCGACAAATTACATAGATGGTGATTGCCATATTGGTGATGTCGTTTTACAGCAGGACGCTGACTTTGTTAAGGCAGCAACGATGGATATTGCAACAGCAACGTTGGTAGAAGAAGAGAAATCGGCAATGGGCACTTGCCTGCAAAATATGAATGTAAACTTAATGCCTGGTGGAAGGAATGCCGAATATGACAAACTGGTGCCTCCGCAACGATTGGTCAACGGATTGAAGATTACATTGGAGGTGGATGGTAAAGAACTATCGGTCATTGTGCCATTGCCCGAGAATTATCTGAAATCAGGCAATCACTATTACATTACTTTGACAGTGACAAATACTGGAATTATTGTATCGGATGTTCTGATGAAAGAGTATACTGACGGAGACACGATAAGCAGTAAGGATACATCGATCTAAAACTATAAATAACAGATATGGAGATGAATCGACACAATCGTCTATCAATAAAAATGTACATGAACATCTGTGTAGTGTTCATATGTATGGGATGTACAAACAGTGAAGAATACCTGCAAGTCTCTCATAAAGGTCAAAACGAAAAACAGGTAGCTGTTAATATTATAACACAGGGAATAAGACCTTATGGCCGGGAAAGAGGAACAAAATCTGCCCAGAAGAAAGGGGAAGTAAACAAAATCTGTTTTTGGGAAAATTACGAGGATAAATATACGTTGGAGACCATCATAGAAGAAACGCCCGATACGGAGTTTATTGTTACTCGATCAGAGGTTGCACTTGACTTAACTACTTTGCGGGTGGTAGTGTATAATGCAAAAGGAGAAAAGGCAGGAAACTGTATTTATGATGTGGTGGATGGAGTTGCTATACCCAAAGAGGGGCAACACCTTATCTTGCATAATAGTACTGATCCATATACCTTCTATTGCTATACACCTGCTAATGATTTTGATACGAATACAAAGCAGGTGACTGTAGTCCCTGGAGATAACTTTGCTTACAGTCAGTTTGAGGAAACAGTGAATTCTGTTTCCGGGACTTTGGATGTTACAATTCCTGCACTGACACCATTAATGAGTAAACTCTATTTCAGAGTAAATGCGTCAGAAGATCAATATGCTGTTGACAAGCTGTATAATCCTTCTATTGAATGTGACGGGACAATGGTCGGCGCTTTGGCCGCTAAGGGTGTTTGGGCTTTGGGGAGTGCAACTATTACTTCCATTCCTTCTGTAGGGAAATCGGTCTCTTTTACAAATAACAGTGAGACATATGTACTTCCAGTAGTGAATACAGGTGATTTGACTTTTTCTATGAGTCGTCTTATAGTAGGAAATATATCGAGAACGGGGTCTACGTTTACTGCTTCCGGAGGTTTCGCGTTAGAGGCAGGGAAGAAATATACGGTTTCGGTCACAGTGAAACGGAATATATATTTGCAGCCAGCCGGATTGGGATTAAAAGTAGCAACCGGTAATTTGATGCGTATATCAGGAAACTGGAAATTGGCTCCAGATCAGGGATATTATACTTATTTGCCTAAAGGAGGAGACTATTTTTGCTGGGGAATAGCTGATCCGAATAACTTTGGTAACGGTGTTTGGGGAACTACCATGAACGATTTAAATCAGGCTTGTTCAAGTGTATTAGGAGCCGGCTGGCGTGTACCTACCAAGGCCGATATTGAAAAAATAGCCGATATGCCCCGAGTATGGGGTAAGTATAAATCAAGCGGTTATGCCCAAACTGAAACATATGGATATTATATAGGTATTACTAATGTAACTACTGCCCAAAATAATCAGGATAGTTATCTTTTTCTTCCGGGTGCAGGACAGCGAGTGAATGATTCTGCTAATCCTCGCATGGAGAATTTGGGAATTACTAATTACTGGAGTAGCGAATATATAAAGTATTTTGATACGGAGGGAGGATATTGCCTGGCTGTTTCAGAAGATTACGGATTATCGGTCTCTAGCAGTAGAGGGGATTGGGGATTCTTGATTCGTTGTGTATCAAACTAAGAATATGCATTACAAACAATGTATTTATCAGTTGAGGCTTCATCGGGTATATATTCCTCTAGTATTATGTATCAGGATGACAGTGACAAACATCTCGCTAATCGGGTGTACTCCGTGGGATAAGCCGATCAATCGCCTAATCGAAGAAGAAGTTAAAGGAAATCCGGCGGTACTCTTTCCTGAAACAAGTCATTGTTTCAGGTTACCGGAAATTCCCCAGGTGATAACAGATGTACAGGAGCGGAGAAATTATATCGCTACACACTATTGGCAGTATTGCTCTTTTGAAGATACAGCATTTGTTTGTAGTGATACTCTTGAGCAAATTTTTGCTGATTTTATAGGAGTTCTGACATATACAGATAATAAAACAGCTGTAAGAGCGATTGGAAATCTTCTTGTTGCATCAGAAAATGATTCAGTAGCTCGGTATCGTTTTCGTAATCTAAGTGAACTCTATCTTGACGACCCCAATTCGCCTATGTGTAATGAAACGTATTATATAAGAGTGTTGGAGCAAGTTATCAATTCACAATATTTAAGTATGGGTGAAAAATTGCGTTATCAGGACCGACTCAAGCAAATGAAGAAGAATCGCCCTGGAATGGCGGCAACAAACTTTACTTATACTCAGGTGGATGGTAAAGTAGCAACACTTTATGAAGTGAAAGCGAAGTATACATTACTCTTTTTCTATGATCCGAATTGTGAGGCTTGTAAAGCGATGAAACAGATCATACAAGAGTATGTTTGTTTACGGGAGCTTCAGCATCAAAATTCACTTTGCATTCTAGCAATTTATCCTGGAGAGCAAGTAGACGAGTGGATACGTGGACTAGCAGGTATGCCGAGGCAATGGTTAATTGGATATGATGCTGATCAACAAATACATGGTAAACAACTTTATAGTCTACGTGCATTACCCTGTTTATATTTTTTAGATAGTAAGAAACAGGTGTTGTTGAAGGATGTTACTTTAAATAATATCTCTCGTTTTTTACAAAGTAAGGAATGGAATAAATAATATTAAGTAGAACATGATTGGCATTACTTAGAAAATTTATTGTAGAAGTAAGATAAAAGAACGTCCCGCAACCAAATAACGAACGTACAGAAGCGTCTGTCATTTGCCCCTATCAGGCATATTTCCGGAATAGACCCCGGGCGGGACTTCTTTTCTTCATTGAAATAAATAAAAACAAATAAAAAGGAGAAACACGCATGATTGAATTAGCAGACATAGCCACCCTGGCTTTCATCGTCTCGGGAGTCACTTACCAGGGCGTAAAATACTGGCGCAGCGACAAGCGGGTGAAGCTGAAACGGGAACTGCCCGTCAGCCTCATACTTCGCGAAACGGTGGTGCCGGAAAGCATCACACATGCCGTGGTGGTTGTATTCGACCGCCGTGGCTGTCTCGTCCGCAAGTTTCCCGAGAAGGAAATCATCCGGCGCAAAAAGTACTGTAAGCTGCCCTGTTCTTCCGCCGAAGGCATGATGAACTTCTGCGTGCTGTTCACCTCATCCACCCTCAGCCTGAGCGGCATCCACCGCCGGGCGGACATCGACCGCCAGTTTGCCGGCATCGGCGACTTGATGATAGCCGAAACCGGACTACAGGAAGTATCGGGAGCCGCCTCTCTGCCTCTCACCCTCACATCCGGCTGCAACGCCGCCACCGACGAACCGGAAGCAACCCCTATGGCACTCTCCATGCTGCTGCCCCCCGAACTGACCACCGACGCCATGGCAAAGGAACTCACCATCGACCTGCAACATTGCAGCGAACCGTGGAGCACCGGCAGCGTGCGCTACACCGAAGGCGAACCCGACAACTGGCTCGCCCTGCGCCGCGAAGGCGAAAAGCTCGTCCTGCAACTGCGCACCAACTTCTGCGGCATCGGGCGCGAAGCCACCGCCGAGATTTACAGCGAGGAACATGCCTACCGCTTGAAAGTGTGCCAGCAACTCATGGGCATCCACCCCACGCTCACCGTCAGCCGCCGCCTCTACGTCACCTCCGGGCAAAAGAACGAAGTAGTGCCCGTCACCGTCACCCCCGACAACGAGGAAGCCGCCTGGCGCATCAAAAGCGCCAACGCAGGCGACGGCGGCTGCTGGTACACCGTCCATCCGCCCGTAGGCATCCACCAGAAAGGCACGAAGACCCTGAAAATACACCTCGAAGCCAAACCCGCCAACGTCCGCTCGCGCTCGCTGACACTGACACTGGAAGCGGGCACATACCCCTTCAGCCAGACCACGGAAATCACACTGATGCAAGGCGTCTGCTTCGAATACTACATCGAATACCCGCTCGACGACGGCTGTGCCCGCCACAACGGCGTGATAGAAACCCCGCTTTCCTACACCGAAGCGGACGGACTGAAAACCTACACCGTCTGCGTGGACAGCAACCAGCCGTGGCGCATCATCCGCGACGAACAGGCAGACTGGGTGGACGTGAGCGAACCCGAACTGCTGCTGGGGCTGTATGGCGGACGCTTCACCGTACATGTACATTCCAACGCCGGCAACCGGGTGAAGAGCGGCTTCCCCGCCGCCCGCCACACGGTACTCTCTCTGGTCAATGACACCGGCATCGTAAAGGACATCCTCATCTATCAGGGCGGCTACGTCCGCATCCGCGGGCAGTACTGGCTCGACCGCAACCTGGCAGGCGGCAACGGCAAACTGGCGCAGGTAGCCATCCCTTTGGGGCTGGAAGTCGGAAGCAGGCTGAACCACGGCGCCTACTTCCAGTTCGGATGCAAGGACAGTGAATGGTCGGAAACGTTCGTCCCCTACAAAGGAAACTGGTATGACGGCACAGCCGAAAATCCCGCGCGGCTCGATACGCTCGACCCGTCGCCCAAGGGCTGGCGCGTCCCCTCACGCATCGAGATGGAAGCTTTCCTCAACCGTCCCGCCGCACCCATGGAGCTGCAACGCGAGGAAGACCGCACGAACATTTGTATCCTCAGCGACGACAGCGTGCCGGTATATCTCCCATTATGCGGGCACCGCAGCCACATCAACGGCTGCCGCATCACCATTCCCCACGGACACCGCTACTGGACGGGCAGCAGCCAAAGCCCGGTATATGGGTATTCGCTCTGTGTGGAACCCAGCCGCCAGATGTATATCATGCACGACATGAAGAAGTACGGGTTTCCAATCAGGTGCATACTGGATGGGGAGTGAGGGGCGAGATAAGTATATACCAAAAATAATGTAACAAGCAATATAAATAATATGAAGATAATAACAACGGAAGTTTTGATAAGCAGACAAATGGAAGTTCCCATTATCACCGGAGTATATGACCCGGTAAGCAGGAAGTACGACGGAACCATCACTCCGCAGGCTCCTATTATCGTGTCCGGAAGGCATCTCGACATGCTGGATTTGGGAAATATCAGGCTATGCCTCGCTTCGGCAGTAGATTATGGTAAAGTGATGGAAGTGCTCCATGTTTATAAATATGCACACAACCAGGTGATTGTCAGCCTGCCTTTCCTGATACCGGGAGAGTACTTCCCGGCAGTAAAGATAATGAAAAAAAAGAGCGAAGATGCTGTTTATATCTTTCCCGTATCATGGGTGGTGATGCAGGAGGGTTATGAAAGGGGAGGTTATCATCCCTGTTGCACCGACATCACAAAATGAAATAGAAAATATTGGTATGAAGAATAGAGTGAAAAATAGTTTGAGAAACAGGTTCGAGTATTTTGTGAATGAATATGGAACTTATACAGCCGCTGTAATACTATCGGGATTTCTGACCTTGATAACTTTTTGCCTGATTGCATTGTTGCTCTTTGCCGCTTGCAGGCAGAACCAGGCGGGCACGTCATCCGGTGAAGTTATCCCCGCTGCGACAGAAACCGTGCATGTGGCACATTATATCCGTCCGGAAATTCCCCAAATGATGACGGACCCGCAGCAAAGAGCGGCTTACTATGTGAAGCACTACTGGGATGGCTATTCATTGGCAGACACCGCCTTCATCCATAGTGACGAAACGGAACAACTGTTCTCCGACTTTATCAGCGCATTGGAGTACGTAAATCCCGAAGAAAGCAGCACAGCACTAAAGCGCATGATGTTCCGTATGGAAGAGGACAGCACAGCTTATTCCCGGTTCTGTTTCCTGAGTGAGAAATATCTGTATGAACCCAATTCCCCCATGCGTAACGAAGAATACTTCATCCCCGTACTGGAGCAAATGATCGACTCCAAACGCCTGACTGAATATGAGAAAATCCGTCCTGCCGACCAGTTGGAACAGGCGCACAAAAACCGTCCCGGAATGACAGCTACGGATTTCAGTTACGTCACTCCAGGAGGCAAGACCGCAAAATTGAGCCAACTGAAATCCGACTACATTTTGCTCTTTTTCTACGATCCCGACTGTACCAGCTGCCAGGAATTTGAACGCGTCCTTTCGGAAATGCCCTTCTTCCTCGACATACAGGAAAAAGGTATTTTGCGTGTACTTGCCATTTATCCCGACGAGGACGAAAACGAATGGCTGCTGAAATCTTCCAAGATGCCCCAAGGCTGGATAGTAGGCTGGAACAAGCAAGGGGATATTCGCAGCAAGACGCTCTACGAAATACGCGCCACACCCACGCTCTTCCTGCTCGACAAACAGAAGAAGGTGATATTGAAAGATGCTACTTTGGACCAAATTATCCGGCATTTGGCAATGAGCCAGCAAGGACAATAGGAAAAATAATAAATCGAAATAGAAATGATGATAAGAAAAAAGCTAAATCAATTGATGGGTAATTTTAGAGTGGTCTGCCTAAAGCTTTTATTCTGGATGTTTCTTCTCCTTATGAGAATATCCATGATCCTGTTCCTCTGTATTATCACTTTACCATGCCTCCTATTGGCAGTCATCATAGTTGGAAGTGATGATTTTTTGCAGCAGTATAGAACCATAACCGCAAACTTCAATGAACAAAGAGCAACTAATTATTAAAGTCGCTCAAAAGCGGCGAACGCCATATAAGGTAGTCAGGAACTGCCTGAATGATATAATCGAAGTATTGGTGGAAGCATTTGAAAGTGACACCAACGTAGCAATAACGGGATTTGGTACCTTTCAGGTAAAGAAAAGAGCCCCAACGAAAAGGATATTGCCTAACAACGGCAAAGGTCCCGGAAAAGGCGGCGAAAAGGTTGTTCTTACTGTACCGGAGAAGAGATGTATTAAGTTCAACCCTTCACCACATATCAACCGGTATTATTCCGAGAATCCTCTCCATAATTCCCAGCCGGAAAGAAAATCTTCCGAAAAATGACTTACATTTACTTCACCCTACATGGCATCACTTCAACTTACTTCGTTTCACTTTGTAAGTCTCTGAATAATAGCCAATAGACTACATCCGTGCTACCCTAGAAACAGGCTACACGGATGTTTTTGTACCCTCTAATGTACCCTACATGGGGCATCAATACCTCTATAAATGCCAACCCTCCTGAATTTTCCTCATAATAAGCCCTTTACATTCAATTTTATTGTCTATATTTGCACTTACTAAAAAATCAGTATAAACTCTACTCATGTAGGGCTGTATGTAGGATTTGGAGGAATCTACGATAACCACATACTGATAATCAATAGCTTATCTCCGAAATGATATAAAAAAACATCTCACGGTTGTGCCATCGTGTTGGCACAACTGTGACATGCCTCTGTCACAAGCGTGCCACTTCGATGGCACAAGTCTGCCAATATGGGTGACATGAGTTGGCATTTATAGCGTTTCTTCTTCTGCTGCTGCAGTTGTTGCTTCTTCTTCTGTATTTTCTTCCTCTTCTGTTTCATCTGCAAAAGGTTCCGGCCGTTGCGGTCCGTGATTTACGAAAACGAAAGCGCAGAGCGTTCCCATAATTCCTCCGCTAAGATGTCCTTCCCACGACATATTGGTAGGGGAGAAATAAGGAAACATATGCCATATAATTCCTCCATATAAAAAGGTGACAAGTAAAGAGATGGCAATGAGTGGAACATATTTGCGGAGAATACCACTGAAAAAGAGAAAGAAGGCAAAGCCATAGATCAGTCCGCTGGCACCGATGTGCCATCCCGGTTTTCCGATCAGAAAAGTAAGTAGTCCGCTTCCGAGCCAAATGAGAATAAAAATTTTACCGGCTATTCCCCGGTAAAAGTAAAAAAGACACCATGACAAGAAGAATAAAGGGATTGTATTTGCTAATAGATGACTGAACCCGCTGTGTATCAGCGGATGGGTTAAAATGCCGGTCAGTCCCCGTTTCTCCATAGGATATACCCCCAAGCGAGAGAAGTCCCAGTCCATTCCGACTTCCATAATCTTGAGTATATAGAGAATAAAAATAAGGAACAAAGGCTTTGCTGCAGCCAGCATGATACGCTGAATATCTTGCTTCATGACATTCTTTTCTTTAGATATTTTACGCAATACTACGAATATTTGCACAAAATCTGAAA